>JABXNS010000054.1_pt1 | contig 49938 bp, 49 predicted proteins | sample 7301101 | NCBI WGS metagenome assembly JABXNS01 (sample SAMN14449646, study PRJNA615230) | soil metagenome | isolation source: soil from bare, unvegetated metal-rich iron-sulfur acidic spring small-cell... | place: Canada: Paint Pots Mound, Kootenay National Park, BC | collected 2017-05-25 | reverse complement strand
TCCTCGTGGTCCGTTTTGCGGGCGCTGCCTCCCCCGCCCGCGCTGGTTGCGGCCGCGTCGCCCGTTGTGACGGTGGTCGCGCTCGCCTGAGTGACGCTGCTGCTGATTGCCATCGCGCGGCTGCTGGCTGCCGCCCGTCGTCTGCGGATTGTACGATGACTGTTGTTGTGGTTGCGGAGGAGGGCCGCCGTCGCTCGATCCATTGGGCAGGGCGACGGGCTGAGAACTAGACTCGGAATTCGCCGCCGTGGGGGCCGCGGCAGGGGACGAAGGATTGGGAGTAGGAGAAGGTATCGCTGGTGATGTCATATTGTCGCGCGCGTCGGGTGTCTGCGCTGCGTCGGGGGTAGGGGTCGAAGGTTCCATTGGCTCCAGATACGGATCGACATCACCGTAGGATTCGGAGAGTGGACTGTTTGGTTGATGGCCGGACGGACGGGGCCTCCGGCCGCGACGAAAAGGACGTCGGCGTTCGCTCATGCAGTTGTGGTGTGGCTGAGAAGAAAAGTGCTGCTCGAATGGCTCACGCGTTTCGCGGGGAGAACTCACGCGAGTACCGGAACCCTACTCTGTTTGGAATGGCGCGCTACTAGGCTGCGCTGATGCAAGAATGGTACTATCGGCCGCCGGAATTGTCCAGCAACAATGTGAATGGTACGGCTCGGTGCACGGAAAGTCCAGCGCATTTTCTCAGCGTCCGCATCTAGCCGTTGCCTATATTCCCACAATTGCCGAAGCGCGAGCGCATAACGTTGCAGTTCAATAGCCCGGCAGCTGTTCCGTCTCAACCGGACGCTCACACCGCATGACTGAGCCACACACCTCACACGACACGCATTCCGCTCAACGCTCGGAGAGTGAAGAGCTGACCGATCCGCTTCCCGCGCTCGAGCAGGCGGTGAAAGAGCGTCCCGACGATGCAAGGGCGCTGGTGGCGCTGGCGAACCATTACTGGCTGATCGGTGCGGGCCCCGAAGCTGTGGGTGATCTCGCTTCGCGTGCGATCGCATCCGATCCCGAAAACAGGGCCGGCTGGCACCTGTGGGCGCTGGCCGAATCAAATCCGAGGGAACGGGTGGCGCGATGGCAGCAGGTCTCATCCCGCTTCCCACGAGACGAACTCGCCAAGGCGAATCTCGCCGATAATGCCGCGAGTTTGGCCGGAGCGGAGCATGATTACCAAGCTGTCGATCTCGCCATCGATACCTACGAGGAGCTGCTGGCGACGGCCGAGCGCCCTGATCAACGCATTGCATTGGAGAAAGCGATTAAGACGCTCAAGGGCTGGAAGTTTTGAGCAAGCGCAAAAGGCCAGTCCCTCCGCACGCGCACAGCGCGCATAGCGCGCCTGGCTCGCTCGAGGAGTTCCGCCAATTCCGCGAGCGGATGAACGCCGAGATTCTGGGTGAAGGAAATCTCGTCGTCAACCGTTTCTTTGCGCTCGATACGCGCACCTACGAAGCCGGCGCGCTCGACGTTAAAACCAAGGAATTGCTGGGTCTAGTCGCGTCCTTAGTACTGCGGTGTGATGACTGCGTGACCTATCATCTCACTCGGTGCGCCGAAGAGGGTGTGACCCGAGCCGAGCTGTTCGAATCGCTCTCAGTGGGCCTCATCGTGGGCGGCTCGATCGTGATCCCGCATCTTCGTCGCGCTGTCGATCGGTGGTCGGAGCTCTCAGGCCTCCCGCAATAGATCGTACCGCATCGCCGCGGTCGGTGCACCCGTGAGGTCGGCGAGGAGGATCCCCAAGTCCGACCGACCCGAGGACGATTCCAGTAACTGCCCGCTACCGCTTAACGCCCGATCCCGTAGCCTGAGCGGCAGAAGCACCGGCGGCAGGTCGCGCGATGACCGCAGGGTTGCCGTCGGAGATGTACATGTTGCCGCTCTGCTCCAGCTTATTGATCATCAATTCGATCGCGTTTCCGATCACTTGGATGCGGGGGGTCATCCCGGGGTTGAATGCCGGATCGTACGGACTCCGCATCGGCCCACCCGCGACCTCGAACACAACCGGCCAATTGTAAGTCACGGTCTTGCCGGTCTTGGGATCAGTCCACGAACCCTTGCTCGCCAACGCGCGATTCTTCGGCCACAGTCCCTGCGGAAGTGCCATCGAGCGAATCTTGTAACCGGGGACCGCCGAATCGATGGCCAGCACGTTGCGCGCGATCTGCTCCTGAACGAATGCGTCCGGATACTTGTTCAGCTGCGCGTGCCAGAGCGTGTGATCACAAAGCTCAAATCCGTTGTCGGCGAGCCACTTCACCTTCTGGAATCTCCAGTTTGATTTCTGGCCCTGAATTCCGCGATCGCCGAAGAAGTTGTGTCCGGCCGAGGCGCCGGAGAGAAGACAGAAGACAGCCTTGTTGCTCCAGTCGGGATGGGTCTTTTTGAAATCGAGCCAGATTCCGATTCCACTGGTCGGATCAATCTCTAGCTTCCCGTTGTTGTCGATGTAGCGAAACTGCTCCGGAGACGCGTCATCGAAAACGAAGACGACGGGCGACAGTCCACTTGGTAGATTGAGCTTCTTGTCAAGCACGTCCGACATGTTCACCGGTCGATAGCCCCGATTGTAGAGGAGCTCCAGATCCTTGCGGAACTGGCCACGCTCACGTGCGTAATCTCCGTTGTGGTCGGTGATCAAGTGATATTCCAGGACCATTATTCGTCCCATTTCGTTGGGAACGCGCTTAGGGCTGGCTGGGTCAAATCGGGTAGCATTGGCCGCTGTGGACGCGCTTACGCCCTCCGCGTTGGGAACGGAACTGGACGCCACGCTTTCCGTAGGGGAGACTGGACCCGCGAGAGCGCTTGAGGTGTCTGATGTTGTGGCGCTTTGGCTTGACGCGGTCGCCACGGCAGAGGAGCCGGGGTTATTACTGTTCGCGGCGGAAGCCGAATTCGCACCACCCTTGCAAGCGGTTGCGGCGAGAACGAACGAGACGAGGACAGAACGATACATTTTTCCCAGCTGTTGTTAGAGATAAAGGCGAGGCGGCGCGGGATCCTGCTCGGCCTATTCGCAATATTTATTCTAACGATCTATTTCACCGATGTGTGGCTGGCGACATGCGGCTTCGACGGTTGCCCGACGGCTCACGCCATCCAGAACTTCCAGCCCGATCAGGGGGGCAAGATCCTGGATCGGTACAACCGGCCGATGGGACGCCTGGAGCTGGTGCGCCGAGTCAACATACAGCTCAAGGACGTCCCTTCATTCGTCCAGCAGGCCTTCGTCGCCACGGAAGACCGCCGGTTCTACCAGCACGGCGGCCTCGACTGGCGTGGATTCTTTCGGGCCCTCGCCACCAATCTCCGCGCGGGCCGCACCCGCGAAGGGTTCAGCACCATTACCATGCAGGTGGCGCGAAACACCTTCGCGGTCCGGAAATACCCGGCCAGATCGCTGCGACAAAAGCTCATAGAGCTACGACTGTCGCGATTGATAGAAGGATCTCTCACCAAGCCACAGATCCTCGAACTTTACTTCAACGCCATCTATATGGGCAATGGTGTCTACGGCGTCGAAGCGGCGAGCAAGGACCTCTTCGGTCGAAGCACTAAGCAGCTGACCCTGCCCCAGGCCGCGATGTTGGCAGCGCTTCCCAAAGCTCCCTCCGTCTACACCCCGCGACGTCACCCGGACCGCGCGCTGGCGCGACGCAACCTCGTACTGAGCCTGATGGTGAAGGAAGGATACGTATCCGCCAATAGGCTCCCTGGCCTCCAGGCGCAGCCTCTCCAAATCGCACGCGAGGAGTTCAGGCCGAAGGATCCAAACGATTCGTTCGCGCTCGATGCGGTGCGCAACTTCGTCGATTCAATCATTCAGGGGGGCAGCGCCGACATTGTCGATCTGACCGTTCGGACGACGTTGGACCGGAACGCGCAGATTGCGGCCGATCGCGCACTCCGTCGACAGGCAGCGGCCATACAATCGGAGACAGGACGTCGCGCGCTGATCCAGGGCGCTATGGTCGGAATCGATCCGCGCAACGGCGAAGTCCGCGCTTTGAGCGGAGGGCGCCAATACGAGCGTGGAATGTTCAATCGCGCCCTTAATGCGCACCGGCAGCCGGGCTCGGCGTTCAAGCCCTTCGTCTACGCGACGGCGATGGCCGCGGGCTACACACCGTCGTCCGAGGTCGATGACGATCCGATCGACGTCATTCAAGGCCACAGCGTCTGGTCGCCTTCCAACTACAACGATGACTACTCGGGGCGCATCACGTTCCGCAAAGCTCTGATCAAGTCGGCCAATGCCGCCACAGTGCGAGTCAGTCAGGCCGTGGGGATTCCGCGCATCATCGAAGTGGCGCACAGGAACGGAATTCAGAGCCCGCTTCCCAACGTTCCCTCGATGGCCCTCGGCTCGGTCGAGGTCACCCCCTTAGAGCTAGTGACGGCTTACGCACCGTTCGCCAACGGCGGTTATCGCGTCAAGCCCCACCTCGTCAGAAGCATTTCGACCTCCAACGACATTCCGATCTGGATTCTTCCCGAGGACCCGAGGGAGAAGCCCGTGCAGGTGATGGATCCCCGCGATGCGTATCAGGTGACGTCGATGCTCCAGTCGGTGGTCGACTACGGCACCGGGAAAGTCGTGCGCGAGCACGGCGTGAAAGGTTTAGTCGCGGGCAAGACGGGAACGACGAACAGCGGCACGGACGTCTGGTTCGTCGGCTACACGCCGACGATTGTCGCCGCTTTCTGGTTCGGCTTCGACAATCCTGCCCCGATCAGTAGCGATGCGTCGGGTGGAAGGCTCGCCGCGCCGGCCTGGGCCGAGTTCTATCTGAGCGGATGGCGGGAGTACGCGTCGCCGAACGCGTGGAATCCGCCGGCAGGAATGGTGGAGCGCATCATCGACCCGACAAACGGATACCTGGCGACCGAATGGTGTCCGGTGACGAGGAACGAATACTACAAGCCCGAACTTCCCCTTCCCACGATCCCCTGCCCCGAGCATGGGCCCGACATGGGCGACCAGCAGAACAACAGCGACTGGCAGAACCAGCGTGATTGGTCGAACGACTTCGGGAAAAAGATCAGTAAAGCGTTGGGGAAGATCTTCAAATTCTGAAATCAGTCAAAAGTTCCGCGTTAGACCAGACGCTCGGTGCAACGACGCTAGACGATGCCGAGAAAATCTCTTGGCGATGCAGCAAAACCGGGGAAAATGCGGTCGAGTGTACGTGCCCCGAGGTGATCCGATACGACTTCGGCGAACACCGAGCGAAAATCGGTGGTGAGTGCGAGATCCCGTCCCTCGTAGAGCTGCTCCTGCTCGAGGCCCGGCCACTTGCCGTGCACCTTGCCGCCCTTCACGTGCCCGCCAATGACGAACAGCGCGCCCGCGTGACCGTGATCGGTGCCGCGGTTTCCATTCTCCCTTGCCATACGCCCGAACTCCGACATGGTGAGAATTACGACGTCGTCCATCTTGTCGCCGAGGTCCGTGACGAGAGCCGCGATCGAGCGCGAGAAGTCATCGAGACGCTGCGCGAGCTGTCCGGTCGACGATCCCTGATTCACGTGGGTGTCCCAACCGCCCACGTCGGCGAACGCGATCTCCAGTCCGACATTGGCCTTGATCAGTTGGGCGATCTGCAGTAGCCTCAGCCCGAACTGCGACTTCGGATACTCGGCGCTGTTCTGCGGCAGATATTTCTGAGGATTCGCGGAGCGAAGCATCTTGACCGCGTCGAACATCTCCGCACCGGTTCCGTGGACGAGGTCGGCCGATCCGGTGCGGTACAATGCTTCGAGACGCTCCGCCGAGCTGCCCGTGGCGCGGACGCTGAACTCGTCGAGGCTGTTCATCGCAACGGTCGCGCTCGGCCCTTCGAGAATACGCGGGGTCTGCGGCGTCATCGAGACGGCGCGGAACGGAGTTTTGGCGAGATTGCACTCGTCACAGGTTCCCTTGACCGCGAGGTAGCGATTGAGCCAGCCATCCGTCGTTCCCTTGTTGTCCGGCGTGCCCGTCTCCATGTAATCCTGCGCGTCGAAGTGCGAGCGCGTCGTGCTGGGACTGCCGACGGCATGAATGGGCGCCAGTAGTTTCCGATCGTAGAGCGGCTTGAGCGGTGCGAGCGCAGGGTGGAGTCCGAAGAAGCCATCCAGATCGATCGCTCCGCCAATCGCGCTCTGAGAGGGCTGTGGGATCGCGATTGAGGGACGCATCCCATAGTACGCACGCTCGCCGTGCGGAACCACAATGTTGAGGGCATCGGCTGCCCCCCTCTGGAAGAGGCAGATCAGCACCTTTCCTTTGGGCGCGTTGAACAGCTCCATCCCGAACGCCGTCCGGCGGAGAAAACTCGGGCTCAATCCCATTGTCACGAGCGCCAGTGCGCCCGACTTCACAAATGCTCTGCGTTCCATATTCGTCTCCTAGTGCCGCTGAAATTCCGGCGAGCCGAGCGCGAGTCCCACGATTTGCGCGACTCCGGTAAGCTGGGGAATGTTTCCAATCGCGCGCCCCTTTAGCGCGGGGCGTACTCCGCCCAGATTCTGATTCCGCCGAGAGGGTCCGGCGCTCCGTCCATTGGTGCCGTCGGCCAACGTCTGTCCCGACATCTCCGGCTCGGAGGCTGTTGCCGGGTTTATGTTCTGTATCCCATTCGCGCCCGCGCCGTTTGCGAGCATCGGATGTTCGCCAGAGAGCAGCACGGCTCGTGTATCGGGCGAGACCATTCCGTTGAGTATGGTTGCTACCACCGCATCCACTTGCTTGTCGCGCGGTGCCGAACCTATCGTGTCGAGCGCAGGGAGGGTGCGGATGTCCACACCCGGCAAACGTCCAGCCGCCGCTGCCATCCCGAAGTTGATCCGGTTGAGAATCGCGCCGGTGTTCATCCACGACTCACCGGTCTCGGGCCAGCCGTTCGGCGCCTGGTGTCCGAAGATCGGTTGTCCGAGGTACGCGATTAGTTGTGCTGTCCGCGACGTACTGTCGGGGAGGGCGTTGAGCGCGCGCATCGCGCTTACGACTACCTCGAATGGCGATTTCACCTTGCTGTGGAACGCCTGCTGGGAGAAGAACTCGGGTGATGTGATTATGGCGCGGAGAACCTCGCGAATGTCGCCGTCGGTCTGGAGATAGACCTGTGCCGCGTGATCCACCAGCGCCTTGGACGGAGCATCGCTGACGAAGCGGCGCACCAGCTTAAACGAGATGAAGTGCGCTGTCGCTGGACTCTTCGCCAGAATGTCGAGCACGTCTTCCGCGTCTTCCATCCCGCGTCCCGCCGGCAGTTTGTGACCGAGCACGATTTTCTGGCCGGCATCGTGCGCTTGAGGACGGAACACGAATCCGCCGCCCAGCTGCGGTGGCTTGATCGTCCAGCCGGTAAAGGCGCGTGCGACGTTGATGACATCCTGCTGGCTGTATCCGCCGTCAACGCCCAGCGTGTGCAGCTCGAGCAGCTCGCGGCCATAGTTTTCGTTGAGACCCGGCCGTTGGCCTTGCGGCCGCTGCTGTTGGCGCTGCTGTTGTCTCCGGGTCGGATCGGGGAAGCGCATCGTCCCCATGATGCCGCCAAATGGGCCTCTGCCTAATGGTAGCGGGCGAACCCGCCGTTCACCGGTCGGCGCGCGGAGTGTCGGGCGATTGCTATCGGCCATGCTGCGCGCGTTATCGAGGTAGAAGAGCATCGCCGGACTCTTCGACACTGCCTCGAGCAGATCCCGAAATCTCCCCAGGGCGTTTGGCCGAATGACTTTCTGGTCGAAATCGGCCAGATAATAGACTTCGGGGCCACCCTTCTGTGCGTAGATGTTGAAGTGATTCTCCCAGAAATCGGTCATCACTTCCTGGAGCTGACGCTCACTTGCAACCGCGCGCGCGACCCGTGACGACTGAAGCTGCGTCAGCACCTGGCGGGTGAGATTGAACTGTTGCTGCATCTGCTGCCGCAGCGCGATGCTGTCTGCCGCTTCCATCGCTTGGGTCGAGTCCGCTCTCTGTTGACGCACTTGTTGCCGCGCGCGTTGTTGCTGGGCATACTGCGAGAGCAGATCGTTCTGATTCTGGTTGAGTGCCGGATAATTGGCGACGAACCCGTTCAATGCGTCATCGTTGATCTTGTCGGGCTGGAGCTGCTGATCGATCCAGTTGTCGAGACCGCTCGCGCGCACCCTGATGACATCGCCTGCTCTCGCGCCGAAGGTGAGGCGATTCATCGCCTGGATTATCTGCTGGTCGGCCGTGAGCTCCCGGACATCGGACCGCGCTATGACCGTTTTTGCGGGCGTCTTCGCGCCTGATTTCTGCGCGGATACGTCAGCCGGTCCGACGCTGACCAGCATCGCGGCGCTAAGTCCTGCCCATTTTATGAAACGCATGTTCTCCCTCACAACGTCCTGTAGAGTAGACGCGTAGGTATGGTGGGACGTTAATCCGGCTACGAGGGATCGAGCGGCGTTGCCAACTTTCCATCTTATGCCGGTATCTAATAGGGGCTGGCAATTGCCCGAACACTTTTCGCCACGAATGTTCCCCATCTCTGATCGCCTGCTTTCCGCTCTTGGCGGATCCTACACCGTTGAGCGTGAGCTCACTGCGGGTGGGATGGCGCTCGTGTTCGTCGGTGAGGATCGTGACCTCGGACGCAGGGTCGTCATCAAGATTCTCCCGCCCGAGCTGGCGGCGGGTGTATCAGCCGAGCGCTTCCGTCGCGAGATACTGACGGTGGCAAGGCTGCAGCACCCGCACATCGTTTCCATTCTGAAGGCGGGCAACGCAGACGGGCTTCCATTCTTCGTGATGCCTTACATCGATGGCGATTCCATAGATGTGAGGTTGCGTCGCGTTCGCACGCTTGGTGTTCGCGAGACGCTTGGCGTGATGAAGGATGTCGCGCGCGCGTTGGCCTTCGCCCACGAGCAGGGCGTCGTCCACCGCGACATCAAGCCCGGAAACATTCTACTCGCCGCTGGTTCCGCGATGGTCACGGACTTCGGTGTCGCGAAAGCCCTGTCGTCCGCGCGCAGGTCCGGCGAGAAAGGCAACGGGCTCACGAACACCGGCATGTCGCTCGGCACCATTTTGTACATGGCGCCGGAGCAGGCAGCGGGTGATCCGGAAATCGACGGGCGCGCCGACATTTATTCGCTCGGTATAGCCGCGTACGAGATGCTTGTCGGTAGTGCTCCGTTCGCGAATCTCAATCCACGCGAAATGCTGACAGCGAGACTCACTCTTCCGCCGCCACCACTCTCGGCCGTTCGGAGGGATGTTCCTAGTGGTCTCGAGCGGTTGATCGCGCGCTGTCTGGCGATTGATCCAGCAGCCCGTCCTCAGACGGCCGCGGCACTCGTTGAAGCGCTGGAGGATCCGGAGACGATCGGCGGATCGTTCGTCTCGACGGGTGCTACCGCTGCCAGCCGGGGAAGTCGCGCCGTGAAGCGTGTGCTGGTTGGCGCCTTGGCGTTGGTAGGAGCGCTCGCAGTGAGCGCGGGTATTTACAAGGGCCTGCATCCGAACATATCGGCCGCGCTCGCGCAGTCGGCGACCGCTGCTCACCCGCCGACTGATCTCAGAGTCATCGCCGTGCTGCCGTTCGTCAATCTCGGAACGGACTCAACGAAGGCTTATCTCGCCACAGGAGTGACGAACGCTGTCGCGGGCAAGCTGATGAGGACACCCGGATTTCGTGTTCTTGCGCCGGGTCGTCCACGCTCGGTGAAGCGTCGGAGCGACGCCGCCAGCACGGCGCATTTTTCCGGCCGACTTGTGCTCGAGGGAACGGTCGAGCGGATCGGCGATAGATTGCGCGTTACCGCCCGCCTCAGCAACACCGGGGACGACGTAATGCAGTGGGCCGACGTGTTCGACCGTGACCTAAAAGATATCTTTGCGGTCGAAGATGAAATTGCGGACGCCGTCGTGGCGTCGGTCACGCCCAGAGCGGGGTCAAGGGCGGTCCGGGCTGGTTCGTGAAGGATGGGTAGCTCGTAGCGGGTCCGGGCAACATATTCGAGCACGCCACCACGCGGCGTCAGTTCCCTGAGACCGGCGTGGGTCACCCGTGAATCCTCAAACAGAGGGACGTTATGCAGGACAACAGCTACGATGCAATCGTCGTGGGTTCGGGAATCTCCGGTGGCTGGGCTGCGAAGGAGCTTACCGAAAAAGGACTTCGAGTCCTCGTGCTCGAACGCGGTCGCAACGTCGAGCACATCAAGGACTACGTCAACGCCACCAAGGCGCCCTGGCAGTATCCGCATCGCGGTGGACGCACCCGCGCGATGGAGGAGATGTACCCCGTTCTCAAGCGCGATTATGCGCTCAACGAAAAAAATCTCGCCTTCTGGGCGTCGGACAAGGACTCGCCCTACACCGAAGTGAAACGCTTCGACTGGTATCGCGGCTATCAGGTTGGCGGACGCTCTCTCATGTGGGGAAGACAGAGCTACCGCTGGAGTGACTACGATTTCGAGGCCAACGCCAAGGACGGCATCGCTATTGACTGGCCGATTCGTTACGCCGACCTCGCGCCATGGTACGATCATGTCGAACGCCACGCCGGCATCTCAGGCTCACACGAAGGTCTCGCGCAGCTACCCGATGGCCAGTTCCAACCGGCAATGCCTCTGAACTGCGGCGAGGAACTAATTGCCGGGCGACTCACCAAGCTGTTCGAGGGGCGACGACGAATGATCCCCGGTCGCGCGGCGAATCTCACCCGGGAGCTCACCGGCCGCGCTGCCTGCCAATACCGGAACGCCTGCTGGCTCGGCTGTCCCTACGGCGCGTACTTCAGTACTCAGTCGTCAACACTGCCCGCGGCGGCGAAAACGGGGCGACTGACCCTTCGGCCGTTCGCGATCGCCAGCGAAGTCATCTACGACAAGGATCGGAAGCGCGCGACCGGGGTGCGGGTGCTCGACGCGGTCACCAACCAGACCATCGATTACACCGCACCCGTCATCTTCCTCTGCGCCTCCACGCTCAACACCGCGTGGCTGCTCATGCGCTCGGCGACCGACGTGTGGCCCGGTGGGCTTGGCAGCAGCTCTGGAGAGCTCGGCCACAACCTGATGGATCACCACTTCCGCGCCGGCGCGCAGGGTAAGCTAGAGGGAATGGAAGACAAGTACTACTACGGACGCCGCCCCAACGGATTCTATATCCCACGCTATCGAAATCTCTTCGGTGAGAAGCGTCCGTATCTGCGCGGCTTCGGCTATCAAGGCGGCGCGGGACGAGACGGGTGGGGAAGGGCAGTGGCCGAGCTCGGTGTCGGCGCCAAGTTCAAGGATGAAATGTCGGAGCCGGGGAAGTGGGGTATCGGCGGGACCGCCTTTGGCGAGATGCTGCCGAATCACGCGAACCAGGTGTCGCTCGATCAAACCAAGAAGGACAAGTGGGGCCTTCCCGTGGTGAAGATCGACTGCGCAACGGGCGAGAATGAGCGACTGATGCGGAAGGACATGATCTCTGACATGGCGGAGATGCTGGACCAGTGCGGAGTCAAGGAAGTCGAGATCTATGACGCCGGATACTTCCCCGGAATGGGAATCCACGAAATGGGCACGGCGCGGATGGGGCGCGATCCGAAGTCGTCGGTTCTGAACGCACACAATCAGGTGTGGGATGCGCCCAACGTTTTCGTCACCGACGGGTCTTGCATGGCGTCATCCGCATGCCAGAACCCGTCACTCACCTACATGGCGCTGACTGCGCGGGCCGCGGACTACGCGGTGCGTGAGCTCAATCGCCGCAACATCTGACCGGGGTGCCGAAGATGAGCGAGCACGAACTGGCAAAAGACGACACGCCGGAAATGATTACCCGACGCGAGGCCATTCTCCGGGTGAGCGTCCTGCTGGGCGGCGTGGCACTGGTGGGCGGTAGCGCGCTAATCACGGGCTGCCGTGAAAAAAATACCGACGCGCCCTTTACCACCGATGAAATGGGGTTCCTCGACGAAGTGGCGGATACAATCCTTCCACCGACCAGCACGCCCGGCGCGAAGGCGGCAAAAACCGGCGCCTTCATGGCGCTGATGGTTACCGACAGCTACAGCCCAAGTGATCGGAAAGCGTTTAGAGAGGGGATGCAAAAAGTGGATGATGCGAGCCGAAAAGCCTACAGCGTCTCGTTCGTGAAGGCGACACCGCAACAGCGGCTGGCGCTCCTCGAGGTGCTCGATCGCGAACAGAAAGCCGAAAGTGACGCGCGCAAAGCCAAGGAGATCAAGAAGGTGGAGGCGTTTCTGGCGGACCAGCGGGCACAGGCTGCTCCCGGGCCGGATGTCAATCCGGCCGCAGCAATCACGGCACAGAAACCCGCACACTACTTTCGGATGATGAAGGAGTTGGCGCTGCTCGGCTATTTCACGTCGGAGATCGGCTGCACACAGGCGCAAAGATACATTGAGGCTCCCGGCCATTACGATCCGTGCGTGCCCTACCACTCCGGCGACAAGGCCATGGCTCCGCACGCCTGATTTAGGTTTCGAACTGGATACTCCAGCAGTCCAATAGTAGAAGCCGAAGGTTCACTACAGGAGCGCACTAGTCCGCTCCTGTAGTCTGTCGCGTACTGGCGCTAAAGCGCCGCTGGTCCAAGGAGCAAGCGTGGGGCGGAGCCATTATCTGAAGACCGGACTCATCGGCGCCTCGGCCCTGATCCTGGTTGGACCGCGCTTCATTCCTGGAGCGAACTCCGACGCCCCCGCCCTCGCTGGGGCAGCAATACTGGTGGCTGCGACCCGTCCACTGGTCCCGGTCGACGGGACGCCTGAGGCCGGTCTATTGGCTAGGAGCAGCGCCGCAGTTCGCGCTCTTGCAGCTGCCGTCCGCCCCCTCAGCCATCCAAAAGCACTCGAGGCCGCGTTCCGCAGTTACTTCGCCTACATGGCGGCCCACCCCGACGAGGTGAGGAAGCCGGTGTTGTATTTTGTCGACTACGGGCTGCCGAGCACTGAGCTGCGCGGCTACGTCTTCGACATGCAGGCGCTCAAGATTCTCGAAGGTCCATTCGCCGTCGCGCACGGCCGTGGGTCGTCTCGGACGCAGTACGGGGTCCCGACCCGATTCTCCAATGCGCCGGGAAGCGCTGCGACCTCGCTCGGGCTCTACCTCACCGAGAACACCTACGAATTCCATGGCCGTACGGGTGGTCGGTCGTACAGCTCCGTCGGGCTCCGCCTGAGAGGCGTGTCCGAGAATTTCAATGACAACGCGCGCTCGAGGGGCGTCGTAGCCCACGGCGCACCCTACGTGACGGCTGACCGGGCCGGACGCAGCGAGGGTTGCCCGGCGATGGAACAGGAGCGCGCTAGACGGCTGCTTCCGGAACTGGCAGAGGGCGGGATGGTATTTCTCTTCGCGCCGGACCGGAAGTGGATGATGGACGACCCATGGGTTGCCGCAAGCGCCGAGTAGATAGAATCAGGCGTCGCCGATAGTAGGAAGGTCGTCCACGCGCCAGGCGAGCAGCGATTTGTCCGAGTAGGACCCGCTCTCCTCCTCGCACCCCTCGACGATCATCAGGCGCGGTTCCGGAAAGGAGAACGGCGGCGCCTGGAAATCGAGCGGACGCCAGTCTCCATCCGCAACATCGTAGTTGTTGCGGCGGCCTGGAAACGACGTCATGAGCACGAAGCGAATCTTCGAGCGCGCAAGGTTGGCTAGGACAGCTCTGATGTTCGCATAGGAGAGGTGCACCAGACCGTCCCGGCAGAGCAATACGTCAGCGTCCGGAAGAACGTCTCGAGTGAGGTCGAGCTCCATGAAGTGCCGCGACTCGCGCGCGTGCCGCCGAAGGTTCTCTGCGATGATCGAGGGAACGATGTCGCCGCCAATGTACTCGACGCCACTGAGGTCAACGTGTTCCATCCAGGTGAAATCCCCGCACGGGACGTCGAGCAGCACACGGATTTCGAGTCGGCGAAGCGCTTTCGGCAGCTCGGCTCGAAGCACTCGGGTGGAGTCGAGCGTAGAGCCGACCCCTGAACGCGACTCCGGGTCGGACCAGAGATTGGTCGAGTAAATGCGCTCGAAGCGCTCCTGAAGACCAAGCGCGGCGAGCTCGCTAGCTCGCTCAGCGAATCGACGCTCCGCGACCGTTCGTGTGCGCGGGCGTCGATCTCCCTTCGAAGGCGAGTTCCGCTTCACTAGTGTCTCGAGGAACCGACCGGGACTGCAACCGTACGGCGTACGTTCCATCCGCTCAAAACGACTCGCGGCGGGCGACCGCTTAGATCGCGCAGTCGGTAGCTAGCCCTGACCACGCGCGTCTCGCCGGGCAAGAGCGACAGGTAGTTGTCCTCCCAAAGTACTGGCAGCGCCTCCTCGTCGTCGCGCCCGGTAACCTGCAGTCGCATGAAGAACGCGACGGACTGTCCGCGGTTCTTCAGCGTCACGCGTGCCTCACCCGCACCCCCTCGGCTGCTGAAATGAGCGGTCGCACCCATTGCAGTAATAGGCATGCTCCTCAGCGCGGTGAGATCGGCGTAGCGCTTAACAGGCGTCATGTACCAGGTGGATGTGTCAGCCAGTACATCAGGACGCGTCGATAGCCAGTAAAAATTGGTGCTTAGCGGACTGCCGTCGGCGCCCGTCAGACGAAGGTCGACGAAATACGCAACGCTACCAGTGAGGTTCGTTGGCTCGGGGAGGACGAAGACGCGCATACTCGTGTCTGGTGGCAGATCGAGCACGGTGTCGCGCGCGAATTTCTCGACGCCGTTAAGTCCGAGCATCCGCGCCTGCAAACGCACCCTATGTAGCGGCACGCGGGGATTACCGCTGTTCACTACTGCCACCGAACGGTCGTCGTAAGAGAACAGCACATGCACGGGCTCATTGGCTTTTTTGGCGCCGAAGTATCCGCCCGCCGGCCGCAGGTACCAGTCGAACAGATGCCAGTAGATGGAAGGCCAGGCGTTGTTGAACATCCACTGGATGACGCCAGTGGACGTGTACTCGTTGCGCCGGTACGCCTCGAACATCGCCCGCTCTCCCTCGTACGTCATGAGCTGCGAAGTGATGGTGTAATCCTCGGCCGTGGTCGGCGCGCCGTAGCGCGCCGAGAGCGCGGTGTTGAAGCGATCGAGGAGGTGGGTGAACTGACCGCCCGCAGCGTGATAGAGCCAGACGCTGTCGAGCGGCCACTTGATGTCCTGCACCGGAATCATGCGCCGAATGCTCTCGATCGGAGGCACCGCCGCGCCGGGGCTCGTCTCTGTGTTGTAAGCCCACGCGCCGCCGTGAGTGCTGTCCTCCATCCAGTATGATGGCGGAACCCAATCGTATGGCCCCGTCATCTTCACGCCGCTCGCTCCCGAGAACTCGGCTGGCTTGGCACTGGCCGAGGAAATCGTGGGGTTGGGCCAAGCCTCCTGGTGCTCGACGTTCAGGTAGACCTGCTCGACGTTTGCGGGCGGTGGGTTGTCGCTTCCGTTGAGCCAGACGAGAGCACTCGGATGGCCGCGTAGCCGGCGGATCTGATCGCGCAGCGACGCCGCGGCCACCGCGTACTGCTCCGGCCCCCACTTATTCCATTCCTCCCAGGCGTCACAGCACACCCATCCGGTCATAACAAGAAGGCCGAGTCTGTCGGTCTGATGCCAGAAGCGATCGTTCTCGTAATTGCCTTCCAACCGGATGGTGTTGAGGTGCAAGTCTAACGCGTAACGGAGCTGCGCATCCTGACGTTCCGGTTGCGGGCGGAAGAACAGATCGGGCGCCCAGCCACCGCCACGGATCAGAATTCTTCGGCCGTTGACGCGGAAGAGACGTGCCCCTTTCGGAGTCGATTCGGAAGTGATCTCTCGGATACCAAAAGGCAGTAACTGCCCATCCGACACGCGGCCATTGATCACGAACTCGAGAGACAGATCGTACAGCTCCGGCTTGCCTAGCTCCGCGGGCCACCAGAGGCGGGGGTTCGCGATGCGGAGCTGCGGAAAGCTGTCAGGCGTGAATCGAACCAACGCGCTATCATGGGGCGGAAGCGTGACAGTCCGGCTGAAGGCGACGCTCCCAATCCGCCCGCGTAGCGTGCCGGCGATAGAGCGCGATGTGAGATTTCTGAGATCGCTTATCACGGTAAGCTGCGCGTTCCGCAGCGTCGAAGTATCGACCCGACTGACGACCTCGGGATGGCGCAAGACGACGTCGCCGCTCGCGCTCAGATACGCTGGCTGCCACAGACCCATGTCCTTGTCAGGAGGTGACGGGTTCCAGTCGACCCAGGTCGTCTGCAGATCTGCTGGCGTGGGCGCAAAGACTTCGACAGCGAGGGCGTTCGTAGCGTTCGATCTGATCGCGTCCGTGACGTCGAACTCGTACCGGCGGTATGTGCCCGCTACCGCGCTCGAATCCGCGAGCCGGCGGCCATTCAGCCAGATGTTCGCCCGGTAGTTGATGCCATCGAAGTGGAGCGTGACGTGCCTGCCCCGCATCGTCGCGGGGACGCGAAATGTCTTCTGATACCACCAAGGTACAGCGTAAGGACTCTGCGGATCCATCGCTGTGTGGACGAAATTCGCACCTACCGGAAAGGTCGTTCCGGGCAACTCACGGAGATTCATTCCGAAGAACGGATCCCGATAGAGACTGTCTTCGACCAAAGTTCCTACCACCGTAGAAGGCACAGTCGCGCGGTACCATTCGGTCGGACGATACGCGGGCGAAGAAATCGTGGCACCGTCAACACCGACCTTTGCCGAGGACTGAATGAGCCAACCGGTGTGGAGCGTTAAGCGCTCTTGGGCCCTCGCCGCGCCCGCGACCCCGAGAAAGACCAGCCACACAGCCCCCCTGAGGACGAGCCTCATGCCGTTACCTCGCCTAGTCCGAAAGGCCAACGCTTGGTGTTCCACGACCAAAGCAGAAACGCCACGCAACCCAGACCCAGTACCCCCACGCCAAACAGAATTACCTGAACCTGGGTGGTGGCGAAAACGAAGATCCACCCTACGAGCGCCACCAATGCTGGCACCGGATATAGCCACATCCGGTATGGGCGCGGCATGTCCGGCACTTTTCGGCGGAGCAGGATTAAGCCCACGACTTGTCCCATGAATTGGACCAAGATACGTGTCACGATCAGCGCATCAATCACCGTTCCCAGCGAAAAGAAGCCCGCCACAATCGAGATCGCGCCCAGCACGAGCAAAGAGATGTGGGGAAAATCCTTGGTTGGGTGCACCCGGCCGAACACGCGGAAGAAGTAACCACTCTCCGCCGCGGCAAAGGGAATGCGCGAGTATCCCAGGAGCAACGCGAACACCGACCCGAAGGCAGTCCAGAGCACCAGCAGGGTGAAGATCGTCGCCACCCCGGTGCCGTAGATTTTCTGCATGAAGATCGAGACGATGAAGTTTGACTCTGGGTGCGCCTCGGCCGGAACGAACTCACGCCACGGCACCACTCCGATGATCGACAGGTTGATTCCGAGATAGATCACTGCTACCGCGGCGGTGCTTATCAGGATCGACCGCGGGATGACCCGCCCGGGATCGCGCACCTCATCGCCGATGTAGCAGACGTCGTAGTACCCGAGGTAGTCGTAGATCCCGATGCGGGAGGCGGCGCCCAAGCCGAGAAAAAATCCCACGGAGAAGTTGAACGCGCCGGGCGGAAAGTCGAAGGCGACGCCAGGATCGAAATGCATCGCGCCGGTGACGATCACTGCGAGCACTGTGACGAGCGTACCGATCCAGAGCGAGATGGTTATTTTTGCGATCGAATGTATGCGACGGTACAAGAGCGCGATGTTGACCAACCCGACTACAGTCACCAGCGCGATCACACCGGGGCGCGTCAACCCTTTCCAGATGTAGCTCGCGTACTGGGCAAAGCCGATGTAGCCGGAGGCGATCTCGAGCGGACCACTGAGCACGAACTGCCAGACGAAGAGGAACGCCATCAGCCGGCCCAAGCGCACACGTCCGAACGCTTCGCGCAGATAGTGGAACGATCCGCCCGAACTCGGCATCGCCGCGCCGAGCTCGCTCCAAACCATCCCGTCGCAGATCACGATCACGAGCGCGACGATCCACCCCAGCATCGCCTGCGGCCCGCCCAGCGCGGACATGAGCAGGGGGACCGTGATGAACGGCCCTACGCCGATCATGTTAGTCATGTTGAGCGCGGTCGCGCTGAGGAGCCCGAAACGGCGCTCGAGGTGGGGTTGTTCGAGCGTCACCTCAGCGTCGCCCGAGCGAGCGTTCAACGCGTTCATGTTACGGCATCGCGGAGTTGCTCACGAACGCAAGTCGTGCTCCATCCGGCGACCACGACGGAACGTTGATCGTTCCCTGACCTCCATATACGTAACCGATCACTCGCGCCGGTCCGCCATCGACCGGCATCATCCGAAGCAGCACATGCTTGTAGAACGGATGATTGTCGGGCGCAACGTCCGGTGGAAAGGCAATGTACGCGATCCATTTCCCGTTCGGCGAGATGTGTGGAAACCAGTTGTTGAAGGTGTCGTTGGTGATTTGCTCCTGCGCACTACCATCGGGTCGCATGCGCCAGATCTGCATCCGTCCGCTCCGCACCGAGTTGAAGTAGATATACTTGCCGTCGGGTGTGAACTCGGGCCCGTCGTCCAGTCCTGGCGCCGATGTGAGGCGAATCTCGTCGCCGCCTGTGACAGGAATCTTGTACACGTCGTAGTCGCCGCCTCGCTGCCCCGTGTACACCAGCCAGCGTCCGTCGGGTGACCAGCCATGTAAGTAGGAAGGCCCTCTCGCGGTCACACGCCTTGGCGTGCCGCCCGTTACGGGTACCGTGTAAACGATCGACGCGCCGCTGTCCTCCACCGCGTGGTGGCTTATGCCAATCATCCGGCCGTCGAACGAAAGGACATGATCGTTGTTGTTGCGAGTGGCAAAACCTGTGTTGATCGCCTCGGCAGAATGGGTCGAGAGGTCAAACCGGTAGAGGCGGCCCTCCTGCGCGTAGATCAACGCCTTCCCATCAGGAGTCCAGTTGGGCGCCTGAAATGATCCGCGATACTGATGCACAATCGTCGCATTCCCAGTTTCGACGTCGAGAATCTCCAGATTGCTGCCGAGGTAATCGCGGTAGGGAACCAAGTCCGGCTTTGCCGGCGTGGTGATGCGAACGTTGCTGAAGACGGCCCGCTCCACCACGGTGTCATTGTGCGCGCACACGAACAGGCCGACAAAAACCGTATCAGGTAGTGACACGCCGGCGAGCTCCTGGGTGACGAGCGTATCACCGAATCGCGCGACCGACATGATGTAGTTCCCGTCGCGTCGCTCGAGCTGTATCACTGCGTCGGCGTCGCGAAGAGGCAGGCTGTCACGCGACTTGGCCTCCTCGGTGGTTTGACCGGAGGCCCGCCGGAATTGGAGGGACATCAGTCCATCACCGTGCATAGCCGCAGTCACGTGCGCGCTTCTGCTCTCGAGCGACGGCCGAATGGTCCAGCCGATCTTCCGGTGCGCCTCGACTCCAGGGCCGATGAAGCGAGCTCGGGTGGAGAGAATGAAGTTCCCGGTCATCCGCTTCCACACGAAATGAAAATCGTCCCGGTCGCCCCACATGTTCTGACCAGAGCCTTCGACAAGATAATCCTGGCCTCGCTGATCGTATGAGGCTGAGCCGGCGCGCCGCGTCCGTCCGATGTCCGTTTGCGACTCGAAGGTGCCGAGAACACTCTGGGCGCCGAGCCCCGTGCCAAAGAAGGCGAAAGTCATGACGTGCGTTAGAACGACGGAGGGAGTAGGAAAGCGCATAGAACGGCTAAACGCCTCGGCGTGTTCGGGTGAGTACAGTGGTTGCCGCAAGTGTCACGATAAAAGCGGGAACCGCGGTAAGGAGAGGCCAAGCCACGAGCGCCGTTGCGAGTAAGCGATGGTGGTTCGAACCCGACAAGCGCGCGTGTATGTTCGCCGCAACCGCAAGGCCGAAAGCCCCGAGAGCAACGCTCGCGGACGCGTGCAATGCCGTCACTAGCGGCGAGCTCCGCAACTTGAAGTACTCGTATCGGATGTGGGCCGCGAACGCGATGGCGCTCGTCACATAGGCCGCCGCCCGCCATGTGACTCGCATTTGAGTGGACGCGGCGGCGCCGGCTAGCGCCGCGAATAAGAGGCCCGCGGCAAGATATACAAGGGCGGTGAGTATCGCCCCAGGGAGCCAGTGGCGGTGACCTGATGCGTCCATGTTTGTTGCCCAACGCGCCGGATATTAGCCGCGGCGTTCAGCTATGATGCGGCAACTATGCATTACGAATCGGCTGATCGCCAGCCGCATCACCCGGACGGCTTCAAACGCGATCACAGCGCCTTTCCACGAGGCTGCGGCGCTGATAGCGTTTCATCACGCGGTCCCCCCCCCGAATTCTCCACGATCTGAGAGGCTTTCAATGCAACCGCTGCTCCGGCTATCAGTGCCTTTGCTCCTTCTTGCGTCAGCGCTTCCTGCCCAGACCACGACCATCGCCAAGCGACTCGGCTATCCGGCAGACGCCAAGCTCCTGATTCTCCACGCCGACGATCTTGGCGCCGCACATTCCATCGATGCCGCGAGCTTGGACGCGCTCGACAAAGGCGCTGTCTCTTCCGCGAGCATCATGATGCCGACGCCCTGGGTCACCGAAGTCGCCGCCTACGCCAAAGGGCACCCCAATGCGGATCTCGGCCTCCACCTCACCCTGACGAGCGAATGGCAGACGTATCGCTGGGGCAGCGTGGAATCGAAGAACATGGTTCCGAGCCTGCTCGATTCCATCGGTACCTTCCCGAGCGAGGACGCACCTGTCGCCGCGACGGCAAAGCCACTGGAGGTCGAGCGAGAGATTCGCGCCCAGATTGTGCGGGCACTGGCGCTCGGAATTCATCCTACGCATGTCGACAGCCACATGGGCTCCCTCTTCACCACGCGGGAGCTCGCCGCCACTTACGTGAAGGTGGCACGCGAGTATCATCTGCCATTTCTCGCTGTCAGAGGCAACCCGCCTGGCGCGCCTCAGGCGACGCTCTTGCCGAATGACGTCGTACTCGACGCAGTGATCATAGCCGGACCGCAGATTCCTCGCGACCAGTGGAAAGCGTTCTATCTGAACGCGATCGCGAACCTCCAGCCCGGTCTGACGGAGATGATCGTCCATCTCGGGCGCGACGATGCCGAGCTGCAGGCAGTGACCGTCAACCACGAGCCCTACGGCTCCGCGTGGCGCCAGCGCGATTATGACGTCGTGACGAGCCCGGAGTTCAGGAAGGCCCTGACGGACCACCACATCATAGTCGTCACGTGGAGGGAGCTGCACAAAGTCGCCCAGTAACCAGACTAATCCGCTCTTTGGTCCACGAGCGTCAGGCGAGGGACAATCGAGTGCGGCGGGAGAACGGTGCCCGGCGATAGGACGGCGTTGGCGCCGATCCGGCTGTGATCGCCAACGAGAGCACCGAACCTGGTAACACCCGTGCGGACACTCTCGCCCCCAGCGCGCACAGTGATCTCTTGCTCGAGGAGCTCGTTGAACCGATTTGCCACCACAACCCCGCCCTCGATGTTCACGTCGAACCCAATGATGGAGTCGCCGACGAAGCTCAGGTGCGCGACACTCGACGAGGCCATGACGATCGTCGATTTGAGCTCGCACCCCGGTCCGATGGTCACCCCGTGATCAAGGACCACGCCTCCGCGAAGGTACGCAGTCGAAGCGATGAAACAGGCGGCTGAGATTATGGCGGGCGGCTTGATGCTAGCGCCTGGCTCAATCGTGGCCTCCCGATGGACGAAGATGCCCGCCGTCTTCTCGAATGCGGTCGTGTCGAGTGAGGAAGCGAACTGCTCGACCAAATCAGGAAGATCCCTCGTGAGTGCCCAAGGTTCCATCGCTGGATCCAGAAACGGGAAGCGGACGGGAAACGGAGCGATGTAGTCCTGGATTCTCAAGGGATATACGGCTAGAGCTTGAGATAGAAAACTGGTGCAAGCGCTGCGAGCGCGGCGAGGATTTGCACCGCTAGGACGCGAAGAGCTTCCCTGGGGGAGCGAGGCAGCCACTTGATCGCGAAGTACGCAACGATCGGCAGCTGTCCAGCCATGAGCAATTGCCAGATATGAGCGGCGGCGCCCTCATCGGCCTCCCGTGCGACGCCGAATATGGCCACGTGAAGAACGAGCGTGGCGAGCGCGGTCAACGACATTGCCACTGGAAGAAAGCCACTCGGGTGTTTTATAGCTGTCGACACATTCATCGTGCAGTCTCCAGAACATGTTTGGAGTCAGGCCACTAAGGCCAACGTCCCGGCAACGTAAAGTACTTTGTCACAAAGAGCAATAGCAACGAGCTATGTCGCGTCGATCTCGCTGACTGAGTCGTAGATCCGAACTAAGGTCCAGAAGCCGCCGCACTCTGCCCGGAACCGGTCGTGCACCGGGTGCACCTGGTAGGCGTCGTGCGCCGCCTGATCCGGGAAGACGAGCACCAACGCCCTCGAATACCCGCGCTCGATCACCGGCCGATCCGTCGGCGCAGGCGAGCCAATGTACCCGTGCCGTACGGCCTCGATCGCGCGGAGCGACTGTAGCCCGGCGGCGAATTTGTTGCGCTCCGCGGGCGTCAAGTCTTCCCGGAGCCAGAAGTACACAGCGTGAACGAACATCGCGCGGCGAGGTAGGAGGAGGGTGCGGCTCAGCGCGCGCCGACGCGCAGCAATTTCGGTGGCGGTGTCGGTGTCTCTGCCAAGCGCCGCCGATTTCGAGTATCGTAGGCAGCCCGAGCTGCATCCACTTCGGTGAGATGGGCGCCTGACCACTCGACCAGTCCCCGTACCAGTTGACGAAGTGTTCTACCGAGTTTCGTCAGCGCATACTCCACGCGCGGCGGCACTTCCGGATAGACGGTGCGCGTTACCAGGCCATCGCGCTCCATGCCACGAAGCGTCACCGTCAGCATCCGCTGACTAATGCCAGACACGCGACTCCGTAACTCGTTGAACCGCAATGTGCCAGCATCGCCGAGCACGTGGATCACGTACACCGACCATTTGTCTCCCACACGGGCGAGCATCTCGCGCGCGTGACAGTTCGCCGGCGTATGCTCCAGCTCGGCCGGCCGTTTGAGTGGCGCCTTTGCCATTGGTTACCCCGAAGTGACTCGGGCACGTTTGCGTGCCTTCTTTTTGGCCGCGAACGTGCGTTATAGGTTGCTGATAGTTACCATCAGTAACCTACATCAAGAGAAGGAACCCCACCATGGGTACATACACCGCAGATTTACAGACGCTGAGCATCGGGCTCCTAGTCGTCCGAGTCGTCATCGGCTTTATTATGGCCGCCCACGGGGCGCAGAAGCTGTTCGGCTGGTTCGGAGGCTACGGACTCCGCGGGACAGGCGAGTTCTTCGTGCAGCTCGGCTTTCAGCCCGGTGCTGCGTTCGCCGCAGCGGCTTCGATAAGCGAGATGTTGAGCGGCATCCTCGTCGCATTCGGCTTGCTCGGCCCCATTGGACCCGCCCTCATGGTTTCCGTCATGATTGTCGCATTGGTTACGGTGCACTGGGAACACGGGTTGTTCGCGACGAACAACGGCATCGAGCTGCCGCTGCTGTACGCAGCAGCTGCGATCGGGCTCGCCCTCACCGGCTTCGGCCGGTACTCGCTGGACGCGTCGCTTGGTATCGCCGGCCGCTGGCCCGCGTCCGTCACATGGATCGCCCTTTTCGTGGGGATCATCGGGGGGTTTGCAAATGTCGCCCTCCGTCATCGGCCCACCAGTATTGTACGGGCGTAACTATGTCAGACCGCGGAATAGGACGAGTAGTGACGACGGCGCCTCCGTCGCTGGGCTTCATCGGCGACGGACACACGGCGGTCACCGTCGTCGACGCCAAGGAATTCTCACATAACGATCCATTCATCCTGCTTATGGACGACCACATCGATCTCGAGCCGGGGCGCGAAGCCGGCGGCGCGCATCCACATGGCGGCTTCGAGACAGTGACGTTCGTCGTGGAAGGTGTGTTGCGTGACCGCGACGAAGGAACGCTCAGGGCAGGCGATGTCCTGTGGATGACGGCCGGGAGTGGCGTGATTCACAACGAGCGTGTAGTGCCGGTGGGAAAGAGTCGCATATTGCAGCTCTGGCTGACACTCCCGCAGAGCGCTCGCTGGGCCCCGCCGCGATTCGAGTACATCGCCCGTGAGGGAGTCCCGCTCCGACGAGAGCCGGACGCGGAAGCGCGCGTCTACAGCGGAAGCTCAGGATCCGTGCACGCGATGACCCACAACTATGTCCCCGTGACATTGGTGGACCTTCGGCTACAACCGGGCGCGCGATTCGAGCAGGAGCTGCCCGATTCGTACAACGGGTTCTTATATGTGCTTGATGGCGCGGTCGTTGTCGGCGCGGAGCGCACGCGACTGAGCGCGGGGCAGGTGGGATGGCTCGGAGAGGTGAAGCCCGACCAATCGAGCGTTACCAGAGTGCGTATCAACGCGGGCAATGACGGTGCGCGGCTCCTCATCTACGCTGGCGAGCGCCAGGGCGTTCCGATCGTGCTCCACGGGCCGTTCGTGGGCGAGAATCGCGTGGACGTTAGGCGCCTATCCAAACGCTATGTAGAAGGGGAGATGCCGCGTATAAGCGAGCTCGCGCAGAACACTCACGTGCCGACGATGGCCGGCGGCCAAAACGAAATGGCGGAGGCCACGAGTGCAGGTCGGGATTGATAGCTTCGCCGCGGCACATGGTGACGCGAGTCTCCGAGTCAGCCCGTCGGACCGTCTTCGGAACCTCATCGCAGAGATCGAACATGCCGATCAGGTGGGATTGGACGTATTCGGAATTGGCGAGCATCATCGCAAGGACTTTCTCGACTCGGCTCCTGCCGTCATTCTCGCCGCCGCCGCGGCACGAACCAGCCGCATACGTCTCACCAGCGCCGTAACTGTCCTCAGCTCGGCCGACCCGGTGCGAGTGTTTCAGAATTTCGCCACTCTCGATCTGTTGTCCGAGGGCCGCGCGGAAATGGTCGTCGGCCGCGGCTCGTTCACAGATTCCTTCCCGTTGTTCGGCTTCCGGCTAGAGGACTACGACTCGCTATTTGCCGAGAAACTCGACCTCTTGCTCAAGATCCGTGAGAGGGAGCACGTCCATTGGTCCGGCAAACATCGCGCTGCTCTGACAGGTCAAGGCGTCTACCCCAGACCCGTTCAGAATCCGTTGCCAATATGGCTGGGCGTAGGTGGTACGCCGGGATCATTCGTTCGCGCCGGCGCGCTAGGACTTCCATTGATGGTCGCCATCATCGGCGGGGAAACGCACCGCTTCCGTCCCCTCATCGATCTCTATCGTGAGGCAGGTCGCCGGGCGGGCCACCCGCCCGATCAGTTGAGGGTCGGAGTGCATTCACTGGGCTATGTCGCGACCACGACGCAGGAGCCGCCGATGATTTCTTTCCCGGCTACGCTCGCGCCTTCACCGACGTCGGCAAGGAACGCGGATGGTCGCCCGTTACTCGGGCGGGTTTCGACGCTCAGCGAGCTCCACGAGGCGCGTTACTGGTTGGCAGTCCTCATGAAGTAACGGAGAAGATCATTCGACACAGTGAAGCGTTGGGCGGCATCTCCCGTATCACTTTTCAGATGAACGTGGCTTCGCTACCGCACGCGAAGCTAATGCGAGCCATCGAAGCGCTCGGCACGAGCGTTGCGCCTGCGTTGCGGAAAGAATTGGCGGTTTCGCTCGAATAACTTCTCAGAGGCAACGTTCAATTGGTACGATTGCCGTTGACGGAATAGAGAAGCGCGCGTAGGCCGCTCTCGGCGCATTCTTACGTGAGTTCGACGTGGACCAATGCGATGACGTCACCGAACGGATGGACAGTCCGTCGAGGTGGAGATTGGGGAACCTCCGTGCCATTTCGAAATGGCAGATCAGGTTGCTCTTGGCTTTCATCGACCGCGGGCGGATCCTTGTGGGTGAACGGTACTCATTACCTCCACACGAACTGGTAGACGAGTCCGCCGAGCACGCCGCCAAGGATCGGGCCGACGATCGGGATCCATGCGTACGCCCAGTCGGAGCCTCCCTTGCCGGCGATGGGGAGCAGCGCATGGGCGAGGCGTGGTCCGAGGTCGCGCGCGGGGTTGATCGCGTAGCCGGTCGGGCCACCGAGCGAGAGGCCGATCGCCATCACGATCACCCCGACGAGCACCGGCCCGAATCCCTTGGCGAGGTCTGACCCGGGCACGAAGTTGCCCGGCGAAAGAACCGCCAGGAGCGCCAGCACGAGGGCAAATCCGCCGATGATCTCCGATAGGAGATTGGCTCCAGGTTGACGAATGGCGGGCGTGGTCGAGAATACCGCGAGCTTGCTCACCGGATCCGGAGTCGCCTTCCAATGGGGCAGGTACGCGAGCCACACTATGACGCCGCCCAGGAATCCGCCGGCGATCTGGGCACCGATGTACATAGGAACTTTGGCCCAATCGAAAGCTCCGATGGAGGCGAGCGCAATCGTAACGGCGGGGTTCAAGTGCGCGCCGCTGATACTGTTCACGCAGTAGACAGCGATCGTGACGCCGAACGCCCAACCGGCGGTGATGACGATCCAGCCGGAGTTGTGCCCTTTCGTGCGCTGAAGCACGACGTTGGCGACGACGCCATCGCCGAGCACTATGAGAATCGCGGTGCCGAAGAGCTCGGCGAGGACAGGGGACATGGTGGTTGAGTGAAGTGTTTGCCGAAGTGCCTTTGCGGCCCCGAAAATGTGTTCCTCGGCTGCAGTATTCGTTAGCCAATGATCCACCTACCGAACCGGTACTGCCGCGCTGAGGGTCGACACACCGTTCTCATCGAAGCTTTCGATCGCCACCCAATAACGCTGCCCCAACGTGAGCGCTCGAATCTCGAGCGTCGTCGCCTGGTCGGCGAATCGCTGGTAGGTCTGGTACAACTTCGAAGGCAAGATGCCCCAACGCACATTGTAGCCCACGATTCCGGGCACACGACTCCAAGTGATCGTCACGTTCCGCTCGTCGCGGTCGCGGGTCGCGGTCAACCCCGCAGGTGTCGCGGGGCGTGCCCCCGCTCCGATACCAAACACTCGCAGATCGCTGATGGCGAGGTTCGCCGCGCCGACGTGGATGTGCTCGTACTGGACGAAGCGCGCGTGGATCGGGGTGGCAAGCTCGATGTACGCGTTCGGTCGATCTCGCTGCTCGCGCGAAAGGTCAGCGACTGTCTTCCATCGAATGCCGTCCGGGGAAGTCCGCAGGCGGAAGCGCGTGACAACGGTAGAGTCCGTGCCGTAGAGACCCGATTTGTAGTCCGCGTAGTTCACCTGGATCGCCTTCACTTCGTATGCGCGACCCAAGTCTACCGTCAGCCACTCGCCGGGACGGTTCTGGCGGGCTACCCAGAAGGTGCGCGGGTTCTCATCCGTTGCATTGCTCGCGGGAAAGCTGGCACGTGCCGAGGACGCGGTCGCTGCCTTGTGGTACGAGAGAAGCATCCAGCCGGTGAAGCTCTCGTCGCTCGTACGCCACGCTTTCGTCGGCAACCAATGGGGGAAGTCGCCGAAGCGCGTGTCCACACGCATTTGGCCGTCGTCGTCGAAGCCGGCGGGATGAAGACCGATACGCCGCTCAAATTTCCAGTTGACGCCGATCCACGGCGTGCCCGTGTTCCACCAGTTGCCGTGCACGTCCTGGAAGGTGTTGCCGTGTCCCGCGCCCTGGACGAATCCGCCGGGCTTGTACGCGACCGGATTGTAGGGCGCGTAGGTGAAGGGACCCAATGGATCGTCGGCGACGTAGACGCCGGTGGCGTAGACGTTGTACTCGGTGCCCGGCGCGCCGTACTGGAGATAATAGTGCGCCCCATGCTTTGTCATCCACGCTCCTTCAATGAACGGGCGGACGGTGGTATCGCGGTGGTCCTGGCCGAACCGCTCCCATCCGTGCTTCTCGGGATCAAGTCCGAACAACCACCGCGGGGTACCCTTGTACGCCAGGCGTTTGCTCTTATCCAGTTCGATGACGTGGAGCGGATAGACGTTGGACGAATTCCAATATAGGAACCAGCGCTCGGTGTCTGGATCGTAAAAGAACTGTGGATCCCACGGACCTGGTTGCACCGAGTCCGGCTTCGCCAACACACCCGGCTCGTGCTCACGCGCCATCGGCAGCCACGGAAGAAGACGGTTGTAGAACTCGACGCGTCCCGCTGCCGGCTCCGTGAGCATCAGAATCGGCACCGGACGAGTCGTGCTCGGCAGCAGGTAGATCGTATCGCGCACTGACAGCACGCTCGGCGCGACGATGTCCGTCAGCGGCCAACGCGATGGAGTGATGTGTTCCCACGTGCCGAGGTTGGGGGAATGCCAATAGCCGTCGCCGATGGTCTCGAACAAGTAGTACTCGCCGCGATGCACTACGATGACGGGATCGGCGCCCGAGCGATAGGAGATGCCCTCGTTCTGCTGCTCGAAGTTGTATCGGTAATCGATGTCTATCGGATTGGCGTAGGTTCGCTGACGCGCCGCCTGCGCCGAGACATGCGCGGCGATCAGAGATAGCAGCCCCGTGAGGACGGATCGCATTGCCGCCGCTTAACGCGCCTCTACAAGCGCGGCGAGTTTGTCGAGTGACATTTGCCACCCGACCTCGTTGTGAGCGGGAGACAACCCGCGTGGGAGACGGTCGTGAACGACGACGTCGTCGGTGCAACCATCCCCATCGGCGAGCGAGATTTGATCGTCGTCTCCCCTCGCATCGCCGGATCCTTCGTCTCGAACTCCAGTACTTCTACAACACGTTCATTGGGCACCAGCTCGACCACGTGGCCGTGAAAAGTGTTGCTCTGCGCGGTAGTCTTGCTCACCACTGTCGGCGCGTCGTACGTGAGCGAATCGCAATTGAGCGAGATACGGAACGCGCCGCCCTCCCACGGCTCGAACGCATGTACTTGGCTAGTCATACCATTCGGCACCATCCACGTCGTGACCGCAACGGCGTCGAGAAGGGCGCGATAGACGCTCGGCCGTGGAGCGTTGAGATGACGACCGATCGGGGAATTCGCGGCCCAAGACAGGCACCTGCAGCCGGCGACGAGCAACAGATCGACGCGGCAAATCCGCGCTTGACATGCACGATTAAATGTTGAGGGGTATAGAGGGAAGCTCGATTCGAGCTTCTGTGCTCGTCACATCTCCATTGTGCAGAGCAGCTGGGATCAGATTGGCGGCCGAAGGGGGGTTGATAGCAGCCGGCGATGTGATTGTCGTTGGTCTCGGAGAAAACCCTGCCAACGCATTCGTCGTCACGGGGCTGTCCACTCGCAGCCTCGCTCCATGCTTCGAGCCGCAGCACCAAAACTCTGCGCGCATGATGTTCGCGCGACCTCTATACCCTCATGACTGGTTACTTCGGCTCCGTTTGAAGCGCGTGCCTTTAAACGCACGCCGGTACCTGCGACAACACCCCGCACGGCGAAGGAGTCACTGGTCTTCGCAGGGATTGTTCTTAGGAACGTATCGGAACTTCCGCCTGTCATGAATACTTCGATCGCCGCCGCAGTGTTGTTCGTTACGCGGAGGATCCCATCCGCGGCGACCGCAACAGTTGCGACATTGACTTGTCGGCTAGCGCACCCTGTAACGGCGGCGATCGCACTTAAACAAGACAGTGCCCAAAACAGAATGCGGCAAAACATACGACTCCCTGATTTCGATGTCCGTTGTACTCTATTGCGAGGTGCCAGATTCCGCGAGGGCATGCTCGGCGACGCGAGCCCAACCGCCTTCGCCGCTTCGCCCGGGAGCGAAGTGGCTAAGACCAAGACTCGTCGTCTCTATACCCACTATCAGGTTGAGTGGCAGCTTGTCACGTGACCCGAGCGTCTCCCTGCGCAGATTAGCGCTGGGCGAGCGTAACAACCGAACGGAAGGAGGCGCTCACCATGGGTAGAATCGCCACTTTAGCCGCTGTCAAAATATTGAGCATTGCAGCGCTCATCCATTGCTTTTCAGCCCTTAACGCCAATAGAGGCAAGCCAGAGTTCAGAGTGATAGCGTTCTTTACCGCGCAGGAAGATCCCGCCCACATCAGCTTTGTACGCGAAGCCGAGCGGTGGTTTCCGGAAATGGCGGCGAAATACAACTTCAGCTTCGACACCACGTCTAATTGGGGCAACCTTAACGCAGACTTTCTTTCGCGGTACGACGTAGTGGTTTTTCTGGATACCCGTCCTGAGGAACCTGCGCAACGTGCTGCGTTTCAGGCGTACATGGAGCATGGTGGAGCGTGGATGGGGTTTCACTTTGCTGGTTTTGCTTTGACACCTTCCGCGTATCCGGCAAACCGGGACTGGTACCACAACACATTTCTCGGGTCAGGATCCTACATCAGCAACACTTGGCGACCTACTTCAGCCATTCTTCGGGTAGAAGGCCCCAGGCATCCGGCGACGCACCATCTGCCCGAAACTTTCAGGTCCTCGCCAAATGAGTGGTACCGGTGGGAGAAGGATCTGAGGCAGAATCCTGACATAGACATTCTGCTTTCCATAGACTCAACCAGCTTTCCGCTGGGCACCGGGCCAAAAGGGCAAGAGATCTGGCACAGTGGGTACTACCCCGCCGTGTGGACGAACAAGCGCTACAGGATGATCTACTTAAACATCGGTCACAACGACATCGACTATGAGCACAAGTACGATGCCACCAACAAGACACTGTCCAATACGCTGAATAACCCGATTCAGGATCAGCTGATCATCGATGCCTTATTGTGGTTGGGGATCAGAGAGAACAAGGCACCGGGGCGGGTAAACTAACGAGTGCCGCTTTTCCTGCCGGACTGTTGAGTAGTTAGCCCTCTCTGGATGAACAGGCCGCTTCAGCTAACTTTGGACGCATGGCGAGCAAACCAACACTTGCGATTCTCACCGGCGGCGGCGACGTCCCCGGTCTCAATCCGGCGATCAGGGCGATCACGATCCGTGCGCTGCGCGAAGGATACCGCGTGGTCGGAATTCGGCGCGGCTGGGCGGGGCTCGTCGACTACAACCGGGACAAAGACGCGGACAACTCCGAGAACGTACAGGATCTATCGGAGGCGACCGTAAACCGCGCCGGTCGTACCGGCGGCACTTTCCTGCACACTTCTCGAACGCGACCAAGCCACCTTCCACGCGCGCGCGTGCCGGCGCATCTCACCGGATACGCCGACCCCATCAATGACGTCACGAAGGAAGTGCTCCGGAACCTTGAGCACATCGGAGTCGACGTACTGATCCCGATCGGGGGGGACGACACGCTCAGCTACGGCAAACGCCTGCACGACGAAGGGATGCACGTCGTCGCCATCCCTAAGACGATGGACAACGATGTCTACGGCACTGATTACTGCATCGGCTTCAGCACCTGCGTCACGCGCACGATTGAGCTCACCCACCGCCTGCGCACCTCGGCCGGATCACACGAGCGCTTTCTTGTCATCGAGGTCTTCGGCAGATACGCCGGCTTCACGGCGCTCCTGCCGACGATGGCCGGCGCCGCCGACCGGTGCCTCATCCCCGAATACGCCGCGGATGTCGAACACCTTACCGAGCTCATGGTTTATGATCACAACAGAAATCCCAGCAAGTACTCGGTGGCGCTCGTGTCGGAGGGAGCAAACCTCAAATCGCACGAGGGAATGAGCTTTGAGAGCGAAGAGACGGACATGTTCGGACACCGCAAGCTCGGCGGCATCGGTGACAAAGTCGCGGCGGCGCTCAAGGAGTTCTCCCCCAAGTACAATAACGGCCGCAGGATCGACGTCGTCAACCAGCGGCTCGGCTATCTCGTTCGCTCCGGCGACCCGGATGCTCTCGACTCGATCGTGCCGATGGCATTTGGCAATCTGGCGCTCGACCTGATCCTGAAGAAGGAATTCGGCCGTCTAGTGAGTGTTCACAAGGGCTTTTACGACAGCGTTCCGATCACAAGCGTGACGTCGGAGAAGAAGATCGTCGACGTCAAGAAGTACTACAACACCCAGCGCTTGCGGCCGATCTACGAGTTCGATGGAGCACCGCTATTTATCATGACGAGCGATTGATGAGAGCGAAGCGAGGAAGGATGGGGTCACTCGCTCTTTAAGTTCTCGCCGGCTCCCTTGGGGGCGAAGACCTCCGCCGCCTCGTAAAGTCGGGGTCAAACGTGGCAATCATCATTGCCTCCTCCAGAAAGGGCGACGCATCGGGACGGCGGCGGGTCCCCTAGTAGCCTTCGGCCGTCCGCCACTGCGCGTGTAACGTCCCCTTGGTACCGTCGAGCCCGCGGTGAAGCGCGGCAGAGACGAATCCCGGGATGTGCCGCACCCCGGGCTGTGCGGCGCGAGAGGAGATCAACCAGCCGCTCCTGATCGGCTGGAGCGACGGTGAACACGTTGATGATCGTCGCCACACGATCGCCCTTGGAGATAACTGTCACGTGTGCGTCCGTCGAAGAAGAACTGGTCGGTGGGCCGCGAGTCTTTATGGCAGCGCGAACGCCACATATGCGTCGCCCGATTTCGTGCCAAGCTTCCCCCCGCCGGCCGCGATAACTACGAACTGCTTGCCGCGCACGCTGTAGGTGCTCGGTGTCGCGTAGCCTGCCGCGGGCAGTCGCGCCTGCCAAAGCAGCTTCCCCGTGACTTTGTCGAACGCCCGAAATTTCTCGTCCTCAGTGGCGGCGATGAAGACCAAGCCGCCTGCCGTAACGATCGGCCCGCCGTACTGCTCGGTGCCAGTAACGGGAATACCTCTCGCCGTCAGCGCATCGTGCTCGCCGAGCCGAATTTTCCAGCGGTAATCACCAGTGTTGAGATCGATCGCGTTTAGGGTGCCCCACGGAGGTTTGACGGCGGGATAACCGGTCGAGTCCCTCCAGCGCTCGTATCCAACGAACTCGTATGGCGCGCTCGTCTGCTTGCCACGGGACGCAACGAGTCCCGCTGCATGAGGAGAGTGGTCGACTGATTGCGCCTTTGGCGGGGCAGAGCGACCGAGCAGGTATGCGATTACGGCCTGCTTCTCGTCGTCGCGAAGATTTGCGAACGACGGCATGAAGCCGCGGCCGCGATCGATCACCTGCCGAAGCTGTTCCGTCGAAAGACGAGCGCCCACGCCCAGAAGTGACGGAGCGCGGTCGATGCCGCGCCGGTCCACGCCGTGACAGTTGGCGCAGGTGGCAGCGTACACCGCCGGGCCCGAGAGAGAGGGGCCACGCGAAGGAGTCTTCCCCGCCACTTCGCGCATCGCGGCGATCCATGGAACGTCGCTGCCATTCACATAAATCACACCCGTCTCTCGATCGATCGCGGCACCGCCCCATTCACCACCGCCGTCGAATCCGGGCTGCAGAATGGTTCCCTCACGGCTGGGGGGCGCAAACAGCGCGTCGTGCCGAAGTGTGCGAAAGCGCTGCAGAGCGGCCGCGTGAGCGCTCGGGGTTAGCTCGGTGAGATCCGCTTCTGTGATCGACTGTCGGGCGAAGGGCGCCGGCGCGAGCGCAAATGGTTGCGTTGCCCATGCCTCCTCACCCCGCAGATCGGAGCCGGGTACGGCGCGCTCTTCGACCGGGAAGAGCGGATTACCGGACTCGCGATCGAAAAGGAACACGAAGCCGGTCTTGGTGATCTGGGCGACGGCGTCGACGCGCCGGCCTCCGCGCGTCACTCTTACCAGATTGGGCGCCGCCGGTAGGTCACGATCCCAGAGGTCGTGATGTACGGTCTGGAAATGCCAACGCCTTTTGCCAGTCTTGGCATCGAGCGCCAGCAAGGTGTTCGCGAAGAGGTCTTCACCAATTCGATCTCGGCCGTAGAAATCCGGTGTCGCCGAACCCGTGGGGATGTAGACAATGCCGCGGCCGACGTCGACGCTCATCCCGGCCCACGAGTTCGCGCCGCCAGCGGTCTTCCACGCCTCCGCCGGCCAGGTGTCGTAACCGAGCTCGCCCGGCCTCGGAATCGTGTGAAACGTCCATCGAATTCTGCCGGTGTACACATCGTACGCGCGGATGTGTCCTGGCGCCGACCCTTCGGTTTCGCCCACGCGCGTGCCCTGGATGAGTAGATCCTCGTACACGACACCTGGGCTCGTCGCCAGGACGAAGGCATCACCGATGTCGCGTCCCAAGCCGACAGCGAGGTCTACCCACCCGCTATCGCCGAAGCCGGATGCGGGACGACCAGTGGACGCGTCGAGCGAGTACAGGCGTCGACCGGCCGAAAAGAAGATGCGTCGCTCGGCGCCGTCCGACCAATACACGACTCCGCGGTTCACCTGGGATTCGCGCTCTCGATTCGCGAAAGGATCGAAGCGCCAAATGAGCGTCCCGCTGTCAGCGCGAAGGGCGACTACGGCGAGAGCAGGGGTCGTCGTGTACAGCACGCCGTCGACGACCACCGGTGTAGACTGAATCTGAGTGGACGTGTTGGCCGGGATGTCGCTCGTGTGGTAGATCCAGGCAACACGTAGCGCGGCCACATTGTTGCGATTGATCTGGTCGAGCGCGGAATAGCGGCTATTTCCCGGATCACCCCCGGTGACGCGCCAATCGCTCGTCCCAATGGACGGCGGGGCGTTGCGCCCCATACAACCGAAGATTATTCCCACGAGTGCGATCGAGCGTACCGAGGGAAGCCGAAAAATGTTTGCCGGTGGCACGTTCGTCAGGCTCCGCCGAGCGCGTTGATGTCGGGGTTCTCGAGCACCCGTTTCAGGTAGCCGACGGCTGCGACCGCGATCATCGCTCGCCCGATGTTCTCCACCGTCGTCACGTGATTCGGGGCGACTCGCTTGAGCACCGGGTATAGCGGCCCCAGGACTGGGTAGAGCACTTGGTAGAGCCGGGTCTTCGACCGTACGCCGAGCCGAGGCCGGATGAACCCCGGTCTGAACATGTATGCGTTGAGCGGAAGGGCCAGCAGCGCATTTTCCGTCTTTCCCTTGACCCGCGCCCACATCGATCGACCGCGCTCGGAGCTGTCCGTCCCTTCCCCGGAAACGTAACAGAAGGTCGCACGCGGCCGGGCGGCGGCAAGCGCGCGCGCTGCGGCAAGCGTGAGGTCGAAGGTCTGGCGGTGGTAGCTCGCTTCATTCATCCCGGAGCGGCGGGATCCTCGGTGGACGCATCAGGCGATCGGAACCAGTACCGAGTGACGACGCCGAAGTTACCACCGCCGCCACCGGTATGCGCCCACCAAAGGTCCCGATGTGGATCGGAGGTCTCGCGTGTCGCCACCACACTGCTCGCCTGTCCGCGCTCCTCGACCGTGACGGCCTCCACCGCATAGAGATAATCCGCTGCGAGACCGAGCTGCCGGCAGAGGAATCCAAACGCGCCACCGACCACGTGCCCACCCATCCCGATCTCTGGGTATTCGCCGAGCGGTATCACAACTCCTCATTTCTCGAAGAGCGCCCGACACGTCTCGCCCACCGTTCCGCCGGCCTCGAGGGCGACGGCGCCCAATTCCGCGTCGTAGTACACGCCCTTCATGGGTGAGACATCGATGATAACCCGCGCCCCGGGATCCGAAACGAATCCCTCGAGACAGTGGCCGCCGCTGGTGACGGCGAGACGCCGTCCTTCTCTCACCGCCTCCTCTACTGCCGATACGATCTGATCAGTCGAGCTGACCAGCCGGACGTAGTCCGGGTCCGCGCGGAAACGCTTGTTGAAACGCTTATCGACGACGGCGAGATACCGCGGATCGTCTGGTTCTATTCTGAAGGACTCCCTCTGCGTGTCGTCTGTCGTTTGCACCGTCGCCAATTTATCGGCCGTCACCGTGAGGCACCTTGGTAGCAGCGCCCAACCGCTCACGGTCTGCTGATGCGGGGTCGAACCCATCGGCTCGAACATCCAGCAACAGGGAGTATGGGCTCTCAGGCGCGTACTCCTCGCGGATCCGAATCGGCAAACCGGGTTCGGCGGTCGCGAGTTTTGTTTCGATGAGTTCGGCGAGGCGGGTGAGATCCGCCAAAGTGCCACGAATTGCGTGGCCGTCGAATCCAGCATCCCGCCACGTCATGACTTCGAGAGATCCGTAAGGCCCGTAATTCTGGTGCTCACTGTCTGATGCGTTTTTCGGATCCGCGACGTACCCAAGCAAGAGGTCGGGAAAGTAGAGAAGGCCGCGCCGAGAGCCCGTCAGCGTCCAAACTCTTTTCTGATCGTCCAGCTCGCAAAAGAAGCCGAGCTCGCGCCACTGTTGCTTAATGCGCTCGTCGGTCATTTCAGCTGGCGGATGCTCTTCGTTCAGCTGGTTGCGCCGGTACATGTAGACGGCGCTTGCGAACAGTATTAAAGCAAGTGTTAGAGGAACCAAATGAGTTTACCTACGCGGCACCGTGACGCGGCCAAAATCAAAGGGCAAGATCGCCCTGCAATAGTAACTTCGAAGGAATGATAGTTCATCTAATTGACGGAACCTACGAGCTATTTCGCCACTTCTACGGCCAGCGACGGTTCAACAAAGGGAAGGACAGGCCGCTTGGCGCCGTTGCCGGCATCCTGCACACCGTGCTGGAGATGATCGAAACCGGCGCGACGCACATCGGCGTCGCCACCGACCACGTGATCGAGTCTTTTAGGAACGAGGTATGGCCGGACTACAAGACCGGCGAAGGGATAGAGCCAGTACTCTACGCGCAGTTTCAGCCACTCGAGGCTGCGCTCGCCGCAATGGGCGTGGCGGTCTGGCCGATGATCGAGCTCGAGGCGGACGACGGGCTTGCCTCGGCCGCACGACTCGCCGGCGAAGACCCCCGTGTCGAGAGGGTGTGCATCTGGGCGAACGACAAGGATCTCGCGCAATGCGTTCGTGACGATCGCGTAGTGCAGATCATCCGGAAGGGAATGCAAGTCCGGAACGCGGAAGGCGTGCGTGCAAAGTTCGGAGTGAAGCCGGCGCTGATTCCCGACCTTCTAGCGCTCGTCGGCGACACTCAGGATGGCTACCCCGGCATTCGCGGCATCGGACCGGCCACCGCCGCGAGTCTGCTCAACCGGTACGGACCGATCGAGTCGTTTCCCGACGAAACACTCGGGGCCGAGCGCGAGCGCGCGATCCTGTTCAAGTCACTCGCGACACTCAGGACTGATGCGGCGCTCTTCGCCAATGTCGACGAATTGGAATGGAGAGGGCCGATGGCGACATTTGGGGATTGGGCGGCCCGGATTGACGACAAGCGTCTATTGTCACGTGCGGAAGCTGCGATTGGTATACGAGATCGGCGGGAAACTGCTGCGCCTCGCGTCGTGCGATCGGGTAACGAAGCGCCACCATCAGGGTGACGTTTCGACACTCCACCCGAAGTTCTCGATCGCCAGCCCAAAGGTCGGGTAGCTGAGCGCCGGATAATTGCACCTCAGGTAGAGGAACCGGGCGTGCCGCGTCTTGCGCCATAACTCGTCGATGGCGACTGTCATCTGTGTTTCAAGGGGAAGAGTCAGCGGCGAGTTTCAATACCGGCGTTAACGACAACGGGAAGATGGCCAAGAAAGTGGCGGCGGAGGTACTCACGATCGATGCGCGCGACGTCCGCATCACCAATCCGGACAAGCCATACTTCTCGCGCGACGTCAAGCTCTCCAAGTTCGACGTCGTCCGGTATTACCTGTCCGTCGCGAGCGGAGCGGTTGCGGGCATCCGGGATCGGCCTATTATGCTCAAGCGCTTCGTCAACGGCGCCGAGCAGGAGCCCTTCTATCAGAAACGCGCACCCGACAACCGCCCGAGGTGGCTAAGAACAGTCACACTCTCCTTTCCGTCGGGACGCACCGCCGAGGAAGTGGTAGTCGATGACGCCGCTGGCCTCGCCTGGATCGTGAACCTTGGGTGCATCGAGCTACATCCACACGCCGTGCGCACGAACGATCTCGATCACCCCGACGAGTTGCGAATCGATCTGGACCCCGGGCCAGGTGTGGATTGGGACGATGTCCGGCGTGTGGCGATGGAGGCCAAGCGTCTGCTAGCCGACGTTGGGCTTCGGGGCTGGCCCAAAACGAGCGGCTCGCGCGGCATGCACGTCAACGCCCGCATTGAGCAGCGATGGACCTTTACCGAAGTGAGACGGGCTGCGCTGGCATTCTCGCGTGAGATCGAGCGACGCGCGCCCAAGATCGCGACGTCGAAATGGTGGAAGGAGGAACGGCACGGAGTCTTTCTCGATTACAACCAGAACGCGAAAGACCGCACGACCTGCTCGGCCTACTCGATACGGCCGCTCGCCGACGCGCGAGTGTCGGCGCCGCTACGCTGGGAGGAGATTCCGGACTGCGAGCCGGGAGATTTCACCGTGCTGACGATGCCGGCGCGCTTCGAGGCTATGGGGGACCCAAACGCGCGGATGGACGATGCGGCTGGGTCGCTCGAGCAGCTCCTCGAGCTCGCGGCCCGAGACGAAGCCGCCGGACTCGCCGATGCGCCCTGGCCGCCGCACTTTCGGAAGATGGAGGGCGAGTCGACACGTGTCGCTCCGTCACGCGCCAGTGCGAGGAATGCGACGAGCGGGAGCAAAAGGACAACGGCGAAGAAGAGCGCCAGGAAGCCGAGAGCGAAGATGCCGCTCATCACCGTAGCCAACTCGCCGAACAAGGGCGCAGCACTGGCAGGCTTAGAGCAGTGGAAGGCGAGACATCCGGACGCAGCGTCGCATCTGGCAATCGACGACGTCCTGGTCGATTCAATGCGCGGGCGGTCGTCGACCTGGACGCGCGTCCGCGTCAATCTGCGCAATGTTCCGGAGAGGATCAGACCGGCACAGGAAACCCCTGACCCGGACGATGATCCCTTGCGCGCATGGCGTGAGGCCCCCGGGAAACGCCGCTAGACCATGCCTAGGAGTTTCAACCGTGCACACTGAACCGATTTATGTAGATGAGAAGGCCAAAAACCGCCTGAAGCGCACCGATGATCAGCAGCGTGATGTCATGACGGCCTCTCCAGAAACGCAAGCCCAGCCCCCAAATGATTGCGCCGGACACGACAAGAATGAGGAAAAAGCCAAAGACGTGGTCCCTGAACGCCGGGTATGTCCCGCCGATCGCTCGCGCCGCAAAAAAATGCCCGAGGAAGCCAAGGACCAGGAGAATTACACCGAGCAAAATACGATTTCGGCTTGCTGTGCGTCCGCCTTGCACTCCGCCAGACGCTTCCATTACTCCTCCGCTCGTGGCTTATTCGGCGGCGGCCTATTTGGCGGCGAGATATCGCCTGGATCAGCCCGAAGTTTGTCGCTAAAGCGCTGTGCTTCACCGATCCGCTCCACCTCGAGGGCGATGGCATCTACCGACTGCTGCAAATAGTCGAGGCGCTCACTGCCCAGCTGCGCGTGCGGCGGATTGTGTCGCCTCGCCCGTGAAGCGAGCTGCCACGCCAGGTAGGCACCCACCCCCAGAACCAAGAGCGCAACATGCCCCGCGGCATGCATCGTCTGACCCATCATGGCGGCCTCCACCGCGCCACCCGCGTTGATCAAGACGAAGAGCACTGCGGCCACTCGCCAGAGCTTGGAGCGTCGTGTCATGAGAACTCCTCTCTCTACAGAACACCGTACGTGTCGGACACGTCAAAGTTACTGCAATAAGCTGCCATCGCCCTACGCGGCAGCGGCCGCTTCTTTTGGCCGTTTACGGCTCAGGACGCCGGCCGCGACCAAAGTGAATAGGAGTCCTACCGGCAATGGCTCGATGAACGTGAGCGAGACGTTAACCAGCGGATTCTTGTACAACTCCTTGGTTTCGGTCATTTCCTTTGTCTTCTGAGCGATTCGCGAGTCCGTCGCGCCAGACTTTCTCGCCTTCTCCACGATGGAGGCCGTGTACTTGTCGATAAAATTGGGAGCGAGCTTGTAATAGATCAGTTCCCAGGTGGCCGTGTAGCACACGCTCGCAACGACCGTGATCATCAGGCCAACGATCAAGGCGCGGCCAAACGTCACTCTTCCACCTGCAACGTTATCGCGGTACGCCCTGACCCCAAAAACACAGTCAGGAAGGCGACCACCATCGTGGCGTAACCGATGATCGCGATCTTGTCGAAGCCGATCCGGCCCAGGAGTACCAGCCCGCTGAATATCAGCGCTGACAGGACGGCACCTGCAATGAGCCCAAACGTCAGCACGACCTTTCGCATGGTGACTCCTCAGTGGTGGAGGAGGGTCGTCTTTACCCGCCGGTCCGGCCGCGCACCTCACCCGAATGGATGACTCGGAGCACGTCTCCACAGAATCGTACGGCAAAATCGCTGGAAAGTTGTGGCTTCGGAGACGCCGTCATTGGTCTCGCGCCACCGTTAGGGAGACGCGCCCTTCCGCTCTCTAATTAGCGAATGCTGGCGAAAGAACGCCCACATCACGCTAGTGGCGTCGATCTCGCGACTCGTCGGCCCGACAAGCCACTCCGGATCGGAGTGCCTCCATACCACTGGTGGCCTCCTCCTTTTACGGTGTAGAGCACCACGGACGCCTTCTTAGCGCAGTTTGTGTATTCGCGTCGCGTGATATCCGCAGCGACCACGGCCTCAGTCGGATGCGGTCCGCAATGGTTTGTTCGCGCCCAACTCGCTGCCCATGCCCGGACGTTCGGAAACGGTGCCGTGGGGTTCAACCATCCGGTTGGGGCACCGTTATAGGGGACAAATGGATCGGCTGTTCCGTGAAATGCGATCATCGGCACCGGAGTGGAGTCGGCGCACCAGCTCCACGGCAGTGATTGAGCAGCTGACACTGCGCCGATGGCGGCGACCCGCCTGGACAGTGTGCAGGAAAGCGCGAAGGCCATGCCCCCGCCGTTGGACAGCCCATTGGCGTAGATCCTCATAGTATCGATGTTGTAGTGTGCCTCCAGTGTGTCGATCAGCTCTGAGATAAATCTGACATCCGGCATCTGGGACGGCGTTCGCGACCCTTGCATGAGCCAGGTCTTGGGTCCGGTACCTGTTCCCGCTGGATAGACGACGATGAATCCGTTCTCATCTGCCGCTTTATTCCATTGGCTGGCCTTCATCTGATAGGCAGGCCAGTTCATTGCGGCGTGCAAGCTGATGACGAGCGGTGTCGGCTTGGCGCGATCGTAGCTCTTGGGGACGTATAGCAAATACTCCCGTTTCTCGCCCGAGGAAACGATTGCGCCGTTGGTCTTATTGGCAAACGAGACAGGCAGCAGAATTGCCAGGACCAAGAAGACAGGAAGGCCAATGATAACCAGCAATACACGGATGAGGATCTTCCTGAGTTTCATCGCCTTCTTTGCCAGTGCGGTCGTCTAAGACGCTAACGCTTGGTGTTGAAGATGGCAGCTAGCTCCTGGGGCGGCACCACCTCCAGCTGGTCAAAGGTGCAGTCACGAGGGCGTTTGTCGTCTCGCCAACGACGAAACTGCGCTGTGTGGCGGAAGCGGTCACCCTGCATGTGATCGTATGCGACTTGGACAACGAGCTCCGGACGCAGCGGCTCCCACGACAAATCCTTGCCCACGCTCCAGCGACTCTGCGCGCCGGGGCGGCGATGCGGCTCGCCGTCCACGCTTGGCTCGCCCTCCGCCCAATCTCGCCACGGATGTCGGTCGAGCGCATTCTTGCGATAGGGCGCGAGAATCTTCACCAGCTCCAGCCTTTTTGCATCAGTAAAGCTCGCGCAAACGCCGACGTGCTCCAGATTTCCGTTTTCATCGTACAGCCCGAGCAGTAGCGAGCCGATTTTAGTCTTTTCGCCGCGCTTGTGCCAGCGAAAGCCAGCGACGACGCAGTCGCAGTCGCGCTCGTGCTTGACCTTGAGCATCACTCGTTTGTTCGGCTCGTAGGTTCCGTCCTCGGCCTTCGCCACCACGCCGTCGAGGCCGGCGCCCTCGAATCGCCGAAACCAGTCACCAGCTGTGGTCCTGTCGCGCGTGGCAGGCGTCAGGTGAAGCGGTGGCTCCGCACTCGAGAGGAGTGCTTCCAGTTTTGCGCGTCGTTTCGCGAACGGGGTCTCGCAAAGGCTCTTATCGCCCTCGCACAGCAAGTCGAAGAAGACGACAGAGGCCGGCGTCTCCAGTGCCAATTTCTTGACGCGCGACTCAGCGGGGTGGAGTCGCATCTGCAGCGTGTCGAACTGGAGACCTTCGCTCGATGCGATGACTATCTCACCGTCGAGCACGCAGCGGTTGGGGAGCTGGCCCTTGATTGGATCAATCAGCTCGGGGAAGTACCGATTCAGCGGCTTCTCATCTCGACTTTGGATGAAGACCTCGTCACCGTCACGGAACACGAGGGTGCGGAAACCGTCCCATTTGGGCTCGAAGATCCATCCGTCGCCAATTGGGAGCTCGGCGACCCGTTTCGCGAGCATGGGTAGGACGGGAGGGTTGACGGGAAGATCCATGGAAAATCTTACTTACGCGCCTTAAGGTCGTGCACGCGCAGCGCCCGTCGGCTCGCGGAAGAGAAGTTCGGCGAAGTATGCCTCGCGTAGCCAAGACGAAAGGCGTTCGGTCATCTTGATGCAGACCCGCTCGGGCAGTCCGCCACGAGTGTCGGGGTCGCAAGGTAAACTTCGCCGAATCCACCTTTACCGATCAGTCGATCCAATTGGTAGGTGCAGCGACTCTCGGTGCTAAAGGCCGTCTGCACGCCGGTCACCGCCGCGAAGCCGGCTTAAAACCCAGCGCACCGTTCAGCCAACGTACGAGCGGACGAAGCGACTCGTACTCGCGCGCCAACAGCGAGGCCAACGACGCATTAGTCACCTGCTGATCATTTAGTGTGCGACCGCTCGTAAACGACTGGAATCGCAGCCATTTCCCGGCAGGATGATTATCGGGGTACCCACGCGGCATCCGCTTCAAGGCACCTTCGTCCTCGAGCCCACCGAACCACCGCGGAATCGAGCGCGCCATGCGATCAAATCTTACGGGATCCTTGGCGATAACGCCGCGCAGCTTGTTCAGCTGCGGCCGCGGCGGCATCCAGATGCCGGCGCCCAGCATTGATCTCCCCCCAGGCTCGAGGTGAAAGTAGTAACCGGCACTCCCGGCATCCGCCTCCGAGCCGACGTTGCGTGCTGCGTTGAGATGATGGAACCAGCAGGCGGCGTGGGTCTTGTACGGCGACTTGTCTTTGGAGAAGCGAATGTCGCGGTAGATGCGGAACATCGCTCGCTTGGGGTCACCGCCAATCTCTGGCGCAAACTGCGCAAAGCGGGTGTCGAGATCATCGATCAGCTCATGCATCGGCTGGCGTACCTCGGCTTCATACTCGTCGCGATGAGCCTCGAACCAGGACTTCTCATTATGCCGGGCGAGTCCTCGAAGGAATCCGAGCGCGCGTTTGGTGAATGGCATAGCTGAGAAGATATTGCGCCTCGACCCATTCCAACATGCTAGCCGCGTATCAGGTGGGCGTATCCGGTGAAAGCTGCTGTTGTGCCCACGTTGGCACCGTGTGGGCCTGCTCGCTCAGAAGCTTTGCCGTGAACCGCTGTGCTTCTGACATGCGCTCAATTTCAAGATCAATGGCGTCAACCGCTTGCTCAAGGCGAGCGAGTCGAGCGTCGACCAAAGGCGTTGCCGTTTGGTTCGCTAGTGTTGCTTCGTCGCGACCTCGGGCCACCCACGCCTTGCCGATGGCGTTTATCGCAAATGCTAGTGAAGCAAGGGCCCCAAACAGGGACAGCGCAACGAGTGCAGCCGTGTCATTGTCTCCCATACGCACCTTTTGGAGGGGTCCTTGGAATCCTTACGACTGCGTCGAAGGTTTCGTTTCGTCAGAACTCTTCAAGAATCTTTTTGGCTTTCTTGGGATTGTCGCAGACGATCGCGAGTTCGACCAGGTCATCCGTGATGCCGGTTACGTAAAGCGCCTCGAGGTTGACGCCCGCTTCGCCGAGTCGGTTCGTGACATTAGCCAACACGCCCGCCTTGTTTTCGAGCAACACGATGTGAACTTCGCCTTCCGAGAACCGAATGTTCGCTGCCTCCAACGCGCTGCGCGCTACTGCGATATCGTCGGGGAGAATGCGCGCCATCGCCACGCCGCCGCCGGCGGATATTGCCGCAAGAGCCTTGATGTTAACACCGCGCCGGGCGAACGCCTGTGCCACTCGCGCGAGGTCGCCGGGGTGATTCGTGAGCTGGATCGAGCAGTCTCTCATTGATGCCTCCTGGCTTGCGCCCGAACTTAACGCCCGGTAGTGAGAATCGCTGCGACCGCCTTCCGGTGGTACTACTCCCAGTTGATCTAGGGTACAATCAGTGTGCGTTTGTCATCGCCAACCCGGGGCTTGCTCGGTGAGGCCGACTGATTCGCCCGACCGCCGACGCGCGCCCGTCCCAACTTCGGACGGCGCTCTGGCCCGAGTCGGGACTGCACGACGTCGATCTGGTGTTGAGGAACCCGGACGCAAAGGCGAACACTTCATGGTTGGTCTGTTGCCGACAACCTTCGAAGCGGCGCCGCGGCGCTGAACTGGCGAATTGCGATGCTCAGCGGCGGTCGAGTGGTGCTCGCACCGGCTTCCCCGGCGCGACGTCCTCGACGGCCTGCCCGTTCGCGACCACTGATACACCGTTCACGATCACGTGCTGAATCCCAACAGGCGGTAGCGAAGGCTCGCGGTACGTCGAGCGATCCATCACCCTCGCTGCGTCAAAGATTGTAATGTCCGCGTCCGCGCCAACACGCAGGCGGCCCTTATGTCGCATCGCTGGCACTCGCGCCTCCAGGCGCTGGGCCGGCATGAGCGTCATTTTGCGGATCGCTTCCATCAGCGAGAGCGAGTGGGTGTCGCGTGCGTAGCGGCCAAGCACCTTCGAGAAAGTTCCCGTTGTCCGCGGATGCCCCGTGCCGTTCTGCCAATAGGCGTCGCTCGCAATAATGGTGAGCGGACTGTTTATCGCTGCGGCCACCATCTGGTCCGTGTTTGTATGGACAACAATTGGGCCGCCGATCCGGCTATAACGCTCAAGGCTTTCGCGATTCAACCGCTCACCCGTTCGCGGCCACTCGAGCTCGGCGAGGCGCGTATCGGGAGCGGATCTATAAATGTCCTGTATGGTCGCGGATTGAATCTCAGTCATTCCCGCCGAATAGGGATACGCTTCTGTCGTTACGTCTTGGCCGCGAGCTCGCGCATCTCTGATCATCTCGAGCATCACCGGTGTTTCGGCAAGACCCGCGCTATTGATGTGCACGACATGCAGTGGAGCATTGGTTTCGTCGGCGAGCGAAAGTGCTTCTTTTAGACCGGCGACGCTGGGGTGAATGTGCACGTGCACCGGCGTTTTCGCCTTTGCTGCGACACGGAACACGACTACCAGCTCGTCTCGCGTTGCCGCTGGCGTGTAGGGAAACCCTGCGCCAATGTCGACCGCCCCCTCACTGAGGCCAATCTCAATGCATTTCGCGATCTCGCCAATCTCCACCGGCGACGCGACGCGGTAGGCTCCGTCGCTCACCGGCATCCAGCTGCCGGAATCGTGCATCACCGCCATCCTGACCTTAATGTGGCCGATGCTGACGCCGTAGTTAATCCGCTCGCCGGCACTTCGCTCCTCGTACCAGGCAGAGACATCAGACGTTCCGAGCTCGAGCTCGAGCGCCGTCGTCACGCCGTCCAGCGAATAGAACCGATATGTCTCGGGCGTCTGTCCGTGAGCGTGAAGATCGATGAAGCCGGGGGCGATGACGAGACCGCGCGCGTCGATCCTGTCCCGGCCATGTATGGCTTGCGTCGTGATGACGGCGATACGTCCGTCGAGGAGCCCGATATCGCGGACCGCATCCAGGTTAGATGCCGGATCCATAACGTGCCCGCCGAGAATGACCCTGTCGTAGACAGGGTTGGCCGTGTTCTCAGGCCGCATGCGCCCGAAATCGAAGACAGACAGGGCTCGGTAACGCAATCCGCCGGCGCGTTGGTGTCAACTTGCCGCTCTCCTGCTCGCGACCGAAAACGACGATGGAGTTAGACCTCTGATTTGCTACGAGCAGCCACCGACCAGTAGGATCCATGCAGAAATTGCGCGGCCAGTCGCCATCCGTGGAGACCGCCTGATCGAGTGTGAGGGCGCCGGTCGCTGCCACCGAGAACACAGCGATGCTATTGTGGCCGCGGTTCGACACGTACAACGTGCGGCCTGATGGTGCGACGTGGATGTCGGCAGGGTAATTCGTGCCGTTCCAGCCCGGCGGGATCGTCGAACGCGTGTCCAGCGGGGACAGCATCCCGCGCTCGGCGTCGAAGCGAAGCGTCGCCACTGTGGAATCGAGTTCGTTGGCGACGAACACCAACGGTAGTGTTGGATGGAACGCAATATGTCGCGGGCCCGCGCCAGCGCGCATGACCGCGTCCCCACTCTCAACGTGGCGCAGAGATTTGCCGGCGAGATCGAGGCGGTAAACGAACACACGGTCGGCGCCGAGGTCGGCGGCGAGCACGAAGCGGTTGGAGGGATCGGGAACGATGCAGTGGGCGTGCGGCTCGCTCTGGCGATCAGGATTCGGTCCGCTGCCCGTGTGCTTTACGACGGATGTGGTTGGCGCGAGTGCCCCATCAGACTGAATCGGGAGCAGCGCGACGGTGCCGCCGACGTAGTTGGCGACGAGCACGACGCGACCGCTTCGGTCGACGCTCACGAAGCAAGGCGCGCCACCTTCCGACGGCTGCTCGCCTATCCGGGCGAGGGCGCCTGTGTCGCGAGCGATCGCGAAGGCGCTGACCGCACCGGTCGCCCTGCCGTGGTACTTCTCGACCTCATTCGCGGCGTAGAGAACGCGGCCATTCGGGTGGATGGCGAGGAATGACGGATTCGCGCCGGCGTCGACTGAGCCAATTTGCGTCAATCTCCCGGAGCGCCGGTCGATACGGACGAGATAGATCCCGTCACGCCGGCCATCGTTGGTATACGTTCCGACGTACAGAAGTTCACCGTCCAATTGCGAGTCCGCGCGAGACGTGAGAACCTCCGAGCCATGCGCGAGTCCGACGAGGCCTACTATGGAAGCCGCCAGGAACTCGCGCCGCGATGGTTCGCGAGGGTTTGTCATCGGCGCTTACACTCCAGTGCGGGATTGGACAGAAGCGGCCCGCGCATCAGCTCGCAAATAATCGCTGCAACGTTCGTCAGATAGGCTGCAACAAAGTGGCAGCGAGCGAAGGGAACCGCCACCCCGACTCGCCTTTGCGTCGTTGCATTCGAAACACCGGTTCGGTATGGTCAACTTTTCGCCGGTCTATAGTCTGGCCATTGCTGCGTCAGGATTCCCGGTTCAACATCTTGAAACGATTGAAGAGGACCACATGAGAAACGCCATTATAACCGAGAAGGCGCCGAAGCCGGTTGGTCCGTATTCGCAGGCAGTCATCGAGGGAGATCTCATTTTCGTTGCCGGACAGGGATGCATCAATCCGCTCACTGGGACTCTAGAGCTCGGGGACGTGCGGTCGGAGACGAAGCGGACGTTCGAGAACGTCCGCTCAATCCTGCAGGCGGCGGGCTCATCACTCGATCACGTCATGAAGTGCAACGTTTATCTACGCGACATCAACGATTTCGCCGCGATGAACGAGGTTTACGAGACGTTCTTCGCGCCGCCGTTTCCGGCGCGCACCACGATCCAGGCGGGCGCACTTCCGGGCGGCATCGCCGTCGAGATTGAGTGCATCGCGAAGAAGCCTCGATAGTGGACGCGCTCGACCTCGACACACCCGCCCTCTATGTCGATCTTGACGCCCTCGAGCACAACATCGTTCAGATGCAGGAACAATGTCGTGCGTGGGGTGTCGAACTCCGGCCTCATACGAAGACCCACAAGATCCGCGAGATAGCCCAGATGCAGCTCGATGCGGGCGCAATCGGGATCACGGTCGCCAAATTGGGCGAGGCCGAGGTGTTGCCCGGCGAAGACGTGCTTGTTGCCTACCCGCTCGTGAAGGCGAAGCTGCCGCGTCTGAGAGAGCTGGCGAAGACGCGACGCGTGAAGATTGCGGTCGATTCGGTTGAGGTCGCTCGCGACCTCCAGGGGATCGGAGCGCTAGTGGAGATTGATGTCGGCGTGGGCCGCTGTGGCGCGCAGTCACCCGCCGAAGCAGTCGAGATCGCGAGGGCATGCTCGGATTTCCAAGGGATTTTCTATTGGCCGTCGTGGCTCGACGATGCGGGCTTCCAGGCGGCGTGCGTCAGGATCGACGCCGCCCTTGATGCGCTCGCCGCATCGGGTCTGGAGGCGAAGATTGTCTCTGGAGGTTCGACGCCGGGAGCCGCGAAAACGCCGCTCATTCCGCGGACAACCGAGATCAGACCTGGCACCTACGTTTTTTATGACGCGAGCAGCCTCGAGGCAAAGTGCTGCGTCGAGGCGGACTGCGCGCTCCGAGTTCTCACCACGGTCGTCAGCACCGCGGTGCCGGGCCAGTGCGTGATCGACGCCGGGTCAAAAACGCTCTCGAGCGATCAAACGGTCGGTTCCGGAACGTTCGGCCACTTCGTCGGGCGCGCGTGGACCATGCGCAAACTGAATGAGGAGCACGGCTACGTGGAAATCCACGAGGCGGCCCACGTTGGAGAGAAAGTCTGGGTGGTGCCAAGCCATGTCTGCCCGACTGTCAACCTGCACGACGAAATCTGGTACGGCCGCCGCGGCCGAGTGGAAGGAAGCTGGAAAATCGCTGCACGCGGGAAAGTACGCTAAGAACTATCGAGCAGCGGAGGCAGGGTCACCGACGTAGTTGCCTACCGTCCAACGCCTTCTACGGATGAAACAGCAGGTGGCAGCAAATAGGCCAAAAGATAATCATGCACGACCGCGGCACATTCCCTCAGTCGAGGACCCAGGACGAGATGATCGAGGCATGCCCGCGCCTCCGCCGCACTTTTGATCGAGTATCGAATCGACATGGCGCTGTGACCAAGGCCTTCAATCTGAGGAACGATGTAGATGCTGATTCGTAAGAGTGAGGCGCGAGATTTTCAAGCCATTTTGGCAATCATCAATGACGCCGCGTGCGTCTATCGCGGGCTGATACCGGTAGACAGATGGCGTGAGCCCTACATGCCGGCGGATGAACTCGCGAACGAGATCGCTTCGGGTGTGGTGTTCTGGGTGGCGGAGCATGAAGAACTCGTGTCTGCAGTGATGGGGATTCAGGATAAGGGAGATGTCTCTTTGGTCCGCCACGCGTATGTCGCGCCCGCTGCACAGAGGAGCGGCATAGGAACCATGCTTCTGCGTCACGTGGAAGGTCTGACCGACAAGCCCATTTTGATTGGTACGTGTCCGCTGCGTCATGGGCGATCCAGTTCTATCGTCGAAACGGATTCAGCATGGTCACGCAAGAGGAAAAGGACCGCCTGCTCCGGACATACTGGTCAATTCCTGAGAGGCAGGTCGAGACGTCGATTGTACTTGCCGATAGCCGGTCGATAGCGGCGCAACAGCGCGACTGACAGTCGCGGTCGGGTACTCGTCGCAGGGCGCGATTTAGCTGTAAGTTTTGGGCTCATGAAACCCAAAGAACTCACCATACGCGGCCTAATCCTCGGCGCGCTCCTCACCACGGTCTTCACTGCCGCTAACGTCTACCTCGGTCTCAAGGTCGGGCTCACTTTCGCGTCCTCTATCCCCGCGGCGGTGATATCGATGGCAATCCTGAGCGCGGTGAAGGATTCGACGATCCTCGAGAACAACATCGTCCAGACCGTCGCCTCGGCGGCCGGCACGCTCTCGGCGATCATCTTCGTTTTGCCCGGCCTCGTGATCGTCGGGTGGTGGACGGAGTTCCCCTTCTGGCAGTCTTTTTTCATCTGCGTGGCCGGTGGGGTGCTCGGAGTGCTGTTCACGATCCCGCTCCGGCGCGCGCTGGTGACGACGTCCGACCTGCCCTACCCCGAAGGCGTCGCGGCGGCCGAGGTGTTGAAGGTGGGATCGGGAAGGCGTGGCGAAACGAAGGACGAGA
>JABXNS010000053.1_pt1 | contig 50485 bp, 45 predicted proteins | sample 7301101 | NCBI WGS metagenome assembly JABXNS01 (sample SAMN14449646, study PRJNA615230) | soil metagenome | isolation source: soil from bare, unvegetated metal-rich iron-sulfur acidic spring small-cell... | place: Canada: Paint Pots Mound, Kootenay National Park, BC | collected 2017-05-25 | reverse complement strand
GCTCGACCATCAGGCGGTAGAACTCGGCCGCCGTTTCGGTTACTTCGTTGTCGCTCAAGCCGTGGCGGCGATCCGCCTCGGCCACCGTGCCCGCTACCCGCCAGAACATGTCCTCCGGCTGCTCCACGGGCGTGCCCGAGGCGTCCTTGATCAGGTATCGTTTTCCGATCACGGTCCGCGCATTGTCATTAAGCCGGGCGTCGCCCTGGGGCGGTACGGATGGTATGGGCATGAGCTACAACTCTCCGCGAGATGAAAGGGTTGTCAATAAGAAGACGATGGACTTGGAACTGCACGCTTGCGCATCAGTTAATTTCGATGCGGGCACGGATAGTACCGGTATTCGTGAGTCCGCGCCAGTGTTGAGCCATCTCCTTGTCCGACAAGGAGTTATGTATTCCACATCACGAATAGAAGCCCACCCCTCATTTTTCCACTTTGGGCGACATCGAGATGCACAAGCCCTGAGGCTGCATATCGCGCACCGGGGTGGGAAAGAAGCTCCAACTCGACGCTGGCAATGTTAAGTACACCGGCGACTTGCTGTTAGATCGTCTCGAGCCGGGGCTGACCCGCTATCCGCACTTCGAAGGTTGGTACTAGCGGCTGGAGCAGGTCTGGCGGAATCCGGTTTCCAAGAGACGCCGATTTGCCTGGATTCACGACCACCTCTCAGCCTTTAGAACGATGCGCCGAAGGTGCCGTAAGCCTGCACCTTGCTCGCCTTGAGCAGGTCTCGATTGATGAGGGGAAAGGCCACCCCCATCCGAATTCGCGCCTGCACGTCAAGCTGCAATCCCGTATCGATATTGAGCTCCGCCCCGGCGGAAGTCATCGCCGGATTCCCAATGTTGGAAGAGCTGCAGACCCCGCCCTTGGTGTCAGCGCTCGATGGGCAGAACGCTCGGCCCGTCTCTCCGAACAAAGCTAGCGAGGTCCGATCGACGAATGCCGGGATGAAACGGAAGCCCCGCGATGGCGCAAAGAGCGGCGCTCGATACTCGGCCGCAGCCGAATATGCGCGAGTACCGCCTTCCGCTCCGGCCGGATATCCCCGAACCCCGAAATTCCGTTTCTGCTCGCCAACCGAAAAGCCCGGGAACACTTCGAGTGATGTTCCACTGGTTCCACCTGCTGAAAAAAGGGTTGGACTCTTGTCGTCAGTGATTCCGCCTGCGACTCGAATGGCAAGCACGTGATGCGCAAATCCAGGAAGGTCGAGAGACTTGTAGGCCGACGTCACCCCGACAACGCTGCGGGTGGACACGCCGGACGTCCCAGCTTGCCAGCGCTGGCGTCCGTTCGCGGTGAGGCTCACTCCATCTTCAGGCGAGATGCTCAAGGCTGGCCGCTGCGCATTCGACCAGCCGACGGACGCAATCAGCGCCGGGTAGTTTCGCCCCTTTGAATAGAAGGATGACAGTTGGCGGAGTACTGTATCCGGTCGCGTCGTATAGGCCAGCCCTTCGAGGTCCCCGCCGATCGCAGCAAGAGTGTAGGTTCGAAAACGCGGACGAATGAGTGTCGTCTGGAGCGAGACAATTCTGTCACGCTCCATGAACCCGAACGGCGTTCTGGCCGCACCGTTCACAAGAATGAAATTCGCGTTCGAGAAACTCTGCGACGCATAGAGATCGATAAGCGGAAGGCCAAAGCCTGCGTACCGGTATGATAGCCAGGCGGAGTTTTCGGACCAGTGTGAGTTGTGGAGATACTCGGCCGTAAAGGCGTGGCGACCCACGATGTCGTAGCCGCTGGTGATAGCGCCGTAAGATGTGCCGTCGTTAGTCGTACTCGCCAAAACGGGAAGCCAGTAGCGTGGCAACATCGAGAGCCACGGCGAATATTCTGTGGCCCGGGAAGTGTCGACTGTTCCGAGCGGCGGGAGTCCGGGAACGATCACGACGCAATTCGTGCAGCCCGCCCGTGGACTGGTTCTCGTACTGTCCGCTTCAGCCACACGAGCGAGCGACGAGAGCGGCGCAACACCGAGGTGAAACCCGTCCACCTTGAACAACAGGGTCGCCAGCTCAGCTTGATCAGGGGACACTTCGGGAGCGAACATGCCAGTGGCCGCGTCACTCACGCGTGCGACCGTCGGCGTAAACGTAGTCGCGTCCGCCACATAGATCTGCGGCGAGCCGGTGCGCTCGGAAGAGAAGTAGATGCGCCGTCCGTCTGGGGACCAGCTCGGATTCGAGTTGATCGCGCGAGTCGCCCCGAAGGAATCAATCAGTTTCCCGTCCGAATCCATGATTACGATCTCGGACCTTCCCCGGCTCTGCTTCACCGCCACGATCCGAGAGCCGTCGGGCGACCAGCGGGGATCGGCCCACTGCACGTCGATGCCCGCCGATGTGATTGGAGAAATGATACGACCATCGGGCGGGAGTCGGATGAGCCTGGTGGTCGCTGGCTCGTCCTGAACAGCGACGATCTCCCCATCAGCCCGTACGTCGGGAGTGGTGAGTCGGGCGCCGGTTGTGAGTCGTATCTGTGACCCATGCCGCTCCACGAAGAGATCGTTCCGAATGTGATATGGGTCGAGGTAGTCGGGCTGCGAAAAAAGAAGACTCCCGTCGGGCAACCTCACGTTGGCGCCCGTTCCGTTGCGCCTGCCCAGTCGTGTCTCCCGTCCCGAGACTGTCACCTGATACGCGGCCGGGGTTTCTCGCGCCTTGTCCCCCGAGTATACGAGAGTCGTGTCGGCGAGCCAGCGGGGGAACAACGCGACGTGGCCGGCGCTGGTGAGCTGGCGCCAACCGGGCATCGCATCGTGGGGGGCGGGCGTCTCGCGAACCAGTGAGTCGCGCCAATGCTCCCACGCCGTCTGGAACGAGATTCCAAATGCGCTCCGCGAGGTCAGTGTGAGAATGAAAGGAAGCGGCGTCTTCGCGCCGCGCTCTACGAACTCGCGAATGCTGCCCGGCCCGCGGGTACGCGACAGATAGTCGAAGAGGAGCGAGCCATAGATGTAGATGACCTGGCCGCCCGGATAGCGCGACGTACCTGGCGCCAGCTCCTGCAGCGTCGGCAGGCGATTGGCGAGTGCCGCGGCGCGGGCGTTCATTGAGTGCTCGGAGCTTTCGAGCCGTCCCACTCCTGTCAATCGCGACTCGAAATAAACGGCGAGCCCTTCCAGCACCCAGCGCGGCTCGTACAGATTCGGGAACAGCAGTGGATTTCTGCCGAAGATTGCCTGGCCGATTCGCCAGATTCCGCGCGAGCGGTCAAGGTGGAAGATGTGTGTCAGCTCGTGGGTCACGACGAGCGCGTTCCAGTCATCGTAGTTGCGCAGACCGGATGCATCGGTCGGCGGGTGCGCATAAACGACGATTCGGTTGGATGGGAACGGTGTGGCGTACCCGTTCACATAATCGACGTTATCCGAGACGACGAGGTCGACGGTACCGCGTGGTGGGACCAGCTCGGTCGACAGCTCGACGTACGCGCGCTCGGCGTTGACGGCAGCTCTGCGCGCCTCTTCTTCGACCGCGGGAGTGAAATGCACGCGGAAATGCGCTGTCCGGAGTGTGCGCCAGTCCTCGTTTGGTGGGAGCTGGGCATCCGTAGCCCGCGCCGCGCAAAAAAACAACGCGGCCGCGAGCGTCAATGCTTTCACGGTCTGCGGGCCAGCGATGCGAAATAACTCTCCAGCCCGCGCACTATCGCGGTAGCGTAAGCCTCCTGATACGCCGGTGTCCTCATCGCCGCTTCCTGATCCGGCATGATGATGAACGCTCCTTCGGTGAGAATCGATGGCATCCATGTCCCCCGAGCTACCGCAATATTCTGGTACTTGGTTCCGTTATCGCGAAGTCCCAGCTCAGCGAGCAACATCGCCTGGGTCGCCATGGCCAGCGGAATCGAGTGAGGCCAGAAATAAAGCGTCAGAGACCCGTTGTTGACAAACGGATTCACGCCGTCGGGAAAAGCATTCAGGTGGATCGAGACGAAAGCGTGAGCATTGGCGCGACGGCTGATTATAGGCCGCAGCCCCAGATCGACCGGGTCCGGGGTTGTGCGCGTCATCACGACGTTCACGCCCCGCTGCGCCAGCAGATCGCGCACGCGGAAGCCCACCTGGAGCACGGCATCGCCCTCGTAGAATTGCGTCGGTCCGGTGGCACCCGCTGGAGGATGTCCGGGGTCGACCGTAATCGTGAGGCCGCGCAGCGGAGACGCTGCATCCGCAATCTTGGGTGGACGCCGCACCCGGAAGGTCACCGATCCGTTTTGCCACAGCGCGAGATAACCGTAGGGAGCACTATTGAGATTGATCGTGTAGCGCACTCTGCTCTGCTCGGGAGTGGCGGAGCTGATGCTGTTGAAATAGGCGTCAGTCGGCTCGGCCATCATCGATACCACCTGCGCTCCGCTCACACCGTACAACAGAAGCGAGATCGTCCGATCGGTCTCTTCCACCAGATACGGCGGCGGCGGTCCTGTCATTGGAATTACAACGTCGATCCAATTCGCGCTCGGCTCGACGCGAAGCGCTCCGATCCTCCGAACCGGGGCGAGCGAGTCGCCGACGAACATCGCTGTTGGCGCGATCGAGATGTTCTGCACCTGCAGCTCGCTGCGGAGAATCCACGCTTCCTGAGTCGAGTCGAGCAGGATGCGCACGAAGTCGTCGCCGCTCACCTTTCTCTCGCCCGTGATCTTTACCACGGTACCGGGAAAGAGAAACCACTTGTACTCCTGGCCATTTCCCGGCGCGGGCCGCGCGATCGTGACGCGGTCAGTATCGTCGACTGTCGATCCCGGAGCGCCGAGTGCGACGTACACGTTTCCGGGGACCGGTGCGAGCGTGTCGGGCGGCGTAATATGCAGCGTATCGCCAACGAGCTTCTCGCGATGCGTGGTATCAGAAAGCGGTGGAACTTTTATCGGCAGAACCAGGCGGGCCCTCTCGGTCGGGCTTGAGGCGAGCAGCTCGTAATGCGGCGCGCTATCGGGCGGAACGGGCAGCCATCCCATGAATGCACCGTTGGGCCACACGGGCACGGCGGTTCCGTTGATGCGAAGGGCGGCGTCTCCGGTTCCAACGCTTCCGAATATGAAATTCGAATCGCGAACCGTGAGAAGCTGGCCGGGCTTGGGGTAAGTGACGCTGATCTGAAGTGGGCCCCGCACCTCCGGGACCGGCGGCAGCTTCGAATTCGGCGGAGGAAGAGGCGCGGGCACCATCGGGGGAACAATCGCTGGAACTGGAGTCGGGGCAGTGGGTCGCGCTGGTGTGCACGACACGGCAGCCACAACGACGCAACAGGTGAAGACCCTATATGTCAAGACGTTCATTATCAAAATCCTGGTTGCAAGTGCAGTGTCGTACTAGTCTGCGTAATACGCATGGGTAGTGCCCTCGTTGGATGCCTTTCACTATCTTTGTCGAACCCGGGAGGCATCCTGCTCCCCTGACCGTTACACTACGCTCCTTTCGAGCCAAAATTGATTGCAGATATTTTCGGGATCTCGAATGTCGGCCTGATCAGGCACGACAATCAAGATTCCTTTTTGATTGCGAATCTGGAGACGGGCGACATCGCCACGGTGAGCGCGCCCACGCTCGTTTCCGTTCATACGGCGCCATTTATCATCATCGTCGCTGATGGCGTCGGGGGAGCAGCATCTGGCGCCCTTGCCAGTTCCATCGCGACAGAGACGATTCTCGGCGAGCTGCACCGGTGGTGGCATAAAGTGCCCAAGCGCACTCCTGAATCTGTCGAGGCCGCGCTCAAGCGGGGTATAGACATCGCGAATAAGGCGATCTACCAGAAGGCCAACACGACGCCCGAACATCACGGCATGGGGACGACCACGACGCTCGCGCTCGTGCTCGATGGAGAAGCCTTCATCGCGCAGGTGGGGGACAGCCGCGCTTATCTGGTGCGCAAAGGCGCCGCAAAGCAACTGACAAAGGACCAGTCATTCGTTCAGCGCCTGATCGATGCAGGTCGGATGACGGCAAAGGAAGCCGCGCAAAGCGAGCACCGCAACATCATCCTCCAGGCGCTGGGGCCCGAGGAAAAGGTCGTCACGGACTTTTATCGCGTAAAGCTGGATAACGACGATATCCTCGTGCTTTGTAGTGACGGACTCTCGAACCAGGTGTCGCCCGAAGATATCGGACGGATTGCCCGCTCCGCAGGACGACCTGAAGAGATCTGTGAAGCTCTCATCGAGGAAGCAATGCACACGGGAGCGCCGGACAACGTGACGGTTGTGGCGGCGCGTCTCCGAACGGCGGAAGCGGACTATCGGCGGCGTGCCAAGGGCGGCTAAGGGGAGCTAAGCGACCTTAGCCACCGTTTCGCCGGTGTGCGGCGCAGCGCCGATCGGCACGTCGCGTGACCATGGGGCGATGAACGGGAGAAGTAGCAGCGGTGGAACCGCCATCGTTACGGTGATCAGGAAGAATCCCGGCCAACCGGCTGATTCCGCGATCTTGCCTGCGGGAGCAACGAGGATATCCCTGCTCGCCGCCATTAGACTCGAGAGCAGTGCAAATTGGGTCGCCGTGAATCGCTTGTTGCACATGCTCATCAGATAAGCAGTCATCCCCGCGGTGACGAGTCCCAATCCAAAATTCTCTGTGATGATCGCAGCGACCATGAGCGCGTGGTTTTTCCCCGACAGCGACAACCCGTAGTAGGTGAGATTGCTCAAGCCCTGAAAAACCACGAAGATCCAGAGCGAGCGATTGATCCCGAACTTGGCGATCGCCCCACCCCCGACGAGAACGCCAAGAATCGTCGCGATGACCCCCACGCCGAGAAAGACGGCGCCGACCTCACTCTGGGAGAAGCCGGCCTTGAGGAGGAACGGGGTCGTCATGCTTCCCGCGAGACTGTCGGAGTACTTGTACGCGACGATGAAAAGAAGAACCAAAAGCGCTCGCAGCACTCCGACGCGCTGAAAGAAATCGGCGAACGGAAGCACCACGGCTTCAATTAGAGTCCTTGGTGGCGCGTCGTTTAAGACGGGCTCGGGCGCAACGAAAGTGGCCGCGATCCCGACGAGGATGAGCATCGAAAGGAAGAGGTACACAGTGGGCCAGGGCATTCGATCGGCAAGAAAAAAAGCCAAGGCGCCGGTTGTTATCATCGCGATGCGATAACCCATCACGAACACCGCGGCGCCCGCCCCCATTTCGCGATCCTGGAGCACATCGGTGCGATACGCATCGAGTGAGATGTCTTGGGACGCGCTGAAAAACGCGATCGCGATGGCATTGATCGCGAGCATCTTGAGCCCCGTCCGCGGATCGTGTAGCGACATCGCGGCGATCGCGAGCAGAAGCAGCACCTGGGTGATGAACACCCATCCGCGGCGGCGACCGAGGAACGGTGGAACGAACCGGTCCATCACGGGCGCCCAGACGAATTTGAGCGAGTAAGGCAGTGTGACGAGACTGAAGAATCCGATCGTAGCCAGATCGACCTTGGCAGTGGTCATCCATGCCTGGAGAGTTTTGCTGGTGAGATAGAACGGCAACCCTGAGGAGAAGCCGAGTACCAGAAGTGTTGCCATTTTCGGCTGGCCAAAGATCCGGAGGGGCGACGTCTTCGCGGTGCTCTCACTCATCAGGCTTCTCCCTGTCAATGGGCTATCGTCCGGCTTGGGCGCTCTTCCCCGCGCTGGTCCCGGCCACCTCGCGCAGCATCACACGCGCGACTGCGCGCTGCATGACCGCTTCTCCGCCCCACGCGCAGAGGATGGGAGCGTCTACGTCCAGCTCGGCCGCCAAACGCGGGTGGCTGAACTGGATGATCAGCCGGTCGTCGGTTTTTGCGCGCTCGAGCGCGCGGAGCACTTTCTCCTTTGCCGACGACGAGTATCCTGGCCTTCCCTTCCAAGCGCGAATGTCACCAAAGAGCGCAATCACGGTTGCGCCGCTGCCGGGGATTGGATCACCATCCGTGACGAGATCGATTCCACCGGCCCGCAACGCCGAGATGAGTGGATCACGCGACGGAGCTGGATAAGGTCCGCCCAAGTCGTCGTCCACGACGACGAGGTTCCAAGGCCGCTCCAGTGGCGGCATCTTCCCGCGGACCCTGTGGACGACCTCTTCGGCGAGCTGACTGGCCCATCCGCTATCGTCACGCGCTGGACGATTGGTGTCCCGCGAGAGCGCCGCCCACCGCGCCCATCTTCTCCGCCGCTCGATCGACTGACCGATTTTGTCGCCGTCGAGGCGCTTCTGGTCGATAGCCTTTTGCACCGCGCTCACTGAATCGGCCACGTTCGAAGGATAGAGGAGACAGTCGCACCCGGCGTCGAGGGCCTGCACCACCGCCTCCGATTCTCCGCCTCCTAATACCGCCTCCATGATCAGCGCGTCAGTGACTACGAGACCAGTGAACTCGAGCTGGTTGCGGAGGAGGTTGGTCAGAATTTCGCGCGAGAGTGTCGCGGGCGCGCCGCTGGGATCGAGCGCTGGAAAGGCGACATGAGCCGACATGACCGACGCGACGCCCCGCTCGATCGCGCTCCGAAAGGGAACGAGGTCTGTTTCACCGATCACCTCCGCCGATTCCTCTACGCGTGGGAGCTCCTTGTGGGAGTCGGCGGTCGTGCGTCCGTGCCCGGGAAAGTGTTTCGCACACGCGAGCACGCCTTCCGCCTGACAGGCGTCTATCCACGCCGCTGCATACTCACCCACTCGAACGGGATCGCTACCGAACGAGCGCGTTCCTACGATCGGATTGTTTGGCTCGATATCGAGATCGCAGTCGGGAGCATAAATCCAGTTGATCCCGAGCTCCCGCGCTTCGCGCGCGGTCAGTGCCGCCGACCGCCGCACCGCCTGCACGTCCTCCAGTGAAGCGATCGCAGCCAGCGGCGGCAGGGCGGTCTGTCCAGCGAACTGCTGTCCGGCGCCGCGCTCCAAGTCTGCGCCGATGAGAAGCGGTATGCGCGATTTCGAATGGAGATCCTCCGCCAGCGCCGCGACGTGCTCGGACGGACCACCGAACACAATGAACCCTCCGACTCCCAGCTTCAACGCCTGTTCGATGGCTGCCCGCTCGGGTTCGTAGCCTCGCGACGCATCCCAGCGGATCGCGGGATAAAAAAGCTCAGCGATCTCGCTCACGCCGGCGTCCGCTTCCCCAGCAGCCGAGGACCGCGAGCACCGGTGGCGGAAGGAACGTTTCCCGGCCGTTTCGTCATATGCAAATACCCAAGCAATGCGAAGGCCACGGCTTCCTTCGCCTCTCCGTCGAAATAGATGTCGGCGAAGTGACGCATGGTAATCGGTGCTGCGGCCTTCTCGATCGCGGCGAACAACGCGGGATTCTTAGCGCCACCGCCGGAAACGAGTACCTCTCGGACCGGTTCCGCCATGAATCGTCGGTATGCATCCGCGATGCTCTCAGCGGTCAGTTGAACGGCGGTCGCGATGACGTCTTCGTTGCTGGCACCCGCCGCGTGCGCGGTCGCGATCAGCTTTTGGACGTAGTCCGAGTTGAACAGCTCGCGCCCCGTGGACTTGGGTGGGGCGGCACTGAAATAGGGATGCTTCAGCAGCTCCCCCACTATCCGGATGTTGGGCTTACCCGCGAGCGCGAGCTTCCCTCCCACGTCGTAGGGACGCTCGGGCCAAAGGGCACGCGCTACGCCGTCGATCACGGCCACCCCAGGTCCGGTGTCAAACGCACGCACGCCTTCGATGCGGCCATTTGGTGGCACCACGGTGATGTTGCCGATGCCCCCGAGATTCTGCAGGCCCCGCCACTCTGACGCTGACGAGAAGAGCATCGAGTCCGCGATCGGAACGAGCGGCGCGCCTTGTCCAGCAGCAGCCACATCACGTACGCGAAAGTCGCTAATGACATCGATCCCTGTTCGCTCCGCAATAACAGCAGCTTCGCCCGACTGCCAAGTGGAGTGCCCGGGTTCGTGCCAGATCGTTTGCCCGTGTGTTGCGATCGCTGCGATGGTATCGCGCGCAATGCCCGCCTCTGCCATCACTTCAACCGCCGCGTCTGCGAGCCACCCCCCCAAATCAAAATTGAGCCGGCAATACTCCGAGGGAGTACCGCCGCCGAGTGCGGCGGTGAGTCGGGTGCGCTGGGCGTTCGTGTAGGCGTGTGATGTGTGAGCAAGAAGATCCACATCGATCCGACCGTCGCTGGCGTCACGGAAACGTGCAACGGCGGCGCTGATTCCGTCGAGCGAGGTTCCCGACATCAAGCCGACAATAACGCCGGACGACATTTCTAGGCCTCCCGGATCGGAGGCGGCGCGTCCTTGGTGACTCGTCGGATCACGCCGCCATTCTCGGCGAGCAGCTTCTCTGCCTCGTCACGCGAAACCCCCTTCTTCTGCATTACGATCGCCGTCTTGACGCTCTTGCTCGCGCGTTCGAGGAGATTCGTCGCTTCGTCACGAGACACCGCCGAGACTTCCATAATGATGCGCTGGCTCCGGTCGATCAGCTTGTTGTTCGTCGCTCTCAGATCGACCATCAGATTCCCGTAAGTTTTGCCCAATCTGATCATCGCGCCGGTCGTTATCGTGTTCAAAACGAGCTTCGTCGCGGTTCCGGCCTTCATCCGCGTCGAGCCAGTGACGACTTCCGGGCCCACGATCGGAAGCATCGTCACATCGACCTTAGCCACGAGATCGGCAGGCGGTGGCGAGCACGCGAGGATTCCGGTTGTGGCACCCAGTGCGGCGGCACGCTCGAGCGCGGCGCGCACGTAGGGGGTAGTGCCCGAGGCTGCGATACCGATTACGAAGTCCTTCTCGTCGACGTGGTGCTCGTCCATGGCGAGCGCGCCATTCTGAACGATGTCTTCGGCTCCCTCCTGCGAGCGTGTCAGCGCGGGAAGGCCGCCCGCGATGATTCCCTGCACCATCTCCGGGTCGGTGCCGAACGTGGGCGGACACTCGCTTGCGTCGAGCACTCCCAATCGTCCTGAGGTACCGGCACCGACGTAAAACAATCGTCCGCCGGCACGAAACGTTGCTTCGGCAAGCTCGATTGCGCGTGCAATCTGCTGGCGCTGCGTCGCGACGACATCGGGAACCCTCTGATCTTCAGCGTTTATCATGTCTACGATCTCAAGGGGGGACGCGAGATCGATCGAAGCGGTTCGCGGATTGCGGCGTTCCGTTTCGCGGGGGTCCAACATCAATGCGTAGCCGAGCGGTGAGCCACGACCAAACTTACCCGACGCCTCGCGCGAATCGCAAGACAACTTGGAGCAGGATGATGAGACGTTTTTCCGTGGCGTTATCGATGGTCGTATTGTGTGCGGACTCTCTCAGCGCGCAGATGCGGCGACCCACCGTTTACTCGAATGATCCCGGAGTCTGGATAACGGCAGGAGTTGCCGGTTTCAGAGCCAACGGCGTCAACGACGGGGCAACGGGGAGTACATGGGATTTTGGCAATTCCACGAACCTTGAGTATCGTGGGGCCCTGGAGAAGGGGGGAACCAACGGCTCGTCCTTCGGCGTGGCGGGAAGCTGGGCACACGTGCCCTTCCTCTACTCGTCGACAGGCGGTGCGGTGATCCCCGCGACGGGCGGTGGCAGCGGCGCCCAATGTCCGAGCTGCAACGCGCACCTCGACATGATGACTCTAGTCGCCGCCTTCCACTCCGGATCGGGAATCGGCTTGCACCAGGTGCTGGAGCTCGATGGCGGGGTGGTGGCCTACCGGAACCTGAAGCGCGATTCCGACGGTGCGACGTTGGCGCCGAGTGGCGGAAATATCGACCCACTGATTGGCTTCGGATACGGTTTTGGCTACGGACTCAGCGATCGCACCAACATTGATTTTCTCACCGGTGACTCGTGGGCATTCCACGAGCGGAAGGGATTGTCGAACGGCGCGAGCAACACCAACAGCATGCCATCCCTGCGAGTAGCGCTTCGTATGGGTTTTGGTGGCCAGGCTCCGAGGCGCTAGCTGACACGCGAGGTGCGCCGTAGATAGAATTCACGGACCGACTCTCGGGGGGTCCACACTGCAAGGGAAATCAGTCTTCGCCACGGCGCTCGTGGCTGGATCCGTCTGGGTTGTGGCCGCCACGCCCTCCGGCCGTCAGGCCGACGAGCCTGCCATACCGAATCGCATTCCGGCCGTTTTTCCCGCGGCCTGGCGTTTTCCGGCGGGCGCTCATGCTACATTCGCTCCGCACGCAATCGTCGCCAGCAACAATCGGCTCGCCGCTGACGTTGGCGCCGCGGTGATGAAACAGGGCGGTAATGCCGTGGATGCCGCGGTCGCGACCGGGTTCGCACTCGCAGTCACCTTCCCCGAAGCGGGAAACTTAGGGGGCGGCGGCTACATGGTGATACGAATGGCGGACGGCCGCACAGCGGCGCTCGACTATCGGGAGACCGCGCCTCTGGCCGCTACACGCGATATGTACGTCGGTGCGAACGGCAAAATTACCGGCGAGAGTGTGATCGGACCGAAGGCATCCGGAGTTCCGGGCGCGGTGGCAGGAATGATCGAAGCGCACCGGAAGTACGGGGTTCTGCCAATCTCAAGAGTACTCGCTCCGGCCCTTCGTCTAGCGACAGAAGGCTTCGTCGTCGACTCGACGTTCTTCCGGTCGCTCTCCGGCGAGAAATATCGAATCGGGAGCTTCGCGGGAAAATCGGTCTTTTTCCCGAATGGAGCGGCCCCTCCGATCGGCTCGCGACTCGTCCAGCCGCAGCTGGCGCGCACGATCAAATTGATCGGCGACTCGGGATCCACGGTTTTCTACCGGGGGAGCATTGCCGACTCGATCGCCGCCGAGATGCAGCGTAGCGGCGGACTGATAACGAAGGAAGATCTCGCCCGTTATCAGCCCATTTGGCGGCGGCCAGTGCGGAGCAGCTATCGCGGCTATGCGCTGATCTCGATGCCGCCATCGTCTTCGGGTGGGACAACGGTTACCGAGATGCTGAACATTTTGGAGGCGTACGGGCCTCCCTCTCCGTTTGGGACCACCGAGCGGATTCACGCTCTCGCCTCTGCGTCCCAGCGGGCGTTCATCGACCGTAACTCGAAGCTCGGAGATCCCGGATTCGTCAAAGTTCCGCTCTCTACGCTGACGAGCAAGACTTACGCGCAAGCGATCGCGAGGACTATCTCGCGTGATCGCGCCGACCCGACGACCCAGCTCGTTTTTGGTGCAGGAGAGGGTAACGAGACGACGCATTACTCGGTTGTGGATCGATTTGGGAACGCTGTTGCGACTACCACGACGCTCAACGACCTGTATGGGTCAGGGGTGTTCGTGAGTGGCGCGGGGTTTTTTCTGAATGACGAGATGGACGACTTCACGACCAAAAGTGGAACTCCCAACATGTTCGGCCTGATCCAGGGCGCTGCCAACTCGATCGCGCCCGGCAAGCGGATGCTGAGCGCGATGTCTCCGACGATCGTCCTAGATCCGAAGGGAAACCTTCTGCTGGTAACCGGCGCGCGCGGAGGGCCAAGGATTATCTCCGCGACGTCCCAGATCATTCTCGACGTGATCGACCATCGGATGTCGCTGGCGGATGCGATGAGCGCACCGCGAATACATCACCAGTCGCTGCCCGACTCCATCCGCGTCGAGACCGACGGTGTCGAGCCCGCTGTGCTGGCGCGACTGAGGGCGATGGGACACCACATCTACGAGCTGAGCGGGATCGCATCTGCCGCGTCAATCATGCGCGTGAGGGGCGGCTGGGAGGGCATGGATGATCCGCGCTCGCACGGCGGGGCGGCCGGCTTCTAGAGCGCACAAGAAAAATCCGGCGTGATTGCTCACGCCGGATTTTTCTACCGCCGAGGCTCCTCAGATATTAACCTGAGTTGACGAGTTGAGCGTAGCGGTAATTCGGCCACCCGAGTTGACGCAGCCTTCATAGTTCGCCGTTGCCGCTGCGGCCGCGGCTCCTGCAGCACCACCTGCGGCGGCGCCGATCACCGTGGCTTTGGTGCTCCTTCCAAGAATCTGTCCGGCAATCGCGCCGATCGCAGCGCCGCCGATGACTTTCTGCACATCCTTGTTCCTGGGCTGGTTTCTCACCTTGTCCACCTGCGCGTAGCTCGTCGTTGCGCTGATTGGATAAGTGTGCCCGCCGAAGTTCACCGAGACCACGCGGAAGCCCATCACGATGTTGTCATTGGCGTTCGCGCTACGCTTGAGCTCGGTCACTTCCACGTCGGCGGTCGCCCCGGCCGGGATCACCGCACCGTTCGAACCGACAACTGCGTTGGTGACGCTCGCGTTGAAGCGATCGCCGACCTTGCTGGTGTTGGTGCAGATTTTCGAGCCGGACGCGAGGTTAAGCGTGGCACCGGCTGGAATCGTTCCGTATTTGGCCGCGGAGCCCGCGTTAGTGCGGGTGACGGTATTTCCACTCGACGTGACCGACGTCGTCGGGGTGCGCGTGGTCGTAGTGGGTGTGCGCGTAGTGGTGCGCGTCCTCGTTGTAGTAGTGCGCGTAGCGGTGCTTGGCGCCGGATTGGTCGCCGTTCCGGCCGGAACGTCGGTCAGCGCGGGCTGTGCCGCGGTGTCGCGGTTCGCTAGCTGAATGTCCTTGTTCAGCGCCGAATCCGCCGCAGCGTTGTTTTCCGTCTTTGCGCACGCACCTGCAAAGAGCACGAGCGAAAGCGCCAGCGACGCACTAAACCGGGGAATATATTGCACCATTAAGCCTCCTCCATCGTGTGATGAGAGCTTGGTTTTATCGCGAGCTCATGAGTAGTTATGGACGGCAATCCATATGCCAAACATGAAGAACCTAAGGATCGCCGCGCCTTATTACAAACCTTACCGGATCCCCTTTACAGCGGGTCTTCTAATCGTCTTGGCGTCGTCGGCGATCACCAGTGTTATCCCCTGGTTGCTGCGACGCGCGATCGACGCCATCGCCGCGGGTGCGCCGATGCGGACGATCTGGGAGCTTGGCGGCCTCATCGTCCTCGCCGCCATCATCGGCGGCGCGTTCAGATACGGGATGCGTGAGCTGATGAACGGCGTCAGCCGCTGGATCGAGTATGACATGCGCAATGATCTGTTCATACATCTGGAGACGCTCGACGCGGCTTACTTTGCACAAACGCGCACTGGTGACATCATGGCGCGCCTCACCAACGACCTCGGTGCGGTTCGAACCGCGGTCGGACCGGCCGTGATGTACCTGGCCAATACGATCACGGGCGCGCTCTTCGCTCTGTACTTCATGCTGCGGATCGACGTCAGGCTGACTCTGTTCGCGCTTTTGCCGCTGATCTTTCTGCCGGTGCTGACGATCCGAATGGGAAAGGCGATTCACGACCGCTTTGAGGCGGTACAGGAGCATTTCTCGACGCTAACGACCCGGGCGCAGGAGAATCTCTCCGGCGCCCGCATTGTTCGTGCGTACCGTCAGGAAGCGGCCGAGATAGCGCGTTTCGGCGCGATCAACGACCAGTACCTCGCGCTCAATATGTCGCTGGTGAGGCTGTGGGGAACGCTCAACCCACTCTTTGCATTCTTCGGGGGACTGGGCGCGGTCATCGTTCTGGGAGTCGGGGGAGCGCTGACGATCAAAGGCATGATTTCCGTTGGCTCGTTCGTCGCCTTTGGCATGTACCTCACGATGCTTACCTGGCCGATGATCGCGCTCGGGTGGGTCGTGAACCTGTTTCAGCGTGGCGACGCGTCGATGGGCCGTCTCGCGGAGATTCTCGATGTGCATCCGGCCATCAACGCCGAGGAGCCGCGCCAACATCTGCCGCCGACCAAATCGGGCCGCACCATCGAGTTTCGAAACGTCGGGTTTCACTATCCGTCGACCTCGCCCGGAGAAGCCCGTTGGGTTTTGCGCAAGGTCAGCTTCAGCGTACCCGCCGGGGCAACCCTCGGCGTGGTCGGTGCGACGGGAAGTGGCAAGAGCGCGTTGATAGATCTCATCCCGCGTATATACGATCCGCAGGAGGGCGAGATTCTCATCGATGGCGTGTCGACGAAGAACGTTTCGCCGGCGGAGCTGCGCCAAGAGATTGGGTTCGTGCCGCAGGAGAGTCTTCTCTTCAGCGACACCATTGGCTCGAACCTCTCGTACGGAACGAGCGGCATGACCCAAACCGGGGAATGGGCGGCCGGTGTCGCACAGCTCGATCGGACAATTGGAGGATTCCCCGGGGGTTACGAGACGATTCTGGGGGAGCGTGGCATCAACCTCTCGGGCGGTCAGAAACAGCGCGCATCCCTTGCCAGAGCACTCGCCAGAAAACCCGCCATCGTCCTCCTTGACGATGCCCTATCGGCTGTCGACACTCACACGGAGGCGGAAATTCTTCGGGCGCTGCGCGACGCGCTGGCGGGCCGCACGGCGCTTATTGCCTCGCATCGAATAAGCGCTATACGCGACGCTTCGTGGACAATTGTACTCGAGAAAGGAACGATAGTAGAGCAAGGGAGGCACGCCGAGCTTATGGCGCTGCGGGGGCGCTACTGGTCGCTGTTACGGCGCCAGCAACTGCTGGATGCAGTAGAATCGGACTCGTTGGCAACCGATGTAACCGCGACTACAATATGAGCATGTCCGACGGCCCGGAGTCCGTCGCCCTAAAAAAGCGGCTGAAAACGCTCGAAGATCAGGCGAAAGAGGCGCAGCGCACGATCGACGAATTGAGGGCGCGTGACGCGCTAAAGACCCAATTCATCTCCAACGTTTCCCACGACCTTCGGACCCCACTCGCCGCCATAATCACTCACGCCGAGATATTGCGCGAGGGGATGCTGGGGGATCTAAATCAAAAACAGCGGGACAGCGTATCCGGGATCGTGAACGGTGGCCAGCAGCTGCTCGACATGATCGATGAGATCCTGACCTACGTGCGGAGCGCCAGCGATCAGGTCAGTCTCGTCCGAACAGACTTCGACATCACTGAGCTGGTCGACCAGGTGCGGATCCTGAACCAGGCTCTGGCCGCGAAAAAGCATTTGACGATAGAGCGTCTCAATGGAGATGATCTGCCGACGGTCTACGCGGATCGTGACAAGGTCAAGCATGTGTTGGGTAATTTGATCGGCAACGCGATCAAGTTTACCCAGGATGGTGGACGCGTCTGGATCGGCTTCTCGCGTCGCGGCCGGGACGGTGAGGAGCTCCTGATAGAGGTCGGCGACAACGGCCGTGGAATCGCGCGCGATCACTACGAGCTCGTGTTTCGTGAATTCGCGCAGGTAGACGCATCGCCGTCGCGTCCCCACCATGGAACCGGCCTCGGTCTCGCCATTGCGCGGAACCTCGTTGAGCTCCACTCCGGAACCATCTGGGTGGAGAGCGAGCTGGGGAAAGGGAGCAGGTTCTTTTTTACGCTTCCGCTCAATCCTCCTCGCGATTAAATGCCGGCGCGCATTCTCATCGTCGAGGACAGTCCGCTCGTTACGGACGCGTTTCGCGTTCTCTTCACCGAGGCCGGCTATGAAGTGGACGCGGCCGCGTCCGTCGCCGAGGCGATCGAGCGGGGCTCCTCGATCCGAGTGGACTTGATGCTACTGGATCTATCGCTACCCGATGGAAGCGGACTGGAAATTCTCTCAGCGCTTCGAGAGCGCGGCTCCCTTCCCCGATCGACGCTTGCAATGACCGGCCACAGCGATTCAGAGTCGCGTCGCAACTGTCTCGAGGCGGGTTGCGCGGACGTCCTCCTCAAGCCGGTTCCAATCGGCGAGCTTCTACGTCAGATCGAACGCCACCTGGCATAGAGGAGCGCCGTGCGCGTCCTCGCGCCGGACCGCTGCTTCGCTGGTACTATCGCACCAAGTACCGCCCGTTCGCGCGCGAAAGGCGTCCACGCCCCCCGCAGCGCGGACTGATCATGCTCCAGATCGATGCCCTCGCTTACTCCGATCTGCGGCGAGCCCTTGAGCTGGGGCTATGCCCGACGATTTCGCGGCTCCTTCGCGAGGGGTTCGCGCTTAGGCGCTGGTTCTGCGGACTGCCCTCGGCAACGCCTTATTGCCAGGCGGGAATGTTCCACGGGGAGAACGGCGGCATTCCGGCGTTTCGATTCTACGACAAGGCGGCGCGCAAGGTAATCACATGTAACGCGCCCCACGGCGTGCAGTACATCAGAGACCGAATCCACTCTCCCGGTGCGCTCGCGGGCGGTTCCAGCTATGTCAATCTTCTCGACGGTGACGCGCAGACGGTGGCCTTCACGGTCGCCACCCGCGAGAAGATGTCGGTGTATCGCCGACTTGGTGGAACGCGGATGGCGCTCCTCATGTTGCTGCATCCCATTCGAATGGCGCGCATGGTTCTTCAGGGCGCGTTCGAGTGGCTGCTCGAGGAATGGGAGCGGGCGCGCGGCGAGCTGGCCGGAAGGGCCACTCACTCGGAAGGAATCTTTCCGTTCATTCGGATTCTCAGTAACGTCGTCGTGCGTGAGCTGCAGACGATGGCGATTCTGCTCGACGTCTATCTGGGCGTTCCCATCATCTACAGCACCTTCATGCAGTACGACGAGCTGGCGCACCACTTCGGTCCATCGAGTAAGCAGGCTCTGGTCGATCTCCGCCGCACCGATGCGCGTATCTCCGAGATCTGGCGAATGGCGCATCTGGCAGGCGGACGAGGCTACGATCTGGTTATTCTCTCCGATCACGGAATGACGCCGGCTCTGAGCTACCGCGTTCAGTATCGGGAGTCGCTGGGCACAACGGTGCAGCAAATTCTCGACGAGGCGCCGGTGAAGGGGGCCCAGCCGCCACGGGCATTGGCGAGCTATGCCGAAAATAGTGAATACTCGGACATCGGGCCTGGTGTCGTCGAAGCAGTCGCTCAGCTGACCCCAGTTTCGTTTGGCGCCAGAAGAGCCATGCGCAGACTCCGCGACTGGCTCAGAAGCCGTTACGGATTGCGGGAGATCATTTTCCCGGAGAAGTATCGCGTCGACCGGACGAACAATGTCGTAGTCACCTACAGCTCTTGCCTGGCCTTGGTGTATTTCGCGGATACGGAGCAGCGGTTGTCACTTGAAAGCATCGCAGCGGACGCGCGCTGGGGCACTCTGTACGACCGCTTGGTCGCCCATCCGGGAATCGGCTTGGTGGCTACTCTCTCGCGAGCTGGGGTGACCTTGGCTGGCAAGCGCGGTCGCGCAATTCTGCGCGACGGCCAGGTCGCGGTCGTCTCCGGCGAGAATCCGCTTGAGATCTTTGGTACGGAGCCATACGTGCTCCGGGCCGTAGAGTCGCTGGTGAACCAGCCCAATGCCGGCGATTGCGTTCTCTTCGGCGCCTACGACGGTTACGACATCGTGTCGTTCGATGACCAGGTCGGCGCGCACGGGTCCGCCGGAGGCGATCAGGTCTACCCTTTCATCATCGCCCCCGAGCGGCTCGGGCTGGCCAGCGAATCGCTGGAAGACGCGCGAGACATCCACCGCGCCGTTCTCGCGCGCTACGCCGCCGCGAACGCAGAGAATGCACCAGCGTCGGCGGCGGAGCTGACGCCAGTCACGCCTCGCGCCCACGTCTGATGCTACCCGGCACGCGGAGAAGACAGCCTCCCGACCGGTCGGGAGATTTGATTCGCACTCGGACCGGCCGAGGGGGCTAGAGCCGCTTCAACGATCGTCTTAAACGCCGACGCCGAGATCTTCTCGGGCTCGAACGGCTCGCCCGCACGCTTCATTACGCCACGCACCACTTGATCCAAGGTCACGAGTGGCGCGTCTGCCTCGGCTCTCACATCGACTTCCCACTTTCCGCGGTCAGGGCCCTTGAGAGTGTGGCGGTATCTGGCGGTAAAGACCGTATGGCGATGGACGATGATCTCACGATCTTCCTCCTCGATGGGGAGGAACTCGTCGCCCGCGCTCTCGCTCAGGGCTTCGGGCGGCTCGTCCGGCTCGTGTGGGTGTTGCGGCTCGGGAGGCAACGGAATCGCCGCGACCACGGCCACGCCGGTCTCGACACCAGACTGGCGCAGCGGTGGAAACAATCTCACCTCGTCCACCGCACTCAATCCAATGCGGTCAGCTATCTCGCGCAGAAATCTCTCCGTGGTCTCGATCACGCTGGCGCCTTCGAGGTTTGGCCGACGCCCCGTTCCGTCTTTCCCTCCGTGAGCTCGCGCTCGACATAGAGTCTCAGAATGTGCATGAAGTCCTGGGCGTTCGTCACCACTCCGAACGCCTGGTGCGTGCCGCGATCCTTGAGCTTGCTCACCACAAACTCGGACGAGTCCACGCAGATGGTCGGAAGCTCGCGCATCGACCCATCCTTCTCCGTGACGAACGCCGGCAGCATGTTACCGGTAGCGATCGCGTGCAGCGCGGTAGCAATAAGAACCGCCATCGTGGCGCGCGTTGTGTGGCGTTTCATCGCGTCCTGGGCGGCGAGAGTGTCCGTAATTACTTCCGGAAGCGGACCGTCGTCGCGAATTGAGCCCGTCAGGACGTACGGAATGCCACGCACCACACAGGCGTGCATGATGCCGTCCTTGATCACTCGCTGTTCGACCGCCTTCGCGATCGAGCCCGCCGAGCGCACTTTGTTGATCGCTCGCATGTGGAGGCCATGCCCGCCGGTCGTCGCCTCGCCGGTGCGCGTCATCCCGAGAGTGGTTCCGAATATCGACGCCTCGATGTCGTGCACCGCCACCGCGTTCCCCGCCAGGAGCGCCGACACGAACCCGTTCTCGATGAACCAGACCATGTCCGCGCGTGCGCGCGAATGGACCAGCGCCGGTCCTGTCACCCAGATCGGATACCCGCCGCGATCGCGCTCCTCGATCAGAATATGGGCCATTAGCGAATAGTCTATCGGCTTCTCACGCGAGACTTCGCTCGTCATGAACTTGAATTCACCTTCCTCGTCTGCGAGAAAGGAAGAGGTGTGCACGTAGATGCCTTCGCTCCCGTCTTCAGAACTGCCAACAGCCACCAAGTCACCCTTCTTCAGCTTGCGCCCTTCTCTGATCCACAACCCGTCTTCATCCAGTACGAGTGCCGCGTCCATTCTGGGCTCGTGTGGCATGCGCCACCCGCCCTTGATCCGGACATAAGTCGGAAGATTCGTGGTCGAAAAAAAGTTTTCGGGCAATACTCCATCTGCCGGAGCAGGAATGAACCGCGCGTCCGGCGCGCTCGCCAGCGCTGGCGAGTTGAAGTCGGGATGCCTCAGATTTGTCACAACCTAAAGATAAGCGTCCGGGCGATACGGCAACCGCGTAAAGGCGACGCCGCCCGCCATTAGAGTTCTCTTGGTTGTTGCGCTCCGCGAAGGGCGGGTTTCTCAGAGTAGCGCGACGGGATCTCGATCGAGTGTCACTCGCAACTGGGCCGTGCTCGGTACCTCGAACCGCTCCATGAAGTACCGGCTCACGCGAGTGAGTTCTCCCGGATGCTCGGATTTGAGCAGCAGGTGCCAGCGCCAGCGACTCTTTATCCGCTCGACTGGACAGGGCGCGGGCCCAACCACCATCACTTCATCCCCCGCGCGCGTCGAGATCAGCTCGCGCAACCATTCACCAGCGTGGATGGCGAGCTTGGCCGTTGAATCTTCGACCACCCCGCTGAATACGATGTTCGCCAGCCGGACGTTGGGCGGATATGGCGGATCGCGCCTGCCTTCCATTTCATTGCGCACGAACGCGATGTAATCGTGGCCCACGGCGTATCGAACCGCGTGATGGTTTGGAAGCCGAGTCTGAATCAACACCCGACCGCCTTTGGCACCCCGACCCGCTCTCCCGGAGACCTGGCTAAGGAGCTGAAAACAGCGTTCTGACGCCCGGAAGTCGGGCAGGTTGATCCCCACGTCGGCATCGACGACCCCGACTAGCGTGACATTGGGAAAGTCAAGGCCTTTGGCGATCATCTGCGTTCCGAGGAGGATATCAACATCGCCGGCCCCGACCCGATCGAGAATGCGGGTGTGAGCCCATTTTCCGCTGGTCGTGTCCACATCCATCCGCGCGATGCGGGCCGAAGGAAATCTCTCGCACAGAAGGCGCTCGACCTGCTGCGTGCCGAGCCCCCGCTGCCTCAAATTTCTACCGCCGCAGCGCGTACAGTCCGGCCGTGGATCTTCCGTATGCAGACAGTAGTGGCAGATCAACCGCTCCGGATTCCGGTGGTGCGTCAGCGTGATGCTGCAGTGCGGACATGTGGCAACCGCACCACACTCGAAGCACTGGATGAACGACGAGTATCCGCGGCGATTGAGGAGCAGAATACACTGCTCGCCGCGGCGCATTGTTTCGACGATCGCATCGTGAAGTGGCTCTCGGATGACGGCACCGTAATCCACACCGCCCTGAGCCATCGCGTTATAGCCGGTCGGGATCCGCCTTAGGTCGATCACTTCAACGCTCGGCAGTCGCCCACCTCCGACGCGGTCGGGAAGGGATAAAAGCGTGTATTTCCCTGCAGAGGCGTTGGCCCAACTTTCCAGTGAGGGAGTCGCACTGCCGAGGACGGTGAGCGCACCTTCGTTTTTCGCCCGCATGATCGCCACTTCTCGCGCGTGATAGCGCGGTGTCTCGCCCTGCTTGTAGCTCGATTCGTGCTCCTCGTCCACGATGATCGCACCCAGATTGTCGAGCGGCGCGAACACCGCTGAGCGTGCTCCGACGACAATCCGCTTTTCGCCCCGTTTGAGCGCAAGCCAGGCGTCATAACGCTCTCCCTCATTGAGCGCCGAATGCAGAACTGCGACCCTGTCGCCAAACGCGGCGCGGAAGCGGTCGACCGTTTGCGGAGTGAGCGCGATCTCGGGAACCAGAACGATCGCCGTTTGGCCCCGTTCGTCGACGATCCGTCGCAATAGCTCGATGTAAACGAGCGTCTTGCCGCTGCCGGTGATACCATGCAGCAGAAAGACAGCCCCTTTTGCCGCGCTCGCCATCGTGCTGATCGCGTGCTGCTGCGCGGGAGTCGGCTCGAGCCTCGTCGCGGCGATTCCACCGCGCATGGCGAAGGGGTCGCGCTCGACTTCCTCCTCGTCCAGAACGATCAGTCCGCGCTTTTCTAGCGTTTTGAGCACTGACGGCGAAAAGTCGAGCTGCGACCTCAGATTCTCGACTGATGTCTTTCCGCCAAGCGATTCGATTAGCTCGAACACCGTGCGCTGCCGGTTCGCGCGAGCGAAGGTCTTATCACGCTGGAGTAACGACGGGATGTCTGCTCCGAGCCTCACCAGTCGCCGCGTTTTCCGGGAGGGACGCGGATCGTCCGCGCCCGTGAGAGCTGCCGGAAGCACCGTTCGGAGCACGACTCCCAGCGGGACGATGTAATAGTCCGCCATCCAGCGGCATAACTCGAGCAATGGTGGACTTATCGCGGGATCGAGGTCGGGCGATTCGAGCACGGCCTTGGGCTTCCGCTTGAGCGGGCTGACGTCGCTTATTCCGATGCAGACGCCCACTTCCTTGCCGCTGCGCAGCGGGACAACCACACGCGAACCAACCGCTATCGGGTTTGCGAGCCCTTCGTCAACTGCGTAAGTGAATGTTTGGAAGAGCGGCAGTGGCAACGCGACTTGGATGAACCGCGGCGCTTTCTCACGCACTTTGAAATGCCGCGGATAGGTCTGTGGCGGGGGCCGGAGTGGCGCCGAGGCCCGGGCCCTCTGGCAATCGAATGGAGCCGCCGGCGATCGACGCGCCTTGAAACGGGTCGCTCGACAGGAGCGCGGCGCCGTCGAAATCGGCGTAGTCGAGTAACGGCGTGATTTGCGCGATTGCCGAGATGCCGAGCGAGCTCTCGATCATGCAGCCCGCCATGACCTCCATGTCCAGGGCGCGCGCCGCGTGTACCATCCGCAATGCTTCGCGAAGACTGCCACATTTGGCGAGCTTGATGTTGATGCCGTCGACGGCTCCGGCGAGCTTCGCAACGTCCGTGGCGACGAGGCACGACTCGTCAGCGAAAACCGGCAGCTTGGAGCGTCTCCGGACGAACCGAAGCCCGTCGATGTCGTTGGCGGCGACTGGCTGCTCGAGCAACTCCACACCTTGCTCGGAGAGGAAGTCGCTCATACGAACGGCATGCTTCGCTGGCCAGGCAGCGTTGGCATCGACCCGCAAGCGCTTTGCAGGCGCTGCGCTTCGGATAATGCGCACTATCTCCATGTCGCGATCGGTTCCGAGCTTGATTTTTAGAATCGGATACTCGCGCGCCTCTGCCACCCGTCTCTCTAGCTCGTGATTCTCCGCGATGGCTATTGTAAAGCTTGACTCCAAGGTGGTTGTCTGGTCGAGCCCCCAGAGTCGGTAAACGGGAAGGCCCAGTCGTTTGCCAACGAGATCGTGGAGTGCCGAGCTCACCGCACCTTTGGCTGAGGCGTTGCCCCGTAGGATGCGGTTCAAATGTGACTCGATCGATTCGAGCGAGAATGGATCGGCGCGCTCCAGCACCGGCTTGAATTGACCGAGTGCCGCAATGACGGTCGACACTGACTCGCCGTAGTAGCGATTGGGCGCCGCTTCCCCATAGCCTTCCGTGCCCTGATCGTCGGTAAGGCGTACGATAACGTTGCGGTGGTGGCTATAGCCCCCGCGCGCGATCACGAATGGATGCGTCGGGTTGAGCTCAATTGTCTGGTGCGAGAGCTTCATCCGGCAGCCACTGCCGGCACGGGGCGCGCCGTTCGAGCCATGCGGAACTCGTGGTGCGCTGACGCCGTCGATAGAAAGTTGATGAGCGCGTCGGCGAGATCGTTGCCACGCTCGAAGCGGTGCGCCGGGCTTTTCTCGAGGCAGCGCATTACAATCGCGGCCAGTTGCGGGGGAATCCTCGAATCCACTACGTCGGGCGATACCGCTGTCTCCGTCACATGCTTGTAGCTGATCGAGTAGCTGTCGGCTCCGTCGAACGGCGGGAAGCCGAGCAAAGTCTCGTACATAACTACGCCCAGACCGTAGAGGTCGCTCCGGCCATCGAGCAGCTTTCCGCGCGCCTGCTCGGGAGACATGTAGTGTGGAGTCCCCATGACGTTGCCGCTTCCGGTCATGCGGCTGCGGAAGTGGCCCGTGGCGATTCCGAAATCCGTGACGAGTGCGTTCTCGTCTTCATCGAAGAGGATGTTGTCTGGCTTGATATCGCGGTGGACCAGGCCACGGCGATGCGCGTAGTCGAGTCCGGTAGCGACCTGCGCCGCCACGGCGGCCGTGGTTTCCGTGGAGAGGGAGCGGTGCCCACCGATGCGGTCGCTCAACGTGCCACGCGCCATATACGGCATTACCAGGAAGACGTGATCGTCGACCATTCCGAAATCGATGATCTTGCAGATGTGGGGGTGCATCAGCTGCGCTGCCGATTCCGCTTCCCGCTTGAAGCGCTCGCGCATCTCGTGCTCACGCGCGAGATGCGGATGGAGAACCTTGATCACGACGGGGGAATCAAGCACGACGTGAAGCGCGTAGTAGACGCTGGCCATGCCACCCTCGCCGACGCGATGCATGATGGTGTATCGCCCCCCCGTGACCTGGCGCAAGGCTGTCACAGACGGATCGGGAGGCGATTGCCGGCGATCGGAATTGGCCGGCATGACGATCCCGCACCTGACGCAGCGCGCCGCTTCGCCCCGGTTCCAGCTCCCGCAGTCAGTGCAGAACATCGTTCAGCCCCCGAACTGCATGCGCACGAAGTCGTACGGAGGCCATGGACCCGTAAGCCGAAAGTCGAGCGCAGTCTGACGTTTTGCCTCTTTGGACACTGTGTCGGTGAAGCTCTGCCAGCGCTGGCTGTCTACGAGGAAGGACGCCCGCGCGACGACGCCATCTTCCTCGTCGCCCTCGGTCTTCGGGAGAGTGACCGTCGCTGCGGCCTGGCTCCTAAGAAGCCTTAGACTCTCAGCGGCGAGCGCGGCGAAGCTCTTCCTCGCCTCCTCTTCCTGGTCGCCTTGGATCATGATGCTGACGCGCGCAGCGGCGTGGCCTTCGACCACCGAAAGGGCCTCGGTGAGGGTGAAGTAGTGCAGCTCGAGCCAGCGCATGAGAGTCCCTTGCGACTGGAAAACCGTCCCCGGCGGGGCTGGCAATACCGAGGTGTGCGAATGCGCTTCCTCGAGAACCTCCAGATACTTCGACATCTCGTCGTCCTCGAGGGTCGAGACCGAATACGGCGATGGCTCAACGATGGCCGCGAGCGCCCGATAGTGGACGACGGTCGTGCCTTCTGCGAGGGAATCCGCATGGCCCGACTCGGCGGCGGCAACCCCGAACAGGCGCAGCGAGCCTACAGCGCTTTGCGCCATTGCGGATCAGCAAGGATTGTCAAACCGAGCGCATGTTGCGCCAAAGCCAGAATCATGAAACCGTGCGGACGATTGTGAAGTGGAATATGCTCGAAGTTCATTCCCACATTCCGTTCACCACACGGAACGAAAGAGTTGCGGTGGCGACGACGCCCGTCGGGCCTGGTGGCCATACCTAGACGATTGGACACCTCAGTTAGATAGCTGTCCAGCGTGGACGGCGGCCGCAACGCTCATGAGCTTGGAAGTTAGCGCTTAGGAGGCGAGCGCGCCCAAGTGACGAACCGCCGCCTGAGCGAGCCGGTCGGGGGCGTATCCGCCCTCGAGTGCGCTGACGATGCGGCCCCCGCACCAGGAGTCGGCGCGCGAGACTAGGGAGCGGGTGATTGCCCAAAAATCATCTATCTCAAGGGTAAAGCCACCCAAAGGGTCGCCGGCCAGGGAATCAAATCCGGCCGAGACCAGAATGAGCTCCGGCACGAATCCCTTGGTGGCGTAATCGATCCCCTGCTCGAGCGCCTGGACGTACTCCGAGCGCGGCAACCCTCCCGGCTTCGGAATATTCCACACCGTGCCATGAGGACCCCGATCATCCGCCGCGCCGGTGCCCGGGTACCACGGCCACTGATGCATCGAGACGAAATGAATATCCGGCTCGCTCTCAACCAGGGCCTGTGTGCCGTTTCCGTGATGGACGTCCCAGTCGACGATCAGGACACGCTGCAAACCGTACTTTTTCCGCGCGTAGTGCGCCGCGAGCGCTACGTTCCCAAAGAGACAAAACCCCATCGCACGGTCGTGGACGGCGTGGTGCCCGGGAGGCCGCACGGCCGAAAAGCTACGAATATTGACGCCGCTTACGGAGAGATCCACGCCCAAAAGCAGGCAGCCCGCGCCTGCGGTCGCCGCGTCCCACGATCCGCTGCTCGCCCCCGTATCCGCGTCGAACCGTCCGCCACCCTGCTCGGCGATTACCCGGATCGACCGTACATAGGCGGGATCGTGAACGAGCTCGAGCTCCTCAATGGTCGCGTGGCGCCCCTCCAGGTGCTCGATGGTATGAAACAGCGCCGGGTCTTCGCGCAGCGCTCGAGTGATGGCGCGCAGCCGCCCGACGTGCTCAGGATGTCCCCATCCGGTGTCGTGCCTTCCGCAATCGCTATGGGAAATGAACGCGGCCCGCACGCGCGCGAGGCCTACTCTACCGGGCGCCGGCGGCGGTCGGTGATCAGGAATATGGACCCGTTCTTCGCCGCGGTGGATGAAATCGGGGCATCTTCGTCGAGAATCTCCCAGCCGTGGAGCTTGACGACGTACTCGTCGTCATTGCGGACCTCAGGATAAAGCTCCTTCAACGCGAGGTGCTTGAGGCTCTTCACGGAAGCTGACGGATCCGCGTCAATCCGAATCGCATCCCAAGCCTCGAGGACTTGTGCCCGCAGCTGAAGCACCGAGCCGGATCCCGAGCCGAGTTTGTATGCTCGGCCATGCGTTCTGAGGCCGCTCACGAACGGAGTGGATGCGGTCATTCGCCGCTTTCTGTGGCGACGGCCAGCGGCACGGGCGCGAGCGTCGCGAAGAAGCGGCCTATCTGTTGATCGAATAGGTACGTCGAACCCGTGACCTTGGTCTCACCGGCACCTGGTATGGCGGCAATCACCACTTCTTCCCCCCCCTGCCCGCGGAGCGTCACGTGGGCCGCTGATTCCTGTTCCGGGAACGCGGCGTATATCCCGGTCTGGCGGGCGAAAAAGTCCTTTGCTGCACGCAGGACTTCGGCGGCAGTGTGCGAAGTGGTCGTTTCCTGGAGAGTGCGATTGCGGTGTGACATTGGTGCCGAGTGAGGGTTTCGAACTAGTCCGTGCAATCTAGATCGGGCCTGCTGGTGCTACAAGGCGAACGACCGCGGCGGTCGGCATCTTGCAAGTCCGGGGGGAAAAACCTTCACAGATAGGACAGACGACAATGCTGACGAGGAGATTCGTGCTCCGCGCGCTGGCACTCGCCTCCGCGCTTGTGGTATCCACACGGGCGGCGGGTCAGGGGGTTCCGACCCGCCAAGGATCCGCGAGGCCAGCACAGTTTCCGGCAGCCACTTACAAGCCGGAGTTCGGCACGATGTGGACCTTCGACGCGCCACCCCTCGACTACTGGCGCCGGACTTACGGTTTTGCGCCGGATCAGCGCTGGCTCGATCACGTGCGGCTGTCATCGGTACGGCTGCCCAACTGCTCGGCGTCATTCGTGTCCTCGCGCGGGCTGGTGATGACCAATCACCATTGCGGCCGCGATTGCACGGCCGCTGTGTCACCGGTGGACTCGAATTACATCCAGACCGGTTTCGCGGCACGAACGCTCGCGGACGAAAAGAAGTGCGAGGGTCTGTACGTCGATCAGCTGCAATCGATTCAGAACGTCACTGACAGGGTGCGTAGCGCGATCACGGGCAAGACTCCGGCCGAGCAGGCCGCGCAGCGAAGTGCGGTCATCTCGCAAATACAGACCGAGTGCAATCAGCAAACCCAGCTGAGCTGCCAAGTAGTGACCCTGTACCAGGGTGGTATCTATTCGCTATACCGATATCGCCGTTTCAGCGACCTTCGTCTGGTGATGGCACCGGAGGGCGACATTGCCTTCTTTGGCGGTGATCCCGACAACTTTACGTATCCACGTTACGATCTGGATCTGACGCTCCTTCGCGTTTACGAGAATGGGCAGCCCTATAGTCCGACAGACTATCTCAAGTGGAGCCCCGCTGGCGCGGTCGAGGATGAACTGGTCTTCGTGGTGGGGAATCCCGGCTCAACCGGCCGCCTCAACACTATCTCCCAAATGGAATTTCTCCGGGACATCGGATATCCAGCCACACTCGCGGCCTACAAGCGAGCACTCGCTATATACGCGCAGTTGGCAGTCACGGATACCTCCGCGGCGCGACGTTATCAGAACGACGTTTTTGGCGTGGCCAATTCGCAAAAAGCGGTCACCGGGTACCGTGCCGGATTACTTGATACGCTAAGCATGGCAAAGAAACGCGCCTTCGAGCAGGATCTCCGGGCGCGAATCGCGGCGGATCCGAAGCTTCAGGCGCAGTACGGAGGAACCTGGGATGCGATCGCCGCTGCTCAGCGCGAGTTGGCTACGTTCAGTCCCCAGCTCCGTTATCGAAGCTTCGGCGGTGGGTCGACTCTGCTCCAGTTGGGCGCCGGACTGGTCCGCGTCGCAACGGAGAGCAGCAAGCCGGATTCAGCGCGGCTGCCGCAGTATCGGGGGCCCGGACTCGACAACATCAAGGCGCAACTATTAAGGCCCGTTCCAATAGACACGGCGTTCGAGCGGCTCGCGGTCGCAGCACAGCTTCGAGCCGCCGAGAGTCAGCTGCCGGCCAACGACCCCTTCCTGCGCGCGGCGCTAGTGGGCCGTACTCCGGAAGCAGTGGCTGCTGACCTCGTACACAACAGCAGAGTTGGCGACTTGGCGTTCCGTCAGTCGCTGATCCAGGGGGGCGTGCCCGCAGTGAGTGCCTCGACGGACCCGCTAATCGTCTGGGCACGCGCGATCGATCCGCTCAACCGCGCGGTCACGGCCAGAGCCAATGCACTCAATGCGGTCATTGCCGCAAACAGCGAGAAGATCGGCCAAGCGATATTTGCCGCCTACGGAACGGCGCTTCCGCCGGATGCGACGTTCACACTGCGCATCAGCGACGGCGTGGTCAAGTCATTTCCGAGCAATGGCACAATCGCGCCCTACAAGACCACGTTCTACGGGCTGTACGAGCGATCTGCCGCGTTCGACGACAAGGATCCATTCAAGCTCCCGCGACGCTGGGTGGAGCGGAAAGCCAGCCTGGATCTGACCACCCCGTTCAACTTCGTTTCTACGAACGACATCATCGGCGGCAATTCGGGGAGCCCGGTGATAAACAGGAACGCGGAGGTCGTTGGATTGGTGTTCGACTCGAATATCGAGGGTGTGTCGAATCGATTCATTTTCTCCACCGACGTGGGTCGTACGGTGAGTGTGCACTCGCGCGGGATCGTGGAGGCGTTGCGCAAGATGTACGACGGCTCGCGCATCGCCGACGAGCTCCAAGGTCGCTAGCTGGCTGCCTTGGCTGGATTCGAGGGCAAGTCGCGCCGGTCAATCGGGGGTTCGCTCCGTAGCCAAGGAGCGGACCCCGGGCTCGACCAAAACGGAGTAGCTCAACAGCTATCACGCGATTGCTTTCCGTTGCTCCGCGAGGTGAGCCGGGTCACCCCTCGAGCAGTGCCTCGATCCTTCTGATCAGCGGTCGAAACGACAAGGTGCCGGCGCCGGTGCGAGCCGCGATTTCCTCCGCAGTCTCGCGTTGACCTTGCGCGAACAGCTCACGGGCAAGCCAAGGCCCCGCCGCCGGATTCCGAAACCAGTCGACGTCGAAGCGGGCGGTCAGATCCTCATTGAGGACGGACTGCAGCTGCCACGCGCGCAGGTACCGCGCAGAGTAATACCGGGGATCTAGGTCAACGAACGCGTCGGCTGGGTCGTACTCGAACCCGGTCGCATCGCTGAGGAGCGACGCGTAAAGATCGGGCAGCTCCGACCAACGCACCTCGCCGCTGTAGAGCGCGCGCTCGTAGAGGAACTTCGCGCAGTAGCGTCGCAGGAAGTGCAGCTCCTCGAAAGCTGCGGTGCGCAAGAACTTTCCGACCCGATTGGTGCCCAGCCTAGCGTAGCGGAGCAGCCACCCGCGGTCTTGCATGCGGTGATCGAACAGCATCGCGTACGCTTCGGTGACGGAGTTGTCGCCCAGCCATCTGAACTCGAACGGGTAATCGGGGCTCGCGTAGGCGAAGTGGAGCGCGTGTCCGAGCTCGTGCAGGAAGGTGTTGTAATCGCTCTGGCCGCCGTGCGGCCTTAGCACCAGGTACACTTCCTCCGGCACGCGAACCGGAGAGCAGAAGGCGCGCGATCTTTTCCCTTCGCGGTCACCGAGGTCGAAGATGATCCGCCCGTTGGCGGTGGGGTCTAGCCCCATCTCCGAGATCTGCCGCCGCATCACTGTCTCCATCTCGGTGCCCGGAAAGGCATCGTCGTACTCCGAAGCTCTGAACAGAGCGAGAGCGTCAGAGCGCTTTGCCTGGGTCGGCTTGATGCCCAGAGATCTCTTCAGCACCGGCGGAAGCGTGTCCTCCCACATCGACTCGGTATCGCCCAGAAACCGCTCGCAGCTAGCTCGCAGTGTTCCGAGCGATATCCCCGTCACCGTCTCGAACGACGCGTTGTAATCGCCAGCGATTTCAAGTGACTCGATGTAGTCCTTCTCGCGCTGCAGCTTCTCCAAGCGGAGCGGCGCGTGTTCGTCCTGCACCAGCTTGGCTCTAGCTGCGTCCAGCATAAGTCGCAGGCTGCGATCGCGTGTGTTGGCAATCTCGATTGGTGCGGCTTGATACTGGATCACGCGTCCATCGGGCGACCGGATTACTGCTGAATTCTCCCATTCGATCTCGCGTTCGTCGAGCGCCGCGAGCGGCTTCGCGGCTTGCGACTCGATTTCCCACTCGAGCAGCGACTGTGCGGATCTTCTATCGTCGGTATTCTCTGGCGCCGAACGGAACGCATCGAGTGTCAGCGCCAGCGCCTCCTCTCCTAGAATGTGGTCGTACTTTTTGTAGATCGGCTGAAGCTCGGCAGTCTTCTTCAATCCAGCGTAGGCGAGGTAGCTCTCACGCGAGATCGTTTCCATGAACGCCTGGCCTTCAGTTCGCAGGCGCTCTAGGTCCAGGGCGCTCACGTCGTGAGCTTGCGGGTGAGGAAGTCTTTGAGTTGGCCGGCCTCGACCCGCTCCTGCTTGAGAGTGTCGCGATCGCGCACGGTGACGGTCGCGTTCGTGAGTGACTCGCCATCGATCGTGATGCCGAACGGAGTTCCGACTTCGTCCTGACGTCGGTAACGCCGGCCGATCGCTCCGCTGTCGTCGTAGAAAACAGGCAACGTCTGCCTGAGATCGTCGGCAATGCGGTGCGCCATTTCCGGCATTCCGTCTTTTTTCACGAGCGGAAACACCCCGGCCTTGATTGGCGCTATCGACGGATGCAGCCCGAGCACCGTCCGGCCCTCCGATTCGCCTTCGACCGCCTCCTCGCGGTACCCGTTCACCAGCACCGCGAGCGCGGTTCGGTCCGCTCCTACCGATGTCTCTACTACGTACGGAAGGTACCGTCGGTTATTCGGCTGATCGAAGTACTCGAGCTTTTTGCCGGAAGACTGCTGGTGCTGTGATAAATCGAAGTCGCCGCGGTTGTGCACGCCTTCGATCTCCTGGAATCCGAGCGTTCCTCCGAAATCGAACTGGACATCGAACGCCGCCCGGGCGTAGTGGGCCAATTCCTCCTTCGTGTGCTCGTGGAACTGCAGTCTGTGCTCGGCCAGCCCCAGGGAGCGGTGCCAGTCCATGCGCTGCTCCTTCCAGTACTCGAACCATTTCATGTCGGTGCCGGGCTCGACGAAAAACTGCATCTCCATCTGCTCGAACTCGCGGGTGCGGAAGATAAAGTTGCCGGGAGTGATCTCATTGCGAAACGCTTTGCCTATCTGCGCGATTCCAAACGGCACCTTCTGACGCGTGGACTGCTGAACGTTCAGAAAGTTGACATAGATGCCCTGCGCCGTCTCGGGGCGAAGATATACCACCGAGGCTGAGTCTTCGACCGGGCCCATGAACGTCTTGAACATCAAGTTGAATTGGCGTGCTTCGCTCAACGTTCCCTTCATCCCGCACGCGGGACACTGGGCGTCCGGGGTTCCCGGCGTACCCTTGACGCGTGGATCATCGGCGCGGAATCGCTTCTTGCAGTTCCGGCAATCCACCAGCGGGTCGACGAAACCGCTCACATGCCCACTCGCTTCCCAGACGCGTGGATGCATCAGAATCGCGGCATCCAGCCCTTCGATGTCGTTTCGGGCGCGCACCATCGCGTGCCACCAGCGATCCTTCAGATTCCTTTTGAGCTCGACGCCAAGCGGTCCGTAATCCCAAACAGACCCGGTGCCGCCATATATCTCTGAAGATTGGAAGATGAAGCCGCGGCGCTTCGCGAGCGACACCAGCTTTTCCATTACATCGGGGTGGTTGGGCATCGGGGAAACCTAGCTGGCCTTGGCGTTACGCATCCAGTTCCGCGCTCAGCTTAGGCTCCGCCGGCGCACGCTGGCCGAGCAGCCGTGCCACGATTCGATCGCCGTGATAGCGCCCGTTTTCGATGAACACCTTGTTCGCATCGTAGCCCGCGACCACGACCCCCGCTACGAACAAACCGGGTACGGGTGTCTCAAGAGTTTGAGGGTCGTGCTCCGGTATGCCGGTCTTCGGGTCGATAGGCACTCCCGTCGCGCGCAGAAGGTCCAAGCTCGGCGCGAAGCCGGTCATGATATAGACGCGATCCGCCTTGAGGCGACTCTCGCGCTTGCCGGTGGTTAGTAGCACATCGTGCGGCTCGATCGCCTTAACGCGGGTGTCCCATTTGACGGCTATTTGCCCTTCGTTGACGCGGTTGCTGAAATCAGGAAGCACCCAAGGCTTGATCTTCTTGTCGAAAGTCGGCCCGAAGTGGACCAGTGTGACACGCGCGCCCGATCGCCACAGATCGAGCGCCGCCTCCGCCGCCGAGTTGCCGCCGCCGACGACCGCGACGTCCTGTAGAAACGCTTCGTGCCCTTCGCGATACAGGTGCGACACGTGCGGCAGGTCTTCGCCGGGGACCTTTAGGCGATTTGGAGAGCCGAAGTATCCGGTGGCGACGACGACCGCGTCGGCTCCGGTTCTTATCTCCTCGCCCGCGCTCGAACGGGAGAATAGGGTGAACCCTCCGGAGTGGCCTTCAACAGCGGTCACGCGCTCGTGCTGGCGTACCGGAATGCCGAAATACGTGACGACGGCACGGTAGTACGCGAGCGCATCCCTTCGGGTCGGCTTTTCAGTAGCGATCACGAACGGCAGCCCGCCGATCGATAGCTTCTCGGCGGTCGAAAAGAATCTGACGTAAGTCGGGTACGCCGCGATCGTGCTCACAACCACGGCACTCTCGATAACCTGCGGGCGCAACCCCGCGCGTTGCGCGGAGACGGCGGCAGCGAGACCGCACGGTCCGCCGCCCACGATCACCAAGTCCGCTTTGTTAGCCATCGAGTTGATCTGGCGCTCAGGCGACGCCGACCGGACCCGCCGGGAGCACGCCCTCTACACCGATGATCTGATCGCGACGAGTACCGACACTTACGTACGTAATCTGTGTTTCGACGAGCGACTGAATGCGATCAAGGTAGCGCCGCGCCTCAACCGGCAAGTCCGCGAGGCTCCGCGCATCGGCTGTGCTCGCCTTCCAGCCTTCGAACCACTCGTACCTCGGCACCGCCCGCTCGAGCACATCGAGGTCTCCGGGAAACTCTTCGTACACTTCGCCATCGGCTTCATAACCGGTGCAGAGGCCGATCCGATCCAAGGTGTCGAGCACATCGAGCTTCGTAACGGCGAGATCGGTTAGCCCGTTCACCCGTGCCGCGTAGCGAACCACGACGCCGTCGAACCACCCGCAGCGCCGGGGTCGGCCCGTCGTCGCTCCAAATTCGTTCCCCAGCCTCCGTACCTCGGATGCCAGTGGCTCGTCGAACTCGGTCGGCAGCGGCCCGTTTCCCACACGTGTGGTGTAGGCCTTCACGACTCCGATCACCGAGTCCAGCTCGCTCGGCGCGATCCCCACACCGGTTGCGGCACCACCGGAGGTCGTGCTGCTGGAGGTGACGTACGGATAGGTGCCATGATCGATGTCGAGGAGCGACCCTTGCGCCCCCTCAAGTAGAACCGCAGCGCCGCCGACGATCGCGCAGTGGATCTTGAGGCCGACATCTTCGGCCAGCGGCAGCAGCCGCTTCGTGAATCGCGCGAGAACTGCCAGGGTGTAATCGACGCCCGCGCGTTTCGCGCCCGCCATGGCCAGCTGGATGTTGGCGTGCGCGACCCCACGCTCGACCAGCTTTCTCAGACGGTCAGGATTCCGCAGGTCGAGCACCCGGATCCCGCGCCGCCCAAACTTGTCCTCGTACGCAGGACCGATCCCGCGTCCGGTGGTTCCGATCTCCTTACTGGCCGAGCTTTGGCTGTCGACCAGCTTGTGATACGGCAACACCAGATGGGCACGATCGCTCACGTACAGGCGTCCTTCGACGTCGATGCCGTCAGAAACGAGCTCGTCGATTTCCGAGAACAGTGTCTCGACGTCCAAGACGACCCCGTTACCGATCGCGCATCGCACGCCCGGATGAAGGATTCCGCTCGGAATCTGGTGCAGGACGAAGGACTTGTTTCCGATCTGCACCGTGTGGCCGGCGTTAGCACCGCCCTGGTAGCGAACTACCCAGTCAGCGCGTTCCGACAGGACATCAACGAGCTTGCCCTTGCCTTCGTCTCCCCACTGGGCGCCGACGACGACGATGGTGCGGGTATGTGTATCGAACATTCGATTTCAAAGGGACGGGAAAAGCAAACGCCCCGAGAGCTTCGGGGCGTTGGTTCAATCTACCTCTCCGAGGGTGCGTGTCAACGCTCGGCCGGCGGCGGAGGCGGGACCTCGTCGACCACCCGGGGTGGATCATCCGGTCGGATGACGCTCCTGATCGGCAGCACAACTGTAAACGTCGAGCCTTTCCCGTACTCGCTTTCCGCAAACACGTGCCCGCCCAAGGCGTCCACGAGTTTCCGGGTGATGCTCAGGCCGAGGCCGGTGCCGCCGAACTCGCGCGTTCGGGACTGGTCGACCTGCCTGAAATCTTCCCAGATCGACTCGAGGTCGGCCTCGCGGATTCCGATGCCCGTATCACGGACGTCGAACCGTAGATCCTCTTCATCCCTCGACACCGTCACCCAGATGCCACCGTGATGAGTGAACTTAACGGCGTTCGACAGCAGGTTGAGCAGAATCTGTTTGACTTTCGTTCTGTCGGTGTGGAGGGTCAGATCAGCCGAGGGCAGTTCGACGCTAAAGGTCAGGTGCTTCTTTTTCACCATTGGCTCGATCTGTTGCGATATCTCGGTCACGATGTCGCCAAGCGTGACATCGTCGAGGTGGAGCGGCATCCGGCCGGCCTCGATCTTCGCGAGGTCGAGGATGTCATTGATCAGCGCCAGCAGGTGCTGTGCTGCTCCCTGAATGCGGTTAAGTCCTTCTTCCTGCCTTGGCGTTAGGTCGCCGTAGATCCGATCGAGCATGAGCGAGGCGTAGCCGATGAGCGCGTTGATCGGCGTCCTCAATTCGTGTGACATGCTCGCCAGGAACTCTGACTTGAGCCGATTGGCTTTTTCCAGCTCGCGCGACTGCCATTGGAGTCGCGTATTCTGCTCGGCGAGATCCGCCGTGGCCGCCTGGATCCGCTCCTCCAGCTGGCTGGAGAACGTCTTGAGCTCCTCGTAGAGACGCTCGTTTTCCGCCTGTTCGGTGAGGTCGTGGAGCACCGACACAATCGCCAGCGGCTCGCCACGTCGATTGAGAATCTTGCCGGAGACCACTTCGACCGGAAGCTCGACGCCCGAGTCCGGGATGTGGAGCTTCATTTGCTCGCGACGCGCCGTCGAGGGGCTTATGGTAAAATCCGATATGAAGGTCGTGAATTTGGTGTCGTTCGCCTGAATCATCGCTTCGCGATCCCAGCCCTCGCTGTCATCCGATTCGAACAGCTGCTCGGCCTCCTTGTTCATGAGGATGATGTTCGAGCGGTCGTCGGTGACGAGGATCGGATCCGCCACGTTCTCGAGGATCAAGTTCAGGCGGTCGCGCTCGCGCTTCGCATCGATCTCTGCCAAGCGCACGCGCTGCACTTGGCGCTCGAGCTCGTTGGCCGCGCGGCGAAGGTCGGTCACGTCGCGCAGTACCGAGACGGTCGATCCCTGCGCTCCATCGGCAGGCCCGAGAGGGTGCGTCAACACCTCGAACAAGAGGTCATTACCCTCGTCGGGATCGACGAGATTCAGCTCGCGGGAGCCGGCGATCTCTTTCGAGCCCATCGCGGCTTTGGACAGGTGGGACGTGAAGAGCAGGTTGTTGATCTCGACCGCTCGACGCCTTCCCTCCGAGTCCTTGTCGCTCGTAAAGAGCAGGTGCTCGGCACGCTTGTTTTGCGCAACAATGTCCCGGTCCGCGTTTATGATCACTATCGGATCGGGCAGAGAATTCATGATGGTGGTCAGCATTTCGCGCTGCTGATCGAGGCGGCCTGAAGAGAGGCGGAATTCCTCGACCGCAGCGAGGCGCGACAGTACCGGCCCGGCGAGCGACGCGGCGTGTACGAGCGCAGTCAGCACATCATCGTCGACGGCACCTTCGAGCAGAGCCACCCCGCCCGGCGCGTGACCGAATCTTCTGCGGCGATCGACAGCAGACCGCTGTCTTACCTGGCAGCCCCGCAGCTGCACCAGGTCCAGCTCGGCATCGGTGATGAGGCGAGGCGCTCCCCGGAACTGAGGCTGCGGAAACGGAATCGCGGTCCACTCCCCGAACGGAACGCCGGACAGTGGAGCTACGCCATTGCAGCTGACCGCATGAAGCGACAGCGCGGCGACGGCGAGAGGGTTCGAGAGGTCGTCCGCTGAAAAGGAGACGGCTGGAGGTGCCTCTCCATTGAATCCGATGCTGGCGGTGTTAACGAAACGTTGTGGCGGTGTATCCAACGTCACCGCCAACGCGCGCCGGGCACCGACAATGTCGGCGAACTGCGCGAGCATCAAGGTGGCGGCGGTAACGAAATCCGGCGCTTGGGCGATGGCGGAGATGAGCTCGGCCAGACGCTCTCCGCTGAGTTGCGGGCTAGTGGCTACCGCGGAACTGTCACGCTTCGAGTCGCTCAAGTCGCCGCTTTAGATCTGCATTTTCGCTCCGCATCCGATCGAGCTCGTCCGCTCCGCCGGCGCTGAGCTCACGCGGCCGGGAGCCGGGCGCGGTGAGCCCCACCGCTTCGGAGTATTTGAGGTACGTGTCGATTGATGCGACGACGATGCGCGCCTCGATCGTCACGAGGTCGATGCCGACCAAGGAAACGCGCACCCACGCGTCGATGACGATACCCTTATCGAGAACACGATCGAGAACATCGATAAGCGAGCTACCGCTCGGGGAACGTTCAACTGCCATGTCGTGACTCCTGTTTTTCTGTCGAGGCGGCGTGTGTGGGTTGGGAAATGGCAGCGGTCTTGGCGTGCGTACTAAGCCGCGGGTCTGTCCGCCACCAGTCCATTCCGATCTGCTCCGCCTTGTCGATGGAGCAGATGAGAAGGCGAACCTGAATCGTGAGGAGCTCGACGTTGGCGAGATTGATCTTGATGTCGCCAACCACGACGAGGCCCTTGTCGAGCACGCGATCGAGGATGTCGACAAGACCGTAGGTGCGCGACGGCGATACTAGGTCTGCCAAGCAGTCGTCTCCGTTCGGCGCGGACGCCGGTTACCGTAACTTTCCTAGGGGGCCCAGGTCTATCTGGAGATCTTCATCGGTCAAACCGAAGATCCCCTTCATGTCCTGCATCCGGTCGTTGAGGCGGAGCAACGCGACTCCGAGCTTCTCGATCTCCGCGTCGCTCAGATGTCCCCCCTCCATTCGCCGAACTGCCTGGTGCTCTAAGACCTTACGCAATACCTCAATCAACGTCAAGACAAGCTTCGCGAGGCCGTTCTCTACTTTATCCGGGTCCGTATTAAGACGCTGCGGCAGGCTCTCGGCAACGCTTTCCAATGGAGCGAGAGCCGCATCCCTGGGGGCATCGAGAGAATCGACAACCTGACTCTCCATCGTCGACCCGGAGCGCGTGAGCGGAGTGGACTGCGGGCCCGCTGGCGCGGCCAGGCCGAGCGTTCTGGCACCCCTCACCCTTGGCGTTCTCAGCGCGCTTTCGACAGCGGTTAGCAGCAGGCCCAAATCCAGTCGGATCAGATCGATGTCGGCCACCGCCAGCATTACTTCGCCTCTCAAGACGACGCCCTTGTCTAGAATGTGGTTCAGCACGTCGGAAAGCTCGACTTTTGGCTCGCCGAATAGGTCGTCGAGGCTCACGGTGATCGCTCACCGACGAAGTGATATGGCGGCCAGGGGCCAGTGAAGTCGAATTTGAATCCTGACGGCTCGTACTTATTGACCATTGCCGTGAGCGCGCGCTGAAACTCGACCACGCGTGGGGGCGAGACCAGAAACGATGCGTTGAGAATGGCGCGCCCCTGCTCTTGCGGGGTTCCGGAATTGACCGGTTGCTCGCGGACCGTTTCCATCGCCGCGACGCGTAGCGCATCGTGAATCTCCGCGGCGGTTTTCGCCGCGATGTCCCGCCCGGCATCGCGACGAAGGTTTTCAATCTTTCGCTCGAGAAGATATTTTTGACCCGGGCTCGCGCGGGCGGCTGTCGCCTCGAGCGATGCCAGCTCGGTGGTGTGCTCGCCGAGCCGGTCCTTGAGGACACCGGGCTGCACGTAGACGCGAACGATGAACTCCCTCCCATCAGCTATACGCTCGAACGTGTTCCTCAGCTCGCCGAGGCGCTTTGACAGCATAGACTTGACGGCCTTGGCATCGCGAAAGAGCGTCCACATTGGGAACGGAATCACCGCGCCATTGTCTGACGCCCAAGTGAGAACCCGGTCGTGCGCCGCTGCGCGCTCGCTCACCCAGTCTACATTCGCGGTCAGCGACTCGACCCGTTCGGACGCGTAATCGCCGGCGCTGACCGACGTCACGAGCGCAGAGACGTCTTCAATAGAAATGAGGCTGATCGGGCCTCTGTCTATGCCCGCCGGAGCGGTCTCCGTTTCATGCGACGGGCCGACGACTCCGTACACATAGCACAGGCTATCGGCCATCGGGGCCCCGGGCGACGATGATCTACTCTGGCTCGTCGCTCTCGGCGACGCGAACCGGCCCACCGCTGGTGGACATCCCGAACCTCTCACGCCATTCGCGGACTTCGCGAAGTCGCTTCATGATCTCGGCTTCGCGGCGAACGTACTCGTCGTCGTCGATCTCGCCCAGCTCGAGCTGCATCTGGAGCGCCATCAGGTCTTCCTTGACTGGTCCATCGTCGGTCAGCTGGTCGCGCACGACGCGGTCTACCTTCTCGAGTGTCCACTTCGTTCCCCACACGGGGCCGAGGAAGGGTGCCAGCAGAATATTTGTCAGGAGTCCCATGAGTTAAGACCCTCGTCAGGTCGCTTTCTCCAGCTTCAGCTTGATGTTAACGAAGTTGTACGGAGGCCACGGTCCAGTGTATTTGAAGGTCAGAAGGTCCTCGTACTGCAGACTGATAGCCTTCACTTTTTCGTCGAACGGCTTTTCGTCCTTTCGGTCGACCAGAAACGCGGCGTTGAGGATCATTCGGTCGCCGATGACTTTGTTGCTGCGGCTCGCGACCGAAACATCCTTCAATTGGTCGTGGATGTCCGTGACGTAGCGGTTGCTCGCTTCCTCCATCGCGGCCTCGACCAGACGACCCAGCTGCATGCGAGCGAAATAAGTCGAAGAGGCGGCGTTGCGCGTGATCTCGTCCTTGAGCCTGCGGATCTCGTCATTGTCGCGCTCAATCGCGGCTACCACTTTGTCGCGGTCCCACAGGATCTTGAGCCCGAACTCGATCTTGTCCTGCATCTTGTCGAGCACATCGGTGAATGCCTGATAAGTGGAGTTGAGCAGGGCCAGCACGTCGTTCTCCGAGCGGAATATCGTGCCGAACGACATCGGGATGAGGGTGAACTCCCGCATCACGGTCTCGTTAACGAACTCGTGGGCCAGCACATTCTCCCGGGTCGGGTCGTAGATAACGATCGGTGTGTCGCTCACCACCGCTGCAAGGTCCTTGTGATTGACCGTGTAGACGCGCGCCCCGCTGCCAATGCCTATCTCACCGAACTCACGCGAGCGGTCAGTCCGGATGATGCAGTAGACGTACTTCCCCTCGAGAGGGGGGGTCTCCATTGCTGCGGTGGCGCTTTCGGCGGCGGTCATGGTTTGGTGACCAATGGAAAGTTATCTCGCTGCGGCGATGAATATCCAAACACCAATTGTGAATCCAATTCCGATCTTCAAAACGGTGGATACCACCCGGCCGATCAATGCTCCCTTGGCGACGCGCGTGGCATCAGCTGCTGACGATCCGCCCGTAAATTCGGCAATGAGCGCTCCCAGAAAGGAGCCGACGAACGCTCCAATCACCGAGCCGATGACCGGTACCGGAAGTCCGACCATCGCTCCGACAATGCCTCCGAGAATTGCTCCCCACCCGGCGCGCCGCGAACCGCCATACTTCCGCGCGAAGCGGCCGGTGAGCGAGAACTCGAGAAGCTCCGCGATCAGCGCCAGCACGGCAACTCCGACAAGGGTCACCCACCCAATCGGTTCCCCTGGGACGATCAAATTATACGCGACGGCTGCCGCCACCATTATCCAGAGCCCGGGGAGACCCAGGACTATCAGGATGAGTGACAACACGATCACGCAAGCCAGAATCAACAGCTGCATCAGGCCAGTTCCTTCGCTAGGGCAGACAAGAGCAGGCTCGCTTCCGCAGCGCCCTCTGCGGCAATTGCATTGGAATTATCGCGCCGCGTGTGTACGCGCGCGAGTGTAGAAAGGGTTCCCCGGCTTAGCGTGACTGCCTCGATACCCAGATCAGCGAACGCTATGCTATCGGCAAGGATCCCGGGGATGAGACTCCCTATAGGCAGTCGTATCCCCGATCTGGTGGCGGTCGAAGCAACGGCGGCAGCTATCCGGCGCGGCCTGGGTCCCGTGTACATGCACCTCCAACCGCCGGCATCGTCCACAGTGTCGCAGTTAAGCACTTTGATCCCGGAATCCGCGGAACCTCTCCGGCCGTGGACACGCGCCCAAGCGCGGGCCCCCGCCAAGCCAAGCTCCTCCCCGCTCGTTATCAGAATCCCAAGGTCAAGGGGTGCGGAGCCCGATTCCGGTGCCAGGAGTACCGCCACAACCCCGCTAGCGTTATCCACCGCGCCGTTGGACCTATTGCGGACAAAGCAGAGAAGTGAAGGAACCGCCGTAACCAGGCCGGCAATCTCCAATGCGGGCCAGAGCCCTCCGGGACTGGTCGCACCCAGTAAAGAGGCAAGGAGCACCATGGCCGACACCACAATAACGGTGGCAAGACCTACCGAGCTCGCAATTCGAATCAGCATTGGTACCGTTTGCGACTTGGAATCGAGGTGCGCTACGAGCCAGACCTTGGGATTGCCCCTCCTCGCCTCGAGATTGATGGACTTGGCGCGCTCAAATGGAAAGCTCTCGATCCACCGTCGCTTTGCCTGCGCGTCAATGAAGAACAGTGCCATGACCAGAGCAGCTGCGGTCACTAATGCCAAAAGCGCGCCCGCAGCCGTCGCGGTCCGCGCCATGATAATGACAACGGCAGCCTGGAACGCCGCGGCGACCGGCGATCCCCAGCGTCCGGGCAATTCGGAGTACTCGAAGGGAACTTCGCGGCAGTTGAATCCGGTGCGCTCTAGAGCGTTCCGGACCAACGCCCTTGCTGCGGATTCTTCGGCGCTGCCCGCAAACCTAGGGCTTTCCGCCAGCTCGTCGAGCAGACTTTTCGCGCGCTGAACGAGACCGGCGTCAGCCATGGCCGACACTTCAGGTGAGTCCCATTTTTTTCTTCACCTCGATCATCGTCTTTTGAGCTTCTGACCTGGCGTGCCGGGCGCCGTCGGCCAGGTCGTTTTTCATCTTCGTCGGATTGGCCGCGATCTCCTCTGCGCGCGCGCGAATGGGAGCCAGCTCCCTCTCCATCGATTCGTGTAGAACTCTTTTACAATCGATGCAGCCCCAACCTGCCGTCCGGCATTGGATGGCAACGTGCTCGACTGTCGCCGGCGGACTGAATGCCTTGTGCAAATGGTAGACGTTGCACACTTCCGGCGTCCCGGGATCAGTGCGCCGGACGCGCTTTGGATCGGTGACGGCGGGTTTGAGCTTCCCCCAGATCGACGCCGGATCCTCGAGCATATCGACCGTATTACCGAGAGACTTTGACATCTTCGCCTGGCCGTCCAGGCCCATCACGCGGCGCGTGGGAGTGAGAAGCGCTTTCGGCTCCGGGAAGAATCCTCCGGACGCAACCCCGGCAGCGTCGCCCGCTGCAACCGATTCTTTTGGGTCGGCCGCCCGCGCAGTGCCTGGAGAACGGACGTCGAAGCGCGCGTTCCATTTCCGAGCTATCTCTCGCGACAGCTCGAGATGCTGAACCTGGTCCTCACCGACCGGCACCAACTCGGCACGATACAGGAGGATGTCGGCGGCCTGCAATACCGGATAGTTGAGTAGTCCAGCGGGGATACTTTCTTCGCGGCTGGCCTTTTCCTTGAACTGGGTCTGACGCTCGAGCTCACCCAGAGGAGTGAGAGTGTTGAATATCCAAGCCAGCTCGGTATGTTCCGGCACCATCGACTGTACGAACAACGTGCACTTCGACGGCTCCAGTCCTGCGGCCAGGAGCGACAACGCCATGTCAGCCGTACGGACGCGCAGATCGGCCGGCTCGTAGGGAACTGTAATGGCGTGGTAGTCGACGATGCAAAAGAACGACTCGTATTTGTGCTGCAGGTCAACCCAGTTCTTGACGGCGCCGAGGTAGTTTCCGATGTGCAGCGAGCCGGAGGGCTGAATGCCGCTGAAGATGCGGGACATTGCGCGAAATTAAAGAGCGATTGAGAGGAGTTGCAAGCAATCTCACAAACTGAAAGTAACGATTCCGAGCTACTCGACATTGCGTTGGAGGCCGCTCGCAGTGGAGCACGCATCATTGGAGAAGCCACTTCTCAGCGCGAGAAGCTGATATGGGAGACGAAGGGACGTTCGGATTTTGTCAGCGAAGTTGACAAGGCCTCCGAGCGCGAAATTGCCGGTGTCATTAGGCGCCGCCTGCCGAATGCAACCATGCTCGGCGAGGAGTTGTCGCCGACCGCTATCGCAAGCAAGGGAATCGTGGTAATCGCCGATCCACTCGATGGCACCACCAACTTTCTACACGGGTATCCGGAGTATTCCGTATCGATTGCCATCGCGCGGGATGGAGTCCTTTGCGCGGGTGTCGTTCACAACGTGGCGCGAGGCGAGGAATTCACGGCGAGGCGCGGGGGCGGCGCCTTTCTCAATGGCAAGGCGATTCGCGTCTCCAATCTCAGGGAGCCGGGCCGGTCTTTAATCGGAACCGGCTTTCCATTCAAGACTTTGGACAAGTTGCCTCAGTACCTCGAACAGTTCAGTTTGGTGATGCGCGGGACGGCTGGCATCCGCCGCGCCGGCTCGGCCGCGCTCGACCTTTCCAACGTCGCCTGCGGGAGATTCGACGCGTTCTGGGAGCTGGTCCTCGCGCCCTGGGATGTCGCAGCGGGCATACTGATGGTGCAGGAAGCAGGAGGCGTAGCTACAGATCTCGGGGGAAATAACGCGGCACTCGGTGCCGAGTCATTCGTCGCCGGCAATCCAGCCATGCACGCGTGGCTGCTCCAGACGATAAGGCGGGCCAACTTGCGCAAGGAAGTGGCTGAATGAAGCTTGTAGAATGCGTTCCGAATTTCTCAGAGGGTAGGCGTCCTGAGGTAATTGCAGCGATACGCGACGCAATTGGCTCGGTCGAGGGGGTCTCGGTTCTCGACGTGTCTTCCGACGCCTCGCACAACCGGTCGGTAATCACCTTCGTTGCGTCGGTCGCGACGGCTGTGGACGGCGCCTTCGCCGGAATCAAGGCGGCGGCGGAACGAATCGACCTTTGTCAACACACCGGCGAGCATCCGCGAATCGGCGCCACTGACGTCGTGCCGTTCATCCCGCTCGAGGGAACGACGATGGAAGACTGTATCGCCCTCGCGCGCACGCTCGGGGAGAAAGTCGGGCGCGAGCTCAAGATTCCCGTCTATCTCTATGAGCGCGCGGCTTCTACGCCCGCGCGTGAGAATCTCGCGGACGTTCGTCGCGGAGAGTTCGAGGGTTTGCAGGAAGAGATGGGAAAGAACCCAGCGCGCAACCCCGACTTTGGACCCGCGAAGGTCCACCCTACCTGCGGAGCGATTGCGATCGGCGCGCGACCGTTTCTCGTCGCGTACAACGTGTACCTCGGCCCCGCGTCGAACCTTCCGATCGCGAAGAGCATCGCCAAGGCTGTGCGGGGATCGTCCGGGGGCTTTAAGTACGTGAAAGGGCTTGGTCTGGAGGTGGATGGTCAGGCCCAGGTGTCGATGAATCTAGTCGACACGGAGAAAACGCCGCTCCACCACGCCTTCGATTTCGTGAAGCTGCGCGCCGAGGCCGAAGGAGCACAAGTGACATGGAGCGAGATCGTCGGCCTTGTGCCAGAGAAGGTTCTCCTCGACGCCGCTGTGAGTCATCTACAGCTCAAGCAATTCACGCCGGAACACGTGCTCGAGCGTCAGGTACGGGACGTGATGAGCGGAGGCGAGAGTGTGAGTGGGTTCATCGCTTCCGTCGCCTCGTCGAATCCAGTACCTGGTGGAGGAAGTGTTGCGGCCCATGTGGGCGCTCTGGGTGCCGCGCTCGCGCAGATGGTCGCGGGTCTCACTGTCGGCAAGAAGAAATACGCAGCGGTAGACGCCGAGATGAGAGAAGCCACTCTCAGAGCCGCTGCCCTCGGCAACCAACTTACGAACCTTGTAAAGCGCGATGCCGAGGCCTACACCCTAGTCGCCGAAGCACACAAGCTTCCTAAAGAGCCGGCTGACGCTGCGGTCCGGCGCTCCGAAGCCGTGACGGGCGCTCTGCTCAAAGCGGCCGAGGTGCCACTCGAGACAGCGCGGGCAGCGGTCGAAGTGGCGCAGCTTGCCGCGCTGGTGGCGGCAAAAGGAAACGCCAACGCGATCACAGATGCTGGCGTTGCGGTGTTGCTCGCGGCTGCCGCGGCAAAGGGTGCCGCGTACAACGTGCGGGTCAACGTGCAGGCGCTCGACGACAGATCGAAGGGTGCGCCCCTGGCGCGCGAAGCGGAGCAACTGGCAAAGAAAGCGAGCGACCTCGCCGAGGCCGCGACTTTGCGAGTGGAGCGCGCGCTTTCCGTTTGATTCTCAACTAGGATGCTAGCGTCGTCAGCACCCGCGGTCCGTTCTCCGTGATCGCAATTGTGTGTTCGAAGTGCGCGGAACGCGTGCCATCTACGCTGACGACGGTCCACCGGTCAGGCATCGTTCGTGTGCCCGGCTTCCCGACGTTCACCATCGGCTCGATCGCGATCGTCAGGCCGGCCTGCAGCCGGACGCCGCGCTTCGGCTTCCCATAGTTTGGGACCTGCGGATCCTCGTGGAACCCGACGCCGATGCCGTGTCCAACGAGATCGCGCACCACGCTGAAGCCTGCGGCTTCGACCACCCCTTGAACCGCTGACCCGATGTCGCCGATATGATTTTCTGCGGTTGCCGCTTCGATCCCTGCGGCGAGCGCCTTCTTTGTTACATCCAGCAACTTCTTCGATTCCGAATCGATTTTCCCGACCGCGACCGTAGTGGCTGAATCCGTGTAGTAGCCATCCAGCCTCACGCCGATGTCAATCGAGACGATGTCTCCCTCCTCTACCACGCGTTTCTTGGAGGGTATACCGTGGACGATCTCCTGATTGATCGACGTGCAGATACTCGCGGGGAAATTGTAGAGGCCCTTGAACGCTGGGGTCGCGCCGGGATGGCTACGAATGAAATCGTCGGCGATCTTATCGAGATCCATAGTCGTCATGCCGGACCGGACGCTCCGCTCCAGCAGCCGCACGGTTGCCGCTAGTATCTCGCCGCCGCGGGCCATGATGTCGATTTCGCGCGGCGACTTGATCTGAATCATTTGCCGAGCACCTGGAGCGCACGAGCAGTGACCTCGTCCACCGGAGCATCGGCGTCTATCCTTGCGACATTCATCTTACGGTCGCCGTACCAGCCGATCACCGGCGCCGTCTGGGTCCGGTAGACTTCCAAGCGGTTTCGGACGGCGTCGGGCTCGTCGTCCTTGCGTCGCACAAGCGTTCCACCGCATTTCGTGCAGCTCGTGCCCGGGTCGCGACCCGTATACGGTGTCTGACAGCGCTCGCAAACCGTGCGGGTACTCAACCGCTTCACGAGCTCGTCATCGTCCACGTCGAATAGCAACACCTTGTCCACCTTCTTGCCGATCTCGGCGAGCATGGTACCGAGTCCCTCGGCCTGGGGCACCGTTCGCACCGCGCCATCGAGAATAGCGCCCTTCTTCGTCGCGGGTGAGGTCATTACCTCCTGAAGGATACCGAGGATGACTGAGTCCGGCACAAGGTCGCCGCGATCCATGTAGGATTTTGCCTCGAGCCCCCGCCTGGTGCCATCGCGCACTGCCGCGCGCAGGACGTCGCCGGTAGCGATTTTCGGAATCCCGAGACGCGCGGCCAGCCTGTCCGCCTGCGTTCCCTTTCCCGCCCCCGGCGGGCCGAGCAGCACGATGATCATCGGAGGTACCCGCAAAAGAATCGGAGGAGCTTTTGGCTCCTCCGACCGAAACCTAGTAAGTGCCGCCGGTCGTACGGCCGCGGAAACGCACGCGCCCCTTCTTCATGAAGCCATCGTACTTCCTGAGCAGCAGGTGCTGATTGACCTGCGTTATGGTGTCGAGGGCGACACCAACTACGATGAGGAGCGACGTTCCACCGAATCTGAACGGCACGTTGATCATGTCGGCGATGAACACCGGCAAGAGTGCGATGAAGGTAAGGAACAACGCGCCCGGGAACGTGATGCGCGACACCACATGATCGATGTACTCGGCCGTCCTGGCTCCGGGCTTTACGCCCGGAATGAATCCGCCCTGCTTTTTCAGGTTCTCCGAGATGTCCACGGGGTTGAAGATGATGGACGTATAGAAGTAGGTGAAAAACACGATCAGAATCGCCGAGAGCGCGTAGTAGAGCCAAGTGCCCGGCTGGAAGTACTCCGAGATGATCCGCGCGTTCTCGTTGCCGCTGAACTGCGCGATCGCACCCGGAACGACGATCACGGACGAGGCGAAAATGATCGGCATCACTCCGGCTGCGTTCACGCGAAGCGGGATGAAATTCTTCGCCGCTTCGCGCTGTCTGCCGCGGGACATCGTCCGCTGCGGGATCTGAATCATCACCCTCCGGGCCGCCATCGTGACCGCGATCGTGCCGGCGACCACTGCGACCATGACGATACCGAGCACCACGAGTGAGAATGGGCCGACAGCCTGCGTCTTCACGAAACCGAGTGTGCTGAAGATTCCCGGCCAGAATCTCTCCACGATCGAGAAGAAAATGATCAGCGAGGCGCCGTTCCCCAAGCCTCTTTCGGTGATCTGCTCACCGAGCCACATGACGAAGATCGCGCCCGTCGTGAGCACGAGCACCATCTGCAACTTGAAACCAAATCCTGGATTCACGACCGCATTTTCGAGGGATGCGGTAAAAAGGGCGAATCCCCATCCCTGAACCGCCGCGAGGACGACGGTTATATAGCGCGTCCACTGCGTCACGCGCTTTCTGCCCTCCTCGTCCTTCTGCATTTTCTCGACGGTCGGTATCACCACGCCCGCGATCTGCATGAAGATGCTGGCCGAGATGTAAGGCATGATGCCGAGGGCGAACACGGTCGCATGCGACAGACCGCCACCCACGAACAGATCGTACAGGCCCAGCAGGCCCCCCTTACCCTTGTTGGCAAAGAAATCCGTCAGCGCCACGACGTCCACGCCCGGCGCCGTTATGTGCGCCCCGACTCTGTAGATCACGAGACAGATCAGCGTAAAAATGATCTTGTCTCGCAACTCCGGCGTGTTGTAGATGTTGCTTACTGCCGCCGCGGGGGCTGATTGCGCCATTAGTTCTCTACCCGGCCTCCGGCCGATTCGATTTTCTGCCGAGCGCCGGCGCTCATCTTGACACCACGGACGGTCACGCCCTTCGCAGCGTCGCCGTTGGCAAGAAGCTTGGCCGGGCCTTTTCCTTTGCGGATCAATCCTGCTTCCATCAAGGTCTCTTCGGTCACCTCTGCCCCCTCTGGCAGCTTGGCAAGATCGTCGAAACCTACGACCTGATGCTCGATGCGAAAGATATTCGTGAACCCACGCTTGGGGATGCGGCGAGTCAAGGGCATCTGGCCGCCCTCGAACTGCGGTTTGCCACCGCCGGGTCCATGATGGCCCGAGCGAGCCTTAATGCCCTTGTGTCCCTTACCCGAGGTCTTACCGGTACCGGAGCCTGGCCCGCGTCCGAGTCTCTTGCGGTTTCGGTGCGATCCCGGAGCAGGGGCCAGATTGTGCAGGCCGATGCGTTCTGGTTTTTCAGCGCGATCGGCGCGCGTTACCCGATTCTGAGACGTTGTCTTGGTTGCCACTCGTTAATCCTCTACCGGCGTCACTTCGACGAGATGACGCACATGCTTGATCTGTCCGCGGAGCGCGGGTGAATCCTGCCTGATCACTTGCGACTGGTGATTGCGGAGCCCCATGGCTTCGAGCGTCAGACGCATCCGCCACGAGTGGCCGATGCCGCTTCTCACCTGCTTGATGCGAACCTTCCCTTTGGTGATGGTATCCTTGGGGGTCGTCTTCGGTCCCCTCGTTCTCCACCAAACGTGCGTCCTAGGCATGTGCGACCGCCTCCTTCGACTTGGCACGAGAGCGATAACCGATGCTCGAGACCTCGATGCCGCGCTCACGGGCTATCTGCTCGACGGTCGTCAGCTGCTGAAGCCCGTTGAGCGCGGCTAGGACCATGTTGTGCGGATTGGTCGAGCCGAGGCTCTTTGTGAGAATGTCGGCGATGCCGGCGCACTCCATTATCGCGCGGACCGCGCCGCCGGCGATTACACCGGCGCCGGGAGCGGCTGGCTTCATGAGGACCTTACCTGCCCCATGCGTGCCGACGACCTCGTGCGGAATCGTTCCACCAGTCATGGGGATTGGGACCATATTGCGGCGCGCTCCATCGACGGCCTTCCGAACGGCTTCCGACACTTCGTTCGCCTTGCCGGTGGCAAAGCCCACTCGGCCCTGACCATCTCCCACTGCGACTAGGGCGTTGAATGAAAAGCGGCGACCGCCTTTCACGACCTTGGCCACGCGATTGATGGCAATCACGTTCTCGACAAGCTCACTGCCGCCATCGCCGCGTCCACCGTCGCGATCGCGACCCTTGCCCTCACGCCGACCGCCTCCGCGCTGGCCGCCCTCGCCCCGGGCACCGCCGCCGCCTTGTCCGCCGCCAGGTCCACGGC
>JABXNS010000052.1_pt1 | contig 54233 bp, 50 predicted proteins | sample 7301101 | NCBI WGS metagenome assembly JABXNS01 (sample SAMN14449646, study PRJNA615230) | soil metagenome | isolation source: soil from bare, unvegetated metal-rich iron-sulfur acidic spring small-cell... | place: Canada: Paint Pots Mound, Kootenay National Park, BC | collected 2017-05-25 | reverse complement strand
GGAATCGGCGGTTGCGATGTTTCGCCACGACGTTACGAGCGCGGAGCGGGCCAAGGCGGGCGCGGGATGGAAAGAGTGCAACCGTTGCGGCATACGGATCGTTCCAGATACCGGATCGTTTTGCGCCGCGTGCGTGAATGCACGCGGAGCCGAACGCTCGGCCGCAATAGCGCGGCTGCTTTTCGAAGTGCCGTTCTTGGGATACTCCGGCATTTCGGATCACGTCGAGCATTTATCGCGAGACGAATACGAACGGGTCCGCTCCAAACTGCTGGCAAGATGGTGGGACGCGCTCAAGCAATTGCAGCGTTCCGGCCGCAAACGCGTGAGCAGGCGCGAACGCGACATCGTCAGCTCGTACATCTTGCTCAAGACGCGGCTCGATCCGGAAAAGATCGCGCCGGCGGTCGTGCGCGATCTTCTCGGCGAGGAACTTTACAACATATTTTATGGCAGCGATGAGACCTAACGAATACGGCAGCGAACAGATCGAGGTCCTCAAGGGCCTCGAAGCGGTTCGCAAACGCCCCGGCATGTATATCGGCAACACCGCGGAGCGCGGTTTACATCAGCTCGTCTACGAAGCCGTCGACAACGCGGTGGACGAAGCGCTGGCGGGCTTTGCCAAAAACATCACCGTCACGCTCCACAAAGACGGCTCGTGTTCGGTCGAAGACGACGGGCGCGGGATTCCGATCGATATCCACGCCGACGAAAAGATGCCGGCCGTCGAAGTCGTGATGACGATGCTGCACGCCGGCGGCAAGTTCGGCAAGGGCGGCTACAAAGTCGCGGGCGGACTGCACGGCGTCGGCATATCGGTCGTCAACGCGCTTTCCGAAGAGATGACTACGCGCGTCAAGCGCGACGGCAAAACGTGGGAGATGCGCTTCAAGCGCGGCATCACCACGCAGAAGCTCAAGAAGATCGGTCCCGCCGAAGGCACCGGGACCTATCAGTGGTTTAAACCCGACCGCGAAATGTTCGAGGTCACCGAATTTCACTGGGACGTACTCGCTAAACGCTTGCGCGAGCTCGCCTTCTTGAATCGCGAAGTAGCGATTACGTTGCGCGACGAGCGGCCCGAAACGCCGCGCGAGCGCACGTTCAAGTTCGACGGCGGTATCGTGTCATTCGTGCAGTGGCTAAACGAAAAGAAAGATCCGCTGCATCCGATCATTTCGACGCATCACGAACGCGACGGCGTCGACGTCGAAGTCGCCATGCAGTGGACGGACACCTACACCGAACTGATCTATTCCTATGCGAATAACATCAATACGATCGAAGGCGGCATGCACCTCACGGGGTTCCGCACGGCGATCAGCAACGCGGTCAATAGCTACGCCAAAAAGCGCGGCGCGCTCAAGGAATCGGATAGTTCGCTCTCCACCGACGACGTGATGGAAGGCCTCACGGCAGTCGTGTCGGTGAAGCTGCAAGATCCGCAGTTCGAAGGCCAGACCAAAACCAAACTCGGCAACGCCAAAGTTCGCAACATCGTGTACGCGCTCGTCAACGAACGCTTAGATTTCTTCTTCGAAGAAAATCCGAAACTCGCGCGCATCATCTTGGACAAGTGCATGCAGGCGCAGCGCGCGCGCGAAGCCGCCAAAAAGGCGCGCGATCTTTCACGGCGCAAGAACGCGCTCGAGGGCTCGGGGCTTCCCGGCAAGTTGGTCGACTGCAAGAATACGAATCCCGCTGAAAGCGAATTGTTTTTGGTCGAAGGCGATTCGGCCGGCGGCACCGCCAAAGGCGGACGCGATCCGAACAGTCAGGCGATTCTTCCGCTGCGCGGAAAAATCCTCAACGTCGAAAAAGCGCGTCTCGACAAAGTGCTTTCCAACGAAGAGATCCGCACGATGATCACGGCGCTGGGCACCGGTTTCGGCGACGAATTCGATTTGGGCAAACTGCGTTATCACAAGATCATCATCATGACCGACGCCGACGTTGACGGATCGCACATCCGTACACTGCTGCTCACGTTTTTTTACCGCCAAATGAAAAGACTGGTCGAAGACGGTTACGTGTACATCGCGCAGCCGCCGCTCTTCGGATTGCGCAAAGGCAAGAAGCAGTGGTATGCGTACAGTGACGCCGACTTAAAATCGATCGTCGGCGAAGATGCAAAAGACTTCGTCATTCAACAGTACAAGGGCTTGGGCGAAATGGACGCCGAGCAGCTCGCAGTGACGACGATGGAAGTCGGCAACCGCCGTTTGAAGCAGATTACCGTCGAAGACGCGGTCGAAGCCGAGCAGATATTCACCGACTTGATGGGCGACAAAGTCGAGCCCCGTAAACTCTACATCTTCGAATTTGCAAAGAGCGCCAAGAACTTAGATTTGTAGGTCCCCCGTGACTGCGGGGCTTCCGGCGGCGTTAGGGGTATAACTGGCCGCGGAGGGACCTTTGCGCAAAGGGATCTGGACCGCAGCCGCAGCGCTGGTGCTCGCGGCAATTGCGGTGGTCGTCATTTTCCACAATACCGTGACGCGCGTCACGGTGAGCGCGCTTTCTGGCATTGCGACCGGCTATTCGATTCAGATGAAGGACCTTCGCTACGGCGGCGGTCATGCCGCATTCGTCGGCGTGCATATTTCGCGGCACGGACAGCCGGTGCTCGACGCCGATCGCATCGACGTATTTTACAGCTTGCGCGATCTGTTGCCCGGCAGCAAGCACCGTTTCGGCTTGCTCTCCGTAACGATCGACCGTCCGTACATCACGCTGATCCACAATCAGAACGGCACGTACAATATCGCGCTGCCTCCGAGCGCGGCGGCCGGACCCGCACACCGCCAGCATCCCAACGCTGTTCCCATGCAAATGACGCTGCGCATTCGCGACGGCCGCGCCTCGCTGATCGATCAATACCGCTATTATAAGGAAAGCCGGTTGCAGCGCGTCGATCACATCAATGTCGATCTGAGCCTGAACACGGTGAAGGTGACGCACTACGTCGCGACCGGCGATCTGGAAGATGCCGGCACGCAGCCGTTTCGCGCCGTCGGAACCATAGACTATGTCAAAGGGTACGCTCTGCACCACGTGCAGGTGCGCGCGATTCCCATCCAAACGATCGGCAACTATTTCATCGATTCTCCGGCCGCGCGTTTGTTGGGAGGTGTCGTGCGCAGCATGGACGTGCGCATGTATGCCTTTGACGTCAAGCCGAACGAAACAACCGCCTATCACATCATCGGCGCCGGATACATGGCCAAGGGATCGATGGAAGTGCGCGGGCTCGACTCGCCTATCCGCAATCTCGACGGGCCGATCAACATTTTCGACGGCGGTTTTGCGGCGCAGCACTTGACCGCGACCGTCGGTCACATTCCGATCCTCATCGCGGGCGGCATCTTCGATTTCCGCCACCCGCAGTTCCGGCTGGGATTCGAGGGACGCGGCGACTTGCGCTACCTCAAGGAGATTGCGAGCTTCGCCAAAGGCTTGCCGGTTTACGGACCGCTGGGCATTCACGCGCTCGTCGAGGGAAACATCGACAACCCGCTGCTCTGGGTCGGCTTTGACGGAAAGCGTTTCAACTATCAGGATATTCCGATCCAGAATCCGCGCGGCATGGTGGCTTTATATGGAAGCGACTTGGTCATCTTGCCGTTCCACGGCGAGTACAGCGGTATGAGCCTGCACGTCCAAGGCACCATGCAGCTCGGCAGCCACGTGAACTCCACCTTGATCCTCCACGCGTTTGGCCCGTCGAATCGGCTGCCGTACATCGGCGCGCTCGTAGCCGATCAAACCATTAACGCCGAAGCGATGCTGACCGGAACCGATCTGAAGATCAACGGGCGCGGGTATCTCGTCTCATTGAGCCACCCCAACGACATCAACGGATTTTATAACATCAGTGAAAACGGGACCGGAACGTTCGGTCCTTTCTCGGTGCGGACGGCGACGGGGGGAACGCTCGTCGCCGCGTTTGCCTTGGATCGTCCGCGCGGAAACAGCGCCTTCTGGGCGTCGGTTAATAACGTGCGCCTGCTCCAGCCGTCACCGGTCGGATTGCCGGGCGTCCAGATCCCCGAACTGCCGCCGATTGACGCGCACATCGTGCAAGCGAATGTCGCCGGCACGGGATCGGCCGCGAACTCGGTAATCGGCGGATCGGTCGACATGGCGCCCGCGCTCATCTCGGGCGTACCGTTTAGCGCGATTCACGCGCGGTTCGCCGGCCCGTTTGCCGCGGCCGAATTGAGCGACGTGCGCGCATCGGGACCGTGGGGCACGTTTGCCGGACGCGGATCGTTCGCGCCGTCGGCGCTGATCGCGCGCGGCGATTACTCCGGAACGCTCCAAGGCCTGCGGCCGTTCATCGGAAATTTCCCGGCGCAAGGATCGATCGACGGTCCGGTCGGTATCGCGATCGCGCAAGGCAAGATCTACGTGCAGGCCGAGAACGCACAGTTGCGCGGCGCGACGATCCGCGGTATTCCGGTGCAAAGTATTTCCGGCACGATGGCGTACGATCGGGGCGTACTCACCGTGTACTCGGCACAAGCGCACGCCGCCGGAGGGGATATCGTCGCGGCGGGTTCGTTTAATACCACATCGTCATCGGCGCCGTCGCGAATGGCCATTGCCACGACGCAGCTCGACGCGAATATGCTCAAAGGCTTCGGTGTGCCGGTCAGCGGCGGATCGCTGGTCGCGTTTGGCGCGATCATGCCGGGTCAGGGAATCCCAGGGATCGACGCGGGCGTCGTTTTGCAAAACAGCACCGCAGCCGGTTACGGCCCGTTTTCGGCCAGCGCGGAGATCGGCGTCGCAAACGACACCCTGCAAGTCCGCAACGGCCTGGCCGGACTGGGCACGACGTTCGCCGACGTGAACGGCGCCATCGCGGGTTTAACCTCGGGGTTGCCGCACTACGATCTGCGCGCGCAAGTGCCGGTGGGAAATATTTCCGAAGTCGCGCGCATCGCGCATGTGCCCACCTATCGCGCGGACGGCAGTTTCGTCGCCGACGTGAACGTCGGCGGCGCGGGAAACAGTCCGTCGATAGCCGGATCGGTCGGCGTGCCGGTCGGCGAGATCAATGGCTTAGGATTTTCCGACGCATCCGGACAGATTTCCGCAAGCCGCGGCGGGGTTGCCGTGCGTAACGGCGCGGTGCAAGTCGTGACCACGAAAGCTGCTTTCTCCGCGACCGTCGCAAGAGGCGAGACAGCGTTTTCGCTGCAGTCGCGTAAGGCCGATCTCTCCGATTTTAACGATTACTTCGACACCGGCGACACGCTCGCGGGCCACGGGAACTTGAACGTGGCGTTCGCGCAATACGACGGTTTGGTTTTCACCTCGGGCGACATCGGCATCGCCGGTTTGCGCTACAGACGTTTTCCCATCGGCGACACCTATGCGCACTGGACCAGCTTGCGCGATATTCTGCAGCTCAACGTCGCGGTCGGCGGCAGCCACGGACGCTTGCGAGCGGCCGGCACGATCGCTTTCGCGCACACGTCCGGTCTCGCGTCGCTGATCACAAAATCGCGTTACCACATCTCGGGCACGCTGAGCGACATCGATCTGGGCACATGGCTGCCGGCATTTGGATTTCCACAAGCGCCGATTACGGGTCGCATCAACGGCAACGTCGCCGTAAGCGGCGCGTATCCGAACTTAGGCCTGACCGGAAACGCGACGATCTCGCAGGGCACGCTCGGACCGCTCCCGATCGAAAGCGGTCAGCTCGCAGTGCGGTCGGCCGGCGACCGGATCAACGTGACACGCCTTACGCTCGCTCTGCCTGCACTCGACGCGACCGGCTCGGGCAGTTTCGGCTTCGCGCCGAAGTCACCGATGGATCTGACGGTGCACGCGGTGACGACCGACCTGCCCAAGCTCGTCGCGCAAGCGACCAAGAAACATATCGACGTTACGGGCCGGCTCGAAACGACGCTGCACCTCAACGGCACGTTCAGCCAACCGTCGATATCGGCGGCCGTCGCCGGAACAGACGTCAACGCTTACGGCATCGTGATGCCGTCGCTGGTCGGACAGGTCGCGCTACTCGGCAACGACTTAGTGGTTCGCAACGCGGAGTTCAGCTTTGTCAAAGGCAGCGCGGCAATCGCCGGTTCGCTGCCGATTGAGTTGTCGCCGTTCACGTTCGGACCGCCGTCCGCGCCCGTTTCGATGGACTTTCTTGCCGACCGCGTCGACCTTTCATCGTTCAGCGCGTTTCTCGGAAACGGCACGAAGCTCGGCGGAACGTTAACCGGGCACATGGGCGTCTCCGGAACCGTCGGCGACCCGCGGGTCTTAGGGCAGCTGGCCATCGCCGGCGGATCGTACAGCAGCGCGATTGAGACGACGCCGATCACCAATACCGTCGCGCAAATCACGTTCTTGGGAACGCACGCAACCCTCGACCGCCTGCAAGCCAGTCCCGGAACGGGATCGCTCACGGGTTCGGGCAGATTGGATTTCGGCGGCGGTATTCACGGCGGTCCGCTCGGCTATTCGATCGCGGTGAAAACGACGCGCGCACAATTGAATCTGCCGCAGTACGGAACCTACACGCTGACCTCGGCGGCAACGCTGGCGCGCGTACCCGGCCGGTTGGCGACGCTGACCGGCACAGCGAACATCACCGACTCAACGGTGCCGTTCGCCGCGTTCATGAAATTCGGCGGAGGACCGAGTACGCCCGGATCGACCGCAGTTGCGCAAGGGCCGCCGTTCAATCTCGGTTTCAACCTGGCGATCACCGCCGGCAAGAACGTGCGCGTGCGCGGCGGAGGCGCCGGCATTTTTGGTCTGGACATCGCCGGGGAGGGCTCCGTCTTGCTGGCCGGCACGCTTTTGCAGCCGACGCTTTCGGGTGCGTTCAATTCGGCGGGCGGCACGCTCACCTACATCGATCACGCATTCAAAGTACGGACCGGGACAGTGACGTTCAATCCGGCCAACGGCGTGATTCCCGACATCTACGCGGTCGGAACGACACACGTCACCAATCCCGATCCCAACAGTCAGCGCAATCCCACCGGCTCGGCCGACATCACGGTCACGGTGAACGGCCCGGTGACGAGTCCGCACATCGCGTTTGAATCCGATCCGGCGGGCTACACCGAGCAGCAGATCATTGCACTGCTCCTGCCCTTCGGCAACTTGATCGGTCCCATTCAATTCAGCGATACGGGAGTTCCGGTGCCGCCCGGCCAGCTGCCCGGCGCGCCGCCGCCCGGCATCTCGACCGGGTTGCTGCCGCCCAACGTCTACGTCCGGCGCGAGAACGGCGTGCTGACCATCGGACAGGAAGCCTTCAATATCTTCAACGCCCAATTCGTCAGCGGTCTGCTGGCGCCGATCGAAAACGCGCTCGGCACGAACCTGGGGCTGACCGACGTCAACCTCACGCTGGATTACACGGGCAACTTCGGCGTCAATTTCCGTCGCCTGCTGGCCAAGAATTTCTACGCGATCTACGGCACGACGCTTGGCGTCCCCGTGCGGCAGTCGGTCGGCTTTGTCTACCAGCCCAATACCTTCACGTCGGCCCAGTTCACGATGTTCATGCAGCAGGGGCCGACGCCGCTCTTCCAAGCAGGCACCCCTGTCCTCCAGACCAACCAGCGGGCGGCAACCGGGCAGGCGTTGCAGGGGACCAACGGCTTCACGTTCCTTTATCAGAGGCTGTTTTAGCCGAGTGCTTGGCAAGGATGGCTTAGGGTGGTCTCGAACAGGCGGGGCGGGCCGAAACGGCGCGGGCGGCGGACGCGTTACGGAGCTGACGCCACGAGCGTTAGACCACTCGTACTCTCAAGGAAGATATTTGTTGATGACCTCGAGCCTCCGGGGTGCGCGCGGCGTGCTCCAACGGTGTGCCGGTATCGTCCTCGCACTCGCGACGATCGTTTCGCTGATGACGCCTGCCCCCGCGGTCTCCGCGACCGCGCCGCCGATCGTGTCGGTCGACGTCTCCGGAAACGTGCACGTGCCGACGGCGACGATCATGAACGTCATCGCCGCCAAACCGGGACAGCCCTACGATCCGAAGGTCGTGCAAGCCGATCTCCAGCGCATCTTCGCGCTGGGCTATTTTGCCGATCAGGCTGCGCCCCTCATCCGCCAGCGGCCCAACGGGATCGCGATCACCTACCGCGTGATCGAAAATCCGGTCATCACGAAGATCGACTTTCAAGGAAACACGCACGTGCCGTCGGACACGCTGCTGGCGCTGATGGACACGTCGGTCGGCCAGGTGCTCAACACCAACACGATGCGGCAAGACTTCCTGAAGATCAATTCTTACTACGATCGCATCGGCTACGCCGGGCAGCTTCCGTCGCACGTCGCTAACCTCGACATCAACAGTCAAACCGGCGCCGTGACGCTGGACATTAAAGAAGGCCTCACGATCACCAAGGTCATCATCGGCGGTGACCCGGTGCTTCCGCCCAGTCTGATTTTGCCGGTGCTCAGCGTTAAACCCGGCGTTGAATATTCCGACGCGCTGCGCGACAAAGACTACGCCGCACTGCAATCGCTCTACCAAGATAAATTCAATTTGATCCTCGGCGGTTTTGAGGGCGGCATCGACGCCACCACCGTCGATCCGAAAGCCGGAACGGCCGCGGTGACCTACGATATCTATGTCGCGCGGGTCGGTTTGGTTCAAGTCACCGGCAACACGAAGACCAAAGACCAAGTCGTCCGCCGTCAGCTCGCGCTCCAGCCGGGAATGATCGTGACCAAGGCCGGCGTGCAGCGCGATTTGGAACGCTTGAACAATACGCAGTTCTTTTCGAAGGTCGACGTCAATCCCAAACCGTGCCCCGACGAGATGGCGAAAAAAGATCCGGGCTGCGTCGTTCTGGACTGGGTCGTCGTCGAGCAGAAGACCGCGCAGGCTTCGATCGGCGCCGGGTACTCCGGCGGCATCACGGGTCAAGGTCTCTACGGAACGATCGGATACAGCGACAACAACCTGCACGGCACGGGCAATGGCGCGAGCTTCCAATTCGAACGCGGATCGCGCAGCTACGTGACGCAAGCGTCGGTCACCATTCCATACGTCGGCAACTCGCCCAAGTCTCAGCGCTACAGCTTTGGCGCGACGATCTTTGCCAACGGCAATACGTATTTCTATCCGGTTTACACGACGGCAGTCGGCAACGCCGCGACCGATCCGACGCAGCCGATTCCGGTAACCCTGCTGCCCTCGAATAATGCAGCGCTGCTCAGCGGCATCGTTGCGACGAGCACCGCGAAGACCGCGGGCGTCTCGGTAACCGTCGGGCGGCGCATGACCGAGGCGCTGCTGGCGCAGGTTGGCATCAACGCGGAGAACGTGACCAATAGCACGACCGTGCCGTCGCCGTTCTTCTTCCAGACGAGTCAGCCCAACATCATCATCGGACCCACTCCCGGACCGCTCAGCAACTTAACGGCGAACACCGGAAGCTTCGGTATTCAAGCGACGTCGATCGCGAACATCAACACGGGTCAGCCGTACCGCCTGAACTCGCTCTCGTTCTCTATCGGATCGATCCCCGCCGCGACCCTCGACGACATCTTCAATCCGCGGCGCGGTGGAACGGTCTCGTTTAGCGAGACGGTCTCAACGCCGTCGATCGGCTCGAACTTCTCGTTCACACAGAGCACGCTGGACGGGGTCAAGTTCTTCCCGGTTCTCAAAGACTCGACGTTCGGTCTGCACGGTCAGGTGCGCGCGTCGACCGGCGCGATTCCGCCGAGCGCACTGTTCACGTTCTCCGATCAAAACTTGCGCGGATACGACAGCGTCTACTACGGCACCGATACGGTGCTCGGACAGATCGAACTGCGCAAGCCGGTCACGGCCGACCGGAAATTCTCGGTCGCGCTCTTCGCAGATGAAGGCGGTTGGCGCGTGCGAGGTGCGGCTCCGCTGCTCGATCCCTACACCAACAGGATCATCGGATTCCCCGGCAACTGGTCGTACCTTGGCGACGTGGGCTTCGGATTACGTTTCGACGTTCCGCAGCTCGGCTTGCATACGATTCGCATCGACTTCGCGAAGGGTTCCAACGGCAACCACACCAGCTTCGGCATCGGCCAAAGCTTCTAGGAGCTATGAAGAGTACATCAGCAGTAGTTATAGCGGCAGCCGCACTCGCGGCGCTGCTCGCCGTCCCGGCAGCCATCGCAGCGGATCTTACCGACGTCGGCTATTTGGATCAAGCCGCGGTCGGCGCGCTTCCGCAATTCCAGCGCGCGAACGCTGAGGTTGCCCAGTATAAGGCCTCGCTCGATCCGCAATTCGCCGCCGCCATGAAGCACGCGCGCAACGACGCCGACCGCCAGCGCATCTCGGGAGAGTTTCAGCAAAAATTTCTCGACGAGCAGCGCAAAGTGCTCGGACCGCTGTTTGCGCGCGCCCAGACGGCGATCGCGCAGATTGCATCCAACCAGCGCCTTTCGGTCGTCGTCGACAAGCGCATCGTCGTCTTCGGGGGACAGAACATCACCAAGAGCGTTGTCGATCTCGTCAACGGTCCGGGACCCGTCGTTCCGCCGGCGAGTACGCCTCCGCCTGCGCTCATCGGTTTCGTCGATCAGTCGCAAATCGATCAGTTGCCCAAGATCAAAGCGGCCAACGACAACTTTTTGAAATTCGCCGGCGACGCGCGGCAAAGCGCGCTGCAAAAAATGCAGGCCGCCAAGAACAATCAGCAACAGCAGCAGCAGATCTTCCAGCAATATCAAAAATCGCTCACCGACGAACAGAACCGCACGCTCAAACCGCTGGTCGATCAAACGCGCGACGCCATGGCCAATGTCGCCAACCAAAAGCATCTGATCCTCGTCATCGACCGGGCGGACATCATCTACGGCGGCGCGGACATCACTGCCGATGTCCAAAATGCGCTCAAGTAGGACGCTCTTCGCAGCGTTAGCGGCAGCGATCGTTGTGCTGACCGGATGTGCGCAGCAGCGCGCAGACGATCCGAACGTGCGCGGCATCGGGTACGTGCGCCTGGAAGAAGTGCTTCCAAAACATCCGCTCTATCCGCAGCTCTCGCAGATCGACGACTCGATCGACGCGCTGGGCCTGCATTCGCTCGGAGCCGGTGCCGTGCCGCATACGGGCAAACAGATCGCTGTGCAGACCAAAGAACTCAACGCCGAGCTGAAAGCCGCGCAAGACCGCGCCAACCTGATCTTGCGGCAGAAGCAGCTGGATTACGCGCAGCGCGAGCAAGCCGCAATCTCGGCGGCGCTGGCTGCCGCGGGCGCCGGAACCAACGGGGCGCAGAGCGCTCAGGCCATGCAGAGCGTTTCGGCTTCGCAGGCGCAGCAGGTGACGGCCCAAGCCAACAACGACTTCGCGCAGTATCAGCAAAGCGTGGTCGCGCAGTCGAACGCCGCCTTACAATCGATCGGCGCGCAACTGAGCGCGCGGGCGGATCGCGCCTTCGGCCAGCGCGCGACGCAGCTGCAGGAACGCGAATCGCAACTCTCTCTGGAACTTTCGCAAGCCGATGCCAACAAGCGCCTACAGCTGCGCATGAAGCTCAACGGCCTGGCCCTTCCCGACGCAACGCGCAAGGAATACCGCGACGAGCTCGCCGCCCTCGACCGGCACGAAGCGCTGGCCGTAAACGCGCAGCGCGCGCGCGATCAGCAGACCCTCGCAGCGTACCGCGCGCAACTCAACACGCAAGTGCGCGGCGAGATGGCCGCGCAGTCCACAAAGATTCACGCCGATACACAGGCCAAACTGCAAACGCGCCGCAACGAAGTCTCCCAGGCGGTATCGTCGCAGCTGCAAGGGCTGCGTCCGAACGCCGTGCCTTCGAACCTGCCGGCGGCGACGCGCGACCGCATCGCGCAAATCGACAAGACCTTCAAGGCCCAATTCCAAGCCGACGCGCAAAAGACGATCGCGCAATACCAAGCGACCAAGGCCGAGCTCGACGCACGCTACGCCGAACTGCAGGGCGCCGACGCGACGGCAACCGGCGCTGCGAACACCCAGTTGGGTCAGCTGCAGCGCGAGCGGGACGATCTCTACAATAAAATGGTGGAACAGATACGGCGTGACGCCGGAACAGTGGCGGCGAAACGCGGATTGCAAGTCGTTCTGGTCAATATCAAAGCCGCGCCGGGCGGCATCGATCTGACCAACGACGTCGAAAAGGACATCGAGAGTTTACACGAGTGAAAAAACAACTTGTTTTCATCGCCGCTCTCGGGGCGGCTCTCCTCGCCGGCTGTGCCGGATCCGGAAGCCCGATCGGTTTGGTCGACGTGCAGCGGCTGACCGCGAATTGGCCGGTCTACACGAACGCGCAGAATCAGCTCGTGGCCGACCAGCGCGCTATCGCCGCTAGCAAGGGTTCCAACGCCGACAAGCAGCGTCAGGTCATGGCGCTGCAGCAGCGCTATTCGCAAATCTCCAACCAGCTCGTTTCGCAGGTGCGAGCCGCGGCCACAAAAGTTGCCGGGCAGAAGCAATTGAAGCTGGTCGTGACGCGCGAGTTCGTCGGGTACGGCGGAACGGACATCACCGGCGACGTTGAAAAACTGCTCGGCATCACCGAAAAACCGACGCCTAGTCCGTAGTGTTGGGAACGCTCGGCCAGCTGGCGCAGCGGCTCGGCGGCCGCGCGATTGGCGACGACACGTTCGAGGTTTCGCGCGTAGCGGCGATCGACGACGCGGATTCGCAGACGCTGACGTTTGCCACGACGCCGGCCTATTTAGAAGAAGCGCTGAAATCGCGCGCCGGCGCGGTGCTCGTCGAGGAAGCACTCCTTTCACCCGAGCTGACCGGGCAGCTGCGAAAACCGCTGGTCGCGGTCCCCAATGCGCGCGTCGCGCTCGCCGCGCTTCTCCACACATTCGAACGTCCGCGTAAGACCGGTCCCTTCCGCCATCCGTCGGCCTGCGTCGAGGGCGACGCGGTCGTTGGACCGGACGTGTACATCGGGCCGAACGCCGTGGTGAGCGCGGGAGCGCGCATCGGCGCGCGCACCGTGCTCGAGGCCGGCTCGTATGTCGGCGCGCAGGCCACCATCGGCGCCGACGCTCTGCTGCATCCGCATTCGGCCGTGCTCGACGGGTGCACGGTCGGCGATCGCGCGATTCTGCACAGCGGATCCGTCATCGGTTCCGACGGCTTCGGCTACGTCTTCATCGACGGAAAATTCGAGAATATCCCGCAAGTCGGGAACGTGTCGATCGGCAACGACGTCGAAATCGGCGCGAACACGTGCGTCGATCGCGCGCAGACCGGCAGCACGCAGATCGGCGACGGCACGAAGATCGATAACCTATGCCAGATCGGTCACAACTGCCGTATCGGTAAACACTGCGGCATCGCGGCGCAAGCCGGGCTGGCGGGCAGCACGATTCTGGGCGATTACGTTTTGGTCGGCGGGAAAGCGGGCTTCTCCGGGCATCTCACGGTGGGATCGCGTGCGAAGATCGGCGGCGGAAGCCAGGTTTGGAAAGACGTACCCGAAGGCGCTTTTTACAGCGGCGTTCCGGCTCGTCCTCACGAGCAGCAAATGCGGCGAGAGGTCATGATTCGCAACCTGGCTAAGCTCGTCGCCCGTGTCGACGCGCTTGAAAAACGTTAGGTGACGCACTACCAAACGACGCTGCGTGAACCGCTCGTCTTTGAAGGCGTAGGTTTGCATTCCGGCGCCCCATGCGCAGTGGAGATCCGCCCGGCGGCTCCCGGTACGGGATTCCGTTTCGTCAGCTCCGGCGTCGAGATACCGGCGCTCGCGGAATACGTCGTGGAAACCGCGCGCGCAACGGTCATCGGAAAAGACGGCGTCACCATTTCGACGGTCGAGCACGTGCTGGCCGCGCTCTTCGGGATGGGCGTTTCCAACGCCGAGCTGGCGGTGGACGGTCCGGAGATTCCGGTCGCCGACGGCAGCGCAAAAGTTTTTGCCGAAGCGATTTCCGCTACAGGCCTAACGACGCAGCGCGAAGCGCGGCAGAGTTTTGTTCCGGCCTCTCCCGCGTTCGCGCGAGACGGCGATCGCGTGGTCACGGTTTTGCCGGCGGGGGCGTTGCGGGTGAAGTTCGTCGCAGATTTTGCGGCACCGATCGGCACGCAGTACTTCGACGGCGAAATACATCCGGAGATGTTTCTCAAAGAGATCGCCGGCGCGCGAACGTTCGGATACGTTCACGAAGTCGAAGCGCTCCTCAAGCGCGGCCTTGCCAAAGGGGGAACGCTCGAGAATGCGCTCGTCTTTGCGCCGTCCGGTCCGCTGCAGCCGCTGCGCTGGGAGAACGAACCGGTGCGCCACAAGGTGCTCGACTTGCTCGGCGACTTTGCGCTGCTCGGCGCGTGGCCGCAGTGCGAGGTCGTCGCGATCAAGAGCGGCCATAAGCTGCACTGCATCATGACGCAGCAGTTGCGCAGCCAAATCGGCGGCAAGCTCTCCGCGAAAGCGAGCTCGTAATGGCCGAACTCGACATCCGTCAGATCATGGAGATACTGCCGCACCGCTATCCGCTGCTGCTGGTGGATCGCATCTTGGAATTGGAAGCCGGTGTGCGCGCGCGCGGTTACAAGAACATCACCAATAACGAACCGGTCTTCACCGGTCACTTTCCGGGAAATCCGGTGCTGCCCGGCGTCTACATGATCGAAGCGCTGGCGCAGCTCGGCGGCTGCGTCGTGCTCGAACCCGGCGAATTTTCGCGAAAGATTCCGTATTTGGCCGGGATCGATCGCGCGAAGTTTCGCCGCCCCGTGATTCCCGGAGACTGCTTCATGATGGAAGCAACACTGATCAAGCACAAGCGCAACATCGGTTGGGTGCAGGCTGAAGGGCGCGTCGGCAACGAGTTCGCCGTATCGGCCGAACTGATGTTCTCCATCTCTTCGGATCCCCGGCTGCTCGGGTATGATGCAGCCGTCTTGCACGTTTAAGGTCCGGGCTTGATCCACCCGACTGCAATCGTTCACCCGAACGCGAATATTGACCGCGGGGTAGAGATCGGGCCGTTTTGCATCGTGGGAGAGAACGTGTCGATCGGGCGCGGTTCGGTGCTGCAGTCGCACGTCGTCGTGAACGGCTGGACGACGATCGGCGAAGACTGCAAGATCTTTCCGTTTGCGACGATCGGCGCGCCTTCGCAGGACAAGAAGTATCAGGGCGAGCGCGCCTACACGCGCATCGGCAGCCGCACGACGGTGCGCGAATACGTCAGCATTCAACGCGCCACGGGCGAGGACCAAGTGACGTCGGTCGGCGACGACTGTTTATTCCTGGCCTATGTGCACATCGCGCACAACTGCATCGTGGGCAACAGCGTGACGATGAGCAATCTCGCGCAGCTGGCCGGACATTGCATCATCGAAGACAATGCGCTGATCGGCGGCATGACGGCGCTGCATCAGTTTACGCGCGTCGGGTCCTACGCGATGGTCGGCGGCGCGAGCCGCCTGACGCGCGACGTTCCGCCGTTCTTTCTGGTGGCCGGAAATCCGGCCGAGCCATATGGTCTGAACAGTGTCGGATTGCGGCGCGCCGAGTTCTCGGCTGACGACCGCGCCGAGATCAAAAAATTCTACAAGATCTTGTACGGATCGAAATTGAATCTTTCGCAAGCGATCGAAACGATGAAAGCCGAGGCCGCGACCGAGTCGGGCAAACACATCATCGAATTCTTGGAAGCCGACTCTCAGCAAGGCATACTCCTGAAGTGAGGAGCCGGCCGGGCTCCTAACATGCGCTATTTTTTCTCGACCGGCGAAGCCTCGGGAGAACTGACGGCCGTCGCGCTGGCCGAAGCCATCGCGCGGCTCGATCCGGGTGCGCGATTCGAGGGAATCGGATCGGATCGCATGCGAGCGGCCGGGTTTACCGTCCGGCAAGACAACGGCGGGTGGGCGAGCATGGGTCCGCTCGCGGCAATTCCGCGCATTCCCAAACTGCTCGCCATCGGATTGCGCCTGGCTGCGCAGCTCGTACTTTCACCGCCCGATCTGGTCGTGCTCGTGGATTTCGGCGCGTTCAACGTGCGATTCGCAACCGTCTTACGCGCGCTCGGATTTCGTCAGCCGATCATCGATCTTTATCCGCCGGGCACGTGGCTTGACGATCCCAAACGCGCCAAAGCCGTCGCCCGCGTTGCTCTGCCGTTGACCGCGTTCGCGCATCAGCGCGATTTTTTTACGGCGCTCGGTTTGCCGATCGCGTATTTCGGGCATCCGCTCGCCTCGCGTTACGTCATGCGTCCGCCGCGGCCCGCGCCGCCGGATGACGGCGGCACGATTGCGATCTTGCCGGGCAGCCGTCCGGGCGAACTCAAATACCACGTACCGCTGCTGCTGCGCGCATTCAAACTGTTGAAAGCAAAGCGTCCGCGCCTGCGCGCGGTCGCCGGTCCGGCGGACGAACGCGGCAAACGGTACATTCAGGAAGCCGCGCAGCGCGAAGGCATCGCCGATCTTTCCTTCGCGAGCGGAACGGGCGCCGCGATCGCGGACGCCGATGCTGCGTGGGTCTCTTCGGGAACAGCCGTGCTTGAGTGCGCGCTCTCGGGCGTGCCGGTCGTGGCGCTCTATGTTGTCTCGCCGCGTTTGGAGGCGTACGCGCAGCGCGTACGCGCCGGGCGCTTTGTTACGCTTCCAAATCTGGTCATGCGCCGGCAGATCGTGCCGGAGCTGCTGCAAGAGCTGGCGACACCCGAGAGTTTGGCCCGGGAGATGGAGCGGCTGCTGCACGATCCTTCACAGCAGTATGCAGAGTTTTCGGCGATGCGCGAAGCGCTCGGGCCGCCCGATGCCATCCAACGCTGCGCGGCGTTTGCCTTCGAGTTGGCGAAGAGCGGCAAGGTCTGATGCGCATCTATCACACGTCCGACTTGCACGATCGCCGCGGCATCGTTCCGCGGCTGCGTTCGCTGCGTCAGAACTCGCCGGGCTTGCTGTTCGACTGCGGCGACTCGCTGCGCGGCAGCCAGACCGTCTATCATCGCAAAGAGCCGATCATCGCCGAGATCGATGAGGCCGGATATGATGCGCAGGCAATCGGCAACCGCGAATTTCATTACCTGTTCGGCTGTCTACGCGCGCGCGCGGCGCAGATGCAGCATCCGCTGATCTGCAGCAACTTGATCGATCTCAAAGGCCGCGAGCTCCCGTTCTCACGTTTTGCGACGATCGAGTATGCTGCGCAGGGAGAACGCCCGGTCCGCGTTCACCTCGCGGCGATGCTCGTGACGCAATATCCCGCCGGAAGCCCGTGGGAGCGAATCTTCGGTTGGCGCTTCTTGGATCCGCAGACCGTGCTGCGCGAGTACAGTGAGAGCGTACCGGACGGCGATGCGCTGATCGTGCTCTCGCATTTGGGCCTGCACCGCGACCGCCAACTCGCCGCGGGTAATCCACGCATCGATCTGTTGCTGGGCGGACACAGCCACGACACGCTCTTCGAACCCGAAGTGCACGGCGGCGTGCCGATCGTGCACGCCGGTCCCTATGGAGCGTATGTTTCGCAGACCGATCTCGAGTACGACGTGACGCGCGCGCGGTGGTCGCTCACGTCGTTCGCGCTGGTTCCTCTGCTGGCGGCGGCATGAAATCCGTGCTGTTCGTTTCGAACGGGCACGGGGAAACGGCGATCGCGGCGCGCATTGCGCGCGAAGTAAAGAAGCTCTCGGATCTTCGGTGCGACCACTTGGCGCTGGTCGGAGAGGCTAGCCACTCCGGCGCGCTGCACGACGTCGGGCCGCGCCGGAAAATGCCAAGCGGCGGAATCGTCGCAATGGGAAACGTCCGCAATCTTGCGCGCGACGCCGCTGCCGGGCTTGGCCCGCTGACGATCGCGCAGTGGCGTTTTCTCGCGCGCAGCGGGCGCGATTATGCCGTCATCGTTGCGGTCGGCGATGCGTTCGCGCTCTTCATGGCCTTACGCGCGCACGCGCCGGTTGTTTTCGTAGGAACGGCCAAGAGCGTTTACGTCGCGCCGTACGGCCGCTTCGAAGAGAGGCTCCTCCGGCGCGCGTCCGCCGCGTTCGTGCGCGACGCGGCGACCGTGCAAGCTCTCGCAGCTCGCGGCGTTCGCGCGCGCGACGCAAACGTGATGGCGGATCTGGGCGTCGCCGAGCAAGCCCAGCGCCCGGCGTTGGCCGGCGATCCGCTGGTCGCGATCTTTCCGGGCAGCCGCGACGACGCATATGGTCAGGCCGCTTTCTTACTGCGCGTGCTCGCCGGTGCTCAGAGGCTGCAGCCCGGAATCAGAGGCGTGCTTTCGGTCGCGCCCGGATTGAAGGCCGAAAAGTTTACCTCTGCCTTAGAAACTGGCGGACTCACGGTCATTATGCGCGATGATTCATCCGAGCCGTTTTCGGTATTCGCCGATGGCGTCGAAATCGCGCGCGCCTGGACGGGAGAAATCGGCGCGGCTATCGAGCTCGCGCGTCTGGGGCTCGGACAAGCTGGTACGGCGAACGAAGCGGCGGCTGCTGCTGGCGTGCCGGTTATCGCATTCGAAGGCGGCGGATGGTACCGGCGCCGACAAGTTGCCCTGCTCGGCGGCGCGCTGCGTGTCCTTGCGCGCAACGAGCAGTCGGGCGCGCGGGAGGTTGTGGCGTTACTGCAAGATGACGGTGAGCGCGAAGCCATGGCGCGCACTGGGCGCGAGCGTTTGGGAGCACCTGGCGCAGCGCGCCGCATCGCCGAAGAGATCGTGCGCCGTTGCGCCTGACGCGAGGCTTACCGCTCGCTTTTGCGGTGACGAATTTCGCCATCCCGTTTTTTCCGGCGTTCATTACGCTGACGGCAGTCACCGTGCCGGGCGTTTCGCTCGTGCCGAGCTGGTTCGCCGTAACGCTGCTCGTCGCGATGGCCGTCGTGGCGATCTATGCGACGGTGACGCTGCTCGTTCCACCGCTGCAAACGCCGGCCACGTTTTGGCCGCTGCTTGCGTGGATCGGTGCGGCGTTGCTTTCCGCAGCGCTCGGTTTCGATCCGCGCGGCGGCCTGCTCTTCATCGGCATTTTCGGGCTCGCGCTGGTCTGGCATCTGGCGATCCTGCGGTATTACCGGGCGCCCGGTGTAAGCCGCGCGATCTTTACGAGTTACTTGCTCTCCGGCGGATTAGCTTCGCTGGCCGCGATCGCCATGGTCGTCACACGCGTTCCGGTTTCGGAGTACGCGATCGGTCACGGGCGCGCGATCGGGACGTTCATTTTACCCGGCGAGCTGGCGGGCTATCTGATCATCTTCTTGCCGATCTCGTACGCGGTCGCGCGCATTTCCCAGGATGGCCGCATGCGCGTATTGGCATGGAGCGCGCTCTGCGCCGGCGCCGCGGCATTTATCATGACGTTTTCGCGCGCCGGATGGATGGGACTGGCGGCCGCGATCGCATTTTATATCTATTTCGGCGGAAGCATCCGCCGCCGGTACGCTCCGCTCATTCTCTTAGGCGGACTCGCCGCGGTGCTCGTGGTTTTCAACGCGCATCACAATCCATCGGAGAACTATACGCGCCTTTCCATCTGGCAGGCGGGCATCGAAATCGTGCGGCGTTTTCCGCTGACGGGCGTCGGGCCGTTTAATTTCGCGCGCATCTATCCGCTGGTGCGCCTGCCTGACGGTGACGCCGCCGCGTTTCACGCGCACAGCTTTCTGCTGACGATCTTTGCCGAAACGGGCCTGGTAGGGCTGCTGGCGGTGCTCTTCGCTTGGTGGCGTTTCGCACTCGAACTGCTGCGCCGTCTGCGCGGCGCATCGCCCGCGAACTCGACCATCGCGCTCGCGGTTGCGGCGGGACTCGTCGGCACGTGGGTGCAAGGGCTCATCGATACCGTGAGCGTCGTCATCTTCGGACTGTGGCTGCCCTCAATGGCGCTCGCATTGGTCACGGCCACGGACGGACTTGGGGAGCAACCGCGATCGTCATAAAAAGTATCGGCCCGCTTCTCCTGGCGGCTGCAGCGCTCAGCGCATGCAATCCTCAGCCGCTTCGGAATCCCTCGCCGACGCCGTCGCCGGCTGCGCAAGGCGTGCCGCCGCTCAAGATCACCGGGCACGGCACCGCCGCTTCGCCCGTGCGCACGTTCGAACAGACGGGCAACCGGAAAGTCTACGAACTGCTGGCGCGCTCGTATGTCAGCCGCTCGGCGCACAATGTCGCGCAAGCGACCTTTCACGAAGCGACGGTCACGTTTTATGATAAGGACGGCTCGTCGCTCACCGCGCAAGCTCCGCAGGCCGCGGTCGACGAACGCAGCAAGCAAGTGACGCTTTCGGGCGGCGTTCAAGCGCACACGAGTACGGGCGCGACGCTGACGTGCGACCGCCTGACCTACGATCGCGCAACGAGCATGCTGGCGGGCAGCGGCAACGTGCGCATGACGGCCGACCAAAACGGATCGCGTGAAGTGCTGACCGGGAACACGTTTACCTCCGACATCAACTTGACTCGCATGGTGATGAAGTGACGGCGCAGCAAACTCCGGCTCGGCAAATACAACTACGCGACCTGCGCAAGCGCTACGGCGAGCGGACCGTCGTCGACGGCGTTAGCGCCGAAGTCGGAACGGGAGAGATCGTCGGATTGCTCGGGCCTAACGGTGCGGGCAAGACCACCACGTTTTATATGGTCGTCGGGCTGGTCAAAGCCGACGGCGGTTCGGTGCTGCTCGAAACCGGCGGCGGCGAGATAGATTTGACGTCGGCGCCGATGTATCAGCGGTCGCGCCGCGGTATCGGCTATCTCGCGCAAGAAAACTCGATCTTCCGCAAGCTCTCGGTCGGCGACAACATCCGCTTAATTTGGGAAATGCACGGCGTGCCGCGCGAAGAGCAGGAAGCCCGCATCGGGCCGCTGCTCGAAGAGTTCGGGCTGGTTCACTTAATCGACGCCCGCGGGGACAGCCTTTCGGGCGGCGAGCGCCGGCGCGTTGAGATCGCGCGTTCGCTGGCAACCGAACCGGCCTTCCTGCTGCTCGACGAACCGTTCACGGGAATCGATCCGATCGCGGTAGCCGACATCCAAGCGATGATCCGGCAGTTGCGCGATCGCGGCCTCGGCATCCTGATCACCGATCACCAAGTGCGCGAAACGCTCGCGATCGTGGACCGTGCGTACATTCTGAACAACGGCCGCATCGAAGTTTCCGGATCGGCGCAAGAAGTGCTCGATAGTCCGGTCGCGCGTAAATTCTATCTGGGCGAAGGGTTCCGTCTTTGAGGCAAACCGCCGCGCGGCCCGCGCCGTTCAAAATCACGATACTCGACCGGTACATGCTCGGCGAATTGCTCGGGCCTTTTCTTTTTGGGCTCTCGGCGTTCACGCTGATCTTTGCCGCCGCCCAGATCATCGCGATCGGCCGCGCCGTATCGGAAGCGCACGCACCGCTCTGGGCGGCGATTGAGGCTTTTCTCTGGCAGCTGCCCTCCATGGTCGTGCTCACGATTCCGATGGCTCTGCTGCTCGGGACGCTGCTCGCGATTCAGCGCCTCTCAAGTGAGAGTGAAATCACGGCGATGAACGCGGGGGGCATTACGTTCATACGTATAATAGTGCCGCTGCTCGTCGCCGGATTCGTCATGTCGATCGTCAACCTCATCTTACAAGAGGCGATCGTTCCCTACGCGCAGACACAGTTCACGATCATCGAAAACACGGTGATCAACCACACGAGCGCCTTCGCCAGCGACACCACGGTGAATGCGCCTCTGCCCGGGGGCGGGCATCAGATCACGTTCTTCAATGCCTACGATCCGAGTACGCACGGGTTGATGCAAGTGACGCTCGTGCAATACGACAAAGCCGGCAATCCGACGCAGATCATTTTTGCCGATCGCGCCGATTTCGCGGCGGAGAAATGGACGCTCGACAACGCGCGCATTTATCGCTTCAGCGGACCGGACGGACAGAGCATCGTCGGATCGCAAACGCCCGCGCTGCAAGTCGAGCTCGGCCAGAGCCCGGCGGAGATCGCTAAACGTGCCGCCGGCAATAACCCGCTCAACATGAGCAGGGCCGAACTTGGCGAAATCATCCGGACGGGGCAGCTCACACCTTCGGAGCTGCGCAAATATGTGATGGCCTACCAAGAAAAACTCGCGCAGCCGTTCGCCTGTTTCGTCTTCACGCTCATCGCGGTGCCGTTTGGCATCCGCTCGGTGCGCGGCGGAGGCAGCGCGAGCTTGGGCTTTGGGTTGGCGGTGCTGATCGCGTTTATCTACTATGTGGTGCAGACGGTTTTCACGGGAGTCGGCGAAGCGGCGCCGTTTATCGCGGCACTCGCCGCGTGGATGCCCAACCTGATCTTTACGGCTATCGGAGCGTTCCGGCTGCGCCGGGCGGCGCTGGTGTAACATGAATTTCGTCGATTTGCTGCGCGGCGCCGGCACGATTCTCTTCATCGTCGCGCTCGCGGGTTTGATCGCCTACGCGGGCGACCGCATTGGGCATCAAGTCGGCAGAAAACGCCTGACGCTGCTCAACATCAGGCCGCGCTATACGTCGACGATCATCGCGGTCGCGACGGGCATGATCATCGCGCTGATCGTCACGCTCGCCGCGATCTTCGCTTCGAACCAGGTGAAGACCGCATTTTTCCGCCTCAACCAGATCAACGCCGAAATCGCAAAGGCGCAAGCACGCGCGACGGAAGCCGAGAGCAAAGTCAACAACGGGCGTCTAGTCGTTGGCGTCGGCACGCCGATGACCTACAGCCCGGTGCTGATCAGGCAAGACGCATCGCCGCAATTGCGTCGCCGCCTCGTCAAGCAGCTCTACGACCAAACCGTCGCCTATGTGAACCAAGTCTATCCGCCGCTCGGTTTGCGTCCGTTCAAACCGCCGGCCAACGTGCAGCAGGTGCTTGACAATTACGCGGACAGTCCCGAAATGGGCGCTGCGCTCTCGGAAGGCGATGTGCTTGTGTTGGCGGCTGCGGATCAGAACCTGTATGCTGCGGGCCGACCCGGAGCGGTAGGCGATGAAGTGCATTTCGGCCTCACACGGCCGATTCCGGATCGCCTGATGTACAAACGCGGCGATCTGATCGCGTATGAGAGCGTGCCGAGTGGAAAGAACGTGAACGCGCAGCTTGCGCTCTACGAATTGCTCAACGTTTTCGTCCCGCAGAAGGCGTCGAGCGACGGCTTCCCTCCGTATTTCGTGGGCAACGTCAAGGTCATGCAGTCCTTGCCGCCGTCGACCGCGCAGATGCAGACAATGCTCGCCAACGGAACGGGAAACTATGTTCTGTCGGCGTTTGCCGCCACCGACATCTATCCCCATACGCTGGCGCTTCCGGTCGTCGTCGTCCTTCAGAAGGTTCCGTGAGCAGCGCGGTTCTCGGCATCGATCCGGGAACGCGCAAGATTGGTTTCGCGCTCATTGAAGACGCGGTCTCTCCGCCGGTGGCCTTGGGCATCGAAACTGCAGACGGACTGCTAAGAACGCTCGGACCCCTCGTTGGCGCCTACCCGCTGCGCGCCGTCGCATTGGGCGGCGGGACCAACGCGGCTGTAGTGAGGGCCCTCCTGGAACCTTTGGGGGCACCGGTGCACCTGATCGATGAGACCGACACCAGCTACCGCGCCCGGGCCCTCTACTTTGCCGACCACCCGCCGGCCGGCTGGCGCCGGCTGATCCCGCTGGGCCTCCAGCTGCCGCCCCGGCCTATCGACGACTACGCGGCCCTGCTGATAGCCCGGAGGTACGTCCAACGGGGTTTTGGGCCGGTCCCGCCGTAGATGAAACGTCCCCCGCTTTATGCCGATAGTAAAAGGTGCGCCCGTTTGCGGGTATGTGGAGAAGGTATGACTGGGTTTTCTCGCTCGGCCGTCTTGGCAGCGCTGGTAGCCGCGCTGTCATTAAGCGTGCCCGCGGCTGCTCAAGCGGCCGGAGCGACCCTCGACCACTCCCGGATCTTCGACCGTAACGCGGAGAGTTTTTTCTCGCTCGCGCCGGCCCGGCGCATCGCCTCGACCTTCGGGGCCGCGCTCTTCAACGTCACCGTCACTGATTCGCTGACCCTGCCGGCGGCCGCCGCGCCGCAGGGCGCTCCCGTGGCGCAGGTGCATCTCACGCTCCCGAGCGAACGCGCGCAACCCGCGCAAAGCATTTCGGCGCAGGCTTTTGCAACGTCCGCGCCCATCTACGCCGACGACGCTCCGCTGACGGCGCCGCTGACGGATCAGCAAGATGCGATCAATCTGCCGGCAATTGCGCGCAGTTTTGCGCAAGCCCCGTCCGTGCGTTTCGGCGCCTATCAGCCGTACGTGCCGACGCTGCAGTCTGTGACCGCCGAGCTTGCCGTTCCGGTTCGCATCGGCGCGCTGCATTTTTCGGGACAGCTCTCAGGCGCCGGTATGCAGTCGCTGCATCCCGACGCGTTTCATATTTTGCAAGTCTGCGGCACGACCGATCAAGCCGCGCCTTGTCCCTACGTGAGCGACGCGCGCGCGCAAAACTTGACGGCCGCGACGAACTTCACGCTGCGCACCGGAAACGAACGCCTCGGCATCCAGCTCACGGGCGGCGTCGAACGAATCGGTTTTCAACAAGACGCAGCTTTTCCGTACGTCCCTGCCAATCCGGACCCGGTCTTTGGCGCCCCGAGTACGGGCAGTTTCGATCCGCAAGCTCCGATGCTCTATTATCCGGGGCTGACCAACCTGACCAAACAGAGCGTGGGCGCAAAACTGGCCGTTCCGGTAACACCGCGCGTAACCGTCGGACTGCAGTACGAGCAGCAGCATTATCAAGGGCAGTACGGCGCGCTGCTGTTTCCCGGACTCGACGCGCGCAAAGATACCTATCTCGGCAACGTGACGTATCAGCTGCCGTCGGGCTCGAGCGCGATCACGCTTTCGGCGCGCCAATATCATTATCAAGATTCATCCGCGCCCGACTATAATCTCCAGCAGACGCGCGCCGACCTGAACTTTACGGTGAAATTCTGACTGAGGCGGCACGCCGCAGCGCAGTTTACGCCATCCTCGTCATCGTCCTCACGGCTCTCGCCCTTGCTTTAGGGTTCGTCCAGGCAGCTTCCGACGCGGTTTTTTCGCGCGCGGCCGCAACCGCTTCGTTGCCCGCGCGTATTCCGGCCGCGTGGGGCGCTGCGTCATACGCGGCGATCGAAGGCATCGCGCCCGCGCCGTACGTTGCGGCGATGCTTGCAACCGCGGCCCTCGATCGGAGCAATCTGCAACTCGCCCAAACCTACGCGCTGCGTTTGCCTGCGTCAGCGGCACGAGCAGAACTTCTGGGGCGAATCGCGCGTGCCCGCGGCAACGAAGCCGAAGCGTACCGGTATTTCGTCGACGCGAACGACGTTTTTGCGATTCGCGGCGAAGTCAATCGCTTGGCGTCGCGCGATCTTCCCGGCGCATACGAGTTGGAACTGCGGCTGAAAGACCGACTAGAGCGTACGGCGACGCACCCCGACGCGCTGGCCGACGCCTATTGGGGACTCGGCCGGCTGGCGACGCAGCGCGGATATGTGGACCCGGCGCACCGGCGCGCATGGTTTAAAGAAGGCATGCGCGATTACGACGCCGCCGTGAAGCTTGCTCCTTTGGCCGAACGATACCTCATCGCGGCGGGCAGCCAGGAACTCAATCTCGACGAGCCTGCGCGCGCGCACGTTTTTTTCAAACGCGCGATCGACGGAAATCCCGCCAGCGCCGACGCCTATGCGGGGTTGGGCGTGGCCGATTTCCGGCTCGGCGATCTCGCATCGGCGCGACAGGACGAGCGCCTGAGCCGTTCCTACGATCCGCATTCGCATTTTCTGCACACGCTGCAAGCCCTCCTAAAATGATCGTTGCGCTCGACGCGCAGCTGACGCTCGGAACCGCGACCGGCATCGGCGAGTACGTCACGGGTTTAGCTGAAGCGTTGCGCGCGGCCGGAACCGGCGTCGTGGAGTTGCGCGAGCTCAAACTCGACCCGTGGCGTTTCGACCGGCGTTTGTTGTGGGATCAGGTGCTGCTTCCCGCGCGCGCCCGCGCATCCGGCGCGCACGTGCTGCACTGCACTTCGGGCACCATGCCTCTGTCGACATCGCTTCCGACCGTCGTCACGGTGCACGACGTAGCTTGGCTCAAAGTGCAGCGCCACGCTGCGGCTTACGCTCGTTATTACTTCGGGCGCTTCGCACTAAAGCGCTACGCTACGGCAAAGGCGATCGCGGTAGACTCCCAATTTTCGCGGCGCGAGCTCCTCGATGTCATGGATGCTCCGCCGGAGCATATTCATGTGGTCTACAACGGTGTCGCATCCGACTATTGCAAAGTCGAGCGGCAATTTCCGAGCGACGTCATCTTGGTTCCCGGCACGGTCGAGCGGCGCAAGAACCTCGAAGTGCTGATCCGCGCGCTTCGGTTCATCGGTCCACGCATGCGCATCGTTTCGGCCGGACCGTTCACTCCATATCGCGATGAATGTTTGCGTCTCGCCCAGTCGCTAGGCGTGCGCGACCGTGTCGAGTTCCGCGGATATATCCGGCGCGCAGCGCTGATCGATCTCTATGCGAAGTGCGCGCTTGTTGCTGTGCCTTCACGTTACGAAGGCTTCGGCTACGCCGCCGCGCAGGCGCTTTGCGCCGGCGTTCCGGTCGTCGTCTCGGATCAGTCTTCGCTGCCCGAAGTCGTAGGCGGCGACGCGCCCGTCATTCCCGTCGACGATCCGCAGGCATGGGCGAGCGCGATTGCAACAATCGTCAGCGATCCGCAACCGGCGCAAGCGCACAGCGATTCCGTGCGCGCGCGTTCGATCGAACGCTTTTCGTGGGCGCGCGCGGCCGCGCAAATGCAAGCGGTTTACGCAAAAGCCTTATCGACCTGAAGAAATGAAGGCCACGACGGCGACCGCGACCATGTTCCTGTTGGCTTTGGTTGCTTTAGCAGGCTGCAGCGATCCCAAAAATGCTGTCATTACAAAAGACAATCGGTATAAAGCCTTGGATGATCTTGGCCCACAATTGTCAGACGACGAGCGAAGAGAGCTTGTTGAGGCACATGCGCGTTCGGTGTTTGGCAAGTATTCGATCGAAGGCAAAACCGTCAACCAGGTTCTGTCAGAGCAAAAGAAATTCGATGACGAAAAAACGGCTCCGCTTTTAGGATCCTGGACGTGTTCCGTCATCTTTGGGCAACAGGCGTACCCTAACGACCACGCGGTTTTTACTTTCAACCCCAACCATACTGAAACGGTGCTATTCACGGGGCCGAAGCCCCAGCGTCATCCCGAGCATTATCATTTTGGCTTTAACGGGAGCACGTTGGAGGAGGAGGACCAATGGGGATATTACCTCGACTCGGTCAACCTTTCCAGCGGTATCTTGCGGATTGAGCGAGCCGTGCAAAAGTCGGGCAGTAGCGAAGGGGGCGCCGTGATGTGGCCCGACGTGTTTACGTGCAGGCGTTAGTAAACCGGTGAACCCGGAGCGCCCGGCGCGACGCTGCCGTCGTCGGGTGCGAAGATCAAGCGCAGCGGATAACTCGAGCCGCTTTCCGGAATTGTGACGATCGTGATGCGCAAGAATCCGCGCGCCGGCACGACGTACTGCCGGATCTTGTAACGCGAAAACGCGGGAACGCCGTGCGATTGGATCAGCACGCCGTCGATGACGTATGTGCCGGTAGCGCGGCCGCCGCGCGGATTTTCGTAGATCGCGATTGCTTGCGGCCTGCCCGTCGGATTGGTGACCTTGACGACGAAGCTTTGTTTGACGCCGTAGTCGCCGGAGAGCGCTTCGCCTTGGATGAGATTGACGAGCGGGATGTCGCCGATCGGCAGCTCGAGGTAATCGCCATCGGTGCTCCACGTCCGCGAGTAGTGGAACTCCGGAATGCTGTACACTCCGCGCGCGTGGCGCTGTCCGCCTTGCAGTAAGTCGGTGCCGGTGAGCGGTTCGTCGACCGGACTGGTTGCGTTCTGGACGAAAAGCGTTAAGTGCACGGTGCTGCCGTTGAGCACGCGAAGCTGCAAGAGTCCACACACGACGGCATTCGCCGGCAGATCTTGCTGCGCGAGCTGCAGCGTACCATTTCCGGCGATGGTGATGATGCGTCCCTCGTTCTGGACTTGCCGTTCGAGGAAGCGTTTGGTGGCGGCGTGTCCGACCTCCATTTCGTTTGGAGCCGGGCCGGCTTGGCCGGAAATGAATTGCAGTTGCGCCGGCTGCGCCGACCGGTTTTCGGCGCGCAGCACGATGCGCCGCGCCGGTTCGCCGGGCGGATTGAAATGAAAGTACAGAAAGCGTGACGGCTGCGCGCGCTGGAGATCGGCTGCGAACAGAATCCCGTTGGCGGTGAGTCGTTCGGGATAGTCGCTGACCATTAGCGAGTCGGGTAGAATCGCGGGCGCCGCGACGTTTTCGACGCGAACGTGCGTGGTGCCGGAGACCGAGAAGTACTGATCGCCTTGCAGCAGCACCGGGACGTCGACGACGGCAATGTCGTCTTGCTGCAGCGGCTGCGTGAAATTCACGAGATCGGTCGTGACGATCGCCTGCGCGCCGGGGCGCGCTTGCAGCAGCGCCGCGGCAGCCGAGGCAGCTTCCTGTTTCACGAATTCAGGACTTGCGGGATCGCCGGTGATGCGGATCGACGCGGCGTCGGCGATGCTGCCGGCGTTGTATGCCACGCGTACCGGGATCTGCGCGCTGATGGCGCGCTGATCCGTGACCGTAACGATCGCCGAGCCCGGAGTTTTTCCCGAGAGCGTGAGCGTCTGTGTCGCTTGATCGATCGAGGCGTCTGCCACGGCCGGATTGGAAATCACAAACCGCAGTTGGCCGAGTGCGGACATGATGTGCACGGTAGCCTGGCCGCCGACCGGAACTTGCGCCGATGCCGGCGAGACGACGATGGGCGGCTGGGTCGGTGCGGGGCTCGGAGTTCCGGCAGCCGGCGATGCGCTGGGGGATGGCGTGGGCGCGGCAACTTGTCCGCGTGCGAACAGTGCGGTCGGTCCGGCGGCGCAAACAAAAACAGAAGCGGCCGCGACTAGCGCGGCGAGCGGGGTTCGCTCCATCTTTCGCTTACGCGATTTTGGCTACTTCGCGGCTCACCGCCGAGGCAAGCAGCGTTTTATAGCCCACACTTGGGAAGAGCACGGTTACCAAGTCTTTTTCGGCGCGCTCGACCGTGCCCTGTCCGAACTTGGGATGATAAACGATATCGGCAATGCGGAAGCCCGATTCGCCCGGGGCCGGCCGGCCGTTGTGCAAGGCGATGCGGGGCCGGCGGCAATTGTCGCACGCGGCGCAATTGCTGCGGTCGAAGCCCTCGCCGAAGTAATTCAGAATGAAGCGGCGGCGGCACGACGTTGTCTCGGCGTACTGCAGCATCATCGCGAGTTTGCTCTGATCGTACGATTTTTTGGTTTCGTAATTGGCGAGGTTTAACAGCATCGCTTCGTTGTTGCGCGCGGCTTCGGTGAGCGCATATTTCGAACGGCTGGGCGTTTCGATGAAGCCGCCTTTTTTGAGGATCGCCAAAATGACTTTGAGCTTCGTGAGCGGCAGCTGCAGAATTTTTCGCAAGTCGGTCATCGAGACGCCGCCCGACTGAGCAGCGAAGAGCTGCAACGTTCCGAAAACTTTCTGCACTTCTTCGATATCGGGATACTTGCCGGTGAGGAAGTAGTTCTGCACGCGCGTATCACTCATACGGTAGATCAGGATGCAGCGCGAAGGCAGCCCGTCGCGTCCCGAACGTCCGGCTTCTTGCGTGTACGCCTCCACCGATCCCGGGAGATCGTAATGCACGACGAAACGGATGTTGGGCTTGTCGATTCCTAAACCGAACGCGTTGGTCGCTACCACCGCGCGAATGTGCTCGTTCATGAAGAGCTCGTGCACCGACGTACGGTCGTGCTTTTGGAGCTTCGAATGATACACCGCGGCCGGAATATCGAGCTCGTCCTGGAGATACTGCTGCACCTCCATGGCGTTCTTGATCGTCGCGGTATAGATGATCCCGGTACCCTCGAGTTCGTCATTCTGGAAGAGGCCGCGCAGGATCTTTAATTTGTCGGCTTCTTTTTCGGCGCGCCGTACGTCGTAAATCAGATTCGGACGATCGAATCCGCGCACGATCGGTTTCACGCTCGGAATTCCGAGCTGGTGCAGGATGTCTTCGCGGACGGCGGGCGTCGCGGTTGCGGTGAGCGCCAATATCGTGGGATGACCCAGACGCGCGATGACCGCGCCGAGCGCGAGATATGCCGGGCGGAAATCGTGGCCCCACTGGCTGATGCAGTGCGCTTCGTCCACAACGAAGAGCGGGACTTTGATCTCGCCGAGCAGCTGGAGAAAACGCTCGTCCTCGAGTTTTTCGGGTGTAACGAAGACGATCTTCAAGCTCTTGCTGCGCACGCGTTCGATCGCGACGGCTTCTTGATCTTCGGAGAGGGTTGAATTGAGTGCGACCACTTCGCTCACGCCCAGCTCGCGCAGCATGTCGAGCTGATCTTTCATGAGCGCGATGAGCGGACTGACCACGACGGTGGTGCCTTCGAGCAGCAAAGCAGGCAGCTGATAGGTGAGGCTCTTACCCGCGCCCGTGGCGAGGATCGCCAGCGTGTCTTCGCCGGACATGATCCGGGTGACGACCTCTTCCTGGCCTGATTGAAATTCTTCGAAGCCGAACTTTTCACGAAGCGCGGCCCGCAGGTCGATCATTCTCTCTCCGCAGCACGCCTTGCGGACGTGCGATTCCGCCTCTTTGTTAAAGAAAAGAAGCGCTAAGCGTGGCAAGTATACCCCGCGGCAGGCGCGCCGAAACGCTGAAAAGTAACTCCCGGGGGTGTCCCTGTATCGCGACTGGCGGCCGAAGAGTTTCGCCGAATTAGTCGGCCAAGAAGCCGTCGTCCGCACGCTGACCAGCGCGATCTCCGGCGGCAAGTTGGCCCACGCCTACCTCTTTTCCGGACCGCGCGGTTCGGGGAAAACCTCCGCCGCCAAAATACTGGCGCGCTGCATCGACTGCATCCAAGGTCCGACGCCCACGCCCGACAACACCTGCGAAAACTGCCTGGCGATTCTCTCCGGCACCGCGCTCGACGTGCTCGAGATCGATGCGGCCAGCAACCGCGGCATCGATGAAATTCGCGCGCTGCGCGACGCGGTCAAATTTGCGCCGGCGGCGATGCGCATGAAAGTGTACATCATCGACGAGGCGCACATGCTCACCAAAGAAGGCGCCAACGCATTCTTGAAAACCTTGGAAGAACCACCGCCGCACGCGGTGTTTATTCTCGCCACGACCGAGCCCGAAAAACTTCCGCTGACGATTCTTTCGCGCTGTCAGCGCTACGCGTTCAGGCGCATCGCCATTCCCGTCATGATCGAACGCATGCGCGAGATCGCGGCCGCCGAAAAAATTCCGATCGACGACTCGGCGCTTTCCGCCATCGCTTACCGGGCCGACGGCGGACTGCGCGATGCGCTGACCATGCTCGAACAAGCTGCGGCTTTTGCCGGCGGCAAGATCGATGCGGCCACCGTCGAGCTGGCGTTCGGCGCCAGCGGCCGCACGTACGCGCGAACGCTGCTCGATCGCGCCATCGCGCGCGACGCCGCCGGCGTTCTGAAGAGCATCGACGAAGCCAGCGACGCCGGCACCGATATGCAGGTGCTGATCCGCGGGATGATCGCCGAGTTTCGCAACCTCTTGGTCGCGCGGATCGACCCGGCGCTGCTCGCGCGCGATCTCGCTCCCGCTGACGCGGAAGCCGCGGTAGGCAGAAGCAAGGAGCTCACACAAGCGCAGATCATCCGCGCGCTGCGTCTTTTGGCCGAAGCGCTTTCAACGGTTCGCTCGAGTGGCAATCCCCGTCTCGAGCTGGAAACCGCGCTCCTTCGTTTTACGCTGGCAGCCGAAGATCCGACGCTCGACGCCATCGCGTCGCGCGTCAGCGTTCTCGAATCGGGCGCCCCGCAACCCCCGGCGTCAAAAGCTGCCGCACACAAAGCCGTCGCCGAAATCACGGCGCCCCCCGCCGAGCCGTCCGTGGCGGCCGCGGAGAAACCGAGCTCGAACGGTCCGCTCACCATTCAAAAGGTTCGGTCGGCGTGGCAGTCGATTCGCACGCGCGTCGAAGGTGAACGTCAATCGCTGCGCACGCAGCTCTCGCGCGCTCAACCCGAAGCTATCGAAGGTAATGCTCTGGTGATCAAGCTGCCCAACGCCATCTTTGCTGAAACGCTCAAGGATAATGCGAAGATGATCGAAGCGGCAGTTGCGGAAGTGCTCGGCACGCCGTTGCGCGTGCGTTTCAGAGTCGAAGCCGCATCCAAGAACGCGTCACCGGCGCCGCCGCCCGACGATCCCGACGAACTCCTTTCCTACATCAACGAACGGATGACCTAAATGAACCAGGCCAACATCATGGCGCAGATGCGCAAGATGCAGCAAGAGATGACCAAAGCTCAGGAAGAGCTTGCGGAAACCGTGGTAACGGGCAACGCCGGCGGCGAAACCGTGCGCGTGGATATGACCTGTGACCATCGCGTGAAAGCCGTGAAAATCGCGGCCGAAGCGATCGATCCCGCCGACGCCGAGACGCTCGAAGATCTGATCGTCGTGGCGTGCAACGATGCGCTGAAGAAAGTCGAAGAGGCCACGCAGGCGCGCATGGGTCAGGTCACCGGCGGCTTGCGCATTCCCGGCTTGTCGTAAGTGCCCAGCTCCGGCTCCATCGCGGGCCCGGTTCAAGCGCTCATCAACGAACTCAGCAAGCTGCCGACCATCGGTCCGAAAACGGCGGCGCGACTCGTTTTCTATTTACTGAATCGTCCGCGCAACGAAGCGCAGTCCCTCGCTGAAGCGATCCTCGCGGTGAAAGACCGCGTGCGGCTCTGCTCCAATTGTTTTTCGATCACCGAGGAAGATCCGTGTCCCATCTGCACCGACGAGCGCCGCGACGCCACGACGATCTGCGTTGTTGCCGAGGCGAAAGATATTTTCGCGCTCGAACGCACCGGTGCGTACAAGGGGCGCTATCACGTGCTTGGCGGGTTGATCTCACCGATGGATGGCATCGGCCCGGCGCAGCTGCGCGTCAAAGAACTGGTCGATCGCGTCGGTAAGGAAAACCCGCACGAAATTATTTTGGCGACCAACCCGAACGCGGAGGGAGAAGCAACCGCGGTCTATCTTTCTCGGCTGCTGACGCCGCTCGCGTCGGCCGTAACACGACTTGCCTACGGATTGCCCATCGGCGGAGATTTAGATTACGCCGACGAGGTAACGCTGGCCAAAGCCATCGAAGGCCGCCGCACGCTCTAGCCGGAAAGTTCTGGGATGCACCCGCTGCCTCAGACCGGCGTGCTGACTTTTGTTTTCACGGATATAGAAGGCAGCACGACTCGCTGGGATCGCGCGCCCGACGCCATGGCGCAGGCGCTTGCCACGCACGACGCGATCGTCTCCGAAACGCTGCAAGCGCACGGAGGCAACGTTTTCAAGCGTTTGGGCGACGGATTTTGCTGCGTCTTTCCGGTGCCGGCGCGTGCAGCCCAAGCGGCCGTTGAAGTACAGCGGAAGCTTGCCGGCCAAGCGTGGGATCAAGCGGTCGGCGAACTGCGTATTCGGATCGGAGTGCATACGGGCAACGCACTTTCTGCCGACGACGATTACTTTGGTCCGGCACTCAACCGTGCCGCGCGCGTGATGGCGTGCGCGTACGGCGGCCAAATATTGCTCTCATCGGCAACTGCTGCACTCGTGAATGGCGAGCTGCCCCCCGGAATCGACTGCGTCAATCTGGGCACTCACCGGCTGCGCGATCTCGCCGAACCAGAAACGATCTTTCAACTCTGTGCGCCGGAGCTGCAGCGCGACTTTCCGCCGCCGCGAACCCTCGACTTCCGTCCCAACAATTTGCCAATCGAGCTTTCGAGTTTCGTGGGACGTGATGCGGAGCTGCAAGAATTACGCGCGCTGGTCGCACAAAAGCGTCTTGTCACGCTCTGCGGACCGGGCGGAATCGGAAAAACCCGGATGGCGATTCAGCTTGGAGCCGAGTTGCTCGACGAATTTGAAGACGGCGTCTGGCTCGTGCGCCTCGCGCAAGTTTCCGATCCGGCGCTTGCGGCACAAACAATCGCGGCCGCGCTTGGAGTTGGAGAGGCCGCAGGCGAAGCAATCGAGGCAACCTTGCTGCGGGAGCTCGGCCTTAAGCACGTACTGGTCGTTCTCGATAACGCGGAACACCTGATGCCCGCGATCGGCTCGGTCGCAAAAACCATCCTCGACAACGCTAAAGGCGTGCGAATCGTGGCAACGAGCCGGGAATCTTTGCACGTTCGCGGTGAGCAAATTTTCCGGCTGGGGCCGGTGAGCGATGAGGCCGCTGCGCGGTTGTTTATCGAGCGAGCTCAGTCCGCGGTTCATGATTTCGATCCGGCGGGCGCCTCAGATGATCTGGCCTCCATCGCAAGGGCGGTCCAGGGTATTCCTCTCGCGATCGAACTTTCAGCGGCTCGCCTATCGACGTTATCGCTTGCGGACATCCGGGCTCGCCTTGGATCGCAGCTCGCATTCTTGCGCTCTTCCAACGTCGACGACGTCCGACACAACACGTTGCGCGAAACGATCGCCTGGAGCTACGATCTGCTCACAGCGCGCGAACGGACATTATTGAGTAGTCTGTCGGTATTCGTCGGCGGATTTACCCTCGCGTCATGTGAGGCAATTGCTTCGGCGGCGGCCGAACGCGAAGCCCTTGACGTTTTGGAAACGCTCGTCGATAAATCGTTCTTGGCGGTCGCGTTCGGGACACTCGAAAGCCGCTACCGCATGCTGGACGTCATTCGCGAATTCGCTCGGGAGCGAGGCGACGCCGAAGTCTTGAAGCGTTCTCGCCTGACGCACTTCGAAATATTTTGTGCGTTGGCCGAGCGTGGCGCCGGCACGCTTGCGCACGAGGAGCTCGCCTCGTGGCTTGCCGCCGTGGACGCTGAGATCGCGAACCTTCGCGCGGCTCTCGAGTTTGGCTTCGAAGACGGGCATCCACGTCTGGCTGAGATGCTCTTAGGCATATTTCGTTATTGGTACATCCGCCGAACGGTTAAGGAAGGGCGCGCGTGGCTTAAACGTTTTTTGGATTCGCACGCCGGCGATACCGCGCCCGCCAACATTTTGCGGCATGCAGCAACCTTCGCCAGCATCGAAGGAGCGTACGACGAGGCCGACTCGCTCGCTAAGCACGCTTTACGGATTTACCACCAGAACGAGGACGTCGCAGGCGTGCTGGGGGCGCTGCATACGCTCGCAGTCAACGAGAGCCGTCGCGGGAATTCTGCCGGCGCCGAGCGCCTGTATTGCGACATCGCCGCGCGCTGCAAGCAGTCCGGACAAGAGCGAGCCTTCGTAGCATCCAGCGCGAACTGTGCGGCCATAAAACTTCAGCACGGCGAGCTCGAGGCTGCCGCCCAGCTGCTTTCGGAGTGCTCGGCCGCGGCTGAAGTTCTTGGCGATCCCGACGTTGGTGCGACGGTTACAGCCCTGCATGGGACGCTGGCCTTTAAGCGTGGTGAATTTGATCGCGCGGCGGCGCTGTTCGATCAAGCCCTCGCTATAAAGCGGGACCTGAAGAACGAGTTTGGTGAGGCGGACATCCTGGCTGCGCTGGCCGTCGATTCAGTCTACCGGGAACGCGCCGCCGACGCGGCCGAGTTTGCGGCTAAGAGTCTCGAAGGCGCAATCCGCGTCGACGCGCCTAACCTCGTTGTATGCAGTTTGGAATCGTGCGCCGTGGTGTTGCTACACTCTCAAGATGCCGACGCCGCAAAAGATGCATTTTCCTTGGCGTCGTCAATCCGGCGGATGCATTCACTGAACGAGAAAACCTCTCTGGGTTACGATGAAGCGCAATCAAAACTGCGCGCGCGTTTCGGCGATGCTGTCGACGAGCCCGCGGAACTGACAACGAACTGGAAAGCGGCGGCCCAAGCGTTGCTTCCTCGTTTGAGCCGCCGAGCTGAAGTGACGGCTACTTAACGTACACCCAAATTTTTCCGCCGAGAGCCTTGGGTTTGCCGCTGTTCCCGTGTTTATTCCCGTTCTCATCGGTGCCGTTCACTTCGGCATTGGAAGCGGTAAAAAGCAGCGTCCACGGCGCCGTGGGCTGAGGTGTACCGCCGCCGTTGGGAGTGGGTGCCCAAATCCTCACCGCAGTGAACTCAGTCGAGCCGGTCGCCCGCTTCCGGGCGCTCGTATTTTCGGTCATTCTGAGCGGCAGACTGTCGCCATAGCTCAGGTCGATTGGAAAACAGCACGCTTCCGCCTGGCCTTCGAGGCCGCCGGCGAACAGCGCCGCTAGCGCTGCGGTGCCACCGCCTTTCAGCAAAGTCGCGCGGTCTATTTTTGAAATCGTACTTTTCACGCGGAGCTCCTTATTTGAGAAGTGAGCGAGGAAGTCAAGCGGGCCTTAGGCGGCCCCGGCGACGCCGCCTGCGGCAGTTGAGCCGCGCGCGGCTCTGTGATACAAAGTAAGAGATGACCGATTTAGAGCGGGCTCTTGCCGATATCGCCGAGGTCCGGGAGCGGCTGGGCGGCGTCCAGCGCTTCAAGGGGTACTCCGGCTTGGCGGCGCTGGTCTCCGCGGGTTTCGCGTTGACCGCGGGCGTCGTGCAGTGGCTGATTGTTCCGGCGGTTGTGTCCGCGCACGAGGGACGTCTGTATTTTGCGATTTGGTTTGCGTGTTGCGCGGCTTCGATGGTCGTTAACTATAGTGCCATCGCCCATTGGTACGTCAACGATGCGACCGCGCGCGAGCGCTGGCAGACCGCGACGGTCGGCTTTGCGATCTTGCCGGCGCTCGTTCTGGGAGCCGCGCTTTCATTCGCGCTCCTGCGCGCGAACCTGTTCGAATTTCTTCCGGGCGTGTGGTTTGGCTGTTACGGAGTCGGATTGATTGCTTCGCGCACGATGCTGCCGCGCGCGGTCGTTCCGGTCTGCGTCGCATTCTTGGCCGCCGGCGCCGCTGTGCTGTTCGCGCCGCCCGCGCTCGCGCTGGCGCCATGGGTTTTGGCGATCGGATTTGGCGCCGGCCAAGCCGTAATCGGCGCCATCGTTATACGCGACCGCGAAAGGACACCGGCATGACGCAGTTTGCATTCGGCGCGCTCGATCGCGTCTTTCACGAGCGCGGACGCTTAGCGATCTGCAGCGCACTGATCGCGCATCCTGAAGGGATCTCGTTTACGCAACTGCAGGAAGCGTGCGAACTCACGGACGGAAATCTGAACCGTCATCTGCACGCGCTCGCCGAAATGGATATCGTCGAGACACGCCGGATCACGGGCAAGGGCCGCCCGCAGACCATGGTGCGCATCACGCGTGCCGGGCGCGATCGTTTTCTTGACTACATCGACGCGCTCGAGTCGGTCGTGCGCGACGTTCAGCGCGCGCGCAAACGCAAAGCGTCGCCGGTGCGTGCGACGCCCGCCAGCTCCACATCGCAGTAAACGCCCAGTAGAGTAGCGCGCTGCTGCGCAACGTAGCGCAGTACTTCCGGGTCGGGTTCGCCCGTCACCGGATCGTATGTGGTTGCCACACAGCGTTCGATCGGGTAGCGGACGCGCAAGACGGCTGTCCCCATCTCGATCGCGCTACCGGTCAGCTCGTTTTCCGCGAATGCGAAATCTTCGGCCGCGCGCGCATAGAGATTCGGACGCCACCGCCGGAAATCCATCGGCCGCCCGAGACCGGCGGAAACTTCCTCGACCCAGCGGTCGAAGATCAGCGAAATCGGCGCATCATCAAAATACCGTGAGCCGCGGCGCAGCTCCACAGCGACGTTTTTTTCGCGCGCGAGATTCTGCGCGCGCTCGGTGTCGCTTGTGAGGTGAAGCAGGTTGTGCTCTTTTCCGCGATATGTCTTGCCCGTGCGCGCGTGGCCTGCGGTGACGAAGAAGGCGGCTTCGCGGTCGCCGGGGATGCCGTCGAGCCCGAACTCCGCGGATTGCAATTCTTCACCGGCCATGCTTTTGACGGGATAGCGAGTGATTGCGGCGATCTGCCCGAGCAGCTGCATCCGCTTTGAATACCATAGGACCCGCTTCAAACCCTCAAGAAGGGCGGCGCATGAGCATTGCGGGTGACGCCTTGCCGCTTCGGCCGTTGAGCATCGGCGAAATTTTCGACCGCACGGTCACACTCTATGTGCGGTATTTCGGGCTCTTCACGCTCATCATGATGGTGGTCATCCTCCCGCTAACGGTAGCGTCCTACTTTTCGACTTACGGCAGCGGGGCGTATCAACAGGTGCTGCAGCAGGCGACGCACCCGGCCAGCACGCCGTCACCCATTCTTTTCTCTCGATTGATGCAGTTTGAAGGCATTCTGATGCTGGTACTGCTGCTGCAGCTGCTCTTGCTGCCGTTTGCGAACACGGCGACGGCGTCGGGGGTTGCCGATCTTTACCGCTCCCAGCGCCCGGCGTGGCGCCAGTGTTACGGCGCCGCGTTGCGGCGATGGCCGGCCATTTTGGGAGCCGAACTGATGACGATTGTCATCGTCGGCGCGGCGGTGATTGCGGGGGCGTTTGCATTCGGCGCGGTCTTTGCGGCCGGCATATTTTTGGTGCGCGGTTCGACGGCCGCCATTATCGTGTTCGGCGTCTTGGCCGCCATCTTCATGATTGCTTGGCTGTTGTCGCTGGCGCTGTGCGTCTTCGCAATGGGTTTTGCATTCATTTCCATCGTGGTCGAACATGCCGGCGTTTTTGAGGCGATCAGCTCCGGCTTTGCAAGGATTTTCAACCGTCGCGAGCTCGGGCGTGCGATTCTCGTTTTCCTCGCGCTCATTGCGATCTCCATCGGATTGTACATTGTACTCGGAATCGTCGCCGCGCTCGCTCAAGGGATAACGCATTCGCTCGTCCTCTACGGAATTTTGACCGCTCCGATCTCGCTCGTCAGCAGCACCTTTACGGCTTTACTTTTCGCGGTGTACTATTTCGACGTTCGGGTCCGGCGCGAAGGTCTCGATATACAGACGCAGCTCGACCGGCTGGAATGACCGCGAGCCGGCCGCCGCTGGGCGCGCGCGATCTCGCGCGTGATATTCTTTCGCAGAGACGTTTTCAAGTGGCGGTGCCGTCTACGCATCGCACGGCGTGGGAAATGTTGTGGGATTGGCTGCGCGGATTGTGGTCGCGCGTGTGGGATGCGCTTTTCTCGCACGTGCACATCGGAAGCCGTGCGAGCGTGATCATCGGTGACGCACTGGCCTTCGCGCTGATCGCCGTCGTCGTGGTCGTGCTCGTGCGTTTGGCGCTCGGGTCGATTCGCGATGCGCGGCGCCCCGATGCCGCGCGCGCGCTTCCGGAATCGCCCGATCCCGTCGCACTCTACGAGTTGAGCCGCGAAGCCGCTGCGCGCGGCGATTATCGCATGGCGGTCGCACTGCTGTTCGCCGCGGCCATGCGGCGTTTGGAACGGCTGGGCATCGCCCGCGAAGACCCCAGCCGTACCGTCAACGAGTGGCGGCGCACGCTGCGCGGAACGCAGCCTTCGGTCTTGCCCGCGTTCGACGCGATCGCTCGGCCCTTCGTCGCGGCATTCTATGCCGAAACGCCCGTCGCGCGCGAGCAATGGATGGAAGCGCACGACGCGTACGTCGCGCTGCCGGCCGGGGCCCCATATGCGTAACCGCACCGAGATCGCGATCTTGATCGTAGCGCTGCTGCTCTTCACGGTGTTGTCCGCGCTGCGTGCTGCGGCGCCGCGCGCGCACTCGTCGTTCCCTTCAACCTACGATACGGGAGCGAACGGCTATGCCGCCCTGTACGAATTCTTGCAGCGCGAAGGCGTCGATGCGCAGCGCTACGAGCTCCCGATGGGGGAGTTACCCGCGGGCGCGACGATCGTGTTCGCGGGCGACTACACGATTGATTCGGTCCTTTCCGCCAAGGAATCGGCCGCGCTCGATACATGGGTACGCCGCGGCGGAAAACTGATCGTGCTCGGAAGCATGTTTCCGTTCACGCGCGACTCGCTCGGCCTTCCCAAGACGCGCTCGGCGGTCAGTAAGGTGGCGCGGACGGGATGCGGTTTCCGCGGCGCGCGCCGCGTGGTCGGCGGAGATTTTGCTTCGGTCCTGCAGACGGTGTGCGACAGCAAACATTCGGTGCTGCTGATGGCGCGCGGCGGAGCGGTTGCCGTTTCGCTCAAACGCGGACGCGGAACCATTGTGGAGTTCGTGACGCCATCGCTTTTTGGCAACGCGCAGCTGGCCGCGCACGACAACGCCGCGTTCGCCTACGATCTGTTTGCCGCTGCGCGGGCTCCGTTGTTCGACGAGCGCGTGTATGGGTACGCCGCCGGGCGCACGTTCTGGGAGGTGATGCCGCGGCCCGTGATTGCGGCGGTTATCGTCGCGTTGATCGCGTTGCTGCTGGCGATCGTGGCCGCGAATGTGCGCCTTGCGCCGGCGCGGGCGCTCGAGCGTGACGACCAACGTAATTCTTTGGCCTACATTGAATCGTTGGCCCGAATGCTGCAGCGCGGCGGCGCGGCGCATGACGTCATCACTAGGCTGGCACGCGCGGCAGCCGGCTTTCGTTCGCCGCCGGGCGACGAACGCGGACGCGCGGCCTTTGACGAGTTGCGCCGGCTTGGGGAACGCAGGGATGCCGGACCGCGCGAGGTCCTGCTAGCGGGAACGATCTTCGCGCAGTTGCGAAAGGATTACGAATGGTAACGACCGCTGCGAATGTAGCTGAACGCGTCGGCGCGGGAATGCGCGAGATCATCGTGGGAGGCGATGAATTAACGTTCGCGCTTTTGGTCGCGTTGCTGGCCCGCGGGCATGCGCTGATCCAAGGCGTTCCCGGGACGGGTAAGACGCTCGCCGTTCGAGCTTTAGCCGCGCTGTTGGGGGCGCAGTACCGGCGCATCCAGTTCACGCCCGATTTGATGCCCGCCGACGTCGTCGGAACGACCGTCTTCAACCCGCAGAGCGCCGAGTTCAGCATGCGGCCCGGACCGATCGTCACGAATTTCTTGCTGGCGGACGAGATCAACCGCACTCCTCCTAAAACGCAATCGGCGCTGCTTGAAGCGATGGAGGAAGGCCGCGTCACGATCGACGGCGTGCCGCTGCAGCTTCCGCGCCCGTTCTTCGTCTGCGCCACGCAAAATCCGATCGAGTATGAAGGCACTTACCCATTGCCCGAAGCGCAACTCGACCGATTCTTGGTGATGGCCATTGCCGGCTATCCGCCGGCGGCCGCCGAACTCGATCTGCTTTCGCGCGTCGCCGCGGGTTTCGATGCACGCGCAATCGAGCCGAACGCGCTCAAGCCCGTCGCAAATGCCGGCGAAATCACGACCGCCCAAAGCGAAGTGCGCGGCGTGCGCGTGGCGGCGCCGGTGCAGCAGTACATTTACGACCTGATCGCTGCGACGCGCTCGCATCGTGCCCTGAGTTTGGGAGCCAGCCCGCGCGCCGGCGTTTCGCTGCTTGGCGCGGCGCAAGCGTCGGCGGCGATCGACGGCCGCGATTACGCGACGCCGGACGACGTCAAGGATGTGGCGGCGTTCGTGCTGCCGCATCGATTGATCGTTGCGCCGCAAGCCGAGATCGACGGCGTGACGGCGCTGAAGGTCGTGCGCGAAATCTTGGAGTCCGTCGCGATTCCACGTGAAGACGCGCCCTAAATCGCGCTTCGCCGGCGTCTGGCCCGCGCCGCGCGCGTATTGGGCGCTGGCGATACTTGCGCTTTTGCTGGCCGTTGGCGGCGCGCTTCCGGCATTTCTGATTTTAGCAGCGTTGTGCGCGGCCGCACTCGCCGCCGGCGCGCTTGCCGATGCGTTTACCGGGGTGGCGCGCGCCGCACTTGAGATCGATCGCGAGGTGCCCGAGCCATTCGCGCTGCGCGCACCGGGCGTGCTGCGTTACCGCGTCCGTAACCGCTCCGGCGCCGCGTTGCGCTTGAACCTGATCGAAAGCGATTGCCGCGTCTTACGATATCCCCAAGACGAGATTGCCGTTTCTGTGCCACCGCACAGTGAGGCATTTGCTGAGCGTAGCGTGATACCGGTCGCGCGCGGCAGCGACGCGCTCGGAACGATTTTCGTTACCGTGCAAAACCAATTCGGGTTGCTTAGCCGTAGACTGCGGTTCCAGGCACTGCAGCCGATCCGGGTCTTACCGGATCTTTCTGCGGTTGAACGGTACGGAGCGCTGCACGTTCGTAACCGCCTCATCGATGCGGGCCTGCGGCGCATGCGTTTGCGCGGCACGGGGACGGAGTTGGAAAACCTGCGTGACTGGGCGCCGGGCGATCAATTCCGCTCGATCGAATGGAAGGCGACGGCGCGGCGCGGACGTTTGATGGTTGCCGAATACGAAGTGGAGCGCAGTCAAAACGTCATGATCGTGCTGGACGCCGGCCGGCTCATGACGCCGCGCGTCGACGAACAGCGGAAGTTCGATTATGCGATCACCGCCGCGCTTTCGGTCGCGTCGATTGCATCGCTGGCAAACGACAAGATCGGACTGGTCGCGTTCGCGGGCGAAATACTGCGCGCGCAGGCTCCGCGCACCGGACGTTCCATCTCCTCAATCGCTGCGCAAGTGCACGATTTGGAGCCGCGTTTCGAAGAGTCGGACTACGCGCAGGCGTTCGCCTACGTGCGCAGCCACGTGCGCAAGCGGAGTTTGATCGTCTTTTTTACCGACATGGTCGATCCCGTCGCGCAAAGCTCGGTGCTCGCGCAGATCGGCATGTTGGCCAAACGCCACGTCGTGATATGCGTCTTCATGAACGATCGTGCGATCGATCGCGCGCTGGAGACCGCTCCGAAGAGCAGCTCGGACGTTTACGCGGCCGCGGTTGCGCTCGAGCTGCGGGACGAGCGGCGCGCGGCGGCCGCGATCTTGCAGCGCCTCGGCGTGCAAGTCATCGATGTACCCGCACGGGAGCTCACCACCGCTCTGATCGATCGCTACTTGCTGGTCAAACAGCGCGGGCTGCTCTAGCGCTATGCCCGCAGCGCGGCGCGCTGCAGCGTGCGTTCCAAACCGACCAGGCGCGTTCCGGACGCGCGATCGTGCAGCTCGAGGCGCCAAAACCCCGGCCAGAGGAGGCTCAAAATGAAAAGCGGCGTGGCGATCAGATAGCGCCAAATCACTTGCAAGAGCGCGGGCCGGCCGAAGTGTGTGTTCGTCACGCGGACGGATACGATCATCATGCCGAACGTCTGCCCGGCGATCGCGACAAGGACGATATTGTAGAGCAGAAACCCGACGAGCGGACCGAAATCGAGGTTGACGTTCCAGTGGATTCCGGGCCGGTGCACGGAGCTCACGCTCGTCACGACCAAATTGCCGATGGCGGCGACGAGCGTATAATCGATCGCAATCGCCGCGAGGCGGCGGCCGAAACTCGCGCAATCGTTCTTGGTGACCAGTCCGGAACGATGCTCGACCGGTTCGAGCGACGCCGGTTGCGTGACGAGGCGCTCTTCCCAGTACTCGTAGAGCGCGGTATGGTGGAAAAGACGAAGCGTTTCCATCCGGTTGGTGGCGTAAGGATTGGGCGCGAGCCATTCTCCCAAGCGCAGCACCGAATCGTGCGCGATCTCTACGCGCTGCTGCGCGAATGCGGCCAAGTCCACTTTACGCGCGAACAAATGAAATTCGCACAGAGCGATCGCGCGGTACGCGGCGTCCGTACTTCCGCAGCAGAGCAGCCCCGCGCGGTCGGCCGTAAACTCCGTTCGCCTTAGCCAAGCCCCGAAGATGAGCGAGACGATCGCGTTCTCGTGTCCGTTGACGCTCAAAATCGACGTCAGGCGGGTGTGTCCGGCGGCAATATGTCCGAGCTCGCGCCCGACGACGAACGTTAATTCGTCCTCTTTAAAGTGATCGATCCAATGCGTTGAAATAATCAGCGAGTACGGGTCGCCGAAACCGACCGCGACGACCGGAACGCGGATGTCGTCGCGCAAAAAGACCATCGGCATCGGCAGTTCCAGCATCGTCGCGCAGCGTTCTACGACCGAAAAGAGCTCGGGAAACTGCGTGCGCGTGATCATGACGCAGCTGCCCAGCAGCGCACCGCGGGCGATCGTGACGTAGACCATCGCAACGACGACCAAAACGCCGACGGACGAAACGCCGATAACCTCGTGCCAGAAGCGGCCGATCACAAAGGCAATCGCCGGCGCGAATGCCAGCGTAATCGCCAGACTCAGCCATTCATTGCGTTGGCGGATGGAAAACTTTCCGCGAAAGAGATCGCGCATCTCAGCGCTCGCGTCCGGCGAAACCGAAATACGCGAAAAGCGCGAGCGCGGTGAAAACCCCCGCGGCGTCGCGAACCGGAATTGAGGTACGCAGGTTTGTGAAAAAGCCTTCGATGATTCCGGCGACGCAGAGCATCGCCACGACGCCGCCGACCAAGATTCCGGCCCGACCTCCGTTCTGCGCAATCGCGTCGCGTCTCCTCAGCCTGCCGGGGTTGAGTACGCCCGCCGCGAGCAGCAGCCCGGCGGCCGCGGCGACTTGAATGGCGGTCAATTCGATGACGCCGTGCGGCGCGATCGTCGCCCAGTAATCGGCGCCGAACCCGGCTTGCCCATAGAGCGCCGCGAGGCCGCCAACCATTAAGCCCGTGATCGTCAATTCATAGATCGTGAACAGTCCGAGTGTCACGATTCCGCCGGCGAACGCGAGCACCGCCACCCGGATGTTGTTCGTAATGATTTCAGCCGACATTTTGGACGAATATTCCGATGTGAAATTAAAATTCGAATCGTGCAGGCTCCTGGTAAGGTGCGACGGCACGATCGAGTCGGGCAGAAGCGCGTAGGCATTTGCCGGATGCGAGCTGACGATTGCGAATGCGATCAGCGCCCAGACGATCGTGATCGCGGCACAGGCTCCGATATACGGCCACGACCGGCGGAACTCGCGCGGAAAAGTCTGCGTGAAGAACCGCAGGATGCGCGTTCGTCCGGGCTCGACGGCGGCGCCGTACACTAAGGCGTGCGATCGCGCGACCAACCGGTTCAGGTAGTGCCGCAGCTCGGCGCCGTAGCCGTGCCCTTGCGCGTAGGCGAGATCCGACGTGACCCAACGGTACAACTTGCCGGCTTCAAAGAGTTCCGCCGCGTCCAGGGCGCGCAAACCGCGCCGGCCGGTGCGGGCGAGTAACAGCTCTAAACGCTCCCATGCCCGGCCGCGCCGCCGGACGAACGAACGCTGATCCACTCTGGAGTAATGCGTCGCCCGCCGCGAACTGCCCCCCGGAGGGGGCCTATGCCATGCCGCGGGGCGAAGGCGCGGTGCGATGGATCGAACGCTGGAAGTTCGCACGCCCGAAAGCATCGCGTTCTCTTACGAACTCGCCGGGCTGGGCAGCCGCTTTTTGGCCGTTGCGATCGACGTCACCATTCAGACGCTGGTGATGCTCGGCATTATCTGGGGATTGATCTATGCCGGGACTCACGGGATTGCCGCGCGCCACTTCTCCGAACCGACGAAAATCGAGACGAATCTGGCTATCGCGTTCTTCATCGCGATCGTCTTCATCGTTTTCTTCGGCTACTTCATTCTCTTCGAAGCATTTTGGAACGGCCAGACGCCCGGAAAAAAAATGATGGGCTTGCGCGTCGTGCGCGACGGCGGCTATCCGGCAGACTTTGGAAGCGTCGCCATTCGCAATCTTATTCGCGTTGGCGAATTCGTCGCCGGACTCTACGCGCTTAGCGCCGTTGCGGCGATTTTGTCTCCCGAAAACAAACGGCTGGGCGATATGGCGGCCGGAACGATAGTCGTACGTGACGTGCGCGCCGCAACGCTGGCGGATCTCTTGGAAGAAACGACGGATGCGCATCCGCTCATGCTGAGCTCTCACGAGCGCGCGCTCATCGATCAGTTTGTCGCGCGCCGCGAAGGAATGGTGCCGCACAGCCGAGCTATGATGGCATCGAAAATTGCCGAGCGCGTGCGTCCGCGCGTCTCGCGCGATCTTCAGCAGTTAAACGACGAAGCGTTGCTGACGCGACTTAGCGTTTTGTAAAACGGGTCATGAGCTCGCGCGCGAAGCCGAGCGCATCTTTTTTGGTGTTCTCATAGATCGAGCTCGCCTGCCCGGCGCTCATGTGCCGTCCGTGCTCGTAGTAAAACGTGACGCCCTCGCCGACGACGATCGTGCCCGCATAGGCGATGGCGCCTTTAATGGCGATGCCCGCGACCGGAATGAATCCCGAAAGTTCGCGCGCCAGCATGCGCCAGCCGAATCCGCCGCCGACCACCGGAAGCAGTTGCCATAAGCGCTGTACGTCGGGATCGCGCCCGTAGGTTGCCTCGACATGGAGCAGCAGCATCATTTGGATGCCGGTGATCGCTACCATGTCCCCCGCCGAAGCGAAGGCGCCGAGCACTAAACCGAAGACGGGAATGTGATCGACGACGGCGCTTGCAAGCGCGACCTTGAGTGCATTGTTAGCTGCGTCGCGTGTGAGTTTCGCGGCGACGGTTTCGCGCAGAACCGGGAGTCTGCGGCCGACGGCGATCTCAACGCCTTTGCAGCGCTCGATCAGGTGCGGAAATACGCGTCCGCGCAGCGCCTCTTTCGAAACAGCAGTGACGATATATTCGCCGGTTGCGCCCGCAACGGGCGCTGTTGAAGGACCGCCGGGCGGTGCGTCTTCGTCAACGGTAATGGCGAAGATCGGCAAATCGAGTGCGCGCAGCGCCGCGAAATCCGCGCCGCGCGAGTCGCCGCGGCGACCGAGGAAGAGAATCGCGCGTCCTTCGCGCGTCATGGTGACTTGCGCCATTCCCGGGACGATCGTTTCTAAGCAAGCGGCCGCGTCGAGCGGAACGGAATCGTCGTGTCCCGAGAGCAGCAGCGAACGCATCGACGCGACCAGCGCCGGGTCGCCGCACAAATAGAGCCTGAAGGGCTTGCGGGTATGCGCGGTCACGGCGCGGACGTCGATGCCCTTACGGACGAGGCGAAGAATTTCGCCGGTTGCAGTGGCCATTAACGGCTACTACACGTCGGAGTTCTGATTTGTTACGGTTCCGTCCGGGTGGGCTTCTTTAGCGGGGTCGTCCGTGTAGTCCAGATAGATGAGTCCCATGAAGATCTCGAGGGCCAGCGCGTGCATCCCGCGGGCGTTGGCGACGTCGATGACGCTGCGGTGCGTTTCATGTGCTTCACGAATGATGGCTTGCGGCGAGGTCTTATAGTCGGCCGCGATGATGGAAGCGACCGCAATCTCGCCCGGCGTGACGTTGTCGTGCAGCATGCCGATGTAGTCGATGTCGTCAACATTCCAGCGCAAGTTGATCGCTTTTTGCAGCGTATCGTAGCGCTGCGGCGACGTCCCCACGCCGAGCAGCGTGATACGTGTCGAAAGTTGCCGCGCTTTTGCCAGGTTGAGGAGCTGTTTTGCCTGAGACGCTGAAATCGCTGAAGCGCCGAGCGACGCCGTTGCTTTCTGCATGTACGGCAGCAACGACGTGTAGTCGAACTGATCGATGTCACCGAATGCGTTCAGGCGGATCTGCTGCAGGCGTTTGAAGAATGCGTCGAGATCGGCAAGTCCGCTGTCGAGCTGCATCGCTGCCGCGCGGCCGGCGTCTACCGAACGCTCCATGTCGGCGTCGGCGCTCGAGATGTCCCCGATCATGTGCGGGTACGAGGGGAAGATGGCGATCGAATCCGAGGGAATCGGATTCACATTGAGCGGCGCCTGCATCTCGTCCAAGATTTGCGCGTTCTCGCGCAGCAGGCCGTCAGGTTTGTTCGTTTTCGCGTCGATCGATCCGATGTCATCGATGGATGAGGTTGCGTCTTGAAAAGCGCTGTTGACCGAACGGCCCATGCCGTTGATTGTTTTTACGACGGCTTCCAGGCGCGAACCGTGTTTGACGTCGATCGAACTAAAGTCCGGAATTTCGTACTGGATCGCTTCCATGCGCAGCTGAAGCGATTTTAACTGGCTGTGACCTTGATCGTGACGCGCGGCGATCTGCGCTTGCGCTTGCGACTGGACTTGCACCGCTTGCTGCATCTGCGCGCGCAGACTTGCAAGGTCGGGGCGCGTAAGGTCGACGCGGCGCGCCTGCATGGAGCGCAGCGCCGCAATGCGCTGAAGTGCGGCGGCTTTGACTTGCGGCGACGTGCTTTGCGCCAGCGTCCCTAAGGTCTGCTCGCTCTTGCTTGTGAGCCCGAGCGCGAGCTGGCTCTGTCCGAGTCCGAGCAGGGCCTCCTGGTTCGACGGATCGGCCTTAAGGATCTCGTTTAAGTCAATGCCCGCGATATTGTAGCGGTCTTCGTCGAGATCGTGCTGCGCCCGTACGAGTTTTTGCTGCGCGGTGACCTTCGTTGGATCGAGTTCGGGATAGCCAAGCAAATGCGAGATGCGCGCGTCGGAACCCGGGTGGCTTTCAAAGTATTTGGTGACGAGATCGTTGTGTTCGCCGTCGAGCGCCCCCAGATGCTGCTGCATGGTGACCATCGCCTCCGGATCGTAGCCGGCGCGCGACATGAGCAGCAGGCCGTATTCGTCGGCCTGGAGCTCGTCTACGCGCTCCATCTTGGCCATGGCGCCGGCCTGCAAAATGTTACCGAAGTTATAGATGAAGGGCGAAAAGATCGAGGCGATGCCGAGCAGGATGCTCAAAATCTGGGACTTGGACTGCATCGTGACCGTGTGGCGCCGTTCGATGTGTCCCGTTTCGTGGCCGACGACGGCCGCGAGTTCGTCGTCCGATTGGACGAAATCCAAAAGTCCGGTGTTCACATAGACGTAGCCGCCGAGCGTCGAGAACGCGTTGATGCTCCTGTCGCCGATGATCTTGACGTTGTACGGAACGTCTTTGCGCGCGGTCTGCGCCCAGAGTTTGGACGAGACGCTCTGCACCCAGGCGTTAAGCAGCGGGTCGGTTTCGATGACGCTGGTTTCGACGATCTGCTGATCGTAGGTTCGCCCGATGGCGACCTCGTTGGCTGTCGAAAGTGCGAGCGCGGGTGCCGGGCATATGGCACTCAGCAATGCCAAAATGAGCGCAGATGGGACGATTTTGCGAAACAGCATGGCCATTATTACCTATAACCCGCAAAGGCGGGCCCAAGTTCAGATACGTGCGCACTCCCAGAACGCAGGTCTGGGTTCCTTTGTTACACCTTGTTACACCCTTCGGCTGTGGACGAGCTGTGCATAAGCGGAAGTTATTGTGGGGCTTCTGTGGAGGCCGCAGGGCGGCCGCTTGCGCGTTCGAAGGGCCTGCCTGATGGCGGTGTTGCGCGGCAAGGGCCTCGGCCTTGAAATTGCCTTAGGAGAGCGCGATTTTGAGGAAGCTCTTGCCGAGTTGCAGAGCAAGCTCGGCGAGCGCCCGGGATTTTATTCCGGAACGCAAGCCACTGCTGCCGTCGGGCGCGAGGGACTCCCGGAGGAGCAACTCGCACGGCTGCGGACCCTTCTGAGCGCAAATGGGATTACGCTCGAGGGCGTGACCGCGGCCCAACCCGACGACGGCGAAGAGCTTGCACGGCGGCGGGCGCTGCGTCCGAAACGGGAGCTGCAGCTCTCGGACGCAGCGCGGTCGCTGGTGCCCGACTTTGAGGGTGCGCGTAAAGATATTGCAAACCGCCGCAGCCGCGGGGAAAGCAGCGTGCGGCGTCTGGCGCCGGCGCCCGAGCCCGAACCTGCGCCGCTCGAAATCCCGCCGGTGGCCCCCGCGACGCTCTATCACGTGGGCACCCTCCGGGGCGGCCAGGCGCTGCACAACGTCGGAAACATCGTCGTGATCGGCGACGTCAATCCGGGCGCGGAGCTGATCGCAGGGGGCGACATCGCGGTTTTCGGATCGCTGCGCGGCGTAGCTCATGCCGGAGCCCAAGGCGATGCGGGCGCGCGCGTCTACGCGGTCGATCTCTCGCCGACGCAGCTGCGCATCGCTACGTTGATTGCTGCGGATGCCGGCGCGCGCGGAGCTCGTAAAGAGCCCGAAGCGGCCTGCGTGCAGAATGAACGCATAACGATCGTTCCGCTGGTTTCGGCGGAGCGTTTTGCTAAGGAAACCAAGGAGAAGGTGGAGTGAAGGCTCGCAAGATCGTCCTGACGTCAGGCAAAGGCGGCGTCGGCAAAACCACCGCCACGGTCAATATCGGCGCGACGCTCGCGAAACGCGGCCACCGCGTGATTCTGGTCGACACCGACATCGGGCTGCGCAACCTCGATTTGGTGCTCGGCTTGGAAAAACGGATCGTCTTCGACTTGGTCGAGGTCATCGAAGGGCGCTGCCAAGTGCGGCAAGCGCTGATCAAAGATAAGCGCTTCGAATCGCTGGCGATTTTGCCGGCGGCGCAAACGCGCAACAAAGATGCGATCACCGAAGCCCAGATGGCTCGGCTGATCGACGAGCTCGCCGGTATGGCCGATTACGTGTTGATCGATTGTCCGGCCGGCATCGAAGGCGGTTTCCGCAATGCCATCGCCGGCGCCGACGAAGCCATCGTCGTGACGACGCCCGAAGTGAGCGCTATTCGCGACGCCGATCGCGTGATCGGCAAACTCGCCGAGCGTTCGATACCGATGCGGCTGATCGTCAACCGCATCCGGCCCGACATGGTTCGCAGCGGCGACATGCTTTCGATCGACGACGTCTGCGAGATTCTCTCGATCGAGCTGCTCGGCATCATTCCCGACGATGAAGAAATCATCGACACGACCAACCGCGGCGAGCCGCTCGTGCTCGGCGAAGGCTACCGCCTGCGCGGTATCTACGAAAAAATCGTCCGCCGCCTCGAAGGCGAGCTCGTTCCCTTTACTAATCTCGACGCGCCCGGCTTTTTCGGCCGTCTCATCGGCGCACTGAAAGCAGGCTGACATGCTTCCTCTCCGTCAACCCTTCGACGTTGCGCATGATAACGCGCAAGCCAACGCCGCGCAAACGTCGGGAGCGCCGGTGACGCTGGGACGCGCGATCGTCGTAACGTCCGGGAAAGGCGGCGTCGGAAAAACCACGACGACGGCAAATCTCGGCGTCGCGCTTGCCAAGCGCGGGGCGAAAGTCGCGCTCGTTGACGCCGACGTCGGCTTGCGCAATTTGGATATCCTGATGGGCCTGGAGAGCCGCGTGCGCCATCACGTGCTCGACGTGCTCGAAGAAAAGGTGGAACTCGACCAAGCGCTGGTGCGCGACAAACATTTCCCCAATCTTTTCTTGCTGGCCGCCGCGCAGTCGCGCGAAAAGGATGAGGTCGATACCGAGTCCATGCGCGATTTGATCGAAGAACTGCGCGAGCAGTTCGATTACGTGCTGATCGACTGTCCGGCCGGTATCGAGATGGGATTCAAGAATGCGGTGGTCGGCGCGCAGGAAGCGATCGTCGTCTGTACACCGGAAGTTTCGGCAGTGCGCGACGTCGATCGCGTCGTCGGATTGCTCGGCAACGCATTCTCACCGCAGCTGATCATCAACCGCGTGCGGCCGCACTTGGTTCACAAAGGCAAGATGCTTTCGGTTGAAGACGTCAACTCGATTCTACGCTTGCCGCTGCTCGGCGTGATCGCTGACGAACCCGATGTCATCGTTTCGACCAACAAAGGCGAACCGCTCGCGCTGCGCACCGATACGGCCACGGCGAAAGCCTATCACACGATCGCGGCGCGCATTGCGGGCGAAGACGTACCCGCGCCAATGGTCGAGTACAAAGAAACGTTCATGGATAAACTCGGATCGCTTTTGGGAGGCCGCCGATGACCTTCAACGATGTCTTCAATAACCTAAGCAAGTTATTCGGCCGAGAAAAATCCGGCGAGACGGCCAAGGAACGGCTGCGGCTGGTGCTGATGTCCGATCATCTGTCGCTTGCGCCCGACATGGTCGAAGCGATGAAGCGCGATCTGGTCGAAGTCGTTTCGCGCTACGTCGAAGTAGACCGCGACAAGATCGACGTGCGCTTCGAACACCAAGACAGCGTTTTCGCGATGCTTGCCAACGTACCGATCATCTCCGTGAACCGCACGCCGTCGCCGCCGGCCGGGCCGCCGCGCCGCCGCCGCCGCAGAAAACGTCAGCAGCAAGTCGGGCAGCCAGGACTGCCGCAATCCGGCGCATCCAGCAATGGAGCTCCGGCACCCGCGACTTAGTTTTCTAGAGCTCGCAACTCGTCGAACTGCCGGCTCAGCAACTTGAGCCGCGACTTGGTCAAGTGAATGCGTTTTGAGAGCCGCTTGCTTATTTCAGGCGGCTTCTTTCCAATCGGCACGTTAAAGTAAATCTTAAACGGTGGGACTGAACTAAACGCCATGAATTCGTCTGGACTATAACGATCGAAAAGCCAGTCTTCGCCTTTTTTGTAGGCGATAACAAACTGGAAATGGTCCGGGTCCTCCGCTGCGGCTGCCCACTCCGTTAGCGTAGCTGCGCCGAAGCATCGAGTCTCCGCCCGTGTGAACTTGACCTCAAAAAGCCAACGGACATCGTTCTTCTTGGCCACGATGTCGGTTGGAGAGGCACCGATCCGGACATTCGAATAACCCTCACGCTGGAGCAACTCCTTGAAGGCGTGCTTAGCTTCAACGTCGCTTTTTGGGTTCTCGCTGACTTTTTCCATCGGCCAACCTCCGAAGCCGGAAGGTTGCCGGGCGCTCATCGTGGGATCCTGGATCCCCCAAAACGATAGGAGGGAAGGGGCAATGAAGTACTATGTCTTGCTGATCACATCGGGCGTCGATGCAGAAGCGGTCGGGCCGTTCGATACAGCGGCTGCACGCGATACCAAAGCTCATGCGATTGTTCGGGCGCCTGACTTTCATGCCGAATATGACTCGATCTTTCGCATGAATATAGGCGGTGAAGGGCCGGAAATATATCCGTTCGCTTCCGGCGAACTGGGCGAAGATGCGGAGGCGGCCGCGTCGATATACTAAGGTAAGCCAAAGCTCACAAGGAGTATCTAAGTTCAGCCAAACCTAAAACGCGCTATCCCGATCCTGCGGATGTTCGACGTCGCTAAGGCGCGCGAGTTCTATCTCGACTACCTGGGCTTCTCGGTAGATTTCGAACATCGGTTCAACGAGAATGCTCCGCTGTTCATGGGAATCTCGCGTGGCGATATCACCTTATTTTTGAGCGAGCACCACGGCGACGGAACACCGGGAACGCACGTCCTTATAGAGACGGACGGCCTCGATGCGCTTCACGCCGAGCTTGCAGCTAAGAAATACCGCTACATGAACCCCGGCATTCAAGTGCAGGACTGGGGACGGCGCGACTTGGTCGTCGTCGACCCGTTCAATAACCACATCAACTTTAGCGAGCGGATCGAGTAGCCGCGGTGGCCACGATGACTTTCGGCGCGCAGGCGCGCCGCTATGCAGGGCGGGTCAATTGGTATCTGGTCGTGGCCGCGATTTTGGTAACGTCGTTCGGCATCGTGATCATTCAATCTGCGGGCTTGCACACCGATCCCGGCGAGTACCGCAAGCAGATACTCTACGCGGTTCTCGGCATCGGCGTGATGATCGGTTTCTCGCGCATCGATTACCGCGACCTTTCGAAATGGGCGCCGGGGTTGTACGTCGTCACGTTGCTGCTGCTCGCATTTATTTTACGCGGCGGACATTCATCGCACGGCGCGCAGCGCTGGATCAGTCTGGGTCCGCTTGGTACGTTCCAGCCGTCCGAGCCGGCAAAGTTAATCTTGGCGATCTCGCTCGCGTGGGTACTTTGCAAAGGCGAGTATACGAAGCTGACCGAGTTGTGGAAACCACTGCTCATGGTCGCGATTCCCGCGTTACTGGTCGCGAAGCAACCGGATCTCGGAACGGCGCTCGTTTTTATGGCGATCATGAGCGCGCAGCTGTTTTTTGGCCTGCCGAAATGGCAGCATTGCGCGGCCTACGCGCTAGCGGGAGCGGCCGCGACGGCCCTGGCCATCGAAACGAAATACATTTTAAAGCCCTTCCAAAAAGCCCGTCTTCTGATCTTTCTCAATCCTAAAGCCGATCCGCAAGGCGCCGGCTACAATTTGCATCAATCGAAGATCGCGGTCGGCAGCGGCGGCTGGTTTGGACGGGGCTTGCATCACGGCACGCAGACGCAGCTGAATTTCGTGCCCGAACACTCGACCGATTTTATTTTTACGGTCGTGGGCGAGGAGCTCGGGTTCGTCGGAACCGTCATGCTGCTCGCGTTCTACGGCGTGCTGCTGTTCGGCGGCGTCATTGCCCTGCTCAGCGCGCGCGACCGCCTCGGGTTCTTGCTCGCCAGC
>JABXNS010000051.1_pt1 | contig 54976 bp, 54 predicted proteins | sample 7301101 | NCBI WGS metagenome assembly JABXNS01 (sample SAMN14449646, study PRJNA615230) | soil metagenome | isolation source: soil from bare, unvegetated metal-rich iron-sulfur acidic spring small-cell... | place: Canada: Paint Pots Mound, Kootenay National Park, BC | collected 2017-05-25 | reverse complement strand
GAGCGAGGAAGTGCCATTCGCCGAGTCGCGTCACGCTCCCGCGCTCATGGACGCTTTGGTGATGCTCAAGCTCGCAGCTTCGAAGGGCGCGGCAAAGAGATTGGTCGAGCAGGGTGGGGTTTACCTGAACGGCCAGCGAGCCACCGTGGCCACCAATCTCGCATCGGCGAAGACCCTCGCCGGAGGTTATCACGTCGTGCGAAAGGGTGCTCGAGACTACGGCTTAATACGCGTCGGGAAGTAGCGCGTAAATTACCGATCGCTTATAGCGCGAACCGGACGATTTGCGCCAATCGCCGCATGAACGTCGTTCCAGGCGGTAGATATCTGTCGAGCTCCTGCTCAGTACCAACCCACTGGCTCCGCGCCATCCTTCAGCAGCGTGAAAGCCCGAAACGATGAGCGTTGCTTCACCATCGGACGCGATCCCGCGCGGATCCTGATTTTGCGTGCCGGCGCTAAAGTAGAAGCTCACGCGCTTCTTTTCGGCATCAGAGAGGCCTTTCTCGAGCTCCGGTTGCGCACACCCCAATCGTGTCGAGCGACCACTATCAAGGGCTATACCAGTGAGGGCGTGTTCAACCGTAGTGATGGGCCCGTTAGGACTCTCGCTCCCACGCGAGAAGGCCGGTTTTATGTCAAACGGAGCATCCTACTGGAAGCGGAGCCTCGTTAAAGTTCTTCATCGGCCTGCACCGAGGCGCACATGCTCTATATGGTGATTGAGAAATATCGCGAGGGTGATCCAAAACCCGTCTATCGTCGCTTCAAGGAGAAAGGGCGGTTGGCGCCGCAAGGTGCCCGGTATCTTTCCAGCTGGGTGACGACGGATTTCGAGCGCTGCTTTCAGGTGATGGACTGCGACGACAAACAGCTTCTGGACGAATGGATGGCCAACTGGAGCGACATCGTAGAATTCGAGGTCATTCCGATCATCACATCCGAGAAGGCGAGCGCCGCGATCGCGCCGCATCTATAGGCCAGTGACTAAGGGATTTTTCCCTTTGTTCGCGATCGGCGTTGGGTTGATCGTGTGCAGTCCCCATCAACCGACACTCGCGCAGACGGCGCACGCGCGCGTATCGGCGTCCGCCGATTCGGCGATTTACGCGGCCTTTTTCGAGGCGGGCAACCGAGATCCCGAGCGGGATACGATTTACGTCGAGGAAATGTCAACGGTGTTTCCGGGCGTATCTGCGCACTACGACTCAGTTGCGCCCGGATTGGCCTTTGCTTTGGCGAAGGCCAGCAGGCCCCCGCGTCCTACGGCTTCGCTCCACCTTCCGTCACCAATCCGCATTCTCCCATGCACGGCCGTGAAGAGAATCAGGGATCAGGATTCACTTACCGGCCTGGGTGCGGTAAAAGGCCGAGCTCGAGAGCCGATGGGACTGTGGAGATTCTCTCCAATCGTGTATTCGGCAGACGGCCGCGACGCCACGTTTTTCTACTCGGAGTACTGCGGACGTATTTGCAGAGAAGACACGGTCGTGTGGGCACGAAAGGATTCCGCCGGAAAATGGGACGTTCGGAGGACCGCGATTCTCATCATTTACTAACGGCGACATGAAGCATTGAGAAAGACGCTGGCACGAGCTGGCAGCAGCGTCCTTCCCAGGTGCGAGTTGTTCCTTATAATAGCGGCAGGCCCTCTCAGTCAGCCGCTATTCTTCCGCCCGCACTTTCCTTCGTGGCCTTCCCTCTTGCGTCTGGTCGTACCAATTCTCGAGCGTACGCGACGCGAGGTCACGCCCGCCCAGGCCAAACGCCAGACCGAGCGCAATCGCCAGCGCTCCGACAAAGCCGGTAAACAGCGTGTTGATCAGATTCGTCGCGATTCCCAGCTGATTGATCGCGACGACGATCGCGAAGGTCCACACCGCGGTCTTTGTGACGTTCGCCAGCGTCTCGGGATTGGTGAAGCCGGCCTCCGCCGTTGCCCCACGCACCACGTTCCCCAGTGCGCGCGCCGCGATGCCGCCAATGAAGAGGACGAAGATCGCGACCACGAGATTTGGAAGCCACAGGATCAATTGCCGCATCACGTCCGAGACCGCGGGCAGACCCAGCACGTCGAAGGCCACTAGCAGCACCACGATGCGGATGATCCACTTCACGAGACCGGCGATAATTCCCGCCGAGCTGGTGCCTGTCCCCATCTTGTTCGTGAAGTCGGCGAGTCCCGATCTTTCCATTAGCTCGTCGAATCGAATCGCTCGCAGGAGTCCCGTCACCGCTCGGGCGAGAATCGACGACACGAACCAGCCGATCGCCACGATGATCATGAAGCCGAGGATCCGCGGAATTGCGCTCAGGATCATTGTGACCGCGTCGCGGAATGACGCCATCAGCGTGTCGGTGAAGGAGGGGTGTACTACTGTTGTCTGAACAGGTGCTTGAGTGGCGGTCTGGATCAGCATGGTCATCCCCGTGTTATGGTCTACGAGCCAGTTCCAGCAAAGACCTCGTCCCTTTCAGGCCTCACCCTCCTTTTTCGCCCGGTAGTACTGCCGGGGATCCAGCGCGTCACGCAATGCGTCACCCAGCAGGTTGAATCCAAGCACCGCAGCTCCGATCGCCACCCCCGGAAAGACTGACGTCCACGGAGCGCGTTGAAGTTGATCGAGATCGCGGCCGTCTGCAATCATCGACCCCCAGCTCGGCGCCGGCGGCGGGACGCCGAGCCCGAGGAACGAGAGCGCGGCCTCTGCCATGATTGCACCGGCGACGCCGAGCGTCGCCGCGATCACGACGGGAGCGATGACGTTGGGCAATACGTGCCGTAACATGATCCGGAGATCGCCGGCACCGAGCGCCCTGATCGCTTGGATGTACTCGAGCTGCCTCACGACCAGAACCTGGCCGCGAACTATGCGCGCCATTCCTGCCCAGCCCACAACGCCAATAGTTGCAAAGACCACCCCTTCAGAGGGCTGGAGCGCCGCAACCATCGCGATGAGGAGGAGCAGCGTCGGAAAGGCCAGTGTCACATCGGCGAATCGCATCACGATCTCATCGACCCATTTACCATAGAATCCCGCCAGCAATCCCATAGTGACGCCCAGCGTGAGAGCGATCCCCTGTGAGATGAGACCGACCGTGAGCGACACTCGCGCGCCGTAGACGAGACGCGACCAGACGTCGCGGCCTTGAATGTCGGTGCCGAGCCAATGCTGTGCCGACGGACGCTGGAGAATGTGGAGGAGATCGATGGTGATCGGACTCTGGCGCGCGATCACCGGCGCCATGAGCGCGGCGAGGGCCATCACGACGACGATCCCCATTCCCAAGCGTGCGCGATTGTCGAGCAGGAACCGGTGCCGCTGTTTGGGATCGAGCATCGTCCTCCAGTTTGGTTATGCCGACGGATCACGCAGCTCAGGCGGCGTGTCCGCCGGCTGACGCCTCCACCGGCGGTGCTGCCAGAAATACTGCGCGGGCACTGCCCGAACCCACTTTTCCAGATGCTGCGTGAAAGTTGCGACGATTGCGTCGACGTCGCGATCCATGTCGCCCGTACGCCGGGCCTCGATTCGCTCGACGACAACGCGATAACGCCCGTTCGGCTTCCGGAGTGCCACCACGAAGATCACCGGCACCTCGAATCGCAAGGCGAATACCGCCGCACCGCGAGGCGTTTTGGCGGGGCGTCCGAAGAAGGGGACAAATGTGGATGCAAGCCCCAACACACCCTGGTCGGCCACGAACGCCACTGCTCTACCGGCGCGGAGCGACCGCGGAGTCCGCTTCACTGCCTCGGAGTCGTGCACAACCGTCATCCCCATCACCTCGCGCGTGTGATTGATGTAGGCGTCGAAAAGCGGATTGCCCATCCCCCGCACGATTGCATCAATCGGGATTCCGCGCGCGGCCACGTATGCGCCCGCGAGCTCCCAATTCCCAATGTGGCCGGTGACCATGACAGCGCCTCTCCCTTTCGACATCACCTCCTCGACCTCCTCCCAGCCATCGACGGTCTCCACCAACTCCTGAAGCCCATCCCTCCCCAGTGTATCGAGAAGGGCTGTCTCGATAAAAGTGCGGCCGAGGTGCCGGTAAGATTCCCGTGCCAAGTCCACCACGGCTTCGCGATCGAGATCGGGGAACGCCGCAGCGATCTGCCGCTCGACTACGCGTTTCCTAATCCCGAGCGGCCGGTAGCCGAGCGCGCCTAGCTGTTCACCGATGCGGCACGCTGTCTCCCAGCTCAGAGTTCGCAACAGCTTCGTTGTCGCGCGCATCGTGTAATATTCGGCTCGGTGCGAGATAGTCGGCCTGCGCGCCGGTTTGGTTTTTTTCGCGTCCCCGCCGAATTTCGCGACACTGCGCTTTTGTCGAGCTCTACGACGCGTCACCGTCGGCGCCTCGCCACAACCTGATCGGTGAAATCGCGCGTGTCCCGCGCCACCCGGTCCCAGTTGTAGTGCGTCTCGACTGCGTGCCGCGCGACAAGTCCCATCTGCTTCCGGCGCTCCGGATTCAGGAGCAACGAGCGAATTGCGTCGGCAACGGCGTCGCCGTCCGTGGGTGGGACGAGGAGGCCCGTCTCTCCGTCGCGCACCGCTGAGCGAACGCCACCCGAGTCCCCCGCCACCGAGGGCACACCAGATGCTCCGGCCTCGAGAAACGAGATCCCGAACCCCTCGACATTGATATCGTTGTCCAGGCGTGACGCGCCCAGATAGATCGTGGATGTGGCGTATGCTTCTGGAAGCTCGTCGTCGCGCATCGGCCCGACGAATCCGACTCGCTCCAACACCCCCAGCTCGCGGGCGAGTCCGCGCAATCGGAGCTCGTCCTGACCTTCACCTACTATGATGTAGCGGAGTGCGGGAAAATCGCGAGCCAGCATCGACAGGGCGCGGATTCCCATGTCCTGGCCCTTGTGCGGCACCAGCCGCGCGACCGTAAGAATGAGTGGCGCGTCTCCCACGCCCCATCGCCGCCGGAGCCCGCCGGTGTCCCGAGAGGGGTTGAAGTGCATGGGATCTGTCCCGAGATCGAGCGCCGCAACCGGCGGCGGCTCCTCCACTCCGACCTCGATCATCACATCCGATACGAGCTCCGCCACCCACTTCGACGTGGCGACGATCCCCGCGGCGCGGCCGAGTATGGACTGCGCGGCCTTCCGCTTGATGGGACTCCGCTCCGCTTTTTGTCTCTCGCGCAAGAGATCGCCGCCATTTACGTACACGAGATACGGAGTCCCGAGCTTGTGGCTGGCCCACCATACCGCGTATCCAACCGGCCTGATGTTGCCGCAGTGGAGCACGTCGAAATCAGGGGAGCGGCTCGATGTCAGCCAGCCTGCCCAGCGCATCTGGTTCGAGAAGCGATTTGCAGTCTCAAATGGAAACGGCTGGCGGTAGATGTTGTAGCTCTCATGCTGATCGAAAGCCGCGGCGGCCTCCGAGGCAACAGTCGAGACGCCCATCGTCGTTTCGTCCCCATCGCCGAAGCGACGACAGAGCTCAACGTGCCTCCTCGCCATTCCGCCCAGGTCGGGCGCGTAATCCTGGGTGACGAACATGTGCCTCACCGAACTACGACAGCGGATTCACGAAGGCTTCGCCGGAGAGCAGATTGTGAATTCGCTGGTCGAATGTGTGGTGATTGCGCACGAATACCTGCCCCTCGCGCCTGATGCGCTCCCGCGATGCCGAATTTTCCAGGTAGTAGCTGATTTTCGCGAGGCAGGAATCCAAGTCCTTGTACCAGGCGCAATGGTCCCCGTCGCGCAGCATCTCGGTCAAGCCGGAAGTCCCATGGCCGAGGTAGAACCCGCCAGCAAGAATGACCATCCAGGTCCGGTCCGATGTGTAGGTGGTGCCTCCTTTCGCCCGATCGGGATTGATGCCAAGCGAAATGCTTGAACTGGAGCAGACAGCGGCGAACTCCTTCCCCTCTACGGACCGTCCGCTCCATTTGAGCGGTTTCCGCCACTCGTCCCAGCCTTTGCCCCAGACTCTTAGATCGTACTTCTGGCCGATCTTGAGGAGGAATTGCGCGCGCGATGGATCGTAGCCAGTGCCGATGAAGCTCACATCGGAATGGTACTTCTTCTTTGGTGCCTCGGGACGAATGTCCCGGTCGGCGGCGGATGGAAGAAACTTTGCCGGAAGTCCGAGCGCCCGCCATTCGGCGTCGAAGCCTGACACGAAGAAAGTCTGCGTGAGCTTCCCTACTGCCACGACGTGGGCGATTTCGGGACGGTATGTGCTCTTGTACCACTGCGGATCGTGATACCACATCGAGCTCAGCCTGTTGTCGAGTATCGTTCGCACGGTCTCTAGATTGAGGCCGTGGCACTTGCCTAGGATTAGGAAATCCGGCTTGAAGCGGCGGACCTGCGACATCGCCCACTTCTGGGTGAGCCTACGACCGATGAGGCGGTTAGCGCGCTTGTCGTCGATGACCAGAGTTTTGTGCCCGGCCCTCTTCAGAGCACGCTCGGTACACTTCTCCATCCGCCGCGGGTGGCTACTGCCGATGATTAGAACTTTCAAGCTTGATGGAGGCCCTCAACGTTCGGGACGGATGGATCGTTCCCAGAGTCGCGCGTACTTGGCCATGACGCTCGCGGCCGCTAGAGACGCGAGTACGAGTCCGCGAGCGCCATCGCGAAAGCCGCCTTTCAATAGATACATACTAAGGAATCTCGCCGGCGGCTTGAAGAATACCGCAGCTGCCGTCCCGCGTCGTCCCTTGGCAAAATTCTGATCGGCCCACCATCGGCTGTACCTGACGAACTTCTCAAAATATTGATCCAGAGAAGTGTAGGTGTAGTGGAGCAGCTTATTCTTGACCTCACCAATAGCGCCGCTGGTCACATCGACGTGTTCGTGAACGATATTGGCGTTGTAACGAAGCTCGCGCTTGAACAGGCGGATGGGCTTGTCGCTCCCCCAGCCTCCGTGACTTATCTCCTTGCCAAGAAAGAAATTGCGGCGTGGGACCCGAAAAGCAGACGTCTCGCCCGGCTTCAAGACGACCTGACTGATCTCCGCCGCCAGCTCGGGCGTGCAGCGCTCGTCAGCGTCGAGAACAAAGATCCACCCAGTCTTTGCTCGGCCGACCGCATGATTCCGGGCCGCTCCGATGGTGGTGAACTTCGGGCTGATCACGGTGGCGCCCGCGGCTCGCGCCCGGTCGATCGTATCGTCGATCGAATCATTCTCTACAACGATCACCTCGCGAGTCCACTCGACACTCGCGACGCAGGCCTCGATGTTCGCGGATTCATCGTGCGCCGCGATCACCGCCGTAACGTCGGAGGAGCCGCGGTTGGAAGGGCTCACTCCCGGCGACGGCCCTGAGCGCGTGCGTTGTTCGCCGCACGGTCGAAGGCCTGGATCATCTGGCTCTCGGGAAACTCTCTCGCGACTCTCGTCCGCGCCGCCTTTCCCATCGTTTCACGCGCGTCTTCGCTCACCAACATTCCGGCAACCGTAGCCGCCGTCGACGCGGAATCGTCAGGTGGATAGAGCGCCCCGCTAATTCCATTCGCTATGTAGCGCTGAGCGATGCCCTCTTCGCTCGCTACCGTCGGAATGCCAAGCGCCATCAGATCGAGAATACCGTATGCGCCGGTATCCGCGTCGGCGACGACCCAGCCGAGATGCGCGTCTCGCATCAAACTCACCACGTCGTCGCGATCGCCGAGGAAGCTCACCAGGTGCAGCACCCGCAGCGCGGCCGCCTGCATCCTCAGATCCTCGTCATCCGAGCCCGGCCCCACAATCATCAGCCTCAGATTCGGATGCCGCGGGGACAGCATCGACATCGTGCGGATCGCGGTCGCGGCACGGCTGCGGGAGGTGGGATCGTAAACGCAGACTATGTACTTGAGCGGCTCGGCCTGCTTCTGTTCAGTCGCCGAGTCACCCTCGACGATCGATGCCTTGGCACCGTTCGTCGGATAGCTTGCAGCATCAACTCCGATCTCGGCAACGGCCGATTCGATTGCATTCTTGGGCACGTTCGCGATACGCCGATCCTTCTCGCTGGCGAAGAGATACGACGTCCTGGCCAGTCGGGCGCCGCACCGTCCCGCAAAATTCATCTCGAGCTTCTTTCCCGCAGGCGTCCACCGTATCACCGACCCGTTTCCGCTCAGCCGGCACGCGGTCGCGGCGATCAGGTGCTCTCGATCAGTGGCCACAAAAATCGTGTCGGCGTCCCAGCGGCGAAAAATCCTTCTAAGTCGTCGAGCTGCCGACAAGAACCACCCCTCGGTCGAGAAGGGAACGATCTCGAACGGCTCGGGAATCGGCGTATGCCGAGGCTGGCCCGGGTCGCGACGGGGCGACACTGCCAGATGCACGTTGCTGTCCGGCGTCACGAGCAACGTCACCTTCGCACCACGCTCGGAGACCCCGCGCGCGGCTCTCGCGAAGAGGCGGGCGGTGCCTGACCATTCGCGGGCACTGTGAAGAAATAGAACGTGCACTCTTGCTTATCCTGGTGAAGGAGCCATCCGGCTGGTGGTGGATGCCGACGTGGCATCGGCCTCTCCATTCCCGCCGCCGAACTGCAATGTATAGAGTCGGGAGTACGCACCTCGCTTCGCCAACAGCTCGGTGTGCGTTCCCTGCTCGACGATCTCCCCGCGCTCGAGAACAACTATCTGATCGGCGTGGGTGATCGTAGACAGCCTGTGAGCGATCACGAACACCGTCCTTCCCTGCAACAACCGGTCGACCGCTTCCTGCACCAGTCGCTCCGACTCTGTATCGAGCGCGGACGTTGCTTCATCGAGAATGAGGATTGGTGGATCACTGAGCAAGGCCCGTGCAATCGCCAATCGCTGCCTCTGGCCACCCGAGAGCCTGGTGCCCCGCTCTCCGAGCAGCGTGTCATAGCCGCGCGGGAGCTCCATGATGAAGCTGTGCGCGTTGGCTGCCGTTGCCGCCGCTTCGATCTGGGCCTGCGTGTACTTGTCCGGCGCGCCGTAGGCAATGTTGTTTCGCACCGTGTCGTGAAAGAGCACCGTCTCCTGGCTCACGATTCCGGTGAGGGCGCGCAGCGCCGGTAGCTTGATCTCCCGAGTGTCGATTCCGTCGAGAAGGATTCGGCCCGCCCGAGGCTCGTAGAATCGCGGAATCAGATCTACCAGCGTGCTCTTCCCCGAGCCACTCGGACCAACAAGCGCGATCACCTCTCCCTTCTTGGCGGTTAGATCGATTCTCGAGAGAACGGGCGCGTCTTCGTAGGCGAAGCTCACGCGCTCGAACCGAAGATCGCGCTCGAACGCGGCCTTCTCCCTAGTGCCGGGATCGCGCTGAAACTCGGCCGGGGAGTCCAGGATCTCGAACAATCTTTCGGCTGAGGCCAGCGATGACTGAGCGGTGGTCCGCATCTGCGAGAGCTGCTTCAAGGGTTGGAGGAGGCGCAAGACCAGTGTCAGGAACGCGAGCAGCGTCGCCCCCGTCATCGTGCCGCTACTCAACACCTGCCACGCTCCGATCCAGAGTACGAGGACCGCGATCAAAGTGCCGATAATCTCGGTAACGGGCGGCGCCACCAAGGCGAGACGCGTCATCTTGAGACTGCTGCGCGCGTACTTGTTGCTTCCGTCGGCGAACCTCGACTCTTCGTAGCTCTCCGTGCCGGAAGCTTTGACCAGTCGGATCCCGCTTATTGTCTCCTGCAACACGCTCGTCATCTCGCCGTGGACATTGCCTCGGCGAAGGTTGCCTCTCCGCAGCTTTCTGAGCATCGGTTGGAGCGAGAATCCGAGTAGTGGCAGGATGATGAGCGCGATCAATGTCAGTTTCCAGGAGATGCCGAACAGGATCGCGATGTAGACTAGGACGAGTGATGCGCTCTGGAGCGACTGCGTCACGATCTGCGTCAGAATCAGGCGAGTCTCGAAGGTGTCGTTGATGACTCGGGAGAGAATCTGCCCGGCCTTCATCTGAGTGAAGTAGCCGAGGGGCAGGTGCGCGAGGTGGCGATAGACGGCGTTCCGAAGGTCTCGCGTCACGTACTCCTGGAGCGTCGCGCCGAACTGTCCTGCGATCCATACCAGCAGGTTCTTGAGCAAGACCGCGGCGAGGACGAGCATGATGACGTTCCGGAGCGAACGCATCTCGTCGCCACGAACGATCTGGCTTCCCAGCGTCGCGTTCAGGAGCTTCGCTACCCAGCCGGACTTGAGCGAAGTCGACGGCTGATGGAAGAGGATGTTGAGAAACGGGATCAGGAGCGCGATCGCGAAGCCGTCGAGGAGCGCCGCCACAAGATTGCAGCCGATCGTGATCGCCATGCGCCAGGCGTGCGGACGCAGGTACGGGAGGAGTCTCTTATAGATCGGTGTCTTCACTTGAGATTCGAGTCACACCATACGGGCGCTGCTCGCGTTTCGCGAACTCGGAGGGCAGCGCCGCAATTCACTTACCGGCGCGGAGTGAGCAGCGCCAGCGGGAGAATTACTTCCTCCGGCGTCACGCCGCCGTGGAGGAACGATCCGCGGTACCGGCTCTGATACTCGCGCAGCTTCGTCGGATAGACGAAGAAGCAGTCGTTAGTCGCCAACAGGGTATTCCCGCCTGCGCCCCGGCGCGGGAGCCGCAGCATGTCTTCACTCGGAAACAACAGCGCCTGCTCCGGACGCTCGGCACGCAGATCCTCACCGAACTTGTACCGCAGGTTGGCGCTCGCGTCACGCTTGGCGTAAACCGTCGCCGGGGTGTTGCAGTGAATCGACCCGTGATCAGTTGTGAGGAGGACGGAAATCTTTCGCCTCGATGCTTCCTTCAACACGCTGAACAAAGCCGACCGCTGGAACCATTGCCGCGTGATCTGGCGCAGCGCGATCTCGTCGCGTGCGACCTCGTAAAGGATCTGCGATTCGCTGCGGCCGTGCGTAAGCAGGTCGACGAAATTGAAAACGAACGCGCTAACTCCCTCGGGTCCGATCGCGGTACCGAGATGCCGCTCGAGCTCGTCCGAATTGGTGGCCGTGGAGATCTTCTGGTAGCGCACCGGAGTCTTGCCGCACAGCTCCTGGAGGTGAGACTCGAGCAGCTCGCGCTCGTGGGCGTTGAGCGACTCGTCCTCGCGATCGGCGTTACCCCACCAGTCGGGGAGCCGTGCTGCGATCTCGCCCGGAAAGAGTCCGCTGAAGAGGGAGTTGCGGGAGTACGGTGTCGCGGTCGGAAGCACCGCGTAGTAGTGCGTCGTCTCGACGTCGAAAAAGGGATCGAGCAGTGGCTCGAGCACTCGCCACTGGTCGAGCCGCAGGCAATCGACAACGATGAACACAGCGGCCTTGTCGCGCTCGAGAATCGGCAGCAGGAATTCGGCGACGATGTCGATTGAGAGGGGAGGCCTGTTGCCTTCGAGATCCTTGAGCCAGCGGGGGTAGTGGTCCTTCATATACGCCGCGAACTCGCGGTGCATGTCGGGATAGAGTCCTTGGAGCGATTCGTAGAGGCCCATCTCGCCCGCGGCGGCGAGGTCCACGTCCCAGCGCATCAGCTCGTCGTAGCGGTCGATCCACCCTCGCCAGTCGAGGTTCCGATCTCGCTCCAGCTCGATCGCTCGGAATCGCTCGACGAAGCTGCGCGCGATCGCCTGCTGACGAATGCGCGGTCCCTCAAGAATCCGCGTCACCAGCGTAAGGACCTGGCGCGGATTGATCGGCTTGACCAGATAATCGCGGACGTTGGCCCCGATCGCCTCCTTGAGGGTCGAGTCTTCTTCGCTCTTGGTCACCATGACTACCGGGAGATTCGGCGCGATCTCGCGCACATCGCGATAGACCTCGAGGCCCCGCTTGCCGGGCATCTGCTCATCAAGCAGCAGAATATCGAACGGACGACGCCTCAACAGCTCTACCGCGTCGTCGGCGTTCGACGCCCACTCTACGGTATAGCCCTTGGAGCGAAGGAAGATGCGGTGAGGCTCCAGGAGCTCACCTTCGTCGTCGACCCACAGTATCGATTTGGGGGGGTTAAGGACCGGCACAGCCATGGTCGGAATGTAGCCGGGGGCCGAGTCCGTGCCTAGATTCGGAGTGTGCTCGGCCAGCTGCCTCGTTTCGCCCTCGTCACCCCGGTTTTTCGGTTCAGCGCGCTAACGGCTCTGTCCGGACGGGCATCGCTAGGTGGCGACCGCGAGACGCTCTTGGCCTGTCTCCAGCTCGCGCGCCTTTGCGCTGGAATGCTCCCGCCTTACGAAATGTCGCGGGAGGTGGCGGTGGAGCGGACCGAGAACACCAAGCAATGGCTGTCGTCCTTGGCGGTTCCGAGCGGAATCAGGTCCACCGCGTTTGGGATCTTGGGCGCCCTGAGTGGGTTCGACCGCGCGCGCTCGGCGATCGCCTTCATAGACCTTGTGAAAGCAGCTGCCGGGCAGTTAGATGAGGCATCGCGCGCGGAGCTAAACGCTCTGTTGCAAGAGTTATCCGCGCCGCCGCCGACGGGACACGCGCGACACACCGTGACACAAATTCAACCGAGCTGATCATGGCCGGCCATAGTAAGTGGAAGCAGATCAAGCATTACAAGGCGGCAACCGACGCCAAGCGCGGGGCCCAGTTCACCAAGCTCATTCGCGAGATCACGATGGCCGCCAAGCTGGCGGGCGGCGATCCCGCGCACAACCCGCGACTCCGAACCGCGATCGACGCGGCTAAAGCGAAGTCGATGCCCAAGGAAAACATCGAGCGCGCGATCAAGAAAGGGACCGGTGAGCTAGAGGGGATCCACTACACAGAGGTCACCTACGAGGGTTACGGACCGGGCGGGGTTGCGATCCTGATCTCGGCATTGAGCGACAATCCCACCCGCACCGTCGCCGAGATCCGACACAAGCTCACTCGACTCGGCGGCAATCTCGGACCTCCGCACTCGGTCTCTTATCTCTTCGATCGAAAGGGACAGATCTACATCGAGGCGGGTAAATACGAGGAAGACGCGGTGCTCGAAGTTGCGCTCGATGGCGGAGCCGAGGATTTCAAGGCGGAGGGCGAACAGTACATCGTGACGACGGATCCGCATTCGCTCCACACCGTCGAGGACGCGATCAAGAAGAAGGGAGTTCAGATCGTCGAGTCTGAAGTCGCGTTCATCCCGAAATCGACGGTCCACGTCGAGGGAAAGAACGCGGAGTCGCTGATCAAGCTGCTCGAGGAGCTGGAGGAGTTGGACGACGTCCAGAAGGTCTCCGCGAATTTCGACATGGACATCGAGCAGATGTCCGGTGCGTGATGCCTCTGCCGTCGTCATACTTGGGATCGATCCCGGCACCGCGGTCACGGGGTACGGCATAGTTCGGAAGGAAGGCCCAAATCCGCTGACGCTGATCGAGTGCGGCGTGATCCGCACGAGGCCGCGGGATTCCCTGCCGCAGCGCCTGACGGAGATCCACGACGGGATTCTGGAGCTGATCCGCCGTCACAACCCGACTGTTCTCTCCATCGAAGACATTTTCTACGCTCGGAACGTGCGGACGACCGTGGTGCTGGGCCACGCGCGCGGGGTTGTCCTCCTCGCCGCGGCCCACGCCGGGATGGAGATCCACGAATATCCGCCCGCGGAAATCAAGAAGGCGGTCGCCGGCACGGGCGCGGCGACCAAGCTGCAGATCCAGTTCATGGTGACGCAGCTGTTGCGACTGAAATCGGCCCCACAGCCGAGCGACGCGGCGGACGGAGTGGCGGCCGCTCTGACTTACGCGATGATGCCGAACTTGCCAAAGATCGAGTCGATTCGATTCCCTTCCTCGACAGAGATTCGTCCGGCTGCGGATCTGGGAAGAGTCGAGCGTTGATCGCCCGCGTCGAAGGTGTTCTCGCCGCCAAGGACCTGGATTGGCTGGAGGTGATGACGGGCGGTGGGGTGACCTACGAGCTCAAAATTCCCCTGAGCGTGTACGAGACGCTCCCGCGAGTAGGCGAAGTCGTGGCGTTGCACACTTCCCTCGTGGTGAAAGAGGACTCCTGGCAGCTCTTCGGATTCGTCAGCGTGTTCGAGAAGAAGCTGTTCGAGAAGCTACTAAGCGCGAATGGCATTGGGCCATCGCTCGCAATAGGGATGTTGTCAACGCTCTCGGCGACACGGCTCATCCGGGCGATTCGGGAGAAGGACATCCCCACACTGCAGAGCGTTCCGCGGGTCGGGCGCAAGAAAGCCGAGCGTCTTATTCTCGATCTCGCCGACAAGCTCGATGGACTGGGCGAAACGACCGGGACCACTGTTGCTCCTGCGAGCGGTGCCGCAGACGACGCCATGCGGGCGCTTGTTTCGCTAGGGTATTCGAGCGCGGACGCGGAGCGCGGGGTGCGGGTCGCTCTCGATGCCGGCAGAGGCGGCAAGGGGGCGACCGAATTGATCAGGTCGGCTTTGGCTAATCTGGGAGGCCGTTAGGCATTAATGTAAAAGTGAATGGCGGTTCAGTAGTAAGCGAACTATCATTCACCTATGGGACATGTCGCGAGTGAGCGGTCCGTCGGCGGACGGGGGCGGGAGAGCAGACACGAGCCGCTGGCCGTGGTCCAAGAACGGGGTCATCGCGCCATCGAGCGTTTGCTCGACGCGGCCGAGCAGACGCTCGAATTCACTGGACTGGAAGGCGCTACTGTGCCAGCTATCGCTCGGCGGGCGGGCATGTCGGTAGGAAATGTCTACAAGCGTTTCGCAAACAAGGATTCGCTGCTCCGCGCCGTGTATGAGCGCTTCTTCGGCGATGCGCTGGCCGCGAACGCCTTCGCGCTCAATCCGGCTAAGTGGGAGGGAGTGCCGACCACCGAGCTGCTCTACACTCTGATGACGGGCATGCTCGAGGGCTATCGTAGCCGCCGCCCCCTCGTTCGCGCTCTTCTCCTCTACGCCCAGACCCACCCCGACGCCGAGTTCAGGTCCCATGCAGAGCATCTCAGACTACAGAGCCTCGAGCTGTTCGACCGCTTGGTGCGTGATCGCCGAGTGGACATAGGCCATCCGCACCCCGAGCGCGCGATCCGATTCGTGGTGAGGCTGATCGGACACGCGCTCCAGAATGTCGTGGTATCGGAGCAGGGCAGCGGAATTTCGAGTGGCGATTTTCTGTCGCACGTTCCGGAAGCAGCCACCGAGCTCGCCCGGATGGTCAACGGCTATCTCCGCGTGGCGCGCGCGGAGCGTCCGCGAGCGCTCAGCCAGTTTCGGCGGTGATCGGACTGATGGTCCGCTTCACTGGCATGATGTCGTTTGCCGGGAATCCACCCTTGTCAGCGTGTTCCTTTACCGCCTTCGCGTTTGGAGCATTGTAGACGCAGAAGATCTTGTCGGCCGTGACGTAGCTCTGAACCCATTGCACGTCCTTCCCGGACTTGTTCATGTCGTGTAGCACGCCGCACGACTTCTGGGAGATTGCCTTGAGCTCGTCGCTCGACAGCTTGCCGGCGCCGGGGATCTCGCGCTCGATGAGAAATTGGGGCATCGCCACTCCTTCCTGTTGGGATTCGGAAGGTAAGTTCGTCGGGGCTGCTCGGCCAGATCGGTCTATTAGTCGATTTTCATAGCACCCGACTATCGGTTTCTATCAGGGAACCGGCGGCTTGCCCCGGTTCCAGAGGATGGCGGCGACGATCATCACCAGCACGATTCCAAGCGCAATTCCGAGCCGCATAGGTCTCTAACGATGGGTGTGCATGCCCTTGATCATCGTAACCGGTGATTGATTTGTCAAACTTGGGATTCTGGGATGGAAGGAAAATGGTAGGCGGGCACTCGCCTCGCTGAGCATGCTCAAGAGCTGCACGCTCGAGGAGCCACCTAGCGCGTAGAGCGTCGCCCCGCGCTTGCGACTGGGAGGGTGGGGACGCTCGGCCAATCAGACCATCCTCAGCCGGTACGGAATGGTTCTCTGACACTCAGGATCGCTCCCTCCGTATTGAAGGAAAAAACGAGCCCCTGTGCACACCGACCCTGATTTCTGATAGCCTGCCGCATTTACCACTGGCGTTAGCGAAGGATCCGCAGCAGAGTTGATGCCTAGCGCTTAAGAGACTGGAGAACGCCAATGTCGGTCAAAAATTTTTATCTAATTGCGATCGCAGCCATGATGGGCTGCGCCCCTGCCAGCAGTCCGACCGGCGGGTCGCTTCAAGGGCTGGTTCCCCGAAGGGGCAACCTTCTAACCGCCGAGGAGATCGTTGACGCCAACGCCGACGTCAATACTGCCTACGACGCCGTAGCACGCTTGCGTCCGAACTGGCTGGCTGCACACGGGGTGACATCGGGCAACGATAATGGCGCGGGGACCGAATACGCACTCGTATTCGTCGATGGGCAGCGGTACGGCGATCTCAATGCGCTTCGTAACATTCCAGCATACCACGTGGGCAACGTGCGTTACTACAACATTACCGAGGCTGGGGCCAGATTCGGATTGAACGCCGGTAGCAGCGGTGTGATAGAGGTCACGATGAAGAGCCCGTCCACTAGATAACCCGTCTGATCACTTGCGCCGCCGCTTGTATGCTGTTGGCCGGCCGAGGGCGAACCCGGACTGTCACAGATGGCGCGACTGGGGCGATTTGTCAAAAGAGTGATCCGGTAGCAATTTGACGGGGTTGCTTACCCGGAAATAATGACGAGCACCCAGAACGTTTCGGCTCGCGCCGCGACCGCCGAGCGCGCCAGCACCTTCACCGAGTCGGTGATCCGCGAGATGACTCGCGTGGCCAATCACTACGGTGCGATCAACCTGGCTCAGGGGTTCCCGGACTTCCCTATGCCCGAGCCGATGAAGGATGCGGCGTGCGCGGCGATCCACGGCGACATCAATCAGTACGCGATCACGTGGGGCAGTCCGGCCTTAAGGCTCGCGATCGCGGAAAAGTACCGCAGCTGGTACGGGATGAACGTGGACCCCGAACGGGAGATCACGGTGTGTTGTGGGGCGACGGAGGCGATGGCCTCTGTGTTTCTCGCTCTGGTGGACCCCGGCGACGAGGTCATCGTGTTCGAGCCTTATTACGAGAACTATGGGCCGGACGCGATTCTAGCGGGAGCGAAGCCCGTATTCGTCCCGCTGGAGCCGCCCGATTGGAAGCTCGATCCAGACAAGTTGCGAGCAGCTTTTTCGAATAAAACCCGCGCCATCGTGGTGAACACTCCACACAATCCAACCGGTCGAGTCTTCACGCGGGAGGAGACGTCACTGATCGCGGAGCTTTGTCAGAAGTGGGATGTGATCGCGATCACGGACGAGATTTATGAGCACATCCGCTACGCAGGAGGCCATCACGTGCTGGCGACGTGGCCGGGGATGCGGGATAGGACCGTCACCATCTCCGGATTGTCGAAGACATTTTCCTGCACTGGCTGGAGGTTGGGCTACGCGGTGGCCCCGTTCGAGTTCACCTCACCGATTCGGAAGGTGCACGATTTCCTGACGGTGGGTGCTCCAGCTCCTTTGCAGGCTGCGGGTGCCGTGGGCATGGCGTTCGACGCAGATTACTATAACCACCTCGCACTTGAGTACCGTGCCCGGCGAGACATCATGTGCTCGGCGCTTGATGAGGCGGGGTTCAAGTACGCGGCTCCCGAAGGCGCCTACTATATCCTGGCTGATTTCTCGGAGATCTCCGATCTCGAATCGCGCGAGTTTGCGATATGGTTGGCAAAGGAGGTTGGAGTCGCGACCGTGCCCGGAACGAGCTTCTATTCCCGCCCAGAGTTGGGGCGGTCAGTGACCCGATTTGCGTTCTGTAAAAAGTTGGAGACTTTAGAGAAGGCAGCGGAGAGGCTGGTGAACTCGCAGGCAAGAGTTTGAGGGGAGCAGCGGCAACTCCGCCGATCAGCCCCAGAATTTGAGCAGGAGTCAGCTACATCAGACAACGCCACCTGACCCCGGCCCCGAGTTTATTTTCGGCGTGTCTTCGGGTAGATTGTAGGCCACGCCACTCAGCCATCGAGGCCTGCGAGCTTCCGGTCAAACCGGGTATGCTCACCGAATGTCCCGCGCGGAAATAACCACTCCTGAAATCATGGTGGACGAGAGCGTTGTTGAGCTCTCGCTCCGTCCCCAGCGACTGTCCGAGTTCATCGGTCAGGATCGGGTGAAGGAGTCGCTACGCATCTATATAGATGCCGCGCTCGCGCGCCGTGAGCCGCTCGACCACACGCTCTTCTTCGGCCCGCCGGGCCTCGGCAAGACCACGCTCGCCGAACTCGTAGCGCGCGAGCTCGGCGTCAACATCCGGAACACGTCCGGACCCGCCCTCGAAAAGCCCGGAGACCTTGTCGGCACGCTCACCAACCTCCGCGAAGGGGATATTCTCTTCATCGACGAGATCCATCGCCTCCGACCGATCATCGAAGAGTTCCTCTATCCGGCGATGGAGGACTACCGCATTGACATCCGTCTCTCGGAAGGACCCAAAGCGCAGACGATCAGCATGAACATTGAGAAGTTCACCTTGATCGGCGCGACCACGCGGCTCGGCATGCTCACGCCCCCGATGCGGGCCAGGTTCGGGATCGAGATGCGGCTAAACTTCTATTCGGCGGCCGACTTGGAACAGATCGTCCACCGGACGGCTGAGGTGATGCAGGTGGAGATCGACGAGGACGGCGCGAAAGAGATCGCCAAGAGGTCGCGTGGAACTCCGCGCGTCGCCAATCGGCTGCTGCGTCGTATTCGCGACTTCGCTCAGGTCCGGGCCGGCGGGAACATCAACCGCAAGGTCGCAGCTGAGGCGCTTCAGTTGCTCGAGGTCGATCAGTTCGGACTCGACGATATGGACTCGCGCATCCTCAAGACCATCATCGAGAAGTTCGAGGGCGGGCCAGTCGGCGTCGGCACGATCGCCGCGGCGGTCGGAGAAGACGCCGGGACGCTCGAGGAGGTCTATGAGCCGTTTCTGGTTCAGAACGGGTTCCTCCAGCGCACTCCGCGCGGTCGCGTCGCTACAGCCCAGGCTTATCGACACTTCGGCTTCAATCCCCCCAATACCAACACGAACACGCAACAGTCGACGCTGTTTTAGCGCGCAGGTCTTGCGGTAGCCGCGCGACGCGCCGAAGGAGAATGAAATGATCTCCACGGCCTCCGGACGGCGTTGATGTTCAGGATCGCTCGGGCTGCTCGCGCCCCGCTGGGCACGATCCAACTCGACTCGACATTCCCTCCGTCTGACGTGCTCGAGAATCTCCGCGCCCGCGGCAGAGAGTGGCGCGAGTCCGCGGTTCCTCAAGACCTGAGAGGTAAGGCGCAAACGCTCGACGTGAAAATCGAAGGCGGACGATTCGAATACACTGGATCGGTCCCGGGAATCCCTGCGTCAAGCCCCTATGCTTCGGCACAGTCCAGCCGTATGGCGCTCGAAGCCGGGTACGCGCCGGATTTAAGCTCTCCCCGAGGGAGTTGAGACTGTTCGGCGTTTATGCTTCGGGGGTTAGCATCACCATCCTTAACGTGAGCGCCCCCTCAACCCTCAAGCGGGTGTCGTCTGCCACCTGGGCGATCTACCTGATCTTCATCGCCTTAAGACGCAGAGATCCGGAGGCAATGCGCGCGCGCCTGATCGAAACCCTAGCCAGTGCTGCGCGGGGGCGACCACGGAGAGCAGCACTTCGTTTTCTGCCCGGAAGGAGCGCGCGCACCAGTCAACGCTTCTCTAGCGCGTCGGCTGCGTATGCGGCGTCCCAGATGGAAACATTAGGCATTTCGCGATAACCCTGTGGATTCTGCCAATCTCTGCGTCAGACCGATACCTCCGCCTCGAGTCGCGGCGCCGATAGCGCGCCCCGCTCCTTCCTACTCGACAACCCCGATCAGGATGGTCGCGGCGAGATCGAGATGGCCGCGCCAGCGACTACGCCTGAAGACCCACGCGTGCTGGGACCACGTCCATCCTCGGGGTCCAATCGCGTGCTCATCAACCAGGGCCGTCCAGACGTCGCCGGTGACCGTAATCAGTTCGCCGCGTGAGTCTCGTATCGCTTTGAGTCCCGGTGGTTGTCCCCGGATTGGAAGACCCACGGTAAGATAGTACTCGGTAGCCTTAGGACAGCCGGCGTGCACATCCGCGCGTTTCGCGCGCGCTGAGGACGGTGATCCCGGGACTGGCGGTGGTGGGGGCACCAAGGCACCGGCGCACTGGGGATATGCCAGAGGACCTCCTTCGGCGACGCCGGTAGATTCCAGAATTCTTCTTCGATTCTCGATCAGTTCGGCGATCGCTGATCGTCCCGCATGGGCAAAAGTGAGCGTCGGGTCGATTCCCTGCACGCCCGCGAATATTTCGGGATAACCGGAGGCGGTCCCGTAAGGCCGAGAGTCATATCGCACATGGTTGAGGCGGTGGGGGTATTCATTGGTTTTACCCTCGAGCTGAGCGTGCACCACGGATGCGAATAGCTCAGAATCGGCGCGTATAAGGCTCAGCTCTTCGGCAGGGGACGCGCGCCGGCTGGGGGAAGGCAGGGGCGACTCAGGTCTGGGCACCGATCGGCACGCGCTGGTCAGGATCAAAAAGGTGCTCCAAGCAAGCCCCGGAACCCTCAGATGTGGGATAGCTCTCATTCGCTCTGCGCATTGCACGAAAGAGGCCTCAGGCATCCTAAACGTCATGGCCTCATATAGTTAGTCGCTGCCGCGCCGACAGCGCTGGCCTCTGGCCTCCAATTCTGGTGACGACTCTGAAATTGGGAACAGTCATTCCCAATGGGCGCAGCAGTAACCTCCGGACGGACAGGGCGGCCTCAATATGCTCGAAACCCAGCAGCGCGGCTTCACATTGATCGAAGTGATCGTGGTGCTGGCGCTCATGGCGATAGTGGCAACTATTGGGGGGCCCAGGCTCGTAGCGGCCTTGCAACGCCGCACCACGGCTTCGGCAGCCGACCAGTTTGTGCTCACCCACTTTCTGGCGCGATCGACGGCGCTCCGTTACGGGCGCGTAGCAGAACTACACATAGATACGGCCGGCAAGCGCTTCTGGATCGATATCGACACAAGCGCTAATGGGGTCGGCCACCGCGCGATAATCGCCAATGCGCGCGATGTGAGTGGGGACGGTCTCACCATGACGAGTACGCGAGCGCTCCTTTGCTTTGACGCGCGGGGTATCGCCGTCACCAGCGGAGCATGCGAGTCGGGCGACGCGATGGTGATTTTTTCCAACGGCGCAACGGCTGACACGGTTGCGACCACGGCGCTCGGCAAAGTCCTCAGATGACGCCGACGCCCGAGTCCCAGAAGACCCTCGGCTTCTCTCTGATCGAAGTTCTGGTGGCCGTGACGTTGTTAGGAGTCACGATGATGAGCCTCGCTGGCGCTGCTACCCTTGGCCTTTCACAGATGGGCAAGGCGCGACAGGACCTGCTGTACTCGGCGGACGTCCAAGAGGTAGCTGACAGCTTGATCGGGACCGGTTGGAACAAGGTTACGAGCGGGTCGTCGACCATTCACGGAGGAACGGCGGCTTGGACCGTGACAACGATGAGCCCAAATTCGCAGAAGGTCGATGTGGTGGTGACGCGCCGAGGACAGGCAAACGCGATGCTCACTTACTCCGACACGCTCAGGCTTTATCTCGCCAACAGCCGGGTTCAATGAGGCGGGCTCGATTCGCCTGTCCGAACGGCGATCTCCGCGGTTTCACGATAATCGAGCTGCTCGTCGGACTTGTGGTCGGCCTGATCGTGCTGACCAGCGTTGTCCAAATGCTGATCGTCCAGGGACGCGGGTACAGAAAACAGCGGGAAATAATCGACATCCGAGAGACAGCACGTGAAGCGACTGGATTGCTGTCCGGCGATCTACGACAGTCAGCGGGCGGGGGAAGTCTGCTCACGGTGATGGGTGCCAACACGATTGGATTGCGCTCGCCGCGCGGCGTGGGGACCATATGCGCGAAGCATCCCCTTCTTGCCCGATACGGCCTCTGGAAGACCGGCGGAAATATTCTCGCGGGGATCGACGACAGTGCTCTCGTCTATCAGCTCGGCCGCGGTAAATGGACGCCGCTCAAAATCATAGCGGTCGGCACGCCAGCCGCGATGGGAGTTACCGCGTGCGCGTGGCCCGGAGCGCGTGCACCCGACGTTGTGGTCGAGTTCGCCGTCAACTCGAAAGCCGATACGTCTTACATAAAAATCGGAGCGCCATTCCGAAATTTCCGCCGCGCGGAGTACACGGAATATCAACTGAATAGCCGCTGGTGGCTCGGACGAAAGGTCGGCGCTGCGACTTCCTACGAGCAGCTTACCGGTCCACTAGTGGGGCCTCCCAGCGGACTTGCCCTCGCCTACTACGACTCCCTCGGAGCTGTGACGACAAATCCATCCGCCGTGAAAAGTGTGGCCTTTACGCTTCGAACCGAGAGCTTCAAGAACACTTACGCTGGAAATACTTCCGTCTACCAGCGTGACTCACTGACTACGAAAGTGGTTCTCCGCCGCTGAGGGTCTTCGCAATGACGCTGGCGAATTCGAGATTGAGATCCGAATGAGCGAGGACACTGGGAGCTGCATGCTGTCGTCCAATCGAGAGGGGTTCGTGTTGCCTACGGTGATCTTTGCCATCACGATCATGAGTGTGATCGTCGTCGTCGCCCTCAACACCGCTTCCGATGAGCGTCGCGCATCGCGCGCCACCCGAGAATCCATGCTCGCCATGTACACCGCGGAAGCGGGACTCCGTAACACCTATGGCGTGTGGCCGAGCGCGGCGGTAAGGGCTCTTAATCCGGGCGACAGCCTCGATCTTGGCTGGAAGAATCTTCCCAACAGTTCCGCCTACAGGACCGTGATTCACCGCGTAGACAAGGGCGGACTTCAGGAGTACGACGTGGTCGTGCAGGGTCGGCGCACGGATCCTACTGCCGGCATCGTTACCATCGTCGGAGCCGTGGGCGGTGTCCCCGTATTCAAGTACGGCATCTATGCCGAGAGCATAGTGTACCTGAACGGCGGGATTGTTGACGGATTCGACTCCGACGTGGCACCCTACGGGCCAGCGACGGCCGACAGCACGGGAAATATCTGGGCAAGTGGCGACGTGTACATCACTAAGGCAACCGTGAAGGGGGACGCGGCCGCGGTTGGCTCGATCACTTTCGGGCAGAACGCTGCGGTTACAGGCACGGTGACCCCTGGCGCGACCGCCGTCGCGCCGATGGACATAATTCCTTGCCCCACGACGGGGTTCACGCCTTCGGCGCAGGTGCCGAGCGGACCCGGCATCACCTACAGCACCGCCACCGGCGTCCTCACTATCTCGGGTGGGGCGACGCTCGCCCTCGCCGACACATCCTATTTCTTCAGCTCAATTGTGCTTACGGGGAACTCGAACCTAATCGTCTCGGGTAATCCGCGCGTCAAGGTGTATCTGGCGGATTCTCTAAACGCTACTGGTGGAACGTTCACGAATGGTGGCGGATCGGCAACCGCGCTCTCTTTTATATCCTGCGGCACGTCGGCCACGCCGGCCCTCTGGGCGCTCACCGGAGGAGAGCAGGCGTATTACTCCGTCTATGCGCCGAATCACATCGTCTACGCGACCGGAGGCTCTGACTTCTACGGAGCGGTGGTGGCCTCCATGTACTATGCGACGGGTGGCGCGAAGTTTCACTACGACGCAGCGCTGGCGCGGCAGGCCTCCGATAAGTTGGCAGTGGAGCCGGGTTCGTGGGCGCAACTCCCCGGTAGCTAATTTCCACTTTGTGAACCTCTGCCGTTGCCTCCTGATCGCTTTGGCGTGAGACATGCCTGAACGGAAGGGACTAACTCTCCCACTGAGGTAACTATGCACAACGCACGCTTTGGACTGATGGCCGGATTGGCGGGGGCGACATTGTGCCTCTTCGCCGTGACGAGCTATGGTCAAAACCCGAACACAACTGCGGGCACTGCTACCGGTACAACCGGAACTGGAAGTGTCAACGCCCAGACGACGGGTCCCGGGACGACCACGGCCGGAACGCAGGCTGGCACCTCCACCGGTACCGCCGCGACTCCGGCGGACGCGGGAACGACCAATGGCACGATCACCGGCAGCACCGCTACGGATGTCACGACGACCACCAGCACATGGACCTTCCCCGGCGGAGCCCTGGGCATCTTGGCCGCCGTCGTACTGGTGCTCCTCGTTCTGTTCGCGCTTTTTCGTGGGCGGGATCGTACAGTGGTGCGTGAGACCTACGCATCGTCCACGGTGTCGCCTGGCGCTCGGAACGTGACTACGGGAACATCAGTGAGCGACCGGAACGTGAGTCCTCGTGCTGCGTCAGGAACCGGAACGACACCAGTCGGTCCCAACGATCCGAATTCGCGCCTCTGACATTGAGGAGCTTCCAAGGCGCCCTCCGGGCGCTGGCAAAATAGGTTGAGTCAAGCGACTACTAATCAAAAAGGCGCGGAGAGATCCGCGCCTTTTTTGTGAAAACCATCTTTTACAGGATTTATTCCCAAAAAATGTTTTGGTTTGATTCGGCGATTCGCCGACGGTGCGGGCACGTGCTTTGCCCTTGTCGTGATAACGGAAGTTGTGTCGGAGTTCTTGACCTAACTACAGCCTGAGGACGAGCATGCTCATTACCATCATCGTTGGAATCGTGGCGGGCTTTCTCGCTGGGAAGATTATGAAGGGGTCCGGCTACGGTATCCTTATGGACCTCGTACTCGGCTTGGTGGGTGGCCTCGTTGGAGGCTTCATCGTGGGGGCGCTGGGCTTGAGCGCCGGCGGGGGCATCATCTGGTCGATCGTGGTGGCTACGCTCGGCGCCGTCATCCTTGTCTGGTTGGCGCGCCTCATAAGTCGCAGACGCTCGCCGGTCTAGGATCGCGCTCGAGGGATGGTCTGAGTGAAACGCTCCGCGCGAGCGCGCTCGCTGGCGCATTTGAAGGCGCTCGACAAAGATGACAATGTAATTGCGGTCATCGAGACACCTCGGGACACTCGGACCAAGCTCGCTTTCGACGACAAAGCCGACGCCTTCGTGGTGAAGAAAGTGCTCCCCGAAGGCATGAGCTTCCCATTCAACTTCGGCTTTATTCCGTCGACACTCGCCGATGACGGAGACCCGCTCGACGTGTTGGTGCTCATGGACGAGCCGGTACCGACGGGTACCCTGGTACCGTCGCGGCTGATCGGGGTGATCGACGCGGAACAGACGGAAAAAGATGGGGAGACTGACGAAAACCCCCGGTTGATCGCCGTTGCAGAAGCTTGCGTATTGTTCGCCGACGTGAAGAAACTCTCGGACCTACCGGACCCGGTCGTGGAGCAGATCGAGCATTTTTTCGTGACGTACAACGAGGAGGAGGGGAAGCGCTTCGATCCGATCGGCCGTCGAGGCCGGAAGCGCGCGAAAGCGCTCCTCAAGGTCGGCATGGGCAAGTACCGCCGAAACGGGCACTAGTGTAAGCTTGGATTAGAGATGGCGGGTTCGAGATTGGCTGTGCCCGATGATATGTTTTCTGCCTACCGAAGTGGGGCAGAGTGTGCCGAAAGCCAGGATCGCGCCGGGCAAGAAAGGCGGTAAGACAACGGGAGGAGAAAGCTTCGCTCCGCTCAGCAGGCGATCGGCGCCCTCCGATATGGCGCCCGAGCACTTCCGCGCGCTCGGCCATTGGCTCATCGATGCTGTGGCGAATTTTCTGGCTCGCTTGCCGCAAACGCCCACCGCGTCGCCCCTCCTTCCTGATGCCATGCGTAACGTGGTCGGCAAACGCGAGCTCCCGGAGAACGGCACCGATATCGCACCCGTAGTCGAAAGCTTCAGCCGTCTCTTTTTCGAACAGTCCACTCACAACGGCAGCCCGCGATTCTTCGGTTATATCACCTCGTCAGCGGCGCCCATTGGCGCACTCGCTGATCTACTCGCCGCCGCCGTCAACCCAAACTGTGGCGCGTGGGCACTCTCGCCCATTGCGACCGAAATCGAGAACGAGACTCTCCGTTGGCTCGCGCAATTCCTCGGACTACGAGGCCAGTGGGATGGTTTGCTGGTGAGCGGCGGAAACATGGCCAACATCGTCGGCTTCATGGTCGGGCTCAGGGCAAAGGCACCGTGGGATGTTCGCACGAACGGGCTCGCTCATTCAGAAGGCCGACACCTCGTGCTTTACGGCTCGGCGGAGATGCACACCTGGATCAACAAGGCCGCCGACATGTCTGGACTCGGCACCGCGGCGATTCGCTGGATCGCGACCGACGACGACCACCGCTTGCGCGTAGACGAGCTCAGGAAGCGAATTGTGGCTGATCGCGCCGCAGACCTCCACCCGTTTCTCGTTATCGGCACGGCTGGCTCGGTTGGTACCGGGTCGATCGATCCGCTCCCAGAGATTGCGAAGATCTGCAAGGAGTTCGATCTCTGGTTCCATGTGGACGGCGCCTATGGGGCGCCCGCGGTCGCGCTCGACGACGCGAGCGCCGATCTCAAGGGACTCCGATTGGGGGACTCGATCGCAATTGATCCGCACAAATGGCTGTACAGCTCTCTCGAAGCTGGGTGTCTTTTGGCGCGTGATCCTGTCGCGCTCCGCGATTCCTTCGCGTTCAAACCGCCCTACTATCAGTTCGACGATAATGAGGGCCAGGAGGTGAAGAACTACTTCGAGTACGGCCCACAGAATTCACGCGGCTTCAGGGCGCTCAAGATCTGGCTCGGCTTTCAGCAGGCCGGCGCCAGCGGATACAGGCGGATGATTGCGGACGACATCGAGCTCGCGCACAGGCTGCACGAGTCCGTCGGGAAGGAGGAGCTGCTCGAGCAGGGATCTGTTTCGCTGAGTATCACGACCTTCAGATTCTTGCCCGCAGATCTGCGAGGCCGCTCTCGCGGCGAACCCACCATCACGGATTATCTCAATGAGCTCAACGCGCGGATCGTTACTGCGGTTCGGCTCGGCGGACATGCTTTCATCTCCAACGCTCACGTTGGTGAGCGATTCATGCTGCGCGCGTGCATCGTCAACTTCCGAACTACCCTCGCCGATGTTCAGGCGCTGCCGAAGCTGGTCGTTCGACTCGGCCGCGATCTCGACGCCCAAATAAGACCGACGGAGCTTGGCAGGCCGAGACGGTAGCGCGGTTGCGCGCCCGATAGTTTTCATCCCAATGAAATCGATTCAGCGAATGAGACTTTATCCGCGCTGCGCGGCCGCCTGTGGATAAGGACGGGACCCGCACCTCCCACTACGATTTCGAGCTGCCGGTCGACCGCATCGCGCAGCAGCCGACGGCGCGGCGCGGCGACAGCAGGCTCATGGTCGTGAATCGCTCTACCGGCGAGATCTCGCATAAGCACTTCGGTGATCTGGCCCAGCTTATTCCCGCTGGGGACGCGTTGGTGCTCAATACAACGCGTGTCTTCCGCGCGCGGCTCCTGGGCATCCGCGAAAACGGTACTGCGGCCGAGGTGCTGTTGCTGCGACCAGTGGGGAATTCGACTTGGGAGGCGATGGTCCATCCCGGTGGCAAGCTCAAGCCGGGGCGGACGGTCCACATCGCGGACGATCTCGAGGTAGAGATCGTATCGACGACAGAGCGCCGAACTCGCGTCGTGCTGCTCAATTCCTCATTGCCGGTCGAGCAGGCGATTGAGAAGTACGGTCACGTTCCGCTTCCGCCTTACATCGCGCGCCCCGATCAGCCATCCGACGTAGAGCGCTACCAGACGGTGTACGCGACGGAGAGTGGATCGGTGGCAGCGCCTACCGCGGGGCTCCACTTCACGGCCGAGATGCTCGACCTACTGGCCGAGAATGGTGTTAAGCGCGCCGATCTCCTGCTTCATGTGGGCGCTGGCACGTTCAGGCCGGTCGAAACAGAGCATCCGGCCGATCACGTCATGCACGAGGAGTCGTACACGCTACCAGCGCGCACGGCGGAGATTCTGAACGAGACGCGAGCGGGCGGAGGGAAGATCTGGGCGGTCGGTACGACCTGCGTCCGCACTTTGGAGAGTGCGATCGGCCAAGACGGAGTCTTTCGCCAGAAATCTGCCGACACCCGCATCTTCATCCGGCCGCCATACTTGTTTCGCGCGGTCGATCGGTTGATTACCAACTTTCACCTGCCGCGCTCGACGCTCATCATGCTGGTCGCGGCGTTCGCGGGTTACGATCTCACTATGCGCGCCTACCAGGAAGCCATCGGCGAGCGGTACAGGCTTTACTCCTATGGGGACGCCATGGTCATCATTGGGGAGACTGACGGCAGGGGAGACGCTCTCGACGCGTTCAGCGGCTAGGAATCGGGGAAATCCGCCTCGACCGTGGTCTTTTCCCAGGCGTCGAAGTCTTTCTTCAGCATGTCGAGCTTGCCACGCGCGCCTTTGAGCGCCGCTTTACCGAGCAGAAGCCGTAGCGGCGGACTCGGAGATTCCACGGCCGTAATGATCGCCGCCGCCGCCCGCACCGGATCGCCGGGCTGCTTGCCACTGTAGCCGCGAATGTCCTGAAGATTCTTCCCGGCGGTCGGCGCGTAATCGGCGATACGGCTCTTGCTCTCGGCTGCGGAGCGTCCGGCCCAGTCGGTGCGGAACCCGCTGGGCTCAACGATTGTGACCTTGATTCCGAGCGGCGCGACTTCAAGTGCGAGCGCCTCCGAAAATCCTTCGACGGCGTACTTGGTGGCGTTGTAATAGGCGAGCGTCGGGAAGCTTCTCAAGCCGCCGATAGACGAGATGTTGACGATGTGTCCGGCCCGTTGCCGTCGCATGATCGGGAGCACCGCGCGCGTCATTCGCGTTAGCCCAAAAAAGTTGATCTCGAACATGCGGCGAATTTCCTCTTCGTCGCTCTCCTCCACCGCGCCGAAGTAGCCGATACCGGCGTTATTCACGAGGACATCGATCCTGCCAAAATGTTTTGCTGCGCTACTGACAGCCGCGCCGACCTCGACGGCGTCGGTGACGTCCAACTCCAGCACGAGCGCCCCATCGCCCCTGCCCTTCGCTATATCCTCAGCCTTGGCTGGGTCGCGCGCGGTGATCACAGCGCGATAGCCGCGATCCAGAACCATTTTCGCCAGCTCCCGGCCAAAGCCGGTGGAGCAACCAGTGATGAACCAGATCTTCTCTTTCATCGAAGCGGTTTCCAAAAGCGGTGTTGTCATGCCTCAGTCGTAAAGTTGATGTCCAGCGTCGCGAAAGTTAGCTAAGCAAATTCATCGCCCCCGCGAGTTTCTGGCAGGCGTTCGGCCGCAGTCCTACATTAGAGCCGAATGATGAGTGCGCCAGGGTTACGGTGAGCATGGAGCTCAGGGATGAGCTCCAACATACGCTCGGCACCAGCTATACCCTCGAGCGCGAGCTTGGCGGGGGTGGCATGTCCCGCGTTTTCGTGGCCCTGGAGACTTCGCTCGGCCGAAGGGTGGTCGTCAAAGTTCTCCCGCCAGACCTCGCCGCGGGCGTCAATATCGAGCGGTTCCGGCGGGAGATCCATCTCGCCGCGATGCTCCAGCACCCCCACATCGTGCCAGTGCTGACATCCGGCGTGAGCGACGGGCTGCCCTTCTATACGATGCCGTTCATCGAAGGCGAATCGCTACGCGCGCGACTCGCACGCGTCGGCCGGCTCGACATCGATGAAGCGACAAAGATCCTGCATGATGTATTGAGCGCGCTTTCGTACGCGCACGAGCACGGCGTGGTGCATCGCGACATCAAGCCGGAGAACATCCTTCTTAGCGGCCATTACGCGGTAGTCACCGATTTCGGGGTGGCGAAGGCGCTCAGCGCCTCGACATATGCCGAAGCATCGATCACGACGGTCGGAGTTGCGCTCGGCACCCCCGCGTACATGGCGCCGGAGCAGGCAGCCGGTGATCCGGCGGCGGATCATCGCGCCGACATTTATTCAGTCGGCGCGGTTGCCTACGAGATGCTTTCCGGAGAGCGGCTATTTGCGGACCGACCAGCTCACGCAATTCTGGCGGCACACGCGATCGACGTGCCCGCATCTCTCACTCAGAAAACACGCGGCATCCCGCCGGCCCTCGCGGATCTTGTGGCGAGGTGCCTGGAAAAGGATCCGGATCGCCGGCCTCAGAGCGAACAGGAGTTGACACGCGAGCTGGATACCATTGCTACCGGGAGAGGTGGGGGGCGTGGAGGCTTCGGGTGGTGGAAGATCGCACCGTCCCAGAGGCGTGGCGGAAAGAGGCGCCCGGTGTTCATGACTATCGGGGCCGTAGCCGCGCTCGGCTTGATCTACGCCGGATCTCGACTCGTCCCCCAGCGGACTGCGGCCGAGCCGAACAACGTTCAACCACCCGGCCCGGTCAGCATTGCCGTCCTGCCATTCGCAAACCTGAGCGGTGTGCGGGAAAATGAATATTTCTCCGATGGGATGACGGAGGATCTCATCCAGGCGCTCGGGACGGTGAAAGGACTCCAGGTCGCGGCGAGGACGTCGTCGTTCGCATTCAAAGGGAAGTCGCTGACCGTACAGGAAATTGGTCGAGAGCTCCATGTCTCAGACGTCATCGATGGCAGCGTGAGGCAATCGGGGAAGCGACTTCGGGTGTCGGTGGCGCTGATCAACACCGGCAATGGGTATCGGGTCTGGTCGCAGAGTTATGACCGCCAGCCGCAGGATGTCTTTCAGATGCAGGACGAAATCACGCAGTCAATCGTGAGCGCCTTGAGTGCGACGCTTGGCAACTCGCAGCCCGCGACCGTGTCGCACCGCGCTCCGCGAGATCTTGCGGCATATGATCTCTACCTCAAAGGACGTTATTTCTGGAACAAGCGGACCTCGGCTGGCCTTCAGAAGGGAGCCGATTATTTCGCGCAGGCGATTGCGCGGGATTCCAGTTACGCACTCGCCTATGCCGGACTCGCCGACTCCTATGCCGTACTCGCCGCGTTCGGGTACATCGAGCCGAAGCTGGCCTACGCTCATGCGAAGCCGGCTGCTCTGCGTGCGCTGGCCCTCGATAGTACGCTGGCCGAAGCTCATACATCGCTCGGATTCATCCACCTCTACTACGATCTGGATCCAGTGGCCGCCAAGCGGGAGCTAGCCCGGGCAATAGCTCTCGACCCTCGCTATGCAACGGCGCATCTCTTTAACGCCTGGTACTACCTGGCCGTCGAACAGCTGCCCAAGGCGATTCACGAAGCAGCCGTGGCGCGGGACCTCGAACCGTTGTCGCTGATAATCAACACCCGGCTTGGTACGATGCTTCGTTACGCCGGGCGCCAGGACGAGGCAGAGAAGCAGCTGCGACGGACGCTGGAGCTCGACGCGAATTTCCCGGTCGCTCACGACGAACTGGCGCGCGTCCTCGCCGGCGAAGGGAACTACCGGCAGGCAGTCGCGAGCGCGAAACGCGCTGTGGATCTCGGCTACGTGCACGGAAGCGGAATTCTCGGCTACTCACTCGCGCTCAGTGGAGACAAACCGCGCGCGCAGCGAATCGTAAAAAGTCTGGCGGCTAAGAGCAAATCCGAATATGTCGCGCCATTCGACATGGGATTGATCTACGTGGGACTCGGCGAAGACTCCGCCGCGGTTGCGTGGCTCTCCCGGACCAAGGACGTTCGCGACCACGAAGCACCGCACATGCGGCTCGATCCACTGCTCCAGCGGCTGCGTCACAATCCGCGGTTCGTCGCGATAACGGCGGGCACTTTATAGTTCATTCATCGATGAGCTTCTCCTTCCGGATCGAGAGCACCGACGGAGCCGCCCGAGCCGGCGTTTTTTCGACTCCTCACGGACCCGTGGCAACGCCGGCCTTCATGCCGGTTGGCACTCTCGCCACGGTCAAGGCTCTCGATCCCGACGACCTCGCGCGAATGGGCGCGACGATGATCCTCAGCAATGCGTATCACCTGCATCTCCGGCCCGGCGACGAAGTCGTGCGCGAGATGGGCGGACTGCACCGGTTCATGCACTGGGACGGGCCGATCCTCACCGACTCGGGCGGATTCCAGGTCTTCTCGCTTGCGCAGCTCCGCACCGTCGACGAGGATGGGGTCGAGTTCCAGTCCCACATCGACGGTTCGCGGCGCTTCTTTACTCCAGAGGTCGTGATGCAGATCGAGCGCAATCTGGGGGCCGACGTCATTATGCAGTTCGACCACGTCATTCCCGGCCAGTCGAGCGAGACTGCGGCGCGCGACGCGAGCGAGCGCAGTGTCCGGTGGCTTGCGAGATGTTTGGCCGAGCTGGAGCGGCTGGAGAGCACTCGGCCACTGGAGGACTCGTCGCACGAGGAGTTACGCGGCGCCAACCCTCGAAATCATCAGGCGCTCTTCCCGATAGTGCAGGGCGGAATCCACACTCGCCTCCGGCGAGAGGCGGCGGAAGCCATACAGTCGATGCACGACTGGCCCGGCTTTGGAATCGGAGGCCTATCGGTCGGAGAAGATAAAGGCGCGATGTACGAGATGATTGAAGCCGTAGACGACGCTCTTCCAAACACCCATCCCCGCTATCTGATGGGCGTGGGCTTCCCCGAGGACCTAATAGAAGCAATCAAGAGAGGGGTAGATCTTTTCGACTGTGTAGCCCCGACCCGGATGGGAAGGAATGGCACTGCATTCACCAGAGGCGGGCGCCTGAACATTAAGCGCACCGACTTTCGAACCGACCCGAAGCCCCTAGACCCGGGATGCGACTGCGCCGCCTGCAGCCGATTCAGCAGAGCCTACATCCGGCACCTTTTTGTCTCCGACGAGATACTCGGGCTCCGCCTCCTTTCCCTGCACAATGTACATTTCCTGCTGTCGCTGGCGCGCGCGGCAAGACAGTCGATACAGAATGGCGATCTGGAACAGTGGTCGCGCGACTGGCTCACGCGCTACCGGACAACGTCGCCGCTCGCGGTCTGACACCGCTTCGCCACCATTCTCCGTTTTTCAAATATGCAAAGCAATCCAATCCTCGGCTCCATCTTCATGTATGGAGCGATCTTCGCAATCTTTTATTTCATTCTCATCCGGCCCCAGTCCACTCAACGCAAGAAGCACGACGAGCTGGTGCGCAACCTCAAGAAGGGTGATGAGATAGTGACCAACGGCGGGCTCGTCGGCGAGGTGCTCTTCATCAAGGAAAGGGGCGGCGACGACACGGCGGCTGGCATGGACGATCGTGTTACTATCAAGTCGGGTGAGACCCGCGTCATCATCGAGCGGGGCCGTATCGCGAAGATCAACAGACCAGCATCCGCCTCCAACGTGACGTCTGGGTGAGCATCCTCGACATCCGGGTGTTGGGCGACCCGGTTCTTCGCAAGCCGACAAAGCCCGTCACCAAGATCACCGACGAGCTGCGCAAGCTCATCGCCGACATGTTCGAGACGATGTACGCCGCCGAGGGTATCGGACTCGCGGCGCCGCAGGTGGGCCGCACGGAGAGGCTGGCGGTCGTCGATGTCGAGGGCAGGAAGTTCACGCTCATAAATCCCAGCATAGTCGCCACCGAAGGCGACAAGGAGAAGGCGGAAGAAGGCTGTCTCTCCATCCCCGACATTTATGGAGATGTCGAGCGCCCGGCGACAGTTGCGATTAGAGCAACCGACGAGAATGGAAATGAGTACGAGACCACGGGCTCCGAGCTGCTCGGGCGGTGTTTCCAGCACGAGATCGACCACCTCGACGGAAAGCTGTTCATCGACTATCTGAGCCCGCTCAAGCGCAGGGCTGCAATGTCGAAGTGGGAGAAGGCGAAGGAGGAGTATCCCGGGCTCGTAAGGAGGGTGCGCGCCGAGATAAAGGGCGAGCATCATCACGAGAACGAGACGGAGATGTAGTGCGGGTAGCATTCTGGGGAACGCCGGAGTTTGCTGCGCCCGCTCTGCGCGCACTGGTCGGGGAAGGCTTCGAGGTCGTCGGTGTCATCACCCAGCCCGACAAGCCGCAGGGCCGATCGCGTGAGATAATTCCGTCGCCAGTGAAGCAGATCGCCATCGACGAGGAGATCCCGGTATTCCAGCCGAAGAATGGGCGCGATCCCCAGCTTTTCGAATCGCTCTCATCCCTCAAGCCGGACGTCTCGGTCGTTGTCGCGTACGGGCACATCCTGCCCCAGAAGATCATCGACGTTCCGAAGCTTGGGACACTGAACATCCATGCGTCACTGTTGCCGGCTCTCCGAGGTGCGGCGCCTATTCAGACAGCGATTCGCCAAGGCTTCACGCAGACGGGCGTGACGGTAATGCGGGTTGTGCCCGCGCTCGACGCCGGTCCCATGATTCTCCAGGCCGACACGCCGGTGTTCGAGGACGAAACCTACGGAGAGCTCCAGGTGCGTCTCTCGGAACTGGGCGCTCTAACTCTTGTGGAAGCACTGACGCTCCTCTCGCTCGGTCAGGCAAAGGAGACCCCCCAGGACGACTCGCGCGCCACCTACACCAAGAAAGTGACGCGCGAATCCTCGCGTATCGACTGGCGGGACAGTGCGCTCGAGATTTCCCGACTTATTCGAGCTTCGGATCCCAAGCCGGGCGCGTTTACCAAAACGCCAAAGGGCGAAGTCAAGATGTTTGGTCCCAAGATGAAGGACGGAATCAAAGGCAAGCCCGGAGAGGTCCTGAAGACCGTCGGCGAGCTCGTAATCGCGTGCGGAATCGACGCGCTTCGGATCAGCGGCGTACAGCCGGAGGGAAAGTTCCGGATGACCGCGCAGGAATGGGTGCGCGGGCGGGGAACAGCAGTCGGCGACAGGTACAGCTCGTGACGGGCGCGCCCGTAAAAGCACTGATCGAGGAGTTGCCGTGTGTCCACGCCGTTACCAACGACGAAATCATGCTCCGCCCGGGATTCCTCAGGAAGGCCATGGGCGTCATGCGCGTACTTGGTGAAAAAGGGGCGATCCACGTCCGCTCTCAGCTGTTAGATGCGCCGACCCTCTACTCCCTCACCCTGGCCCTGCTGGAGCTGCAGGAACAGACGAAATGCTGGTGCATCGTCAACGATCGGGTGGACATCGCGCTCGCCTGCGGCGTTCTGGGAGTCCAGCTCACGCACAAGTCCATCAGCGTGCCCGACGTGAAGGCGATCGGTCCGGCGCTCCGCATCGGCGCCAGCGTCCATTCTCCGGACGAGGCGCGCGATGCGGAACAGGCTGGAGCGGACTGGTGCGTGGCGGGGCATGTATTCGAGACCCCATCTCATCCGGGCGTGGCGCGACGGGAAAGCTCATTCATCAACGATGTTGTTGCGGCGGTGGGCTTTCCGGTGATCGCGATTGGCGGGATCCGCCCGGAGCACGTCCGCTCGCTCGTCCACCGGGGCGCGCACGGCATCGCCGCCATTCGTGGAATCTGGAATGACGAGAATTCCGAACTCGCTGCGAGCCGCTATCTTTCGCAGGTATGACGCAGTCGGGCGGTATCGTGACAGAGGAAGTAGCGGGAGAGGTCGTACTCGCTGTGAATGGAGCCGTGCGCCGCGTTCCTCTCGGATGCACCGTCGCCGATCTTCTTGCATCGCTGTCGCTCGATGCGCGCACCGTCGTCGTCGAGCGCAACGGAACGATTCTGCGCGACCGCTCCGCTTTTGCATCGCTCGAGCTCGCCACTGATGATTCGGTCGAGATCGTGCACTTTGTGGGAGGTGGGTAAGGGATGGCGCACGCTGAGATGATGTCGGCAGCAACGCTCACCGACCCGCAGCCGCTGGTCGTAGCGGGACGCGAGTTTCGCTCGCGGCTGATGGTCGGCACCGGGAAGTACGCGTCGAACGCTCAGATGATCGAAGCGATCGAAGCGTCCGGCGCAGAAGTCGTAACGGTCGCGGTGCGTCGGGTCGATCTAGATCGGTCGAAGGATGAGGGGATTCTCCAGCACCTCGATCCGGATCATTTCTTCCTCTTGGCCAACACCGCCGGCTGCTACAACGCGAGCGACGCTATCCGCTACGCCCGGCTTGCCCGCGCCGCCGGGTTCAACGAGTGGGTGAAGCTCGAGGTGATCGGTGACCAGCAGACACTGCTTCCCGATAGCATTGGACTTCTACAGGCAACCAAGACTCTTGTTGACGAAGGATTCAAGGTGCTGGCGTACACCAACGACGATCTCGTCACCGCGCTCAAGCTCGAGGACGCCGGTGCTGTCGCGGTGATGCCTTTGGCGTCGCCGATCGGATCCGGCCTCGGCATGTTGAATCCTTACGCGATCCGCACCATCAAGCAGCGGCTCGCCGTTCCGGTAATAGTCGATGCCGGGGTGGGTACTGCTTCCGACGCCTGTATCGTAATGGAGCAGGGCGTGGATGGAATCCTCATGAACACGGGGATCGCCGCGGCGCAAGATCCGGTTCGCATGGCCGCCGCGATGAAGGAAGCGGTGGAAGCGGGAAGGCACGCGTTTCTCGCCGGAAGGATGCCGCGGCGGGAGGTGGCGGTTCCATCGTCTCCGACTACCGGGATGCTAAGGTCGTGAATGCCGCCATTGCATCTACGAGTGGAGTGACTGCCGCGCGGGCGGTGGCGGCGGCGGTCTGCGTCGATCTTCGTCGCGGGGAGTTTCTCGATCACTCTTTCGAACGACACATTGGTCCGCTCGATGCGCGCGATCGCCGCTGGACGCGCGAACTCGTCTACGGGATGCTCCGTCATCGAGCCGGGATCGACGCCATCCTATCGGACCGAGTACGCGGCGGTCTTGTGCGGCTCGATCCGGACGTGATCGATCTGCTCAGGCTAGGCGTCTATCAGCTCCTGAACATGGGAAGCGTGCCCGCCTACGCTGCCATCGCCCAAACCGTCGAGCTGGCGAAGCGTCGGCACGGGATCGGCGCCAGCAAACTGGTAAACGCTGTGCTGAGGCGCACCGATCGGGAACGCGATCAGCTCGACGGAGGTCCGCCGTCCGACGTGGTCGACGCGCTCGCGCTCAAGTACTCGCATCCGCGCTGGCTTATCGCCCGCTGGATCGAGAGATGGGGGGAGCAAGATACGGAGCGCCTGCTGACGCTCAACAATGCCGACGCGCCGATCGCAATCCGCCCGTACGGAATTGTGCGCGAGCAGCTGGAGGCGATGATGGAAGCCGCTGGCGTTCACGTCGCGGAAGCGCCCTATGCGCGCGATAGCATCGCGATCTCCGGAGGCACGACCTTTACGGAGCTTGGCGCCTTCAAAAAGGGGTTGTTCTTCGTTCAGGATCCTGCCGCGACGCTGGTGACGGAGTATGCGGCGATTTCCACGGGCGCGACGGTCGCGGACCTGTGTGCGGCTCCTGGTGGAAAAGCGCTGGAGCTCTCTCGCACTGCCAGCACGGTCGTGGCGAGCGACAAATCATTCGGCCGGCTTCAGCGCCTGCTCGCCAACCAGCGCCGGCTGGAAAGCGTGAACCTTCTTCCTTTCGTCGGGGACGCACGGAATCCGGCGATTAGTCCGGTCGATGCAGTGCTGATCGATGTGCCGTGCACCGGGACGGGGACGTTCCGCCGGCACCCCGATGCGCGTTGGCGCATCAAGGTTTCTGACATCGCCGTGATGTCCGCTGTTCAGAAGCTGATCCTGAGAGCGGGCGCGAAAGTCGTGAGGCCGGACGGGTTGCTGATCTACAGCACGTGCTCGCTCGAGCCGGAGGAGAACGACGGGCAGGTGGACTCCTTCCTCTCGGAGAATCTGAACTGGATTCTGGAGCCACCGCCGGAGGGCACCGTCGCTCCGGAGCTGCTTGACGGTGGACGGCTGCGGGTTCTTCCGCATCGGCATGGCACCGACGGAGCCTTCGCCGCGCGCTTGCGCAGAGTCAGCTAGATGGTGAACTGGCGCGCGCTTCCTCGGCGTGCGTTGCCTTATCTCGTTGCCGCGGCCGGCGGATTCCTCATCGCCTACACCGCGGTATTCCTCTTCGCGTTCCCAGCCGAGGTGCTGCCGGACGACGGAGTTCTTCCCAACGTGGTCGGGAAGACATTCGAAGATGCGTCGGCGATCCTTCAGAAGGCTGGGTTCCCGGCACAGCAGGGCGAATCGCGATTTCACAGGTCGATTCCCGCCAACATCGTGCTCCAGGAGGATCCACCTGCTGGCAGCAGGCAGAAGCGTGGCACTCCCGTCGTGCTCGCGCTGAGCGCGGGCCAGAAAGCCGCCGAAGTTCCCGTGACGGCGAACATGTCGCAGCAACAGGCGCGCATCGCGATCGAGAACACGGGTCTCGTAATGGGCAGCGTCAGCGAGCAGCTCGCGGACGCGCCGCGCGGGCTCGTGATCGCCACCTCGCCGCCCGCCGGAACGAAAGTCGATCTGCCCGGGACGGTGGATATCGTACTGAGCAAGGGGCCCGCTACAGTCATGGTGCCAGACCTCTACGGCCGAAGCGTCGGTGAAGCGCGCTCGATGGTCGAGCAGCTCGGACTCCGGATTGCCGGAGTGTCCCGCGACACGAGCTCTCTCCAGCCTGAGAACACGGTGATCAGGCAGCTGCCGGCCGCTGGTCAGCCCATCGCTGCCGGTGGACCAGTCAGCCTCACCGTCTCTCACTTCCCTCCGCCGCCTTCGATCAGGATGGATACGGGAATCAAGCCGCCTCCGCCGCCATTACTGGCCCCCGTTGCGGAATGAGTGTTCGTATCGCACCATCGATTCTGAGCGCCGACCTCTCGAAGCTTGCCGACGAGATCGCCATGCTCGAGGAAGGCGGCGCCGACTGGATTCACATCGATGTAATGGACGGCCGGTTCGTTCCGAATCTCACCTTCGGCGCCAAGGTGATCGAGTCTGTACGCAAGCTCACGAGGCTTCCCCTCGACGTGCATCTGATGGTCGTCCAGCCCGAGAATTACTTCGAGACGTTCGCCGAGGCCGGGGCAAACGGTATGTCGATCCACACCGAAGTGTCGCCCCACCTGCAGCGTCAACTCAATCACATTCGGGAGCTTGGGTGCCGTGCGGGCGCGGTGCTGAATCCGGCAACGCCGCTCACGGCGGTGAGTGAAGTCATCGCCGATCTCGACCTGTTGCTGGTGATGACCGTGAATCCCGGGTTTGGCGGCCAGAAATTCATCAAGGGATCCGTGGACAAGGTTCGCCGCGCCCGTGAGATGCTGGCTGAGAATGGCAGCAAGGCATTTCTGGAAGTCGATGGCGGCATCGACCGCAAGACGATCAGATCGGTGTGGGAGGCAGGGGCCGACACTTTTGTCGCAGGCAACGCCATCTTTGCCGCGAAGGATCCCGAGGGCGAGATCGAAGAGCTTCGCTCACGCTGCACCGTCCAGGTATGACCGGCAGACAGCAACTCGCCATCGGCGCTCTCGTCCTCGGCATCGTGTCCGCCGTCGCATACGGCGCGACGCGGTATCTGCGGAAGGAACTCTTCCCGGTGCAGTTGGGAAGCCAGGCTCCCGATTTCAAGGCGCTCACTCTCGATTCAATTCCAAAGGAGAAGAGCCTCGCCGATTATCGCGGCCAGGTGCTGATGATCAACGTCTGGGCGACCTGGTGCCTGCCATGTCGAATCGAGATGCCGAGCATCCAGGCGCTGCACAAGGCGTACGGACCGAAGGGATTGAAGATCGTGGCGGTCAGCATCGATGACCCCGGGACCGAGCCGGCGATCCGAGCGTTCGCGAAGCAGTACGGTCTGACGTTTGAGATCCTGCACGATGCGTCGGGCAAAATCACCGATCAGTATGACATCACGGGTTATCCGGAGACCTTCATCGTCGGCAAGGACGGCGTGATCAGGAAGAAGCTAATGTCGGCGACGGACTGGAATTCACCCGAGGCACGGGCGCTAGTGGACAGGCTTCTGGCCGAGCGCACAGAATAGCCGTGACGCACATTCTGGGAATCGAGACATCCTGCGACGAGACATCCGCGGCTGTTCTCGAAGGAGAAGGTGCCGACGTCGCCCAGAGATCTCTGGTCATTTTGTCGCAGGACATCCACCGGGTGTTTGGCGGAGTCGTTCCCGAGATCGCATCACGCGCGCACCTCACAAGCATCGTGCCGGTGGTCGAGCGTGCGATCGAAGAATCGGGGACGAGACTCGATGATTTGGATGCTGTCGCAGTCACGAACACTCCGGGGCTGGTCGGGGCGCTGCTGGTGGGAGTCAGTTACGGAAAGGCGCTTGCCTTTTCACGCGGGATTCCACTGCTCGGCATCCATCACATGGAAGGCCACCTTTTCGCGGCCGCGCTCGAGCACCGCGATGCCGTTCCGCCGTTCACGGCGCTCTTGGTCTCGGGCGGACACACGTTGCTCCTCGATGTCGAGTCCTGGGGGAAGTACCGTCTGCTGGGAGCAACCCGCGACGACGCGGCTGGCGAAGCGTTCGACAAGGTCGCGAAACTTCTCGGCCTTCCCTATCCCGGAGGGCGTTACGTCGAGCAGCTCGCCCACGATGGACATCCAGAGCGCTTTCACTTCGCGCGACCCATGGTGCGAAAGAACGCACTGCCGCGGGACGACGACTATTACGCTTTCTCGTTCAGCGGCCTCAAGACGGCTGTCCTCAACACAGCGCGCCGCTCGGAGGACATCGAAGCCGACAAGGCAGACATCGCGCGTGCGTTCCAGGATTCGCTGATCGATACGCTGGTCGAGAAAACCTGGCGCGCCGCGAACGCCTTTTCCAGGCAGCGGGTCGTCCTTGGCGGCGGGGTTGCCTGCAATCGCACGCTGGCCACAGCGATGCGAACGAGACTCGATCCCGAGGGTACCGCCGTCTTCGCACCGAGTCCCCGTCTCGCCACCGACAACGCCGCCATGATCGCACGCGCCGCTTTTTTCCGGTTCGAGCAGGGTGAGAGAGCGGGCTTGGACCTCGGCGCCTACGCCAGCAGCCCTATCCCGGGCCTCGTAGCGGCCTAGATTCACACCAATGCAAACGATTTTCGCTTCGATAGTCCAGCAACCATTCTCGTACGACGTCGGCCCGCTGCAGCTAACCGGCTTCGGGCTGGCGGTGCTGATGGCGTTCGTCATCGCCCAGATCACAGCACAGCGCGAGCTCGCACGGCGGGGTCACGACCCCGAGCCCATCGGCGACCTGGTCTTCGCCGCGGTTATCGGCGGACTGCTCGGCGGAAAGATCTACTACGCCATCCTCATGCGCGACGTCGGGGCACTTCTAAGCAGAGCGGGCTTCGTATTCTGGGGCGGATTGATCGGAGGAATGCTCGCCTGCTACCTCGTGATCCACCGGAGACATCAGAGCTTCACGCGAATCAGCGATGTCGCCGCGCCCGCGATCGCGGCCGCGTATTGCATTGGTCGCACCGGATGCTGGGCCGTGGGTGACGATTACGGACGGCCGTGGAACGGACCCTGGGCTGTGAGCTTTCCCAACGGCGCGCCGCCTTCGACGGTCGCCAATATGACACAGCTCTTTCACATCCCGGCACCCCCTGGCGCCTTCCCGAACCAGGTCCTTTCCGTCCACCCAACTCAGCTCTACGAGGTCGCGCTCGGCTTCGTGATGTTCCTGATCCTCTGGCGCTTCCGTGATCACAAACACGCGGAGGGCTGGCTGTTCGGGCTGTACTGCGTACTCGCCGGGATCGAGCGGTTTATCATCGAGTTCGTGCGCGCCAAGGATGACCGCTTCTTTGGCCCGTTTACAACGGCGCAGTTGATGGCGTTTCTGTTTGCGATTGGGGGTGGCATCTGGATGTACGTGCGCCGGACTCCAACTCCGGATGCACCCGGCATCCATGCGATGGCGCAACCTGCATAACGTGTTTATCGCACCGGAGTAACTCGCGCCGCTGCCGAAGCCAAGCAAATATTACTTCGCGGAAACCCTCTTCGTTCTCACGATGAATGATCGTGAACCATCCGCCAGCCGCCTGGGGTGCGGACCCAAATCGTCGTGAACCAGCCGGTTCGATTAGTGAGCCCCCCTCCGGTCAGAATGTATTGCCCAATGACAATCGCCTGATTCGATCCGATCGGCCGGATCTCCAGATGATCGAAGCTGAGCGTCTGTAGCGGACGCCCGGTTCGCCAGTACCCGGCACGCATCTGACCTTCGATTCCCTTGACTCCGCGCACGAGCCCGGCGGAGCCCATCGCCGTGGCTGAATCGACGTACGCTGACAAGTAACCCTGAAGCTCACCGCGATTCCATCCGGCAGCGCTCGCGTCAAGCGTCGCTCTGATCGCGGCAGCATCGGACGCGAACGGAGAACTTCCACCTCCATCCGGCCGCATCTGCCTTGAGCAGGCGGCAAGAACCCACACCCCCAGCAACAGAGCGACGCGTCGCATTATAGTTTTTCGGGGACGAGCCTCAGGCTCGTGCCCCAAGGATCGGTCAGAACCCATTCGCCGTTCTCCTTTGTCACGGGATGGCCGGCCGCCTTCACGTGCCGCGCTGCCTCTTCGGCGTCCTTCTCGGTTGGTAGGACTACCTCCCATTCGAGCAGACGGGCATCGGCGTCCCCTGCCGGCGGTGCGCCCCGCGCCCAGGTGTTTGTTCCGAGATGATGATGATAACCGCCCGCGGACATGAACAGTGCGCCGGGATAGCTCCACACTACTTTGTCGAATCCGAGTGCATCGTGATAGAATGCCTCCGCCTTCGCTATGTCATCGACGTAGAGGTGTACGTGACCTAGCACTGTGCCAGGCGGCATTCCCCTCCAGCGCTCCCCGCGAGCGGACTTCACCAGATCATCGACGTCAAGATGATTAGTGGTCATGTGGAGCTGCCGCTCATCGTAGCGCCACGCGTCGCGCGGACGGTCGGCGTACACCTCGATGCCTAGGCCGTCTGGATCGGTGAGATATACCGCCTCGCTCACAAAGTGATCCGACATTCCGGCGTGAGCACCGATCTCGGCGAGATGCGCGACGAACCCGCCGAGCGATACGCGGTGGGGCAATAGAATCGCAAAGTGATAAAGCCCGAGCAGGCCGCGCTTGGGCACTGGTCGCGCGGTTGGGCGCTGACGCAGGTGAACAATCTCGCGATTCTCGCGGTGGGGAGCGAGACTGACGGAGTCCGGTGCGCGGCTGACTACTCGCAGTCCAAGCACTGTCTCGTAAAAGGCGAGCGATCGGTCGAGATCCGCCACTTGCAATCGGACTCTCCCGAGGTGTGTCGCCTCGGGCAGGCGGTATCCCTTGGGTGGGATTCCGTGATCCTCGTGTGCTGGTCTTGCCGCTATCTCCTTGCTTGCCACCTCGCCCTCCCTGTTCGGACCAAACGCGGCAAATGCTACGCCTCGGCGGCTTCGTTCTTGTGGCCTGGCCAGAAGGTTTTGAGCGTGGCAAAGATAAGAAGCGCGACTAATAAGCCCTGCGCAGCGAACGTTTCTACGCTCGGATAGATACCCATGGTTTCAATATGCGGCGCGGCAGGAATCACGGTTATCGGGACCACGTTGGCCTCCTGAAGCTCGCGGATTCCCTTCCCCATGAAAACGAACGCCATGTAATACAGCAGGAAACTCGTGACCGCGAAGAAAGGCCGCATCGGGATGCGCACTCCGTAGCGGTAGAACAGCGTGAAGATCACGGCCAGCGCGGCAAACCCGACGACGATGCCGAGTGCAAGAGGAAGCTCGACGTTGGGGCCGCTGCTGAATAGGGCCTGATAGAAGAGCGCCGTCTCCGCCCCTTCTCGGTATATGGCGAGGAACGCGACCACAGCGAGCGCCTTTCCGCCCCCATGATCGAGCGCCGAGGTCACCTTCTCCCGAATGAATTTCTGCCACTTGGCGGCCTCGACCTTCGAGATGAGCCAGTAACTCACAGAGAAGAGAACGGCCACGGCAATCAGCATCGTTACCGCCTCAACGAGTGATCGGCTGGCTGGCATCGCACCCAGCAGCGTCTTGAGCACGACGGCCGTCGCCAGGCTTGCCAGCACGCCGAGAGTGATCCCGATCCAAATGGATCGCAATCGCTCGCGGTGACCCGTCTTTATAAGGAACGTCACTACTGCCCCGATCACGAGAATCGCCTCGAACCCCTCGCGCAAAATGATCAGGAAGGACTGGAAGAACGCCTCCCAACTACCGGATGGCTGCTGGGTAAGATCGATGACAGCCGGAAGGCCCCCCACAATCGCGTCGCGCGAGCTCTTGGCACCGGCAATATCGTTTCGTTTGACCGCTCCCTTGAAGTCGGCGAAGTAACGCTCCATAGTCGCGACAAGTCCGGGTTTCTTCGCGCGCGCCGGAGTCTCGAGCGGTTCGAACGCAATGTACGCGTCGAAGGCACGGTCTCCGGCTTCCGCGCTCTTACCTTTTCGCGCGAAATCAAGCGCGCTGTCAAGCAGCGCCATAATTACCGGTGACGCCGTGTCTCCGGGAATTGCCGTTGCATCCGCGCGCGCGACCGGAAGGCTTAGCTGCTCTCCGCGAAGCGAGTAGATGTAATTGATGATGTTCCAGCGCCTCTGCGGCGTGAGCGATGATGCGAAGCCGGGCATCGCAGTTCCGCGCACTCCAACAGAGATTACGTTGTAAGCGAGCGTCGGAGTAAGCTCCGAGGTTAGGTTCTTGACACCGATCGGAGGCGGCAGTGTGCTGAGCGTGTGGGCCGAGGGTCCGTCGCCACCCCCTCTCAAGCCGTGGCACGACGCGCAGTTGCTGACGAATAGGGCGTGTCCCTCGGCTGTATCGAGCTCGCCCTTTGGTAAATCCATCGCGCCCGCCGTGCCAAGGGAAGTGGCGAAATGCCGATGAACCTCCCTCACGATTGCTGGCGGTTTCCTCTGCGCGACGACGGCGATCAGGGTGTCGAGTATCGCTCTCGTCGCCTTCGCATCGTAGCCGCTAAGTCGGGTTGCGACCTGTTTGGCGTCCGACAGAAAGCCGTAAGTCTCGTCGAACTCATCCTTTGAGATGAGCTTTCCCCGCTCGTCGATTGCTTTCGCGTACTCTTCCACGGCGACCCCGACAATACTCGCGAGACGTTTTGCTGGATTTTCCTGAGCGGGAAGCGCCCTCACGGCTATGAGGGAGAGGACCGAAACACCGATCCAGCGCATAAATCGACAATTCATTGCCGAGTGAATCTATCCGGATTAAGGGTCAAAGCAATCGGCTGCAGTCAAGTTCAACTGAACGGGGACATCTGTATGTAGCGTAGCAGCATGTGCGTAGCTGCCAGTCGTTTTCGTGCACCAGCACGCGCATTCCGCTAGTGGCGCAGAGGGCAAGGTGTCGCTTGTGGCTAATCGCATGCGAGAACGTCGGGGCGTGGCGAACCAGTAGCACGCATCTAAGCCAGTAGCTCCTCCTCCTAATTCGCTTGCCGGCAAGCATCGATCATGGGGCCTTATCCTTTAATTCGTAATCACCCTTCATTTCCCGATCACTGGTCGCCGCGCGCACGCCAGTCCGGTGCTCAAAGTTGGTTACGAAATCCGCGAGCCTTTTGTTCGTGAATGTCCCCCGTGGCAAGCCGAGGGCTTCGATCGCCGCTTCGATAGCGGGGGGCTCACCCTCCACCTCGACCAGCACATCCATCCGAGGGTAGGTCTCGAAGCGAATGGTGGCGCCTGCGAGCTGGTACTGTGCTATTTCGCGGTCGATCTCCCACGTGAGCTGTAGACCAAGCTTGTCCAGAATCTTTTCGAGCGAATTGAAGTCCTCGACCGGCGTCGTGATCTCCTCACGAATCTTGTAGACGTCACGCCTCTCGATCGGCCCCTTCCAGTCAAGGTACGTCCTCGTCAACGTGGGGTTCTGGTAGCGCCGCGTTCTCAGCACCTCATCGCGTCTCGACAGCTCGCGCGAAGCGAAATCGTAGCGCCGGTCGGAGATCCTTCCCTCGAACGACAGCGATCCACCCGCCGCCTCGATTTCCTTTCGCCGCCTGGCGATGTCGTCAACGACCGCTTTGAGCTCGACCTCACGCATTGACGATCGTCTCGAGCACTTTCTGTGTATCGCTCAGCGACGGAAACACGGCGTACGGATCGTGCGCCTGCAGTTGCTCTACTGTGTAGTGGCCACTGGCCACGGCAATCGCCTTCGCGCCGAGCGAACGGCCGCACTCGATATCAGCGGGAGTGTCGCCGATTACGACGAGGCGGTTGCCGGCGATATCGAGGCCGAGTTTATCGCTTGCTCTTCTTTGCGCGATTGCAGGGAGTTCGGGCCGATGCTCGTGGTCCGAGCCGAATGCGTTGACCCGAAAACGATCCGGGTCGATTCCGGCGGCGGCCAGCTTCGTCCGTGCACCGGCCTCGACGTTGCCGGTAAGGAGACCGAGCACGACATCTTCGCGCGGCTCGAGCGCGTCGAGCAACTCGAGGACGCCTTGGTGGGGACGAACGTTGAACTTGCCGCTCTTGGCGCCTTCGCGAAGCCCTTCGAGATAAGTCTCAATCAGGGACTCCATGCGCGAATCGATGTGTTCATCGGAGTGGCCTTCGAGGCGCATGACGTCGCGGACGATCTGCTTATCGGTCTTCCCGTCGTAGCGGTAGGCGGGATTCCCGGGCGATCCGAAGATTGAGCCCAGCGCCCGCCGCATCGACGCGCGCCCGAGTCCCTCGGAATTGAGCAGCGTCCCGTCGATATCGAAGAGGACGAGCCTCATGTCCTGGTGAGAAATACGCCTGCGATGATCGTCACGGCACCTACGCCCTGGAAGATTGTCGGGATCTCACCGAGAAACGCCCAGGCCACCAGAAGCGCGACGATCGGCTGCAGATTCGAGTAGACGGCGGTACGGGTAGGGCCGAGCACGCGCAGCCCGCGATACCAGAAGAAGTACGCGACGCCCATGGAGATCACGCTCGAATAGAAAAGGGCGAGCCAGCCGCCGGGGCCGATGTTGCCCCAGGTGGTGGAAGCGAGTGCCGGCATCGATGCGATGAGCAGCGGGACCGCACCGCCGAGCATTGTGACTGCCGAGAGCTGGATCACGTCGATTCGTTTCGTGTACGGTTGCAGCATGATCGTATATACGGTCCAGCACAGCACTCCCAGGAACACGAGGACGGATCCGAGGAGCGTGGTCTGGCCGTTCGAGGAGGTCGCGCTTCCCGCAATCACGAGCGCGACCCCAACCACAGAGAGGGCGATGCCCGCGAGGGTCATCCTTTTCACGCGCTCAAGGCCGCGGGCCCTAGCCGCGAGCGCGATGAAGGCTGGCGCGGCACCGACAATGAGAGCCGCGTTTCCTGCCCGGGTCCGGGCGACTCCGTGAACGAAGAAGAGCTGGTACAGGCCATTTCCCAGCATGCCGAGCGAAAGGAGGCGAATGACATCGTGCCGAGCGAGCGCAAAACCCCCGCGCGCGAAGACGAACGTCAGGAGGAATGCCGCCGCCGTTGCGACACGAAGTCCGGTGAAGGCGACTGGACTGAAGATGTGCGTCGCGTACTTCACGACCACGAAATTGATTCCCCAGATCACGGCCATCGTGAAAAGAAGAACATCCGTCAGACCGAAAGAATGGTGTGCAGCCGGATCGGCAACGACCGAAGACCGACCTGCTGATTCTGTCATCGTCGAAAGCTAGCCCGGCGAGGCGAGGCGCGGCTACTTTGCTTTGATGCACATCTCGTTCGCCATCTTCGCCGACGCCGCCAACCTGTCGCAGGAGGGAAAGCTGAACGTGCTCGGTGTCTTCGACGCGGTTCAGGTGGCGGGTCTGCCAACAATTCATCCTCGCACCCATTTCGTCGTCCGCCTCAAGGCAAACGGCGACGATGTCGGCTTGCATAAGCTCACTTTCCGCTGGCTGAGTCCTCTCGATCAAGAGCTGTGGTCCTCGACTGGCGAAATGAACGTCGCGCCGGCGCCGAATCCGGTGTTCGAAGTGGATCTGCCGATCATCGCAGTGGTTGATCTTCCGCTCAACATGACGGGGCAGTATACGATGCAGGTCACGCTCGACGACGAGCCAACCGCCGCCGTTCGGCTGTTCGTCAACGGTCCTGCTCAGAATCCGTTGGCCACCACCGCTCCTAACGGAATGCTGAGTTGAACAGCGAGCTGTGATTGCAATTGATGACTACCGGGGGCTGCCTCGAGTGGGTGGTTTGGGCTACTGGAGTATTCTTCGCCCAAAACGGAATCGTTTAACGAGCAGATCGGTGTACTCGTCCCCACTCGAGAGATCGTCCACCGCGTAGCCGCCCCGCCCGAGCGCGAGGTGAGCCACTCTCATTCCGCCCAGCGAGATGGCGACGTGCGTAACCTTTCCGTCCGCCTCATCGGAGAAGAAGAGAAGATCGGCGGGGCGAAGATCGCGCATTGATTCCACAGGTTTCCCTGTCATTGCCTGCATCCATGCATCGCGCGGGACGTGCACCCCGTGGAGCTGAAACGAGCTCGAAACGAGTCCTGAGCAGTCGCACCCCCACGGTGTCACGCCACCCCATTCGTACGACGTGCCCTCGAAGAATGTCATCGCCGAGGCGGTGATGGAGTCGGCTGCTGGGGGAAAAGCATTCCTTCGCTCCGCGAGGCTCATGGCAAGTCCGCCGAATCGCTCCTGACCCTCGGTAATAAGGGCGCCCAGTGGCAGCTTACGAGTGGCGCCGTGCTCATCGCGAACCGTGCAGCCGAGCGAGAGCGGGCGGGGATCATCCCAGCCGGTCTCGGACGTTGGAGGGACGGGGTCCGGTATCGTGACGACATACCCCCGATGAATCCATCCCGGATAACCGTCCGCGCCTTTCACGTGGAGCCACAACCCGTTCCGCTCGACAACCTGTGCGATGTGTCCGTGAAGGAGCTGTGATACTTGTGTCGATCTTACTTCGGGCTCGCAGAGCATCGGAGCAATGGCTGCGATGGCGGTGACGCTCTCGCTCAATGCTCAGGCCAATCGATCTTTGACGAGCTGGTCGGCGTCATTGGCGGCTCGGGCCTTTTCGCGCGGCATGCCTTGCACAGCGTGACTCCGCGGAAGTTGCAGATGATGCAGACAAACGTTCCGCAGTCGGCGCAGGGATAGCCTTCCGACGCGCGCTCCTCGTTTCCGCAGGAGCGGCACATCATCAGATCCTTCTCGCGTAGATTCTTCGCCATCAGGTTTGCTGGCTGAGGCTCATGAAGCCCAATGTAATTGCGTTAACTGACGAATCAATAACGGTTTAGAAACGCCAATTGCGAAAAAGGTCGAAGCCGAGCTGCGACGGAGTCTGGGTTGGCTGGAAGCTCGGACTTGGAGTGATTCCGCATCTGGTATTGGATCCGGGCTCGATCGCCGCCTGCGCGCTGTAGACGGAGCTGATTCTGTACTCGAGCTGAAGCCCGAGGTTCTCCTTGAATGCGCTGGGACAAAGCCCAGTGCTCAAGCCGAGGAACCAATTGCTGCCCAACTGCTTGCCCAACACCGCCCGAGTATTGAGCAGGCTGGAATAGGACAACGTACTCGGATTCGGAGACGTCGGATCGGCGGGTGCGGCTGTCTGCAGCTCGACGATGTCGAGGACGTTTCGCGGAATCGCGTTGGTGAGGAGGTTTCCGAATGTGCGTACCCCCAGCCCTGCCACCTGATTGGTCGTGTTGTCGAGTCCGACCGCGGGCTCACCGGTTACCAAATAACTCAGCAAGTCGCTCTCGGAGAGCGGAATGTTGTCGGGGTTTCTGAGCGCAAGCTGCGGCCGGGCGAGCGTGCCGGCGATGTCGACTTCAACTCGAACATCGCGGCCGTTCGCGCTTTTCTGCGGTTGGCGCACCGTGTGAATGGCTCGGATGTCGAGCGAGGGATTCAGATCCGGAGTGCCGAAAAAGCGCAGCGTTCCGCTCTGCACGTCGAACGTTGGCTGAATGAACGGATCGATGAGCGTGAGTCTGTAGATTCCCTTGTCCGCGCTCAGAGTCCCTTCCAGCGCCAGTCGCGGCGCCTCGCCAGGAGTGGGCCGGGCAAGTGTGACGTTGAGCGAGCCGCCGAGCTTGATGTTCGCCTCTGAAGACCGCAACCAGACATCGGGCCCGATGTCTACCGCGACGTTCTCGAGTCTCAGATTCCGCGAAACGGCTTTCGGCGGGCGCGGCATGACGTCTAGATTTTGCGAGAGCAACGTATCGACCGCGTTCTGAAACTCGGGGTCGCTCAGATCGATGATCCTCTTCTTCACGACGTCGGGTATGTAAATCGTTCCGCGCTCGACTCGGAGGGTCCCGCGCATCACCGCGTCCTGGGTCGATCCCGTCAGCATCACCGGCGGCCCCGTCGAGATGTCGAGCGATGCCAGGCCCGGCTTGTCGATCGCGTGGAAGTTCGCCGCATTCGCGACGATCGAGAACGACGGATTGTCGTAGTGCTCAAAGCTCACCGTGCCCTGAACGTTTAAGGAGCCGTGCCGGTCTTTGACTGTCTCCGCTGATAGCTGCTTGATGTGAACGGAGTCACCGGACAGCGCGATGTCCGCCCGGATGTGACTGAAGCGTGTTCCCAGATTTGAGAACGCCGCGGTGCCATCGGCGAGCGAGATCTGTCCGAACATTAGTGGCTGCTTGGTTTCTCCGCGGATGTTCACATCTCCCACGATCGCACCTCGTGCCTCCACCAGGCCCGGTACGAACGCACGGAATAGCCGTATGTCGACGCTGTCGGTGCGAATGTGTCCTCTGATGGAATCGCCTTTGAACAACACGTTCTCGACGATTAGCTTCGCCTTGCTGCTGTGCTGAAGGATGAGTGAATCGAGCGCCAGGAAGCCCGTTGAGTAAACGACGCGGCTAGGCGCCTGAAGGCGGTAGCGATTGTCGGCATCGACGAGGACGGCGGCGCTGTCGAGTCTCACCACCGTCGTGTCTTTGCTCCGCGTAAGATTGCCGGCGAGGTCCGTCTGAACCCCGCTCTGGCTCAGCATCGACGCGCTGAAGTGTCCGGACGTAGGCGAGGCGAGAGCCACTGAAGCTCTGATGCTGCTGAAGCCAACCGGACCGAGCGCCACGGTGTCGGCCCCGAATATGAGCGAGCCGCTCGCCTGTTTGGTCAGATCAGCGAGCAGAATGGTTCCGCGTACGCTCTCGACGCTTCGGGCCCCAAGCCGCACGTCATTTGCGCGTACGATCCCGTTTAGCGACAGATGCGCGGGGCTGCCAGTCAGCTCACCCGTAAGTCCGGCACTCCCGCGCAGCGAATCGAGCTCTGAGGTGCTCGCGAGCGACGGCACGAGCCCACGAAGGCGCGCGAGCGAGTCCATCAGCGCGGAGATTTTGAGCGAGCCGGTGTGGGAACCGGTCAGTCCAAAGGTGCCCGAGGCCTCGGCCTTGAGCCCGGTGGCGTTGAGCGCAATCGTATCTACCGTGGCGACCCCATTGCCGAACCGCAACCGCGCGACGGAAGGGTCGACACGGAATCCGGCGAGCGTCGATTTCTCGATCGACGCCACGGCCCTGCCAGCAAGCGTCGCGAGATTCTCGCCGCGCAGATCGAGATCGTACTGCCCGGTGAGCTGGGTATGCGGAAGCGCGTCCTTCTCCAGCAACGTCCGCAGGTCGAGCCCGGTCGAAGTCGCGCGGCCACGCGCACCATATTCGGGAGGGTCCGCGTCAACCAGTCCGTTGTAGCCGAAAGCGCCTGCTGGTCCAGTCATGGTCGCGCTGACGAGCAGGTTCGGCGACATGCCTTTGACCTGCACCGGCCCAGCGTAGCTCCCGCGCAGTGGGAGCAATGGGTACGAATGCGAAAGCGCGGTGAAAGAGAGCGGCTGTGCCTGTAGCGCCAAATCGTAGGTGAGATACTTCTCGCCGTACGTCACCCGACCATTACCCGTGATGTGCGAAACCGGTTGGTTGCCGTCATGGTGCAGGAGATCCGCGTTCCTGAACCGAACGTCGAGCCAGGAAGAATCGAGCGTCGCAGTGCCCGATACGGTCCCCTTGATTTTCGGAAAGAAAGGATTGAGGTACTGAAGCGTTCTGAGGTCGAGCGTCGCGACGTCGACGTTGAACCCGTGAAAGGCGGTGAACGCGGGATTGAGGATATCCAACTCGCCTTCACCTCGTGCCTCCGTGACCGCGCCCGGTACGTGCGCATCCTCAAAAATGAGCGCCGAGCGCGCGACTTTGAAATGATTGAGCGGGCCGCCCGGCGCCTTGATGGTTCCGGTGATCTTCCCCTGCCAATCGTATGGAAATGCCTTCCCGTTCAGAGTCCGCAACAGATCGAAATCCACTGGTGCCGCCTCGAGATCGACGTTCTTGACCCCCAGTATCGGAGCGCCGGTGGCAAACGTCATCTGCCCCAACAAGCGCGAGCGGGTCGTCCGGACATCCATGTTCGTCAGGATGTAGTCGATAAAAGTCGGATTACGCTCGCTCCGGATGTCCAGTTCCATCTTGCCACTACCCGTCGTCGGCAGAGTTGGATAGACCCACGCGACATCCGCCAGCGACACGGAGTCACCCACGACGTGCAGGTAGTAGCGAACCCCGAGATCGCTTCCCCAGACGACGCTGCCGTGCGCTCTGCCCGTCGAACCCGGCAAGTCGAAGTGTTCGTTGTCGACGAAGAGAGAGTCGCCCAAGTTGAGGATCGTGCCCGAGATGTTGTGGAACTTGAACGGGGGATCGGTCTCGGCGAAGCTCAACTTTTTGATTCTGACGAGTCGGCCAACTGTGTCCGGATCCGCGATCCGCGCAAAGCCCAGATCTGCCTGTGCTTGGGCCCATCTCCAGGTGCGCGCGAACCCCTCCCGCGTGCGCCGGATCTCGTGATCTGACCGCGTCAGCTCGAATTTGATCGCGCTATCGAGCTGCGCTCCACGAAGCGTGTCGGACGGACGCCACGGCAATGTGAGGGTGGCAGCGGCGTCGTGGATTACCGACGAATCGACGACTATGTACTCGCCGAACCCGCGCTCGTTTCTGTTCTGCTTCGCGACGCTCGCGGGAAATATCCGCCGCCAGTTCCAGTCGCCGTTCGCGTGCTGCCGCATGTGGACCACCGGATGTTCGGCCTGTAGGTAACTGAGAAGGATCCGGCGATCGAATAGATCCCGCGGATCGTACTCGACGGTGATCGGCCCGGAAGCGAAGAAAACGGAATCCTCGTCGTCTTTTATCTCGACGGAGTCGATAGTGACACCGTTGAAGAAGCCGCCACTCATGTGGCCGATGTAGACTTTGCCCTTAACCTTTCCTTCGAGCATCGTCGACACCATTTGGTGCACGCGGTCCTGACCGAAGCCGGTGTGCGTCACGCCGATGAAGCTTAGAACGACGATCAGCAAGAGCCCCACCAGGATGATGGCGCTCAGGAACACTATGCGAAGACGGCGGGTCATGAAAAGCTAGAAGGCCTGGCCAATCGCGAAGCTGAAGGTGAGTCTGCTCCTGAAGCGATTGTCTGCGGGCGGCTGATAAGTGGCTGTACATGGCGGGAAACCCGGCGGAATTTCCTGAGTGACTGTGGTCACGCCCGTAAGCGGATCCTTGGTAAAGTGGGTCGGAAGATCGTTGTACGGACTCACGCACAGGAGAGCGCCACCCTGGTCAGTCGCCTCGTAGTAAAGAGGCCCCTTCGGTCGCCGATACGGATTGTATCCCACCGCTACTCGGACCGGACCCACGGGCGAGAACGCCGTTAGCTGAACGCCGGGCGTAACCTTGAGTTTTACCCCGGCTACCTGCGCCCCCGCCCCCCGATTCCAGACTTCTCCCGCGTCCGTAAACAGGGTGAACTGTAGAAGCTCGGGCAGAACCGGACTTCGCAGCCTGAGCTCGAGGTTGGCAACCACCAGCGAGTTACCACCGACCGGCACAATTCGCCGAGGTGCGCTGTCGGACGCAAGTACAATGGTGTCCGGGACGCCGGTGACCGGATGGGTCGACAGGAACATCGTGTCTCTGCCGGCGATGTAGATGAGTGAACCAAGCTCGTTCTGAGCAAATCCTCGGACCGTTGTCGGTCCGCCGGCGTATAGGCGCTCCGACGGCGGAACGAATCCCGAGGCCGGTCCGAGGGTGCGACCGAAGACGCTTCCACCCCGAATACGGAGCGCGAGCACGTTGCTTCCGGTGAGCCCAATGTAGCGAGCGGCGTCACCAATGAACTTGTTGAAGTAGAGCCCGGTGTCTGACAGGATCAGCGGCGACGAATGGCGTGCCTCGAGCCGAACGATCGACCCGCGTGTCGGCGAGAGGATGTTATTGGAATTGTCTCGAGTGACGGCGAGGCTCATAATGGCGAGCCTTTGGGTCTTCTGAATTCGCTCTCGCTCGGCCGGCTCGCAGAGATTGAATACAGCACAAAACAGCGCCGGCTGCGCTTCCGTCCGCCCGAGATCCATCGAGTAGCTGAGACTGACGGGTGTTCTAGTGAGCGCGCGCCACACCACCGAGGCCACACCTCCGATCGTGGTGGTCCGGAGGTACGCGTTGTATTCGGAAACGCGCTGACTGTATACCGTGAGGGTGGGAACCGTTCTGAGCCCGAAGAAGACGGGTTGCCTCAGCGTCGCCCCGCCGTAATAGTTGAGCCAATTGCTGAACACGTCTTTCCTGGCGGCGGGGCAGAACCCAGGTGCGCCGTCCAGCGGCCTGCCGATTCCAATCTTAGAGACTCGCGCGTTGAGGTCCAGCCGGCGCGCACCATTCAGGAAATTGTAGTCGGAGAACTCGCCAGTCACTCGAAAGCAATCGAGCGTCCCGTATCCGGCGCCGAGTCTCGCGGCATGCATCGGCGCTTCTGCCAGGTTGATATAGAGAGTCATCACGGTATCGGCGCTCGAGTCGGGCGTTATCGAAACGTGCTGATACGCGTCGGTCTGATAGAGTGCGCGCTGAGCGTCAATGATCTCGTCCTCTCGGAAAAGCTGTCCGGAGTCGAGCCCCATGATGCGGCGCACGACTCTGGTCGGGATCTGCTGCTTTTTACCAGCGAGCGGTGTCACGTTGATCTTGATTCCTCCAATCCTCGTTCTCGGTCCTGGCGTCACGTAAAGAGTGTCCCAAGCGCTCAGCGTGGTGTCGTTCATCGTGAATCGATTGACCGCCTCGGCCCTGGGATACCCGGTGTTGTGCAAGCGCTGGCTAACGGTGTCGGCCGCCGCATCGATGGCGAAGCGGTCGAATCGGCCGCCTTCGTGCACGGGCAGATCGCGCACGATCTGCGCTTTTTCCGGAACCGAATCCAGTCCGCGCACCAAGAAGGACCTCAGTATCATCGGCGGCCCCTCGTTGATC
>JABXNS010000050.1_pt1 | contig 55578 bp, 48 predicted proteins | sample 7301101 | NCBI WGS metagenome assembly JABXNS01 (sample SAMN14449646, study PRJNA615230) | soil metagenome | isolation source: soil from bare, unvegetated metal-rich iron-sulfur acidic spring small-cell... | place: Canada: Paint Pots Mound, Kootenay National Park, BC | collected 2017-05-25 | reverse complement strand
GGACGATAACGAATCAATCGCCGCGATCAATCACGCGCTCGATCTAGGCATCAACTGGATCGACACCGCGGCGGTCTACGGGCTCGGGCATTCGGAAGAGGTGGTCGGCAGGGTCCTAAGTGGTCGGAACGCTTCCGAGCGGCCCTACGTTTTCACCAAATGCGGGCTAGTGTGGGACGAGGCCGATCCGATGAAAGAGCCCAGACGCTCCCTCGCCCCCACTTCCATTCGCCGCGAGTGCGAAGCATCGCTCCGTCGTCTCGGCATCGAGCGTATCGATCTCTACCAGTTCCACCGACCCGACGACTTCGGAGTCCCGCCCGAGGAATCCTGGCGGACGATGATGCAGCTACAGGAAGAAGGAAAGGTTCGCGCGATTGGCGTGTCCAATTTCGATGTGTCTCTGCTACGTAAGATCGAGCCGATCCATCATGGGGATTCGCTGCAGCCGCCGTTCTCACTCATTCGCCGGGACGCGGCCGCCGCGGAGATTCCATGGTGCAACTCGCACCGGACAGGAGTAATCGTCTACAGCCCAATGCAAGCGGGAATTCTCACCGACACCTTCTCGGCGGAGCGCGTGAGGCAGATGGCGGATGGGGACTGGCGGAGGGCCTCACCAAATTTTCAGACGCCGCGATTGGAGAAGAACATCACCCTGCGCGATGCACTGAAGCCGATCGCGCTCCGCCACCATGCGACCGTGTCGGCTGTGGCGGTGGCCTGGACCCTGGCATGGCCCGGAGTGACAGGCGCAATCGTGGGCGCGCGATCGCCGTCGCAGGTCGATGGCTGGATCGAAGCCGCGACTCTTACGCTCACGGCGGGCGATCTCGACGATATCGCATTCGCGATCGAGACCCTCAAAGTTGGGTCGGGGCCGATGCGCCCACCCGCGAGGCCGCGGGATGTGGTGCAGCCGCCAACCGAAGCCAGAATGGAAGCGCGGTAACTGGCCGGCAGAACGGCTGGCAAGCATTTCGCAGCATAAGGTTCATCTCGCGGGGCGCGAACTTCGGTGACGCACAGAACGTTTAAGGATCGAGAGGGAAGAATCTGGGATGTATGGCAGGTGCATCCCTCGGCCTCGGAGCGACGATTCGCTCAGCGGCGTGTACTCGACGACAAACGAACGGACGCGGCGGAGAAACGTACCGGGGTGGAGCGAAGGGCAGGACATGGAAAGAACGCCCGCGCGCCCGTGGCCGCAGAGTTCGCATACGGCTGGCTCTGCTTCGAGACAGTCGGAGAGAAGCGGCGTTTGGCGCCCGTTCCCGGCGATTGGGATCGGGCTGATGACGAGACTATCGAGCAGTGGTGCTGCGTCGCCAAGCCGGCGGTACGGCGGAAGACAGGGGGAGATTCGAGGGCCGGGTGGCGCTGAGAGACTCCCATAGCATGGTGATCGTGCCGGAACTCCAACTGACATCTGCAGCTAAACAAAACGTCTGCTGGAGCCGTGCCGTTCATGACGCGTGCAGTTCGAGTTGCAGGCGTGAGAATCTCGCAAAAACGGGGAATCATATGACTGAGCGTGTGCCCGCTACGGTGGCCGCTGTTCAGCGATCGTCATCCTCGTGTACGCGTGCGCCACAGCACCGACAGCAAACAGTCCGCAGCCCCACGTGATCACGCCGCCACCGAGGGCAGGCCAGCCGATGCCTGGTGGTTTCCCTGGTGGTCCGCGGGTTCCGCTCAGCGATTCCGCGCGGCGAGTGCGCGACAGCCTCATGGCGGCAAGGCGGTACAGCGGGGAGGCCACCGTGCTCCGCTCGATTGCAGGCCGCGAGAATCAGCCGGCCGAGAGCGTCTTTAAGAACATCAAGGTTCTGAAAGGGGTTCCGGCCGGCCGGTTAGTGGGCATCATGAACATGGGATTCGGCCGTTCTCTTGGTGTCAGTCGCGGATTCTGCCACCTGCCCGGCAAATGGATCTCGACGACAAAAGAAGAAAAGAACACGGCGCGCCTGATGTTGGCGATGGTGCAGACTATCAACCGCGACTACATATCAAAGGTTCCCCACGAACAGGGCACGCCACAACCGGTGGTGAACTGCTTCACCTGTCATCGGGGAAACCCGCGCCCGATGGGGCCAGAGGGTCCGCCTCCCGGGCAGAGCCGTCGGGCGCGCCGACAACTCCAGGCGACTAAAACGATCTAGACTCTGGGGCTTGTGGCGGGCCAGCTCTGGCCTGGAGGTCCCTCAAAATCCGCCGGGCAATCGCGCTTAGTCATCGGGTGGCTCACCCACCACGTCTGGCCGGTAGCGTTCCGTTCTTTTAACGCCGCTCGTTCGCCGTCGGGTATGGCAACACCGGGTAAGGCCCGATCTTTTCGACGGTGTACTCGCTTGCCCAGAAGTCAGGCGGTCCGTCGCTATCCCGCACCTTATTCTTAACCGGTTTGACCCCGTTCTTGAGGTACGCCGCGATCGCGTAGAGTTGCTGGTCGGACATGTTGCGCCAGGACGGCCACGGCATTGGCGGCGCAAGAAAATGCGGATGAAGAGGGAAGTTCCCCTGCCCTGGGACGCTCGAGGCCATCTCGACGTCAGCCGTCTCCTCCGGTCGTAACCCAAACCGCAGCGCGTTGAAGATCTGCCGCTCGGTGAAGCTTCCCATACCGGTCGTGAGGTCCGGTGTCAGGTTCTTGGGACGTGTGCGAAACGGACCTATCTGGAACTCCCGGGAGGTATCCCGTATCCCAGCCAGCCAGCCGTCCGCAGCCGGGTTGTTGCCTCCGCCGTGACAGTCACCGCAGCCGTGGCTCACCACCATCGCCCGGCCAAGTAGTATCTGATCCTGGCGCGCCTGATCCGTCTGGACGTTGGTGCTGCTGCCAACGGATGACGACGCTGGCGCCGTGCACGCGGCAAGGAAGAGAATGCCGAGAACAGAGGCGAGATACCGCGATGACTCAGTCGACCGTCGCGTCACGTTTCGCTCCTCGTTGAATTTTTTTACTTGACTTCGAGAACGCCCATCATGCCGTGGTCTTCGTGGTCCAGGATGTGGCAGTGGAACATCCACTTCCCGGGATAATCGTCGTAGCGGACGATTATGCGGGCTGACGTGTGCTTGGGGATGTTAAGCATGTCCTTCCAGCTGCGGTACGGCTCTGGCACTCCATCGCGATCGAGCACCTGGAACGGGAAGCCGTGGAGGTGGAAGGGGTGGTCCATTCCGACGATGTTAGCAATCTCCCAAATCTCAGTGGCGCCGACCTTCGTGCTGACGTCGACGCGCGACATGTCCATCGTTTTGCCATTGATGAGGCCCTGCGAAAAAATGACGGTGCGGACTGCCGTCGATTTGGTCGTGTCGAGCGCGACGACCTTTCGGAGAGTCGCGGGAATCGCAACAGGAGCCACCGGGGCTTCATCCGTCGTTTGGAGCGTCAGCAAATCGTGCGTCGTTTCCCAGTCGCTCGGTCTCGTCTGTGGTGAGTATCGGTCGTAGGAGAGATTCTGGAGAACCGTCTTCGAGCCGGGTGCGTCAGTGCCACGCACCAGCAACTCGACGCGCTCGCCGGTGGTGATCAGAATCTCCTTCACTTCCACCGGCTTCTCGAACAGCCCTCCATCGCTCCCCACGTGCAGGAACGTGTGCCCCGAGAGGGCGATACGGTAGATTCGCCCCGCCGACGCGTTGACGACGCGCCAGCGTTGCAGTTCTCCGCTCCGAATGGTCAAGGTCGGTAGCAAGTGGCCGTTGACGAAGAGAACCGGGCCCTCGCGTCCGTTCTCCTCGTCGATCCCGCCGTGATGTGAGTGCGGGTCCGCGAAGTCGATCGCACCATCCTTTAAGAACCGGTTGTCGGAGAGGATGATCAGCTTCTCGGGCATCGGAGGTAGCGGATCATCTGTGGCGTGAACGACGATTCCGCCGAAGAGTCCCTTTCCTATCGCAAAGCCGGTACGGCGGTCGGGATGCGGGTGATACCAGTATGTGCCCGCAGTGCCCGGACGAACGGTGAATTCGTAGTCGTGGGTTCCGCCTGGCGCGATGGGGCGAAACGGACTTCCGTCGGACTCGAACGGCAGATGGATGCCGTGCCAGTGTATGGTTGTCGGTTCGGGGAGATCGTTCCGGAAGTGCACGATGACGTGATCGCCTTCGCGCACGTTGAGAGTGGGTCCAGGCACGCGTCCGTTGTATGCGAAGACTATGCTTGGTACGCCGGGCTGGAGAGAAAGCGTCGCGATCGCGGCGGTGATGCTCACCTCCACCGTCTTGGGCAGCTTCGAGATGTTGACGAGAATAGCGGGATTCGACTCGTCGTCCTTCGGTCGGAGATCGGCGCGGGGTAGGGCTGCCGCGTAGCCCTCGCGCGGACGGGATTGCGCGAGGAGAGTTCCGGATATGGTCAACAGGGCGAGAAGCGATAGTGGGTGGGCCATGCTTCTCCTATGGGTTTTGCGAACGCGGCAATATCGGGATGTCTGGACGGTCCAGCAAGAGATTATTTTCGAACTGTCCTCCTCCGGATACCTTGTCTAGTCATGCAAGCATTTCTGAATACACGACAGTCGCCTGCGGTTCTTTCGCTGAGCGTGCTCGCGCTCATCGTCAGCACTCCGCAAGCCGTCCACGCGCAGTCGGCAAACTCTCCGACGAAGCTCCCGACGATCGAGCTAAGCGAGGGACTCGTCATAACCAAATCCGGCCTCGTCCTTCCGCGTATCTACCGGCTCGCCGCTCCAGCGTCACTCGATTCGGCCGTGATCACGATCCGCGGCGACAATCTCACGGTGGATTTCGCCGGCGCGACGATGGAAGGAGCGTCGCCAGACACGAGTCCTGATGCGGCTTCCGGAATCGCGATCCGTGTCGAGGGAGGGCGCAATGTGCGCATCCTCAATGCGCGTATCCGCGGCTACAAGGTCGGGATCATCGCGCGTGGCACCCGCGGCCTTTCGTTGATCGACGATGATCTTAGTTACAACTGGAAGCCGAGGCTTTACAGCGTTATCGAGCACGAGAGCCTGATCGACTGGCTCTCATTCCATCACAATGAAAAGGATGAATGGCTGCGTTACGGGGCCGGCGCGTATCTGAGCGATGTCCAGACCGGCGAGATTCGCGGCAACACTGTTACTCAGGGCATGAACGGTGTGATGCTGGTGAGAACAAGCGGCCTCCGGATCTGGAACAACAACCTCTCCTTCAACTCCGGCGTCGGCATTGGCTTGTACAGGTCCAGCGATGACACTATCATGCACAACCGCGTCGATTACGATGTGCGCGGCTATAGTGACGGGTTCTATCCGCGCGGACAGGACGCCGCTGATCTCCTCATCTACGAGCAGAGCGACAAGAACGTCGTCGCCTACAACTCGATGACTCACGGCGGGGACGGAGTCTTCCTCTGGGCAGGTCAGAGCACGATGGACACGGGCGCGGGCGGCGCCAACGACAATCTCTTCTACCTCAACGATTTCAGCTTCGCCCCGGCCAACGGGATCGAGGCGACCTTCAGTCGCAACGTCTTCATCCGTAACTATGTCGAGGGCTGCGATTACGGGATGTGGGGCGGGTACAGCTTTGGCTCGAGGATAATTGGTAACCGATTCCTCGACAATCGCGTCGGGCTCGCCATCGAACACGGGCAAAACAACACCGTCGTCGCGAACATATTCGTCGGCGACTCGACCGGCATCCGCGTGTGGGCTGACTCGATTACTTCATCCGATTGGGGGTATCCCAAGCACCACGACACGCGAAGCAATGACTATCGAATAGACGGTAACATCTTCAGTCGTGGGCGCGTGGGTGTGCGCGCCGCGAACACGAGTGCCCTGAGTGTTACCAACAATCGGTTCATGGACGTCGATTCGGTCTCGGTGCTGCGTGATACGACCTCGTATTATTTCACGGGAAACACGGACGGGCGGGACGCGCCGTGGCCTCGTCGCTTCCTGCGCCCGCCACTCGAGCTCGTTGACAGCGTGCTCCCGCTGCCAAACGGATTCCTTCCGTCGCGACCCGACACCTCGCTCGCGGGACGCCCGCGTTCCGCAATCATCGTCGATGAGTGGGGCCCCTACGATTATCGATCGCCCAGGCTGTGGCCAGTCGACAGCGCCCGCGAGCTGCCATTGCGGCTTCGAGCTCTCGGTCCGGCCGGACACTGGCATATTGTCTCGCGGACGGGCGTGGCGTCAGTCTCGCCAGAAAGCGGAATTATCGGAGACACGATTTTCGTCGCCCCCAGATCAGACTCCCTAAGCGATTGGGGGCTCACGCTAGAATACATCGGCGCATCGACGGTGTCGCCCCGCGGAGTTGTACTCGCTGCCGGCGTCCCATATCGCTTCTCATACAGTCGTTTCGAGCCCAAGATCGATTGGACGACACGCTTTTTCAAATGGAGCGACAGCACGAGCGATCCGCGAACGATTCCCGACGCCATGAACCGGCTGACAAAAAAGACACCGATTCTCGCCGCTCATGTTTCGCGACTGGACTACCAAGGCTACCGCGCGGTTCCCAATCTGCCGAGGGAAGACTTCGCTCTCGAGGCGACGGGCTCGGTCGATCTCGCGCCCGGAGATTACACGCTGCGCACTCTGAGCGACGACGGGATCCGTGTGTGGGTCGATAGCGTGGTCGTGATCGATGACTGGAAGCCGCACGAGACCGCACTCGATTTCGCGACGCTCAACGGGGGCCACCACGACATTCGAGTCCAATACTACCAAGGGGACGGGTGGTACGAGCTAAGGCTCGAGATCGTGAAAGGAGTGGATCGATCCCTCGGATCGCCCGGGCCGCACGGCGCCGACTAGCGCGACCAAGTGGGACGCGGGTGAGGGGTGCAAACCAAAGGCGGGCGAGTTCTCTTGCGCTTCGCGTGATTGTTATCTTGGACAAACGTCCGACTAATTTGGACGGCCGTTCCTCCGACGGAATTACGGGTTGGCCCTTTGCCGTGAGCGAACGCTGGTTTCGCGTTCGCTGCGATGCGCGGCCCCCTCATGCGGCGACCCTCCACCGGAGACGAGATATCAGCGACAATCGGGCGGTCTGAAGAAGGATATCAGTCCCCGCGAGGGCTGGTCACACTTCTGGCGCTCGCCATTTTCATCAACTACATCGACCGGGGGAATCTCGCGACGGCCGTTCCGGTCATCAAGAACGAACTACATCTCTCAACCACACAAATCGGCTTTTTGCTGGGAGCATTTTTCTGGACATATATGCCCATGCAACTTGGGGCGGGCTGGCTAGCCGAGCGATTCGCCGTACACCGGGTCATCGCCGCCGGATTTGCGCTATGGTTGATTGCGACAATGCTTACCGGTCTCGTGAGCGGTTTTGCGGCTCTCTTGGGTATGCGATTGCTCCTCGGCCTGGGCGAGAGCGTGGCGTTTCCCTGCAGCTCAAAGTTGCTGGCGCAGCACGTCAAGACCGAGCGGCGCGGTCGTGCCAACGGTGCCCTGGGAGTCGGGCTGGCGCTTGGCCCGGCATTCGGAACGTTTGGGGGTGGATTGATCTTGGCGCGCTTCGGGTGGCGCACGCTCTTCATTTCGCTCGGCGCCCTTTCTCTTTTGTGGCTATGGCCTTGGCTCACGGCGCCCGGCGCGCACCCTTTCAGGAGGTCCGAACATTTCGGAGGATTCGGGACCATCGTTTCTCGAGATTTCGCGCCACCGAGCAGCGTTGGGTGCGGGGCTCGGACACTTTTGTGCCAACTACAGTTTCTATTTTGTCCTGAGTTGGTTGCCGCTTTATTTGGTGAGAGATCGCGGTTTGTCGATCGTGCACATGGCAGCACTCGCCGGCGCTGTCTATCTCTTCCAGGGAGTGACAGCGTTTGTCACCGGGTCGACACTCGACCGCTGGATTCAAACAGGCGCGACGCCGAATCGCGCCTACAAGACCGCGATGGTGACCGGCCAGTTAGCGACCGCTATATGCCTGTCGGGAGTGCTGATAGCAGGACCAAGGCTCTCCGTCGCGTTCTTGCTGTTATGCGGCGTGACCTTTGGTCTTATGACACCGCCTCTGTACGCCAGTGCCCAGACATTAGCCGGTCCGACTGCAGCTGGTCGCTGGATGGGTTTCCAGAACTTCGTGGGGAATCTCGCCGGTGTCGTGGGGCCCCCTATCACGGGCTTCCTGATCGATCGCGCTGGGAATTTCTCCTCCGCATTTGCTTTGGCTATTTCGGTCGCGCTCGTTGGGACGCTGTCGTGGCTCACGATCGTGCCGCGTATCGCCCCGGTGACGTGGGCCGCCCCAGCTGCGCAACGCCACGCCTTTCGATGAGCGGCATGGGTGTGATGCGCTCTCCACCGGGAAGCTGCGCTCGGGTGTCCGGCTCAGAGCCGGCGTCGTGTGAGGCCGACCGAGTGAGTCCCCTCTGGGCTTTACGCCCACCAGAAAAAAAAAGGGACTTCCGGAGCCGTCCGACGACCTTTAGCAACTGGTCCACTAGACGTCTTGTCTATTCGATTGCAGTTGTGGTTATCGGAGCGCCCGCTCCAACCTCTTTAAACCCTCCTCGAGTTGAGTCTGCTCCATCCCGAATCCGATTCTGAAGTGATCCTGTACACCGAAGAAGCGACCGGGGGCGACGAGAGAATCGTTCTTGAGCAATCGCTGGACTAGCCCTTCGACGTCACCACCTTCGACGCGCACAAAGCCCACAGTGCCGGCCTCCGGCCGCACCCATGACAGCTTGGGTTGGGACTCGATGAACTTGGTAACGATGGTTCGGTTGGTCTCCACTCGCCGGCGCTGGCTCTCCAACAGCATCTCAGCGTGGTCGAGTGCACGGGCCGCGAGCCGTTCGGCGGGGTGCGACATCGAGCTCGCGAATAATCCGTTGAGCCGACGCAGCCGAGTGGCCAGCTCGTCGTCGGCGAGAATCCAACCGGCGCGGAGCGCCGCCAAGCCGAACACCTTGGTGAGGCTGCGCGTGGTTACGAAGCGCGGCGAGATATTCATGGCGGAGCGATACGCGGGTTCGGTGCCCGACGCGTAAATCCACTCGAGATAGACTTCGTCTACCAGAACATGGAAGTCATGCGATTCGGCCAGATCGGCCAGCGACTCGAGTTCCGCACGATTTATCATCGCGCCCGTCGGGTTATGCAGGTTCGATAGGACTAGGAGGCGAGTGCGCCGCGTCAGTGCGCTCTCAACACGGGCGACATCAAGAGCATAGGCGTCCCCCCGTCGCCGCTCGAAGAACTCCACTTCACAGCCCAGATATCTCGGCACCGCCACCAGCGGATCGTACGCGGGCGATTCGACGAGCACGTGATCCCCCGCTTCGACCACCGCCGCGCACGCGAGATGGTTGGCCATCGATGTGCCGTGCGCCAGAACCACGTTATTGGCGTCTACGCCATAGCGCTTCGCAATGCGCTTGAGGAGCGGTAACCAGCCGTACTCGTTGTCAGCCACCATGGTGAAATCATCGACCGCCGGTGAGAGCAAGCTGACATCGCAGGGCGGGACACCGCTTAAGGCCAAGCTGTACTTGATGTTCCCCTGAGAGCGCGCCCATTCGAGATATTCACTGTCGCGCACACGGGTCACGCGACCACTCCTGCCTGAGCCCTGCTCTGCCGCCGCCAGAAGAGAAATGCCGGAACGCCGAGCGCGATTAGGAGAACGCCTAGCAATGCATTCCGCGGGTTGGACCAGATCACACTGGCCACGACGTAGGCGGCAACGATCACGAACAACGCAGGGACCACTGGGTATCCGGGGACTCGAAAGACATTCGGCGTGATTCCAGTGAGTGCGTCGCGACGGCGATAAGCGAAGAGGGTGGCCACGATGAGTCCGAAGAATATCCAGTCGCCGAACACGACATAGTCGAGGAGCTGCCCGTAGGTTCCCGAAAGGGCAAGCGCGACCGCCCACACCGCCTGAATCGCGATTCCTCCGGCCGGCGTGCGATACCTAGGGTGTAGCCGCGATGCAAATCGGAAGAAAAGCCCGTCGGCCGACATTGCCTGCAGCATCCGCGGTGCCGAGAGAATGCCGCTGTTGACGAAGCCGATTGTCGACACGATGATCCCAAGCGCCATGAGTGCGGCACCGATCGGGCCCATAACGACCCGCATGGTGTCAGCGGCCGGCGCCAGACTTTTGGCCAGACCGGCGGGCCCGAGTGCCCTGACATAGGCGATGTTGGCGAGTACATAGACAGCGACAACGACCGATATCCCAATGCCGAGCGCCTTCGGTAACGCCCGCACCGGATCGACGATCTCGCTCGCGATGTTGTTGGCGTACTGCCACCCGCCGTAAGCAAAGAGAACCGGAATGAGTGCCATCCCCAGTGCGCGGACGACGCCGAACCCCTGGATCGTTTCGCCGGGTGCTGTTGCCGGCGCGCCACCGCGGGCCAGGAAGACCCCGACGAAAATGAGGACCGCGAGGGCCCCGAGCTTAAGCACAGTGAAAATGTTCTGGGTAATGCTGCCCGATCTGATTCCGAAGTAGTTGACCCCGGCCAGAGTAACGAGCAGTGTCGCGGCAAGCGGCTTGATGTAGATCGTGGAGATGCCGAACAGGTCAACGGTGTAGCGCGCGAAGGTCACCGCGACGGCTGCGATTCCTCCGCTATTGATGATGAAGAGGAAGGTCCAGCCGTAAAGAAATGCGGCGAGCGGGCCGAACGCCTCGGTGAGATAGATGTAGCCTCCACCTGCCTCGGGACGCCGCGCCCCCAACTCGGCGAAGCAGAGCGCGCCGATGAGTGCCACCCCTCCCCCAACGAGCCACGCCACGAGGATGAAGACAGATGTGTGGACTCGCTGCGCGACGATCGCAGGGTTAAGGAAGATACCGGCGCCAATTATTCCGCCGATCACCACCATCGTCGTGTCGAACACGCCGAGGCCGCGGATATATTGAGTGTTGGTCGGCGCGCCGACGGTCATTTCATAACGATACCATTCATTCCCCGCTCCGGACAATTCAGCATCGGAGCTCGCGCAGGGAGAACATGAACGCCGATCACGCTCGCAGATACTTTCGAGAGACCTACGGCGCCGAGCCCGACGTGATTGGATCTGCGCCAGGGAGGGTCAACCTTATAGGAGAGCACACTGACTATAATGGCGGTCAAGTTCTGCCGCTGGCGATCGATCGCCGGACCCACGTCGCCATGAGGGCGAGGCCCGGCCCGGGCGCGAGTCGCGTCGTTTCGGAGACCCAATCGGTGTCAGCGGAATTCGATGTTCGCACGATTACGAGGAGTGGGCAGTGGTGGGATTACGTCACGGGCATTTGCGCCGCATTTTCAAGCGCTGATCGGGCCCATCCCCAGATCGAGATAAGTGTCTCGAGCGATGTCCCCGTCGCCTCAGGCCTCAGCTCTTCAGCCGCACTCGAGCTCGCCACGTCCATCGCGCTCGGCGCGCTCGTGGGCAATGGACGGACGCTCAAGGAACTCGCCATTCTTTCCTCGAGAGTCGAGAATCAGTTCGTCGGAGTAGCTTCTGGAGTGATGGATCAATTAGCCTCCGCGCTCTGTACACAGGGCAATGCGCTTCACGTCTGGTGCGACAGTCTCGAGACCGAGCAGGTGGTGATGAAGGAGGCAGTGCTGATCTTCGACACCGCGGCTCCGAGGTCGCTCCGCGCATCGCAATACAACGAACGACGACGGGAATGCGATGAGGCACTGGGATTTCTTCGCAGTCGCAATCCGAAACTCCAGAATCTTGCATCCGCTAGTCCCAACGAAGTCCGTGCCGCACGACTGCCTCGCACTCTCGAGAAACGCGCGCTGCACGTCACCGAGGAGAATATCAGAGTGGGGTCACTCGTTGCCAGCTTGAAGAAATCAGGTTCTGTTTCAGGCCAGACCCTTTATGCCTCGCACGAGTCCCTTCGGACCCAGTACGAGTGCTCAACGCCCGAGCTCGATTGGTTCGTGGACAGAGCAAGGGAGATTCCGGGTGTGCGAGGCGCACGGTTGACGGGCGCCGGCTGGGGAGGTTGCGCGATCGCGGTCGGAAGCCCGGAAGCACTGAACGGGGCAAACGACGCGCTCTGTTCCGAATACAAAGCTTTGTTCGGGCGGCAGCCAAGGACGTGGCTCACGCGCGCGGAGCGGGGAGCGACCGTGGAGACGGATAACCGATGACACCGGTCGCAGTAACGAAAGCGCTCATCCCCTGCGGCGGCAAAGGAACACGAATGTCCTCCGTCACCGGCGGCCGTGCTAAGGAGGTGCTGTCGATTGGTGGGATTCCGATGGTCCTCCGCGTAATGGCGGAATGCGCGGCCTCGGGCATCAACGACGTCATGGTCGTGTCCGCTCCCGGAAAAAGTGATCTTGAGGTCGCAGTTCACTCCGCGGCCGGAAAGTCCGGAATGCCCACCAAGGTCGAAGTCGTCATTCAGGAGGAGCCGCGCGGCCTTGCTGATGCCATTCGGTTCGGGAGGTTTTTTGCCGGCACCAATCCTTTGGCGGTGGCACTTCCGGACAACCTCTTTATCGGTGATGCTCCCGCACTCTCCCAGCTGATGGATGTCTATACCCAGACCGGCAAGAGCGTTGTGGCGATCGTCAAGCTCACGGCTGCAACCAAGGATCGCTATGGCCCGACCGCCATATATCCGGGACGCGTCGAGGAGAATGAGTTCAAGATCGAGCGTATTCCGGACAATGTGCCGCGCGACAAAACTTTCGACTTTAGAGGTGCGGCGATCGCCTTCACTGGAGTTGGACGTTACATATTCTTGCCCGGCGTGTTCGCCACAATCGACGAAGTCGATGCGGGCCTCGCGCGCGGCCAAGAGCTGGATGACATCGCGGTGATGCAGCTCCTTCACAAGCGCGCACGCCTCACTGGCTGCCTGATTCGCGGTGATTTTCTTGACGTCGGGCTGCCGTCAGGATATCTCGATGCCGACTTACGATTCGGAGGCAAACAAAAATGACCAAGAAATCCTGGGTGCTCGCGGTGGCGCTCTTGCCGGTGCTCATGGGCGGATCTCCAGCTTCCCGTGCGGCGCTCGACAACGGACTGGCCCTGACGCCACCGATGGGCTGGAATAGCTGGAATCATTTCGGCTGCAATGTCAGCGATTCGCTGATCAGACAAACCGCCGACGCGATGGCGGCAAGCGGAATGCGCGATGCTGGCTATCGATACCTGGTGATCGACGATTGCTGGCAGGTGAGCCGAGACAGGCTTGGAACGATCGTCGCTGACCCGGTTCGTTTTCCTCACGGGATCAAAGCGCTCGCCGACTACGTGCATAGCCGAGGGCTCAAATTCGGGATCTACACCGACGCCGGCACCAAGACCTGCCAGGGGCGGCCGGGGAGTTACGGCTACGAAGACCAAGACGCGCTTACCTACGCCGCCTGGGGTGTCGATTACGTAAAGGAGGACTGGTGCAACGCCAGCGGACTGGACGCGCCTACGCAGTACGCAAAATTCCGGGACGCGCTGGCGAAGGCCGGTCGGCCGATCGTGTTCAGCATTTGCGAGTGGGGATCGAACCACCCCTGGGACTGGGCGCCAAACGCCGGCAATCTCTGGAGGACGACTGACGACATCGAGGACAGGTGGGGGTCGATGCTCGCCAATCTCGATCAGTCGGGACAACACTCGACGGTCGAGAAGCCTGGGGCGTGGAACGATCCCGATATGCTCGAAATCGGCAATGGAGGTATGACGGACGACGAGTACCGCGCGCACCTGAGCTTGTGGGCGATTATGGCCGCTCCACTGATCGCAGGAAATGATGTGCGTGCCATGTCGCCTGCGACCAAAGCCATACTTCTAAATTCCGAGGTCCTGGCGGTCGACCAGGACTCATTGGGGAAGCAGGGAATAATAGTCTGGGAGCCGGTGCCCGAGCTTCAGGTGTGGGCCAAGCCGCTGCGCGATGGATCAAAGGCTGTCGCTCTTCTCAACCGCTCGTCCAAGGCCGATACGATTACCACCTACTTTTCGCGCGCTGGAATTCGCACCGACTCCGCCAAGGTGCGCGATCTCTGGTCGCACGCAGAATTGGGAAGATTCAAGCGAAAATACTCGACCGTGGTGAAACCACACTCCGCCGCTATGCTGAAATTGACCGCTATACTCTAATTTTCAAGTCGTTTTCTCTTACTGCCCAGGAGCCGCAATCCCACCGCCCGCGTCCGGGTTATGAACTTTGCCACCGTCGGCCCGAATGATGGCGATCTTCCCGTCGGATTCGAGAATCGCCCACGCCACCTCCTCGATCCGCTCGATGCCGGCCTTGTGCATCGCGGAGAAGATCTCGTCGGGCGCGATTCGTTCGTGACCAAGACTCGTGGGAAGGATCTGGCCCCGCCTTACGAGTATCGTCGGCTCGGACTCCATGAAACGTCGGAAGCCGGGATACTTGAACGTCGCCATCGATGTCAGCACCACTAGGGAGAAGAGGGTCGTCGCTGCGACGACCGCGTTGGTCATGGAATAGTCCTGCCGAGTCAAGGCCCGCGAAAAGAACTGCGGGATCAGCAACAGCATGACGAGCTCGAGTGGGGCCATCTGCGACAGCTCTCGCTTTCCGATGATTCGCAAGCATGCCCAGACAAAACAATAGACAAAAGTGACTCGGAGAACCGTTTCCACTTTTCCTCCCTTCCCGCTCGGCGCCGCTTAGGGGAATACGAGCGTCTTTAGGTGAGCTATCGCGCTGTCACTTCCAGAGCGAGCGACCATGGTGCCGCGGTGGTTGCCGTAGTCTTGCCCCCCGAGCTCGACTGAGACCAGTCGCGATTCCGACGGTTTGACGTTGGTGAGTTGGACGGTGAAGGCAACTCGGGGGGCCGGGTCGAATCTGACGCCCGAAAAACGCGAGACATAGGCGGTGTCAAACGCAACGCTAACGGTGTCCAGCACATTCGAAGAAACGTTGCGAACTGTGACATGCAGCAGGCGCAATTGGCGATATCGAAATCGGCTTGGGTAGGAGACGCGGACGTCGAGTGGCCCGGTCGTCAAGTGGGTGCGGGCCTCGGTCTCGCCAAAGACGCCGAATAGCGCGAGGATGGGAACGGCGATCAGGATCGGGAATCCCAATCGCTGTTTCCAAGACAGCTCGATCTTTGCTTTTATTTCGGGAGCGCGCTCTGGCGCCGCGTCGTCGCCCGTTTTTTTGGGGTTGTCTCGCTTCACGCGCTGCGAGAGAAGCAAAGCACGTACCTCTATTTGCTCAGGGCCACCATCGCTTGTTCGAGTACGACTGACCGAACACCGAGTGCAGCGCGGGACGCGGATCGTCCGTTTTCGCCACGAGATCGAGCCTGTCTTGGAGCGGCATCACGTTGGAGAAGTCTCTGTATCGGCGGTAGCTATGAAAGAATCCCGTAGGGCCGCCGTGGGCGAGCTTGCCGAGCAGGATGTCCGGGAGGAGAAAAAACTCGTAGGTATAAAACGACTTGAGACTCTTTTCCGCGGGCAAATCCTTGGTGTTGGTCCCATGCGGGAGAGACCCGTGCTTACCCCACTGAACGTCGATCGCCGGTTGCCCGTGATCCACCCACGGAGTGTGCAGCAACGTTCCGTGCCAGTACGTCCAGATGTCGGTAGGCGTGTGCGTGGTCGAATCGTAGCCCACCCATACCACCTCTTCGTCCGAAGGCTTGGCCCAAGGCACCCACTGGCCGTTCACGTCGTGACGCCAGAGCAGATGGTAGGCAACGATCGGTCGTGTCGGATGGACTACGGCGGCGACGCGATCGAGCGGAAACGGCTCGTCGCGCTGCAGGTAAAGCACCGGCGCCAGTGATCGGGCGAGCGCCCAGGTGGCGCTGTCCGCGCCAGCAGCTTCCGGACTGGGAACGGGCGGCACATGCGCTGCGCGAACGCACGCCGCGCTCGTACCGAGCGCCGCGATGAGCAGAAGGGAGCGGGAGCGGGAGCGCGAGCGAAGGTCTCTCATCGTCTTTGAAACTCCGGCGCTCCCAGAGTGAGACCAACCAGCTCCTTGAGCCGCCTCGGTGCATCCGCCGGGGCCGGCTCCGGCATCACGCCAACCAATGGATTCATCCGTGACAGTAGAATGGAACGTGTCTCGGGGGAAGCCTCTCCACCGAGCAGCTCCCGGACGACTCCGTCGACCTGGTCGGGGAATGACGCCGTCCGCAGCGCCGTTGCCGGTGGCCACCGATCGACCGTCAAACCCGGCAGCCCGCCGTTCGCCGCGAGCGTCCCGAAGTTTATCCGGTTCAGGATCGAGCCGGAATTGATCCACTCCGGCGCGTCATCGGGCCAGCCGTCGGGAGTCAGCCGGCCGAACATCGGCTGGCCGAGACGGGCGGGAAGTTGTGCGGTACGAGGTGTGGTGTCAGGTGATTGGGACATCGCTCTCATAGTGCTCACTACCAGCTCGAACGGTGTTTTTACCTTCGCTTTGTATGCCACGCGAGAGTAGAACTCGGGACTGGTGACGATTGTGGCCAGAACCTGCCGAATATCGCCATCGGTACTGGTGAAGGCGGCTGCCGCCCGGTCCACGAGCGACGTCGGCACTGAATCGCTAACCAGGTGTCGGACGAGCTTCCGTGCGATGAAATGGGCCGTCGCCGGATGCCGCGCAACTATATCCAACACCTGTTCCCCATCTTCGATCCCTCGGCCTCCCGGCAACTGGTGTCCGAGCACGACCTTGGGGCTGGCGTCGTGCATTGCCGGACGAAAGACGAATCCTCCACCGGCTCGCGGGTCTTCGACAGTCCAGCCGGTGAGGGCGCGCGCGACATTGATCACGTCCTGCTGTGTGTAGCCGCCATCGACGCCCAACGTATGTAGCTCGAGGAGCTCACGCCCGTAGTTCTCGTTCAACCCCTGACGCCGCTTGAGCACAGCGGCGCGGATCCGCGAGGAGTCCCGATCGGTCTTCGCTTTCCTCAGGTTCGCGAGCTCGCCGAGATTGTCGTGGACGCTATCGGCCTGGCTCTGCCAGTTGTCGAGGTAGTAGAGCATCTCGGAACTCCGGGCGACGGCGCCGAGTAGATCACGGAACTTCCCGAGGGCATGCGGGCGAATAACATCCCGATCGTACTCGAGCAGGGAAAACCTGGTCGGCATCTTTCCGTAGTAGACCGAGAAATGGTTTTCCCAGAAATCCGTCATCACTTCGAGCAGCTGACGCTCGCTGAATATCGCACGCGTCATCTTGGCGGCGATGATCTGCTGCGCGACTCGATTACCACGGTCGTTGAGCGCCTTCATCCGCGCGGTGTCCTCAGCGGAGAGTACTAGGAACGCGTTGGGAGCCAGGCCACGCTGACGCCGGAGCTCACGGATGAAGATGTCCTGCGATGGAAAGGAATCGGCCAGCGCTTTGACGGTCAGTCGCTGGGAGCTAGACGTCGACAGCAGCGAATCGCAGTAGTGGTCATCGATTTTCTCGGGCTCGAGCTGGCCAAGAAGCCAATGGTCGAGGCCGTCCGGGCCGATGTGTGAGATCTCGTCGGGCCGAGCGCCAAAAGTGAGCCGGGCCAGCGCCTGTTTTACCTGCTGGTCAGCGGTGAGATCGCGGGCAGCGCTCGATTGCGGGAGTGTAATCCCGTACTTGGCGGCGACTGTCTGCTGCACGCATCCGGTGATGAGGAACGCTCCTAGACCAAATCGGAGCAAACTGGTTGCTTTGGGCACTGGGATCCTCGTCAGCATGCGGATGCCATAACGGATCATTACACCTGGCTCCCCCTTCTGGCTGAAAAAGACGGGCCAGCACAGGCGTAAAGATTTTGTTAAGATCGTTGTGACGACTTCCGGCTTAACGATTTTTCAGGCCGAACGTCTCAGTTAGTTACCAACCCACCCTGGAGCCAAAATGCACAAATCTCTTGCAAGACTCGGAATCTCCCTTGCCGCCGTGGCCGCAGCAGCGACAATGCCCGCCCTCGCTGCATCATCGGCGTTCGCCTCGCCCGTCTCGGCGATGGTGGCCGCCCCGCAGCAGACCGCCACTCCGGTCAAGAAGGGAGCCGCCAAGCGTGAGCGCCACCCAGAGATTCGGAGAGCGATCGCCGCACTCAAGCGCGCCAAGGCCGACTTGAACCGCGCGAATCACGATTTCGGCGGACATCGCGCCGACGCGCTCGCTGCCACCGACAAGGCAATCGAGCAGCTGGAACTCGCGCTCAATTACGACAAGAAGTAAGTCGCGGGAATAAAAAGGCGTATGTCCGCCGCGGCAACACGCGGCGGACATACGCTTCGTTCTATCGCGTCATACGGGCGGCGGTGCGCTTCTGCCTTTGACGAAGTGCCAGATGATCGCGATCACGGCGATGATGAGGAGGAGATGAACTAACCCTCCGACCACCGGAAAAACGAAAAAGCCCAATGCCCAGAGTACGATTAGTACGAGCGCGATCGTGAGGAACATGGCGGCTCCGTGAGGTTGTGAGGACGATTGATATAGTGTTCGCCGAGCGCATAAAGCAAGCGCCGGGCCTCAAGAAGTGATGCGGCCCCCAGTAAACGGAATACATCGTGCGTTAGGCCGTGGGTCCTTTTTTGGCAGATCGCGCATTGACAGCAATACACGAGGGAGAGCTCGACCGCCTGGTTAACAAGGTACCAGCGGTCACGTTTGTATTCTGGATCCTCAAGATCCTGGCTACGACCGTAGGCGAGACCGCGGCAGATGTTTTGTCCACCACGTTCAAGCTCGGTACGGTCGGCACGTCCTATGTGATGGCCGTACTTCTGATCGTCTCACTCGTATTTCAGCTTCGGGCCAAACGCTATGTCCCGGCGATCTACTGGATCGTTGTCGTGTTCATCAGTGTTGTTGGCACGCTCATCTCGGACAATCTAGTCGACAATCTGGGCATTCCTTTGTCGACGACTTCGCTGATCTTTGCCGTCGCGCTGATTGCTGTCTTCGTCTTCTGGTATCTGAGCGAAAGGACGTTGTCGGTTCACACCATTTACACGGTGAGGCGAGAACTGTTTTACTGGGCTGCGATCTTGTTCACATTCTCGCTGGGCACGTCGGCGGGAGACCTGCTCTCCGAGCGTCTCGGTCTCGGCTATGCGCTCTCGGCGGTCATGTTCGGCGCGGCGATCGCCCTGATCTACGTCGCGTACCGCCTGAACGCGTTCAACGAAGTCCTTGCGTTCTGGCTCGCCTACATCCTGACTCGTCCCCTTGGGGCCTCGATGGGCGACTTGCTCACCGCGCCGGGGAATGCGGGTGGCATGAACCTGGGTACCATTCCCGTTAGCATAGCTTTCTTGGTCGCGATCGTAGTCCTGGTAATCCACCTCGACCGCGAGGAGAAGAAAAAGCGCGCGCCGCTTGAGGAAGCGCCTGCGGCTCGCCGGCTCTGACGTTGCTAGCGTGCGGTGATGATTTCGAGTCTTCGCTCGATCGCTTCCAGTCGCTCCATCACTTCGCGATGCTGCGTGTCTTCCGGGGTCGGACTCCTGGCGACAAACGTCAGCGCCCCTCCTGTTTCCAGCCGGCACTCTTCGACCTCCGAGATCGATCTGATCCCTTGCCCGCGCGCTGCTGCCTCGAGTTCGGCTACCGTTATCAGCTCCTCGTTGAGCCGGTCGTGGAGAATCTTGCCGTTGGACACGAGAATGTCCGGACTGCCTTCGACGGCGTCGAGCTTTCCCGACTTGAACAGGTAACGAACAAGAAAATGATTGGTGAGCAGTAGCACCGCGGCACCGAAGAGGCCTCCCAGCACCGAGTTGTCGTTCCCGATGATTGCGTTCTGGACTGTATTGGATAAGAGGAGCAGTACGACGAGATCGAACGGGTTTAGCTGGGACAACTCACGCTTGCCGGCGAGACGGAGCCCGACCAGTACCGCCAGGTAGACGAGGAGGGTGCGGATCGTTTTCTCGAGCAATGGCACGCCCGGGACGAAGAGGTCGTTCCACAGGCTCCACAGATAGTGGGTCATGTTTTCGGTGTTCCGCGGGGGAATGTACGCCCCCAATCTAGCGCCTGCGCTCTAAACTTCGGGCATTAAGAGAGATGCGGAGCCGAGCCCGATGGCCACGCCGGCCGCCCAGCCGCCGACGACGTCGTCTACCCAGTGTTCGTCGAGATAAAGGCGGGACCATCCGACGGCGAGCGCGATGACGGCGACGCCGGCCCAGAGGAGATCTCGCTCGGACGGCGAGAGATCGTCAGCGATTTCAGCAGCGGCGGCGATCAGGATCGCCGTCGCGGCCGTCACATGTCCGCTCGGATAGCTGTACCGATTAAGCCCGTGATGAGGGCCGGCTTTGGGCGGCCGACGCTGATGCACAAACAAGCGCACCGCGTTGTCGAACGCGAGCGCGCCGAGCGAAGCCACGCTCGGCCCGAGCCCACCGCTCCTCTCCTTCACTCGAATCAGGAGTCCGAGCGCGGCAGCGGCAAACGGATGCGCGTGGGGGTCGGCGAGATAGCTGATCCCTTTGGCGACCGTCCTGAGCGCGGGTGAGCGTCGGGGACGAATTCGCCGACGCACGGCGCGGTTGACCGCCCCCGTCGACTCACGTTTGACCGCGACGCCTATTCCTCCGGCGATAGCGGCGCCGGAGACAGCAGTGATTGTTCGTGGCGAGGCCATGCGCCCCAAATAAGCAAGTGATGGACCGCCCGATCTAGATCATCTGGATCCAGATCATCTGGGCGGTGGGGCGTCGTGAATTCTGGACGCCTGCTCGAATTGCCGTCTCTTCGACGGGCTGGGTGCGGCCGCTCGCATCACTGTATCCCGAACGGCGGCGCGGATGCGCTCGAATTGCCTCTCTCGAATCCAGTCCGCTGGCGCCATCCACGACCCGCCGCACGCCACTACGTTCTTGAGCGCGAGATACGCTTCGAAGTTTGCGGCCGTGATTCCCCCGCTCGGATTGAACTCGACGCCGAAGAACGGCCCGGACAATAGCTGCAGATACGCGAGGCCCCCCAGTGTCTCGATCGGCCACAGCTTGAACAAGTTGAGTCCCGCCTCGAGACCGGCTTCGATCTCGGTGGCGGTGCCTACGCCGGGATAAACGGGGACCTCGTGTTCGAGGCAGTACTCGACCACGCCGCGGTTGAACCCGGGCGAGATTACGAAGTGCGCTCCGGCAGCTCTCGCTTGTTCAGCCTGCCGAACATTGAGCACCGTGCCCGCTCCAGCGAACATCTCCGGCTGCTCCCTAGTGATGCGCCGCAGCGCGTCAAGAGATCCAGGAGTACGTAAAGCGATCTCTGCGATCGGCAGCCCCCCGGCCAAGAGTGCGCTCGCCAAGGGCACCGCGTTCTTCGGCTCTTCTATGACAACTACTGGAATGATGCGCCAGCGCCGCAGCGCTTTCGTGATCATCGACTGTTGAACGTTCATCTCATCTCCGCCAAAATGTTACACCAGAATGTTACAGCTAAAGCTGCACACCTCTTTGTGGACGGGCAACAAATGCACTCTTTGAGAGTACGCCCCTTCAGCAGGGCCTCGCCCTCACCGTAGATCGTTTCACGCGATTTGCGTATATCAGCCCCCGAACTGGTCCCGAAAAGACTAACCCGAAGAGACCAACCGATGAAGACGCTTACCCCAATCGTTCTGGTGTTCGCGGTCGCATGCCATTCAAGCGACGGCACCGCACCCATGGCTCCCCCCAGCGACATCAGCAGCATGAATGTCGGGGAGGTCAGAGTGCTCACGCCGTCCGCCATTCCGAACGGGATCAATCTTTCCGTTTCCGATGCCCGGGATTACGTGATCATCGTTGGGAACACGAATCCGACAATCGATGCAGTCGCAAATTTCGTGGTGAAGGCAAACCGGTCCGCGACAGGCTCATTCGGTCTTTCGGCGGCCGCCGACCTCAATGCCGGCTTGAACCGCGCGACGCAAACGATCAATGCGACGACGCCTCCTCAACAAGCGCTCGAGTCCCAAGTCCGGGCATACGAACGACAGAATCTCACGCTCCGCTCGGGATCGGTTCCGTTTAGAGCGACGAGGCTGTCTTCCAACAGCAGCGTTCAGACCGCGGTCGTGCCGGCGGTGGGCGACACGCTCAACCTCAACGTCCCAGACGGCAGCAGCAAGGATCTCTGCGCCAATTTCTTCAAGACGCGGGCTGTAGTCGCGTCCGTCAGTCGCCGGGCAATCCTGGCCGTCGACACCCTGGACGGTCCCCCGACCCTTCTCTTCCCGCAGACGGTTCTCGACTCGATAACCCAGGAGTTCGACAGTAACACGTTCGTGACCGACAGTTCGTACTTCGGTAATCCGACGGACATCGATGGTAATGGTCGCATCATCCTGCTGTTCACCGGGCGGGTTAACAAACTCACGCCTGCTAATTCAAATGGCGGCTTTGTCGGTGGATTCTTTTTCGCGGGAGACTATTTCCCGCCGACCGGGCTGCCCAATCAGTCGTGCGCCGAGAGCAACAGGGCCGAAATCATGTATCTGCTGGCGCCCGATCCGACGGGCAAATTCGGCAACGTCAGGACCGCCTCCTCCGTCCGCCAGGGAACGCGTGGGACAATCCCGCACGAGTTCGAGCACATGATCAACGCGGGCAACCGGTACGTCAATAATGCTAGCGCATTCGAAGACAGCTGGCTGGACGAATCGCTCGCGCACTTTGCGGAGGAAGCCGTGGGTCGCGTGTCGCGTGGATTCACCGATCTTCAGTTGTTGACGATGGCGGATATGCTGCCCAGTGGAAATCAGTCGGCGCGCGACGACTTCAACGCCTTCTTTTTCCAGAACTTCGCGCGGCTCTCATACTGGATGGCGCGACCGGACACCTCATCGGCGATCAGCTCCAACTCCGCGAATCTTTCTTCGCGAGGGGCAGGCTGGGCGATCGCCCGTTTCGCCGCCGACAATTACTCCAACGGCGACGTGCGGGGATTCACGAGGAGGCTTACCGCCGGACCCGCGACCGGGATCAACAATTTCACGACGGTCGCCGCCGCGCCACTCGACACACTAATGGCTGGCTGGCTCGTGTCGATGTACGCAGATCATCTTGGCATTCCCGGCCTCAATCCCGCCAAGTACCAGTACCGCTCGTACAATTTCCGGAACATCATGCCGCCCGTTGCGGGGTCGGTGCTGAGCAATGGCGGCGTCTACCCGCTCCAGGTGACCTTGATCGGAAGCGGCTCCAACAATATCTCAACGATGGTCAAGTCGGGGAGCGGGGTTTACTTCAGACTGACCGTGGCCGCCAACGCCGGGGCGAAAACCGTCAAGGTCTTAGACCAGAGTGGCTCGAACGTGTCGTTCGTCGGGGCGCACGTTTACGTGCTGAGGGTGCAGTAGATAGGCGCTTTGTCGGACTGGGGCCGCAGCCGCAACTGCACCCGCAAGGGAAAGACGTCAGCGTTGGTGGTCGGAAGAAAGTAATCTCCCCCTTCCCTCACCGGACCGAGACCTGAGAGCTAGCGGCTAATCAGGTCAGACCAACGACTTCTTGATTGAACCGGGTGACCCGTACAGCTCCCGTTCTTGACGGGACCTCCAAATGTTCCTATGCTCGATAGAACGTAGTCCCACCCATTCAGGAGACTTCCATGTCCGTCTACATGGTAGAGCGCGAGCTGCCCGGCATCTCGATGGACCAGCTCGCCGACGCGCAAAAAGCCGCAATCAACACGAGCAAGCAGTTCACCAAACAGGGAAAGCCAGTCGAGTACCTCCGCAGCACCTTCGTTCCAGGCGAAGACAAATGCATGTGCTTGTTCGAAGCGCAGAGCGCGGACACGGTGAAGCAGGTCAACGACACCGCTAAGATCCCTTACACCCGAGTCGTCGAGGCGATGGATCTCACGCCGTAGAAAGCCGTCCCCGTCACGCTGGGCCCGAAACTGGGTTGACAGCGTTTGTTTGCGCAAAATCTGATAGTCAAACCCACAAGGAGATGCGTCGTGAAAAAGACACGCCGAATGCTGCTCACGATGGTGATGGTTGGGCCTATGGCCGGCGCTCCGGCGCTCTTGGCACAGGGCGATGCGCAAGTGATACAAGGTCTCGAGAGGGACTGGCAGCGCGCTATCGCCGCGCGCGATGTGAACGCGATTGTCGCGCTCCACGCGCCCGATGCAGTGGTGATGATGTCCAACAGCCCGCTCGCGTCGGGATCAGCGGCAATTCGCTCAGCCTACAACGGGCTCGTAAACATTCCGGGCGTTTCGCTCACCTGGGTGCCGACCAAGATCGACGTCGTGAGCCCGACTGTCGCGACCGACATCGGAACATACACGCTCGCATACGACACGCCGCAGGGCAGGGTCACCGATCACGGCAACTATACGACAGTGTGGCACAAGATCCACGGACAGTGGCGCGTCGCGATCGATGCTCCGGTGACTACAACTCCCTTCCCGATAACGGGCGCGGATCTGGCCGATATGCAGATGCTGCCCAGCAGCGGCATTGCATGGAGCGACTTCTCGTCGCCCGGTTTCGATCCCGGTGTTAAGATCGCCGTCCTGCACGGCAATCCCGGCGGCAAGGGCGACTACACTCTGCGCCTGCAGTTTCCCGACGGCTACAAGTTTCCAGTTCACTGGCACCCGGGCGGCGAGCACCTCACGGTGATGTCGGGCAGCTTCTTGCTCGGCATGGGGAACACCGCCGACTGGAGCGCGGTCCGCACCTATGGGCCGGGAGATTTTATCTACATCCCAGCCCGGCACCCTCACTACGGTGGGGCGCAGGGGACGACGGTTATTCAGCTACATGGTGAAGGTCCGTTCCAGTTAATTCTGGGGAGCCCGAAGTAGACACGGCTCCTGCAACGGAGCGAGGCTTTGCAGGGGACAGCTATCAGGCTTACGAGATCCTGCCGGTACTGGCGAGGGGGCGAGGGCATGAGCGCGTGCCCTTGCCTCCACACCCTCCGAAGGGTCTTCCCGTCGTAATCCTTTGAGAGCAAGGAATTAGTCCGTCATCGCCGCGCAGTCACCCCCGTTGCCTCTATTTGTCACTGCACATCGTAGGCAGAAGTGGAAACGTGCTTTAGGTACTTGTCGAACCACCCCACGATGTGCCGCAGCCGCTCGACGCGGTGCCAGGGCTTTCCCGAGCGCGAGAGCTCGTGACTCTCGTCGGGGAACCGCACCATCACGGTCGGCTTGTGCAAATACTTGAGCGCCCGGAACATCTGCTCGCCGCCCAGCGCGGGCGGGGTCCTAAGGTCAGACTCGCCTTCGATTAGCATCAGAGGAGTAGTCACGTTCGCGACGTAGGTAATTGGCGACACCTCGGCAAAATCCTTGGGGTCTTCCCACGGCGCAGCCCGAAACCAGGTCGGATTGAAGAGCGTGAAGTCGGCGGAATACCAGAAGCCCGACCAATCGGCAATGGATCGCTGTGACACGGCGGCGGCGAAGCGATGCGTCTGGGTGACGGTCCAGTTGGTCAACACGCCGCCACCGCTCCCGCCAGTGACTCCCATGCGCGTCGAATCGACGTACCCGCGTTTGAGTACTTCATCGACGCCCGCCATCAAATCCTTGTAGTCGTCTCCCGGATAGTGGAACTGGATGATGTTCGCGAAATCCTGACCGTACGACGTGCTGCCCCGCGGGTTGGTGTAGAGGACGACGTAGCCTTTAGCAGCCATCCATTCGAACTCGTGCGTAAACGTGTAACCATAGGCTGCGTTCGGTCCACCGTGAATCTCGAGGATGAGCGGATACTTCTTTGACGCATCAAAGTGCGGCGGCTTGAGAATCCAGCCCTGAATACGCCGCCCGTCGAAGCTCTTGTACCAGAATTCCTCGGGCACGCTCAAGTCGAGCGTGCTGAATAGGCCCTCGTTCATATGGGTGATCTGCCTCGGCGCGGACCGGGACACGCCGGCATCGAAGACGAACAAGTCGCCGATATTAACCGGCGTCGAGATGAGCGCGACCATCTTCGATCCATCGGCGCGGGCGGAGTAGGCAACCACGTCGTGATCGCCAGTCGTCACCGAGTCCACCTTCCCCTCCGTGGTCGAGAAGCGCTTGAGATTGGCGCGACCCTTCTCGGTCGTCACCACTGCCACGCTCGTCCCATCTCGGCTCCAGATGATCCCGCCCTCCGTCGCCGCGCGCGGCGGATGCTGGTCCGCCGTGAGCTCGCCCTCGACATCGTAGTCGTAGTTCGCGGTCAGGTTACGCGGCTCTGAACCCGGAACCGCGTCGACGATGAAAAGATCGCCTTGATCGTAGAACCGGAGTGGCTTTCCGTTGACGATTCCGGTGAAGGCGATTCGTTTGCCATCTGGTGAAGGAGCGACTGTGCCGATCTGCCCGTCAATGCTCGCAACCTTCACAATCGGGCCGCCATTCACTGGAACGGAGTAGAGCTCCAGACCGGTCGTCGCGTAGTACGGCTCGAGCCGACGATTGGAGGTGAAATACAAACGAGAGCCATCGTTCGCCCACACCGGCGCTCCCTCATCGAATGCCCCGAAGGTGATCTGCTTAAGAGTCGGCAGCGCTCCCGTAGCGCCGATCGACGCGGGCACAGTCCAGATGTGAGCGTGCGCGGTCGGATCGGTGTAGCCGCCGCCGTTCCAGCGATATTGCGCGCGCGTAATGACGCGCACATCGCTCACGTGTTTCTTCTGCGTCGAATCAGCCGCAGCTTTCTTCGCGGAATCGGTTTTGGCCTGCGCAGTGAGAGACGTATCCGGGGCAGACAGGAACGCAATCGTGCGGCCGTCGGGCGACCACACGGGAGACGACGCGCCCTTGGGAGCGTCCGTGAGTGGACGCGCTTCGCCCCCATCCATCGGGATGAGATAGATCTGCGCCGGCTTTGACTTTCCATCCACTGGCTCGGGCGTTCTGACGAAAGCGATCTCCCGCCCGTTGGGCGCCCAGCGCGGGGATCTGTCGTCCCGCCCCGCGGTCAGCAAGCGCGGCGGCGCGCTCCCGTCCGCCGGAACGACCAGGATTTGCGTCTCGTAGCGATCCTTATCCTCGTTCACGCTGACGCGCACGAACGCGACCTGCGATCCATTGGGGGAGATTTCGGGATCGGCAGCCCAAACGAATCTGAACAGGTCGGTCTCGGTGATCGGCCGGCGTGCCTGCGCGAGGCAGAGCCCAGGAGTGGCTGCAGCGAATAGGAGTGGCAGCGCTATCGCATACCGGCGCAAGCGATTCATCGGATTGCCGTGGAGAGAGAAAGTGATTCCTAAGCTAAGTCGGGCCGATTTAGGCCACCACTCCGTTCACATTTTTAGACGCCGAAGCGAGAGATCTTTCCTCCAACACTTGGGCAACCAAGTCGAGCGAGCTTCCAACTGCCTCCAATGCTACCGCCAAGTGATAGATGACGTCGGCCGCCTCCTGGGCGGCGCGGGTTGCATCGCCATCGGCGCACGCCGTAATGAGCTCGGCACTCTCCTCACCGATTTTCTTGAGACGCAGATTCCGATCAAGGAGGAGCTCGCGGGTGTAGCTTCGCCGCTTTTCCCCCGCTTTCGGTGATTGCGCTTTGGAAGGCGCCCTCGACTCCTCCTTTAATTCCGCGTGCCGAAGGGCAATGGTCTTCGCCAACGCACACCAGATGGTGGGGACTTGGACTGCATCATCAAAGCAGGACACCGCACCGGTGTGACACGCAGGTCCGGCGGTACGGACGCGGGCGAGCACCGTGTCGCCGTCGCAATCAAGTGTGAGGGTAACGACGCGCTGGACGTTGCCACTCGTTGCGCCCTTTCGCCACAGTCCGCGTGTCCGCGAGCGATAGTGCATCTCGCCGGTCTCGATCGTGCGCTCGAGAGCTTCCCGGTCCGCGTTCGCCACCATCAGAACTCTGCCACTGACGGCGTCCTGCGTCACCACCACCACGGTGCCTTTGTCCTTGTCAAAACGCACTGCTTGGAGATCGAAGCGCGGACTTTCACTCATGAGCCCGGTCCTGCCGAGGCCAAGACACTCGAAGCGCCCAAAATCTCCCGCGCAACCGTCGCCAGGCTGGCGTTGGTCGCGATCGCGTCCCCACCAAATGGCGTCGCCCTGCCCCGCCAATCGGTAAACGTCCCACCGGCTTCCGTAACGATGGGCATCAAAGCGGCACAGTCCCAATCCGAGATTACGTCGTCCACCATGATCTCGGCGCGCCCGGTGGCAACAAGGAGGTAGCCGTAGCAGTCTCCCCAGGTTCGCATTGTTAGGGCACTATCCTCGAGACTTTTCCACCGGTCGCGTCGTGCACTATCGCGCGTAAATCGCGCGTCCGTTGTCACGAGCCGCGCCTCGGCAAGCTTATCCACTGTCGACACACAGGTGCGTGATCCGTTCCACCAGCATCCCTCGCCGAGCGCCGCAACGATTATTTCGTCTAACGCCGGAAAATACGCGGCGCCGGCGATTACGCTCTCGCCTTGGGCGACCGCGATCAACGTTCCCCAGAGCGGCACCGACTGAAGAAACGTGTACGTGCCGTCAATAGGATCCACGATCCATCGGCGCGCCGCCCCCGCCCGCACCGGTGGCAGCTCTTCCCCGACGATGCCGTCGTTCGGAAAGCGCTCCTCGATCCAATTCCGCGCCGCCCGCTCGGCGTTCAAGTCCGCCAAGCTCACCGGAGATCCGTCGCTCTTGATACGGGTCTCAGGATTCCGCCCGTAATAGCTCTTCGCAATATCGCCGGCCATGCGCGCGACTTCCGCGACTGCACCCATATAGATCCCGGAATCACTCACGCAGCCGCCCTCACCGAAATGTTGGCGGCTTGGAGCGCCGATTTGATGCTACGGATGTCCGTGATACCGTCGTGCAGGACGCCCGCCAGGAGAGCGGCGTCGGCGCCACCGCGGATAAACGCATCGACGACGTCGCGAGCGGAGCCCGCTCCACCGGACGCGACGACCGGCACCGTCACGGCCGCCGCCACCCGCGACAACAGCTCGATGTCGTAGCCGGAGCGTGCGCCGTCACGATCGATGCTGGTGAGGAGGATTTCGCCGGCCCCAAGGTCAACACACCGCTTCGTCCATTCGATCGCGTCGAGTCCCGTTGGCTCCCTTCCCCCATTCACGTAGACTTCCCAGCGCTCGCCAGTTCTCAAGGCGTCGATGCTCGCCACGACGCACTGCGATCCGAATCGGGTCGCCCCTTGGGTCAAGAGCTCCGGCCGCCGAACGGCCGCAGAGTTGATCGCGACCTTGTCCGCCCCGGCGCGTAGCGCGCTAGCGATATCTTCGACTGTCCGCATTCCTCCCCCAACCGTGAGCGGAATGAACAATCGCTGGGCGGTACGGCGAACGAGATCGAGCAGGTTGCCTCTCACTTCGTCCGTGGCGGCGATGTCCAGGAAGACGATCTCATCGGCGCCCTGCGCCTCGTAGCGCTCGGCCAAAACAACCGGATCGCCCGAGTCGCGAAGGTTCACAAAAGCTCTTCCCTTGACCACGCGGCCGTCCTTTACGTCCAAGCACGCGATCACCCTGTGAGTCAACATCATTCCACCGTCAGTGAAACCGATCCCTTCGTGCTCACGGTCTTGCCGGTATCAGCAAGAGCATCACGAAGGGCGAGCCCTAGCGCCTTGAAGGCAGCTTCGATCACGTGATGGCGATCGCTGCCGCGGAGGACCATCACGTGGATGGTTGCGCGCGCCTCGTTGCTGAACGAGCGCATCCAGTGGTCGTAGAGGCGGCTCGGCAGCGGCCCTTCGTAATACGGGCGACCTCCGATGTCGACCGAGACCTGTACGAGCGCATCGTCCATCGGCACGACACGAGTCCCGTATCGCGCCGCGCCCGACGGGATGATCTCTCTGAAAGCGCGGCCGAGCGTGAGCGCAACGTCTTCAACGAGATGATGCATGAGGTCGCTCCGCGCCTGTACGTCCAGGGTGAGTCCGGAGTATCGGGCGAATGCGTCGAGCATGTGGTCCAGAAACCGGTTTCCCGTCTCCGTTTTGCTGGCGCCGCCTCCGGCTCGGAGTTCGATCCGGATTGAGGTCTCGGTCGTCTCTCGCTTTGTAACGCTCATTCGGGGAACTCCTCGATGATTGTTTGTGGATCCAGCTTGCCGGTGTAGAGCGCCATTCCAATGATGGCGGCACTCAAGCCCAGCGCGGCCAGCTCTCGGATGTCAGCGACGCTGCGCACTCCGCCGGAAGCCTGAACTGGCAGCTTGGAGCGAAGGGCGATTTCCTGCATCAACGGCAGGGCGGGACCTTCCATGCGACCCTCTCTCTCGACCGCTGTGACAAGGATCGCGGCGAGCGGGAGCGAGTTCAGCTCGTCGACAAAGTCGAGCACGCTCTGTGGATCGGTTTCGGACCAGCCGCGCGTCAGGAGCTGCCGCGCCCTCGTGTCAGCAGCGACGATGATTCGGTTCGGATAGCGGACGACCACATCCTCGAGCCAAGGGCGATCCTCGATTGCGCGCGTGCCGACTACGACCTCCGACGCCCCCATCGCAAGCAGTTCTTCGATCGTCGCGAGATCACGCACTCCCCCGCCGCATTGCACCTTGAGTGCAGACTCACGGGGTGGCTCCGCACCTACTCCGGGACCGGCCTTTGCCTGTGCCGAAACCCGGCCTTCAATGAGGCAGGCCTCGAGGATCGCTTTCACGATCTCCCGATTCGATCCCCGCCCCGTAGCGGCGTCGAGATCGACGAGATGGATCCGGCTAAATCCGAGTCGTCCCCATTTTTCCGCGACCGCCAACGGATCCGGGATGCGCACGATCTCGTCGGCGTACGCTCCGCCCACGAGCTGTACGCAGGCGCCATCGCGCAGATCGATGGCTGGAATCACCTGCACTTGATCAGATCCTCGATCACGGCGTTGAGGAAAGCGCGGCCACCGACTGAACTCTTCTCCGGGTGAAACTGCAGGCCGATCGTATTCGCGCTTCTGACCACCGAGGCGAATCTCGCATCCTCGTGCGTCGTCCAAGCAAGGATCGGCGTCTCGACCTCGGGCTCGCAGATGTAGGCGTTGGCGAAGTACGCGGTTTCGAGTTGCACTGGCTCTTCCCCGTTTCCGTTTTCGCGCCACTCAACTTGGTTCCAGCCCATGTGAGGAACCTTCGAAGTGCGGAGGCGCGTGACCGTGCCCGGAATGAGCCCGATCCCGTCGCCCGCCGCCTCCTCACTCGAATCGAAGAGGAGCTGCATACCGAGACAAATGCCGACGCATGGCAGCCCATCGGCAAGCGCGGATCCGAGATAGCATTGCGCACTCTGCATGGCACTGGCAGCGACGCCAAAAGCTCCCACGCCAGGAAGCACCAGTACGTCGGCTTTCATCGCCGCTTTGAGATCCGTCTCGATCGAGATATCTCTCTCAACTGCTGAGATCGCCTTCAAGAGCGAGTGAAGGTTGCCAGCGCCGTAGTCGAAGATTGCAAGGCGCGTCATGCTCCCTCCCGTGCCTTTGCTGCCAGGCCTATCATTTTCTCAGCCACCAGTGTGTCGAGGCAGCGCTGCATCATGTCCCACGGTCCAATCGCGACCCGGATGGCGTCGCCTATTCTCGTGAGACCCGGAAGTGGACGCACGCGGATTCCCGCGCGCTCGAGTATGAGAGAAGCCGTAGCGCAATGGCCGACCGGGATGAGTACGAAATTGGCCGACGACTCGAGCGAAGCCACGCCCCGTTCGGCGAGCGCCGCCCGGAAGGCAGAGCGATTAGCGATGACTTTGTCCACGTGTTCGGTCACCCACGCGCGATCACTATCCAGGACCGCGATCGAAGCACGCTCGGCCAGCGCGTTCACCTTGTACGGGCCGCGCGCCTTCAGGACTTGAGCGATCAGCTCCGGGGAGCCAATACCGTAGCCTACGCGAAGCCCGGCGAGTCCAAATGCCTTGGACATCGTTCGAGTAACGAGAACCGGCCGGCCACTCGAGGCGAGATCCGTGAAATCGTCGCCGCCGAATTCGACGTACGCCTGATCGATGATTACGAGTCCCGGCGCCCGATCGACGATCTGCTCGACCGCTTTCCGCGAGAAGACGCCACCCGTCGGATTGTTTGGCGAACAGAGATAGATGATTCGCGCGCCAGGCCCGAGCATGGCTTGGGCATCTGCATCAAGCTGCCCCGTGAGCGGAATCGCGACAGGGCGGAGCCCGTTCGTTCGCGCGAAAACGGGTATCATGCTGAACGACGGATCGGGCACGCAAAGGAGATCGCCGGGCTCGCCGAAAGCTCGTATCGCCGCATCCAACACGTCATCCGAGCCGCAGCCACAAGCAATCATTTCGCTCGGCACGCCGGCATAATCCGCGAGGGCACGCGAGAGTTCCGGCTCGTATGCAACTGGATACCGTGCCACCTCGAGCTCGCCGGCTGACCGAAGCGCGCGCAATGCCGCGGGCGGTGGACCCCAGAGGTTCGTGTTGTCGCTCAAGTCCGCTGCGCAGCGCCCGCGCGGCGCCGAATATAGCGCGATCCCACGGTAGCTCTCCCGCGCCAGAGTAGCGATCGAGTCGGCGCGGCCATTGTCCTTCGTCTGGATCATTGGGGCACTCCAGCCGAGAGCCGCGGCAGCGTGCGCCTGCAAACCTTCCGCGTCGGCTAGAACGGCGGCGTCATCCGCGAGGCGTTGTGCGGCCTCTCGAGTCAGCTTCTGGTATGACGTCCAGCGAACGAAGTCGAGGGGTCCGAGTCCCGAATAGCTGCGCGCGAGGCCGCCCGTCGGCAGAACGTGATTGCCGCCGGTGATGTAATCTCCGAAAACAACCGATGATTGCTCACCAACGAATACACAGCCAGCGTTCCGAATGTCGGGCAGCACGCGTTCCGCCTCCTTTAGCGCCAGGAGCAAGTGCTCCGGCGCGAATTGCTCGGCGAAATCGACGGCTTGGGTGATCGAATCGGCTGAGAGAATGGCTCCCTGTTGCAGGAGCGCCGTCCGAACCACATCGCCGCGTGAGACGCTCGGAAGCGTCCGCTCAATGGCGTCGGTGATCGCAGACGCTGTGTCGGCGCCGAGAGCGAGAACTACTACGCAAGCATCCACATCGTGCTCCGCCTGCGCGATAACCTCGCGCGCGACTCCATCGACGTCAGAGTCCGCGTCACAGATAACCAGGAGCTCGCTGGGGCCGGCTGGAGAGTCGATTCCCACATCTCTACTCACCTGGAGCTTCGCTTCTGCGACGTAGGCGTTACCCGGGCCGACGATCCTGTCGACGCGCGGAACGCTATCGGTGCCGTAGGCCATCGCGGCGATCGCGCCCGCTCCGCCTAGGGCAAAGACACGATCCACGCCCGCGATTTCGCACGCGGCGAGCACTACCGCCGCTGGGTACCCGTTCTTTTGTGGCGGAGAGCATAGAATGACCTCGGAAACGCCGGCGACTCGGGCCGGAACTCCCGCCATGAGGACGCTACTGGCGTACGCGGCGCGGCCGCCGGGAGTGTAGATCCCGACGCGCTGCAAGGGGTCGGGTCTACGACCCACCGTCACGCCCGGCTCGGTTTCTATTTCGATTGCACGGGGGGGAGCGGCCGAGTGAAAGCGCCCAACATTCCGCGCTGCTCTCTCGAGCGCGGATCTGAGCATCGGATTGATCTCTGCCAGCGCTTGCCGCCTGACGGCGCGTGGCACCTCGATTTGATCGAGCGACACTCCGTCGAATGTGGCCGCCATTTCACGGAGGGCCCCATCACCCTCGAGCCGCACTCGGAGCAAGATCTCCTGGGTTTGATCGCGCACAAGCGAGTTGGTCGTGCCGGCTCTCCGGAGGAGCGAGGCACGCTGGTCGGCGGATAGCTCGGTCAGCCTACCGAAGTATCTCACGCGCGCTTTCTCTATCGTGGTGCTCATGGCAGTAGGCGCTCCACTCGCGTAACGAGAATGCCCGTAGCATCGAGCGCCTTGAGCGCGCTGATCGTCTTGTAGATCCTGGCGGCGTCCACCACCGCGTGGACAGCAACCCTATCGCCTCCATTCAGAATGTCGATGACTGTGGGGCCGTTGATGCCAGGAATGATCTTCTTGACGGCATCGAGTGATTGGCGCGGCACGTTCGCCATCAGGTATCTCTTCCCGCGCGCCATCACGACCGAATCGAGCGCCATGATGAGCGAAGCGAGCGCCTCGCTCTTGGACCGGTCAAACGCGTTGTCGCATTTCGTGACGAGCTGTGCACGTGAGGTGAGGAGTGTCCCGATCTCGCGCAGCCCGTTGACCTTAAGCGTCGACCCGGTCGAGGTGATGTCCACGATGATTTCGGCGATGCCCAAGAGGGGTGCGATTTCCGCCGCACCCGATATGGGCACGATCTCGATTTGCTGATTGCGCGAGTGGAAGAAATCCCGCGTGACGTTGGGGAAGGAAGTCGCGATCCGGCTGCCGGACGCGATGTCGTCCAGGCTCGTGATGACGCTGTCCTCGCGCGCGGCAGCGATCAAGCGGCACTCGCCAAAGCCCAAGTCCAGTCGTCGCTCGAGCGGCCGTGCCGACTCGCAAACGAGGTCCCACCCGGTTACGCCAACATCGGCAACGCCATCGGCGACGAACTCGGGTATGTCCTGCGCGCGAACAAATAGCGCCTCGAATTCGCCACCGAGCGAAGCCGTGAGGGCGCGCTCTCCCTTGGTGAGTACCGGGAGGCCGGCATCCCCGAAGAGCTCGCGCGTATCGTCGGCGAGCCGTCCCTTGTTTGGCAGTGCGATCTTGAGCATGAGATTAGTGGTAGAAAACAAAAAGCCCGTCCAGGAATGGACGGGCCGCGGAAGCTCCGAGAGTGGAGTCTGACTAGTCGACTATAGTCTGACCTGCACGCGCAAAAGCGTCCCGCGGCCCGTGAGGCCGTGGTGGCTATGCGTATGGCGGAAGGAAGTCGACATGGTCATCGATTCAATGGTAAGCAGTCTCCGCGACGAGCGCAACAGTATCGCGTTACAGGGCTCCCTTTCCTCCGATCTCGGGAGGCCGGTCGGTCGCTTTATCACCAATCTGGGCCATGTCATCACTCTGATATGAAACCGACATCCAGGTGATACGAAACCGGCATTTACATGGACCAGCTTCCAGCGAACTTGGTCTCGTGCTCCCACTCAGCGAGGAGCGGAAATGAGCGAAACGGATGACTTCCCTCCAAACGCTATCCGGACGGGAGGCTTGTGCTTAGCCCTCTCAGGCGGTGGCTTTCGCGCCACGCTGTTTCATTTAGGTGCGCTGCGGCGGCTGAATGAATTGGGCTTGATCTCAAGCGCCGCCGCAATCTCGTCCGTATCGGGCGGCAGCATCATGGCAGCCTGTCTCGCCGACGCCATGATCGACTCGCCACCCGTACCTGGCCAACCGCTCGCGAACTTTGACGCACTCGTCGCCAAGGTTCATGAGCTCACTTCCTACAACCTCCTTCGAACGATTCTTCTGAAAAAGGCCGAGCCCTGGAACTGGGGACAGTCACTCGCGGAACTCGTGGCGAAGGAACTCGAGGAGCACGTAACGTCTCGCGTCCTAACGGATCTCCCGGCCACACCCCTCTTTTTGTTAACGGCAACAGACATGGTTTTCGGAGTCGACTGGATCTATTCGAGGGACCTGGCGGGGGACTATCAAGCCGGATACAAAACGAGGGGGCTCGACTCAATTAGGATCGCATACGCGGCAGCCGCATCCGCGTGCTTTCCGCCGGTCTTCGCGCCACTATATCCGTTAGTCAAGGCGAACGAGTTCGAGGGCGGCCAGGCCACAGGTCCCGATGCCGACAAATGTCGTAGCAGCATTAGGCTGTCCGACGGGGGTGTTTACGATAACATGGGACTTGAGCCCGTCTGGAAAAATGCGGAAACGCTACTGGCTTCTGACGCGGGTGGTCCGTTCGAGTATAGCCGGGACAGGAGCACCATAGCCGATGTAAAGCGGTACACAGACATAGTGGGGAATCAGGCGCTCTCGCTACGAAAACGCTGGTTGATTTCGAGTTTTATGGGAGGACCGGGGCCGGGCGGTAAGCCCGGCCTGGCTGGAACTTATTGGGATACTGGGCTCTATCGCTCCTATTACCCAAATGGCGATTCGCTAGGCTATTCGAAGGAGGTGGCGAAGCTCATTTCGCGCATCCGAACCGACCTCGATTCCTTCTCGGAAGGCGAAGCGCGAATCCTTGAGAACCACGGCTACCTAGTCGCTGATATCGGCTTGAAGATCCGGGTTCCTAAACTGTATCAGAACGCGCCAGGGCTCTCAATTCCTTATCCTGATTGGTTGCCCGAAGTTCGCGTTAGGGAGGCCCTTAAGGATAGTTCAAAGCGTTGGTACATCGTGTAAGACCAGGTGGGCCTAGCGACCAAGCTCCGGTCGAATGCCACCAAGGAGAGAAGATGAATTACTTCGCGATCACTTTGGCTCTGATGCTGACCAACCTAGACGGACCGACTAGGGGGACGGCATCCACCGCTGATGCAAACGGTATCGCTCCGGAAGCGCGCGCCTATCACCGGCAGGGTCCAGATCTCGGCGTCACAACGCGGAGACTCAATATCCGATCAAGCCCCTCCGCCAATGGCCGACGCCTTAGCACAACCAACGTTGGTGACACGCTGGTCGTGCTAAGCCCGAGGGTGCGGAATCGGTACCTCCACGTGGCCACTGCGGGCGGTGACACGGGATGGGTCATAGCGCGGAACGTCAAATTGCTTTCGTCAATCAACCCGGCAGCCCGGGGAACGCTTCCGCTCCCCACACCCGTTCGTCCCCCTGCTCGTCCTCCCGCTGCCGGTGACGTCGCCGCCTGGGAGAAGCCAGCTCCTGTGGAGCTACAAGGCGGACTGTGCGCGCCCCAGGGGTTGGGGAAAAACGGAAAGCGTGCACCAGATCCACAAACCGACCTCCGTAAGAATCGAATCGACACGGCGGACGCATATCATCCGGTCACTTCCGCGCAAATACTGGCGCTTCCTTGGACTGGTCTTCCGCGACGCCGAGCTGGTTGGAACTCGAGCGACTCGCTGCAAGTGGTGCGGTACGAAGGGCCGCCCGTCGCTCTCCAAGGCTACCTCGTGGATGTTGTTGAAGAAGGACCCGAGTCAACTAATTGCGAGATCGACACTCCAGAGTGGCACGACTGGCACATGTGGCTAGTTCCGACAGCGACCGAAGCGGCAGCCAGAGATCGGAAACGCGCGGTAGTGGTCGAGGTCACGCCAAGGCTGCGCGCGAGATCGCCAAATTGGCTATTTCCATCCCTTAAGGCGCTCGCACGAAATGGCGAGCAGGTCCGAATTTCTGGTTGGCTGATGTGGGATCCAGACCACCCGGACCAAGTCGGCAAGACAAGAGGAACCACCTGGGAGATCCACCCAGTCACTCGGATCGAGGTTTTCCGCGCTGAATCCTGGACGGACATCGCTCATCCGTAGCGGAGTAGCCGATTTGAGTTGGCTTCGGTCTATATTTGGGTATGCCGACAGACGCGCAACGATGGCGGTTCCTCGCCGATCACATGCTCACCCTACATACCGACGGCGGAAGTTACGGCTATATGGTGCATTGGTGTCGAACCGCGGGGCCCGGTCAGCCAAGCAAGTTCTATCCTGTCTCGAACGGAAGGACAGCGGACGAGGCGATTGATGCGGCCATAGCGCGGTACGAGCGAAAGCGCGGCGGCGATAAGAAAACGCCAGCGGGTTAAGAGCGGCTCGCAGAACCAAGGATCGCCCACAGGCATCGGCCGGTAGTCTTCATTCAATTGCCGTTGCAGTTACTTCAGGGCGGCTCGCGTCGTATGTTGCGCCGAAAGCTCATGCCGTCCCCCGCCCATCCGATCGCCATCCACAAGTTCGGCGGCGCCGCGCTTGCCGGCGCGAGCGCGATCGCCCACGTCGGCGCGCTCTTGGCCAAGCCATCGGACGAACGACGGGTTGTAGTGACCTCGGCACTCCAGGGCGTGACCGATTCCCTCCTCCGAGCAATTCAATGCGCGACAGAAGGCGACGCGCGCGGCGCCGACTCTATAGCCCGTGAGCTTGCCAAGCTACACGCCACTGTCGCTCAAGCCTTGGTGACGGGAAAGGAGCGCGTCGCGCTTGAGCGCGCACTTACGTCCCTAACCAAGACACTGATCGAGAACCTGGCCGTCTTGGGGCCTCCTGCTACTGACCGTGGGCACGGTCGGGATGCTGTCCTCGCGCATGGCGAGCGCGCAGCTGCACGGATCGTCAGCGCGACGTTGCGCGCAAATGGGACGCCGAGCGTGGTCGTCGACGCGACCCAACTCATCGAAACGGACGGCCGTCACGGCAATGCTGCGCCCGACCTCGCCCGTAGTGAAGTCGCTACGCGATCCGCGCTCCTACCCGCACTCGAGGAAGATCTGATCGTTGTCGTTCCGGGTTATATAGGAATGGGACACAATGGGCAGGTCGTCACGCTAGGTCGCGGCGGATCAGATCTTACAGCGACCGTGCTTGGCCGCGCCTTAGCGGCACGAAGCGTCACGCTTTGGAAGGATGTCCCCGGCGTGATGACGGCCGATCCGCGCCTCGTTCACGGCGCTCGGGTAGTGCCGTTCCTCGATGTGCGCGAAGCCTCGGAACTCGCATACTATGGCGCCAAGGTGCTTCATCCGCGGACACTCATGCCGCTTTTGGGCGGCACCACCCTGAGGCTGCGCCCGTTCGCCGATCTCTCGGCGCACGGGACGTCGATCATTGCGGGTAGGTCCGTCAAAGGTGCTCCGGTAAGGGCCATCTCCGGCATGCCCGACCAAGCGATGATCACCGTGAGTGGGAGCGGCATGCTTGGCATCCCCGGCGTGGCGGCGCGAGTGTTCGGTGCGTTGGCGCATGCGCACGTCTCGGTGTCGCTCATCTCGCAGGCTTCATCGGAGCAATCGATTTGCTTCACGATCCCCGGCAATCGGGCCGACGAGATAACGGCGTATTTGCGCCAGGATCTTCGGGACGAGCTGGCACGGCACGAGATCGAGGACATTACAGTGCAATCGGGGTTGACGACCATCGCAGTCGTCGGCTCTGGAATGGCCCACATGCCGGGAATCGCCGCGCGCGTCTTCGGCGCGGTTGCCGACGTGTCGGTGAACGTCGTCGCCATCGCCCAGGGCGCGACCGAGCGCAACATCTCGTTCGTAGTCGACGACCGCCAAGGTGGCGACGCGGTGCGCGCGGTGCATGCGGCGTTTCGACTCGACAAGGTCGGTGGTGGCCGCGTCGCCAGCAAGGCGGAGGCTGCGGACGTGATCATTCTCGGAGTCGGGCGGGTCGGCGGAGAGCTCGTCTCGCAGATCCAATCGCTGTCGTCCCGGGAAGCGCCACGCCTGAGAATCATCGGACTCATTGATCGATCGGGCTTTCTTTACAACCGGCGCGGCTTGACCGGTCGGCAGCTCGCGCTCGCACTCCGCGAAAAGCAGTCTGGCGGCGAGCTGGAGCGTGTGCCTGGAGGAAAGCGCGCCACCGCCCAAGCGGCCGTGGCCTTCATGACGAGCCACGCTATGGTTCGGCCCGTCCTGGTGGATGTAGCAAGTGGCGACACGTCAGGGGCGTTGACCACGGCCTTGGATCACGGGCTCGACCTCGTTCTCGCGAACAAGGTGCCCTTGGCGAGCAGCTTCGCCATCTCCAAGCGAATTCTCGGCGCACGCGAACAAGGACGACGCGTGCTGCACGAGGCGACCGTCGGTGCCGGCCTGCCGGTCATCGACACGCTTCAGCAATTGGTCGCCTCCGGTGACCGAGTGGAGGCGATCGATTGCTCCCCGTCCGGCACCATGGGATTCGTGTTCAGTGAGCTCGGACGGGGGCGCGCCTTCTCCGACGTCGTCCGGCAGGCAATGTCGCTTGGATATACAGAACCGGATCCGCGCGACGATTTGAGCGGGATCGACGTCGCCCGCAAAGGGCTTATCCTGAGCCGAATGCTCGGCTACGCAGGAGAGATGCAGGACGTCGAAATCGAGTCGCTTATTCCGGAAGCGCTACGCGAAGTCTCGCGCGACGAGTTTCTGACCGCGCTCCCCGCGTCCGACGCATCGTGGGCCGCGGCCGTCGAAGATGCGCGGGCGAACAATGCCGTGATCCGTTATCGCGTGCGCGTCACGCGAGGCGGCGTCCGCGCTGGTCTCGCGCGCGTCGCTCTGGGAAGCCCGCTCGCCTCCTTGGACGGTACCGACAATCTCTTCGTGTTCATGACCAAGCGGTATCGGCAGCGCCCGCTGGTGGTGTCGGGGCCGGGCGCGGGCGCAGTGGTCACCGCCGCTGGCGTGCTCGGCGACGTACTTCGCATCGTGACGGCGTGAGCGAGGCCGGGCGCCGAATCACGGCGACTGCACCGGGCGGAATCGGCAATATTGGTCCCGCCTTGGATGTGCTCGGCTGCGCGGTTGCCGGCGCACGCGATGAGATCACCGTCGCGTGGCGCGCGGAGCCGGGCGTGGAAGTGGCGGACGCCGGTCACTCCGACCTTCCGCGCGATGCCGCGCAGCACACCGCAGCACTCGCCGCCGCTGCCGTGCTCCGTCGCAGCGATGCGAGTCACGGGCTAACGCTCTGGTGCCGGAAAGGGCTTCCCCTCTCAGGAGGACAGGGCGGAAGCGCAGCGTCAGCGGTGGCAGGCGCGGTCGCGACCAACGCTCTGCTCGGGAATCCGCTTGGCACCGATGCGCTGCTCGCGAGCTGCCTCGACGCGGAATCTGCCGTCGCGGGACCCCACCTCGACAACATCGCCGCATCCCTCCTCGGCGGGATCGTGCTCGTCCGAACGCTCGATCCAATCGAGGTGATTCGACTTCCGGTTCCGGCACGGCTGATACTGGTTCTTGCGCATCCTGCGCAGCGCCTCACTACCGTCGATTCGCGACGTGTACTGCCAGAGCAGGTGTCGCGCGCTGACGTCATCCACCAGCTTGGGAACGCAACGGCGATCGTGGCCGCCTGCTACACCGGAGACGTCGCGCTCTTCGGCCGCCCCGTTGACGACCGCATCGCGGAGCCCGCGCGCGCGCCGCTCTTGCCGGGGTTTCTCGCAGCGAAACGAGCCGCGCTCAACGCGGGCGCGCACGGCGTGTCTATTTCCGGTGCGGGGCCGAGCGCCTTTGCAGTCGTGTCCGACGACGTGACGGCGCAGGCCGTGGCGGCGGCGATGCGCGCGGCGTATGTCGCTGCCGGGCTCGAATGTGCGACGCGGGTCACGCACGTCGACCGGGAGGGCGCTATCGTGCACGAGACATGACGGGCCCAACCATCCTGCGCTGCGAATCGTGCGGCGCCACTTACGGCGACGACCTGCCGCATGCGACCTGCCCTGCCTGCGACGGGTTACTGCTCGCAGAGCACACGCCTCCTGCAGTGCGCGGAGCGGCACTGCGTTCGCTGTTCGATTCGCGCGTCGTCCCGGCTGCCGCGTCCACTCACGAGCGCTCGGGCGTTTGGCGGTTCCGCGAGCTCGTGCTCCATGCCGCTGACGTGGAGATAATCAGTCATCCGGAAGGAGACTCGCCGCTCATCACTCGTCTGGCGATCTCCGCTTACGCTGGCGTTGAGGATCTCGTCATCAAGCACGAGGGCCATAACCCGACCGGATCGTTCAAGGATCGCGGTATGACGGTCGCACTCACCCAGGCTCGGCGCGTCAACGCGCGAGCGGTTGCCTGTGCATCGACCGGGAACACATCCGCGTCGTTGAGTGCCTACGCGGCCCAAGCCGGGCTGCCCTCGTTCGTCTTCGTACCGGCCGGCCAGATTTCCCTGGGCAAGCTCGCACAGACGATCGCCTACGGCGCCCGGGTTCTCGCGATCGACGGTGATTTCGACGATTGTCTTCGGCTCGCGCGCGAAGCAGCGGCCCTGGGCATCTACCTCGTGAATTCGGTCAACCCTTTCCGCCTCGAGGGGCAGAAGACGATCGTGTTCGAGCTGCTCCAGCAATTAGGCTGGCAGTCGCCGGACTGGATCGCACTTCCCGCTGGGAACCTGGGTAACACATCCGCATTCGGCAAAGCGTTGCGCGAGGCTCGCTCTCTCGGCCTGATCGACCGCGTGCCAAGACTCTTGGCAGTCCAGGCGGCGGGTGCGGCGCCGTTCGCGAAAGCGTTCGCCGAGGGGTTCGTCACGCGCCACCGCGTCCGCGCCGAAACTCGCGCTACGGCGATCCGGATTGGCGACCCCGCGTCCTGGGATCGAGCCGTCACCTCGATCCGGGAGACCGACGGCCACGTCGTCGCCGTTAGCGACGAAGAGATTTTTGCGGCCAAGGCTGTGATCGATCACGCTGGAGTCGGATGCGAGCCGGCGAGCGCGGCCAGCATCGCGGGCGTCAGGAAACTGGTGGCGGCTGGCGAGATCCCGTCGACCGCGCGTGTCGCTGCTATCCTTACGGGCCACCTGCTAAAGGACACGGGTACACCGGCGGATTCGCCCATCCCCGAGACGCTCAGCTATGGGGCCGCCATGGACGTTCTGAGCAAGCTCAGTCCTTAAGGCAACTTCAGTTAGTTACCGCCAGCGCGCCAGCTTGAGCACGTCGTTCAGGACCCCGGCCGCCGTAACCGCCACTCCCGCTCCTGGCCCCGTAATTACTATCGGGTTCGCCCGGTAACGGGTCGTCGTGATCGCGAACTGATTGTCCGTCCCCGTCAACGTCGCAAAGGAGCTCAATGCACCCACAGCGACAAGGCCGACGCGCACACTATCCGCGGTTACGTTGGCGCGGTAGAGGAGCACGCGGCCACTGGCCCGCGCGCTCGCAACTCGCTCTCGCCACACCTGGTCGAGCTCTTCGATCCGCGCCAGAAATTCCTCAGTGGTCACGGTCCGCAATTCCTCGGGCACGAGCGACTCCACCTTGACCTCACGCAGCGTTCCCTCGTAGCCCAAGAGTTGGGCCAGAATGAGCGCCTTTCGCGCGACGTCAATGCCCGACAAATCGTCGCGCGGATCGGGCTCCGTGTAGCCGAGTGCGATCGCCGCGCGTAGTGCGGCGGAGAACGCTGTGCCGCGCCCGATCTCTCCGAACAGGTAGCCCAGCGTTCCGGACGGACAGCCTTCGATCGCCAGCACCTCGTCGCCCGATTCCTGGAGCTTGCTGATGGTATCGAGCAACGGAAGGCCGGCACCGACGGTCGCTTCGTGTAACACACGCCGCCCGTGCGCCGCGGCATGGCGCGCAAGTCCACGCGTGACATCACGCAGGTCGGCGAGCGGTCGCTTGTTCGCGAGCACGAGATCCATCCCCGCCGCGATCGCCGCTTCGAGCTCCGGAGTCGTGTCGCTCGCGGTGACGTCGACGAGGATTGGTCGAGAGAGGCTGAACCGGCGTATTGAGGCGAGCGCCTCTGACGCCGTCGCGCCCACACCCAAGGGCGCCTCTGCCAGCGGTATCCCCAACTCCTTGGAGCGAGCGAGAGTCTGGAGGCGCACCCCGGTGAGGCCATCGGGGTCCAAAACGAATCCGCTCCGATCGATAACCGCAGCGACACGCACGCCACTCCGCTCCGTCGCATCATCGAGTTGTCGAGCGAGCTCGCGCCCGATCCGGCCGTACCCTAAGATGACGACGTCCGCTCGCGCCGCTCGCGTCGACTCGCCACGGTGGGGCCGCGCCCCGTTGCCGGTCTTGACAACTTTTGGTAGAGCGCTCCATTGACCGTCGAGCACTTCTCGGAGGAGCGCGGACACCTGCGCGCTCTCCAGCAGGAAACCATCGTGTCCCTTGGACGATTCGATCTCTCGATACTCTCCGCCCGCCTCCTCGGTCCAACGTCGTACGTCGAGCGGATCGTAGAGCAGGTCGCCCGGAATTCCAACGCCGATGATCTTACCCTTGACCGGCGCGAGCGCGCTCGCAACGCCACCGCGGTCGCGACCGACGTCATGGCTGTCCATCGCGTCCAGGAGCGTCAGATAAGTGTGGACGTCGAAGCGGGCGCGGAGCTTCTCGCCCTGCCGCGACAGGTATCGCTCCACGGCGAAGCCACCGGTCTCGTGCTCGTCGCGGCCGAACCGATCTGCGAACTCGCCAGCTGTGCGATAGGTCATCATCGCGATCATGCGTGCGATCTCGAGTCCGTCATCGCCCGCCGCCGCGATCGCGCGCCGCTGGATGTGGCTCCAGGCGATCGCTGACGCCGGATGCTCGGCTGGCGCAGCCAGGACTACCACGTTGCGCGCGAGTCCAGGATAGGTGGCCGCGAACTCCATCGTCACCATTCCGCCCAGCGACCCACCGATCGCGAGCGCGACCGACCGCACGTTTAGCGATTCCACCAGTTGGCCCACTAACCGAGCCATGTCGCGCGTCGTCACTTCGGGAAAGGGTCGACGGGCAGGATCTGACGGCCCCGTCGTCCCATAACACGACCCGAGTAGGTTGGTACACAACACCGCGTAGCGATTGGTGTCGATCGCTCGATCGGGACCGACGACGTCGCGCCACCAATCGCCCACCGCGTCGGCCGAGCCCGTGAGCGCGTGGAAGACCACGACCAGGTTGTCGCGCGTCTCGTTTAGCGTTCCATCTAGGAAGTAAGCCTGCTCCACATGACGCAGCACCTCGCCGCTCTCCAACTCGAAGCGGTCAAGGAGCTGCACCCGGCGGTGACGTGCTGGCTCACCGGTTTCCGACACCGACGCGGGTTCCAAACGCTCTGGCGCGTCGGCATCGAGAACGGTGGGGCAGGACGTCACAGTCCGAGCGCTCCGCGCAGCGCGACGTCGAGATCGGCCTTCAAGTCGTCGACATCCTCGATCCCAACCGATAGGCGGATCAGGTCGGGCGTAACCCCGGCTGCTTCGCGCTCGGCAGGCTCGAGCTGCTGGTGAGTCGTGCTCCACGGATGGATGATCAAGCTCTTGGCGTCGCCGACGTTGGCGACCAGAGAGAAGAGCTTGGACGCGGCGATCACCTTCTTCGCCGCCTCCTCACCGCCCAGAACGCCGAAGGTCAGCACGCCGCCGAAGCCACCGGTCAGGTAGCGCTTGGCCGTCTCATGAGTCGGATGCGAGGCCAATCCGGGGTAGCTCACCCACTTGACGGCTGGATGACCCTCGAGGAACTGGGCCAGCGCGAGCGCGTTTTCCGAGTGGCGTTTGATTCGGAGCTGGAGCGTCTCCAGACCCTGGATGAACAGAAAGGAATTGAACGGCGAGAGCGCTGCCCCAATGTCGCGAAGCAAGAGCACTCGCAGGCGAATCGCGAAGGCGATGTTGGCGCCGTTGAAGTTCCCGAATACTCCGCCGAATGAGAGTCCGTGATACGCGGGCTCCGGATCGACGTAGAAGCCCCGGAAGCGCTTCGACGCGGTGTAGTCGAAGCGGCCGCCATCGACGACGACGCCTCCTATACTCGAGCCGTGACCGCCGATCCACTTGGTCGCCGAATGCAGTACGACGTCGGCGCCGTGCTCAATCGGCCGAGTCAAGAAGGGCGTTGCGAACGTGTTGTCTACGACGAGCGGCACTCCCGCCGCGTGCGCCACGTCAGCAACGGCGCGCAGATCGGACACGTCTAGCCCCGGATTCCCGATCGTCTCCACGTACACCGCCTTAGTCGTCTCGTCGATCGCAGCCGCGAACGACGACGGATCGTTTCCGTCCACGAAGCGCGTCGTGATGCCGAGCCGCGCGAGCGTGTACTTGAGTAGGGTGAACGTGCCCCCATATAGCGACGAGGAGGAGACGATTGAATCGCCGGCCTGCGCCAGATTGAGAAGCGCAAGCGTTTGCGCCGCCTGACCGCTCGACGTCGCGATGGCCGCCACCCCACCCTCGAGATCCGCGATGCGCTTTTCGAAGGCATCAGTGGTGGGGTTCATGATGCGCGTGTAGATGTTTCCGAACTGCTGCAGACCGAACAGGCTGGCGGCGTGCTCCGGGCTGTCGAAGACGTAACTCGTGGTAGCATAGATGGGGACGGCGCGCGCGTTCGTCGCCGAGTCGGCCTTTTCCTGGCCGACGTGAATCGCGCGGGTCCCAAGCCCGGCGACGTGCTCCTGCTCGATCGTGGTACTCATGGGTCCTGCTCCGGAAAGAGTTGTACAGCTGTGGGTGTGCCGAGGATACAAAAAAAACCGGCCCTCTCGGTGAGAGAGGGCCGGCGGCTTACAGAAGGTTCTCTGGTCAGCTCACGCGCTGGTGCACCTTGCACGCACGCGCCGGTCCGTCTCTCTTCTCGGAGAGCCGCACATGCTAATGCGACAAATGGGGCTGAGCGCGAACGGATTCATCGGGTGACGAATTGGGCTGAGGTGGAGAGAACGATGAATAATAATGAGTGCCGATGAGCGCGCGTGTCAAGCTTGTCTCTTACCAGGACTGTAACGGCACCGCGACTACACCTGTCCAGGGCCGGTCCAAAACTGCGTCGCGCAACACTCCTGACCGATAGGTAGAATTCAGTTGCACCCCACGTTACTGTGGTGGGGTGGCTCCCACAACCAGTTCCAGACTGCGCGCATTCGCTGCGCTCGCCGCAGCCGGATCTCTCTGGGGCACTGGCTTTCTGTTCGGTAAATGGGCGCTCAGCGAGCTGTCGGTAGGGCACCTCGTCCTATATCGATTTCTGATCGCCTCCATTGGCTTCGCGCCCATAACATGGCGAGCGCTCAGAAGCGCCGAGACAAGAGTGGCCCGTCAGGATTTGCCACTCATCTTCGTTGCGGCGCTCCTCGGCGTGCCGGTCCAGTTTCTGATCCAGTTCGCCGGGCTTGCGCGGACGACGGTGTCGCACGCTTCGCTCATGGTTGGTGCGCTCCCGGTTCTGTTGGCGGCCGGATCGGTGCTTTTTGTTCGAGAGCACGTGACGCTGGGACGATGGCTCGCGCTGTTCGCATCAATGATCGGTGCGGCCCTCATTGCCTTCGGAGCGTCGACCGGCGAAGGAGGCAACAAAGCGAGCGTCACCGGCGACCTATTGGTCGGCCTGTCCCTGGTCGCCGCGGTCGCCTGGATCCTCTTGAGTCAGCGACTGATGAAGGAGGGACGGCACTCGCCGATCGTTGCCAGCGCCTACGTAATCACGGCGGGCGCGCTTATCCTCGCCATCTGGGTAATCGGCACGGAGGGATTCCCGCCCGTCCACCTTTCAGCGCGCGGGTGGGCGTCGGTCCTCGCGTCCGGACTCTTAGCCACCACTGTGACCACGTACTTGTGGAACTGGGGCGTGGCGCGTGTGCCCGCGTCTCAGGCGGGCGTATTTCTCAACTTTGAACCGGTCGTCGGCGCAATACTGGGCGTGGCCCTATTGCACGACATCCTCGGACCTTATGGGATTCTTGGTGGGGTTCTGGTTATCGGGGCTGCAATTTTCGTCGCAGCGAAGTAGAAGGGTCGACCACCGGCGAGTCGTTATGCGACTACACCTTTCGCGGCAGGTGAACGGTGAAAGTTGTGCCGGCCTCTTCAGTAGACTGGACATCGATTCGACCCTTGTGCGCGTTCACGATCCGATCGGCGATGTAGAGTCCTAAGCCAAGATTTCCGCCCGCTCCGCTGGTCACGGTCGTTTCCTTCCGTTTCATTGGATTGAAGATGCCGTTCAACTGCTCGGCGGGTATCGCGACCCCGCGATTGTGTATCGCAACTGAGACTTCCTTCTCGTCACCCTGTACGCTGACCGTTGCCGTCGTTTTACCGGAGCCGTACTCGAGCGCATTGCCGATCAGATTCGTCAAGACCTGGCTCACGCGCGCGCAATCCCATTCACCCTGTAGAGAGCCGCGCGCGTCAACCTTTATGGTTCGATCTGGATGCGCCGCCGAAATCTCGTTCACGACGTCGTGGACAGCCTTCCCCATGTTCATTTCGGCGCGTACGATCGGAATGCCGCCGCCGAGGCGGCTGCGAGTGAAATCGAGCAGAGCGCCGATCATCTGGTTCATGCGCTTGGAACTGCTGGATATTCGGGACGTGAGAGTAAGGTGCGGCTCTTTGAGCTCCTGCGTCTCGAGCATGAATTCGGCCGACATCATTACCGCTCCCAGAGGGGTCCGCAGGTCATGGCCCAAAATCGCCAGGAACATCTCCTTGGAGTGATCCAGGTCCTGCGTGTATCGCGCAATCGATTCAGCCAGGGATTGGTCGATGGCTTCGTTAAAGCGCGTCAGGTCGTCGATATCGGCGGACGTGAGTGGTCCGCGCGCCTTGGTCCACAGCCGGATCACGCTCGCCCGAAGAGCCCGGTACTCTGAGACCATCTGATCCGTGGTAAAGCCACTTTCAGCGCGATCAGCCCCGTGTTTTTCCGCCGCGGTATTCTTGTCGGTGACGGGTGCATTCCCCTTCGATTTTTCTGCCTGCTCGTGCTTGCCCTGGGGCGTTTCCAGATCCCTGGCGATAACAGTGAGCATCTCACTGGCGTGGTCCCGGAGCGACGCGATGTCCATGGAGCCGCTGGCCGGGGCGCACGTCCGCGCAAATGCTTCAAACTCCGCCATGATCGGCTCGCGGTTCTGTACTATGAAATCGGAGAGCCGCCCGCCTTTCTCGCCGCGGAAGTCAGGCGATGGGTTGTCGATGACATTCTCTATCGACCCCTGTCGCCGACCAGTCCCATTGCCGGGCACCGACTGTAAAGGAGGCGGAACGAGCAAACGAGACGTTTCTTCGGGCATACGACACTCCGGGCACTGAACGCGGGCGTCGCCAGAAGCGCCAAGGGCTGTCCTTCGATCTGCTGACAGCGGGTACGCGGGCTGGTGGGAACGCCCCGCGCGAACAATCAACTCCACGGAATCTAACATCTGGCCGAGAGATATTGCAGAACTCTTGTTTATGCTGGTCAGGGTGTGGACTCACACATCGTGAGGCCTTACGAGGCTCGCCGCGGGTCTTCGGCGCTAGTTAGCTCTGACAGTTGTCGATAAAGTCTGACGCACCGCTTCCAGACCGGCACTACCAGACATGGTGTACCGCAAGCCCTACTTCGGCCTCTCTTCTCAGGCTGCCGCATTTTTTGCTCCTACTGCCGGTGGATCTGCTCGCCGGTGCAGGCGCACGATGAGAACGGCTGTGCTGAGCGGGCCCAGTCTCGAGTATCCTAAGCATGGAACACTTCGATCTGATCGTTGTCGGCACCGGTGCAGGCGGCTCAGGCGCTGCGGCTGTCGGATTGACCGAGGAAAAAGCGAGGCTGAAGGGTCTCAAAGTCCGCGTCAAATCCGAAGACACGCGGAACTGGTTTTCGAACCGCAGAGTTTGCGAAACGGCTGCGATGTACAAGACACTGGTCGACGAAGAGACGGGCCGGGTACTCGGCGCCCATGTGCTCGGACCACACGCGGAGGAGGTCGTCAACGTGTTCGCTCTTACGATCCGATACAATCTCACCGCGTCAGACTTGACCCACATGATCTATGCCTATCCGACGAGTGCGTCGGATGTCGCTTACATGCTCTGACAGGCTGCCGGGCTTCCGCACAGGCTAGCCGAGCATGCGACCAACTCGTGCACGCATGCCTGTCATGTCACCCGCGACACGGAATGATGTGGCCCCTCGTTTTGTGCTTTGCAAGCTTAGCCAGCGCTTGTAATTCGCTATTTACTTTTCTGCCGACGTGTCCTAGGTTGGGCGACATGACCGGCAACTGGTTTAGCGCGACCTATTACTTCGGTGCCTTCGGCTACGGCCGATGGGGGCCCGGTTCGCGCGTGCGGTAGATATCAGCTTGAGCATCGCAGACAAACCAAGGCCTCCGCATCGCGGGGGCTTTTTCGTTACCGCCCCCAGGAATGCGCCAACGAAACTCTCACCACACAGTCGGGGCAGTCATGATTAAGTCCGAGTCAGGTCATCTAAAAATTGCACGGCCTCTGGCGAGCGGTGGATTTTCCACCAACGACGGCTTGCGTCCGTATCGACTCGCAGCTCATCCTCGGACCGGAGGGGCTCTGACCTCGACTCGACCGGTGCGGGTGAGCGACACTGTGAGCATCGGTGGCGGCGCAATCACCGTGATCGCGGGCCCGTGCTCCGTTGAGAGTGCCGAGATGATCCTGAGCATCGCCCACAGCGTGAAAAGCATGGGAGCGGTCATGCTGCGCGGGGGTGCGTTCAAGCCGCGCACTTCACCCTACTCTTTTAATGGCCTAGGCCCCTCGGCCTTGGAATTTCTGGAGAACGCTCGGAGCGTGAGTGCTCTGCCGATAGTGACGGAAGCCATGGATACCCGGCAGGTTGAGATGGTTGCGCGCACCGCTGACATGGTTCAGGTCGGCGCGCGCAACATGCAGAACTTCTCCCTGCTCGAAGAAGTTGGCCGCTGCGGCCGGCCCGTACTGCTCAAGCGTGGGCTGTCGGCTACGATCACAGATCTTCTTCTTGCGGCCGAGCACGTGATGGCCGCTGGGAATAGCGATGTGGTTTTGTGTGAGCGCGGTATTCGTACTTTCGAGACCTCGACGCGGGCCACTCTCGATGTCTCGGCCATCCCGGTTCTCAAAGAGGAAACACATTTGCCCGTGATCGTCGATCCGAGTCACGCTGGTGGTCGCTCGCGTCTCGTGCTCCCCTTAGCACTCGCCAGCATCGCCGCCGGAGCGGACGGCATCATGGTCGAGGTGCATCCCGATCCGGAGGCAGCACTTTCCGACGGTGATCAGTCGCTCACGATCGAGGAGTTCGGAGAATTGATGCGAGCCTTGGAGCCGGTTGCGGCTGCTGTCGGACGAACGATGTGAACGGCTATAACTATTTGCCGAGCGTACCGTGCGGCGGTGCTCAGTTCGGAGGTATTCCGTCCCGAGCGGCGCCGCCCGCAAGAAGGGATTCCTGCAGCATGAGCGTCCGGATATCCTCTTCGTTCAACAGCTTCTTCCGGTCGGCTAGCTCCTTGAACCGCGCGAACAGGATGCCCAGCTCTTCGTCGGTCAGCTCGTAGCCGAGCGACTCTGTCTTGACACGGAGTGCGTGTCGACCCGAGTGCTTGCCGAGCACGATCCCGATCCCATCCCACCCGACTGTGTCCGCGCTCATTATCTCGTAGGTGAGCCGGTTCTTGAGTACGCCGTCCTGATGGATTCCGGCCTCGTGGGAGAAAGCGTTGGCGCCGACGATCGCCTTGTTGGGCGGCACATCGATACCGGTGCACTCCGAAACCAGGCGAGAAGTGCGGGCGAGCTCGCGGGTCTCGATATTCGTGTACAGGCCAAAGAACAGGCGTCGCGTGTGAAGCGCCATCACGAATTCTTCCAACGCCGCATTCCCGGCGCGTTCCCCAATCCCGTTGATGGTGCACTCGGCTTGTCGGGCGCCCGCGCGCGCCGCCGCGAGCGAATTCGCGACGGCCAGGCCGAGGTCGTCGTGGCAGTGCGCCGAGATCGTTGCCCGCTCTACGCCCGGGACATTGGCGCGGACTCCTGCGATGAGGGCGCCGTATTCGTCCGGAGTGGAGTACCCGACCGTGTCCGGCACATTCAAAGTCGTGGCCCCAGACTGAAGTGCGGCGGTCAGAACTTCGTAAAGAAACGCCGGATCAGACCTGGCTGCATCTTCCGCTGAGAACTCCACGTCGGCGCCGAGCGAACACGCATGGGAGACGCTGGCAGTAGCGGCCGCGACCACCTGCGAGCGCGTCATCCCGAGCTTGTGTTTCATGTGGACGTCGGACGTAGCGAGAAAGATGTGAATTCGCGCATTCACCGCCGGCTCGACCGCCTTCCAGCATCGCTCGATGTCCCGCTCGTTGGCGCGCGCCAGGCCGCAGATGGCGGGGCCGTCAGCGACTCCGACTTGTCGCGCAATCTCGTGCACGGCGGCCCAGTCGCCATCGGACGCGGCTGGGAATCCCGCCTCGACCACATCCACTCCGAGTCGCGCCAATTGATGCGCTATCCCGAGCTTCTCGACCATCGTCATCGTGCAACCGGGCGCCTGTTCGCCGTCCCGGAGGGTGGTATCGAATATCTTGACGCGGGCGTCGGCGTTTGCGTCGCCGCGAGCCGTGTCGCTAGGCTCTCCGTCCCGGCTTTGGGTCATCAGAGTCATGCGCTCGCCGCGCCCGGCACCACTTCCTTGGCGTTCACGAAAGGCATCATCCGGCGGAGCGAGCGCCCCACGTCTTCGATGCGGTGGCTGGTCTCGGCGGACCGGATGCGCTTGAAGCGCGGCAAGCCCGACTCGTTTTCAGCGATCCACTCGCGGGCAAAAGAACCATCGCGGATCTCGCTCAAGAGCTCTCGCATCACTTCACGCGTCCGCTTGTCGACGATGCGCGGGCCGGCCACATAATCGCCGTACTCGGCGGTGTCGGACACCGAGTAGCGCATGTAGTTGAGCCCGCCCTGATACATGAGGTCCACGATCAGCTTGAGCTCATGCATGCACTCGAAGTAGGCGACCTCGGGCTGGTACCCGGCGTCGACCAGAGTATCGAACCCCGCTTTGACTAGCGCCGAGACTCCGCCGCAAAGCACCGCTTGCTCGCCAAAGAGATCGGTCTCAGTCTCTTCCTCGAACGTGGTGATGAGCGTGCCAGCGCGGGTCGAGCCGAGCGCTTTGGCGTAGGCGAGTGCGTCGTCCAGGGCGTGCCCGGATGCGTCTTGATGTACTGCCACCAAGGCCGGGACGCCGCCGCCCTGCTGGAATACTTCGCGGACGCGATGCCCAGGGGCCTTGGGCGCCACCATGCTGACGTCCACACCCTCGGGGGCCACTATCTGGCCGAATCTGATGTTGAACCCATGCGCAAACATGAGCGTCTTGCCTTGCCCGAGATGCGGCTGGATGTGATCGCAGTAGAGGCGCGCCTGGCCGGTGTCGGGAGTCAGGATCATGATGATTCGCGAGTGTCGAGTCGCGTCGCCTACGCTCGCAACCGAGAGTCCGGCGTCTTGAGCAGCGTCACGACTCTTCGAGTCTTCCCGCAGCCCGACCACAACATCGACTCCGCTATCTCTCAGGTTGAGGGCGTGCGCGTGCCCCTGACTGCCATACCCGATGATTGCCACCCGCCTTCCGGCAAGGCGGCTGACATCGGCGTCAGCATCGTAATAGAGTTTGGTCATGATTTCCTCAGGAAACGCCGTCGGCCTGGGACCACCATGGGCGCCCCTTATCCTCGGCGGCAGCGGGCTGTTCGCGCGGGATTTCGGCGCCGAGCGCCATGGCCAGGCTTCCCGAGCGCATCGTCTCGCAGGCGCCTAAGACCTTGGCCCACTCGATCATCTCGCCGAGCCGGGCCGGCGTGTCGGTCATCTCGACGACGACGCTCTGCGGACCACTGCCAATGATTCGGGCGCCGAACCCCTCGGCGACGGCCTTGATCTCATCTCTCCGCGGCTCCGGCGCGTGAATCTTCACCAGGGCCGTTTCTCTCACCACATACTGTGCATGGGTCACGTCAGTCACCTCGAGTACCTCGATTAAGCGGTTGAGTTGCTTCATCGTCTGGTCGACATTGTCCGTGTCGACCAGTACGGTCGTGCGTTTTACGCCGGGCGTCTCGCTATCGCCGACGGCAATGCTGTGCACTCCAAGGCCGCGGCCGCGCAGCAATCCGAGCAAGCGGTTGATCGCGCCGGGTCGGTCCTCCACGAGTGCGATCAAGGTATGCCTCACGCCGTCGCTTCCACGCGGGTGATCATTTCGCCAATGCTGCTCCCGGGCGCTACCAGCGGGAACACGTTCGCCTCGCGCTCCACTCTGAAGTCGAGGACGGCCGAGCCGTCGTGATCCCAGGCGGCGCGGATCGCCTCGGTCGCGTCTTCGATTCGATCGATCGTGAACCCGCGAAGCCCGTACGCTTCGGCCAGGCCGGCGAAGCTGGGGCCCGAGAGAGGTGTTCCGCTGTAGCGCCGCCCCTCGAATAGCTGCTGCCACTGTCTCACCATGCCCAGGTAGCCGTTGTTGACGATCGCGATCTTGACGTTCCTGATGCCCTCCTGATGGATCGTGGCCAGCTCCTGGTTTGTCATCTGGAAGCCGCCGTCGCCGACGATTGCCCAGATCGTCTCGTCCGGGTGCGCGATCGCGGCACCCATCGCCGCCGGTACGGCGAAGCCCATGGTGCCCGCACCGCCGCTTGTGATGTGAGTGCGCGGCCGCTGCCACTCGATCAGCTGCGCGGCCCACATCTGATGCTGTCCGACATCGGTGATGACGCGATACCCGCCCCGCGAGTTGAGCGCGTGATTGAGCGCGGCGTAAACATCGTGCGGCATGAGCTCGGTGGTGTCGGGTCTCCTCAGATAGGGCTGCCGGTGCTGGTGCGTGGCCTGAGTGTCTCTGATGTTCCGGAGCCAGACGGCGGTGTCCCGCGCGGGGGTCTCGCTCAAGAGCGCGATCAATGCTGTGCGAGCGTCACCGACGATCGCGACAGCGACCTTCACGTTCTTCCCGATCTCCGAAGGATCGATATCGATGTGGATCACGCGTGCGCGCGGCGCGAATGTCGACGCCTTTCCTGTGACGCGGTCGTCGAAGCGGGCACCGATGCTGAGCAAGACGTCGCACTCCTGAATCGCGCGGTTCACGTGAACCCAGCCGTGCATTCCTGGCATCCCGATGCTGAGCGGATGGTCTTCAGGAAAAGCGCCAATCCCGTGCAGTGTCGTCACCACCGGAATGCCCGTGCGCTCGGCCAGTGTCCGCAGCTCGGCGACCGCGCCCGAGATGATGACGCCCTGCCCCGCCAGAATGAGGGGCTTGCTCGCGCCGGCCAGGAGAAGCGCCGCTTCGCGAACCGCGCGCTTGTCGATACCGAGCGGTGGGTGGTATCCAGGCACGTTCAATGTGACGTTCCAGTCCGGCACCGCGCGCGCCTGCTGCGCGTCCTTGGTGACGTCTATCAGCACCGGACCGGGTCGACCGGTGCGCGCGATGTGAAATGCCTCGTGAAATACGCTCGGCAGATCCGCGGCGCGCGTCACTCGGTAGTTGTGCTTGGTGATGGGCAGTGTGATGCCCGTGATGTCGGTCTCCTGAAAAGCGTCTTTCCCGAGTACGGCGCTAGAGACCTGTCCGGTGATCGCCACCAGTGGCGTGCTGTCCATCCAGGCGTTCGCGATCGGAGTCACCAGATTCGTCGCCCCCGGTCCGCTCGTGGCAACGCAGACGCCGGGCTTTCCCGTCGATCTCGCGTAGCCCTCGGCGGCATGCCCGGCGCCCTGCTCGTGCCGACAGAGCACGTGACGCAGGTGATTCCGATACTCCCACATCGCGTGATAGAAGGGCATGATCGCTCCGCCCGGAATGCCGAACATCACCTCGACATTCTCGCGCACGAGAGCCTCGCACATCACCTGCGCGCCGGTTCGCTCGTCGGTCATGTAGTTACGGCCGCCTTGGGCCGGTAGCGATCACGCGTGGAGTGAGTGATGGCGTCGATCACTGCCGCCGTTGACTCGCTCGTTTCGTCGGCGCCGCGTGCCTTTGGCGTTTCTAGCACGGCGCCACGCCCAGCGTTCGTCACCATCGCCGCGTAACGGGCAAGCCATCCGCGCGTGTAGCGCGGACGAGGCGCGACCCAGTCCGCTCGCCGCTCCCGGAGTTCGGCCGCTGTAAGCTCGACATCCAGTTTGCGCTCGGCCAGATCGATGCAGACCAAGTCGCCGTCACGCAAAAGACCGATCGGTCCTCCTTCCGCGGACTCGGGGGAGACGTGGCCGATGCAGAGCCCGCGTGTGCCGCCCGAGAATCGCCCGTCGGTGAGCAACGCCACCTCGCCACCGATCGGCATTCCCTTGAGCATGCTCGTGAGCGACAGCATCT
>JABXNS010000049.1_pt1 | contig 58539 bp, 55 predicted proteins | sample 7301101 | NCBI WGS metagenome assembly JABXNS01 (sample SAMN14449646, study PRJNA615230) | soil metagenome | isolation source: soil from bare, unvegetated metal-rich iron-sulfur acidic spring small-cell... | place: Canada: Paint Pots Mound, Kootenay National Park, BC | collected 2017-05-25 | reverse complement strand
ACCGCGACCGCCACGTCCGCCAGCGCCGCCCCCACTGCGAGCGCTACCGCCCGTCCGCGGACGTTCTGCCGCCGCCGGTTGTTCCGGCGAAGCTCCTTCGGGATTCTCGTTCTCTGCCATTTATTAAAACTCCAACCCGCCCTCGCGGGCTCCGTCGGCCACACCCTTCACGCGGCCGTGATATTTGTATCCAGCTCTATCGAATACCACGCGCTTGACGCCGGCGCCCTTTGCCTTGGCGGCGATGCGCTTTCCAACTTCCACCGATCGCTCGGTCGGCTTCCCCGAGAGACCGGAATCGGTCACCGTCATCAACGTGCGCTGAGCTGTGTCGTCCACGAGCTGCGCATAGATGTGCTTGATCGAGCGATACACGACCAGGCGCGGACGCTCCGCACTTCCGACCACTTTCTTGCGGAGGCGGAAGTGACGGCGGGTACGAAGCTGATCGCGCGACTTTGGTCTGGCCATCTTCGGCATTACTTGGCTCCCGCCTTGCCCGCCTTTCCAGCTTTGCGGCGGACCTGTTCTCCAACGTACTTGATTCCCTTGCCCTTATAGGGCTCGGGGGGCCGGAGGCTGCGCAGCTCAGCGGCGACCTGTCCCACGACTTCCTTGTTCGCGCCCTCAATGACAATCGAAGTCGGCTGAGGCGCGCTGAGCTTGATTCCTTTCGGCGCTTCATACTTCACGGGATGCGAAAACCCGAGCGCGAGCTGCAATCCGTACGGACGTTGATCTGCCTTGTATCCTACGCCGATGAGCTCCAGCTCTTTCTTGAACCCCTTCGTCACGCCTTCGACCATGTTAGCGACCAGGGTGCGGCTCAGCCCGTGTAGCGCCTTGTGATTCGCCTCATCCGACGGACGCTCGACCAGGATCTGGCTGTCCTTGAGCGAGACCTTCATATCGGGATGGAGTGTGCGCTCCAACTCCCCCTTTGGCCCCTTCACCTGGACTGTGTTGCCTTCGATTTTCGCGGTGACGCCCTTCGGGATTACCACCGGATGCTTTCCAATTCGTGACATCTGCCTCTATCTCCTTACCAGACCAGGGCGAGGAGCTCGCCGCCGGTGCGGGCCTGTCGCGCTTGCCGATCCGACATTACGCCCTGCGATGTGCTCAGAATCGCCATCCCGAGTCCGTTACGAACGCGCGGAATTTCCGCGACAGCGACGTACTTCCGGAGTCCGGGCGTCGAGATGCGACGTAGCTCGCGAATTACCGGCTGACCGCCCTGCGCGTATTTGAGCACCACGCGTAGCATCTGCCTGCCGTTTTCGGTGTCGAGCGTCTTGTAGTCCTGAATGAAGTTGTTGTCCTTCAGGATCTTCGCGATCTCCACTTTCAGCTTGGAAACCGGCATGTCCACGCGGCGGTGCTTCGCCCCGCAGGCATTGCGGATGCGCGTCAACATATCGGCTATTGGATCGGTCATGCTCATTAAATGATTTTCCTCGGTTCTACCGTATCCCGTAGCCGGGACGCGTAGAAATGAATGGTTACCAGCTGGCCTTGCGGACGCCGGGGATATATCCCGACAGCGCCATCTCTCTGAAACAGATTCTGCACAGGCCGAACTTTCTCAGGAACGCGCGCGACCTGCCGCATCTGCCGCAACGGTTGTGCTGCCGCACGGGGAATTTGGGCTTCCGCTTGCTCTTCTCTACCATGGCTTTACGCGCCATTACAATCTCTCTCGCTGTTGGTTGACTACTGCTGCTGGGTGATGATCGGCTTGTCGTCGCCGCGGAACGGCATCCCGAGCTCGCGCAGGAGCGCGAATGCCTGATCGTCCTTGTTGGTGGTGGTGACGAAAGTGATGTCCATCCCGTGGATCTGCTCGACCATATCGTAGTTGATCTCGGGGAAGATCATTTGCTCCTTGACGCCAAGGGTATAGTTCCCGCGTCCATCGAACGACCGCGTATTGACGCCCCGGAAGTCGCGAATGCGCGGGATCGCCACAGTCACGAACCGGTCCAGGAACTCCCACATTCTCGCGCCCCGAAGCGTGACCGCGGCTCCGATTTCCTGACCCTGTCTCAGGCCAAAATTCGCAATCGACTTCTTCGCCTTCTTCCGGACCGGGCGCTGCCCCGTGATGATGCTCAGTTCGAAGACGACGGTATCGAGAATCTTTACGTTCTTGATCGCTTCGCCGACGCCACAGTTGATCACGATCTTCTCGAGCGTCGGGATCTGGTGAACGTTGGTGAAGCCGAACTGCGACTTCAGTCGGTCGCGCACGGTGTTTTCGTAGTAGATACGAAGTCGCGGTGGCGGAACCGGCAGGTCTTTGCCGGCGTGTTCCGCCTGCACCTGCGCCTGCACCTCGCGCTTCTTCCCCTGTTTCTTCTCTTTCGTTGCCATTCTCTATTCCCTCGCTCAGCGCACGCGGGGGATGGGCTCCCCGTTCTTGACGCTGACGCGCTCCTTGGTTCTCCGACGCTCGACGTGTGTCGTGTCGGTATCGAAACGTGATTTCGTTCTGGTCGGCTCGCCGGACTTGGGGTCGAGCAGCATCACGTTCGACGAGTGCACCGACGCCGGCGCCTCGCGGATCCCGCTCTGCTCTTCGGCCGTCCTCGCCTTCCGGTGCATCTTTACCAGGTTCACGCCCTCGATCAGCACGCGGCCTGTCTTGAGGAACACGCGCAGGACTTTTCCTTCCTTGCCTTTGTCCTCACCGCGCATCACCCGCACCGTGTCTCCTTTCGACACGTGCAGCTTTAGCCGCTTCGAGTTCTCGGCGTGACGCGCGTGCAGTCGCGTCTTTGCTGTTTTTCTGTATTTCAGGACTCTCACTTTACAAAACCTCAGGAGCGAGGGACACGATCTTCATGTACTTCTTCTCCCGGAGCTCGCGCGCCACGGGACCGAAGATGCGGGTCGCCCTTGGCTCACCCTGTTCGTTGATGATCACGACCGCGTTTTCGTCGAAGCGGATGTAGGAGCCGTCCTTCCGGCGCGTCTCCTTGGCCGTCCGCACAACTACGGCGCGCGCCACGTCCGACTTCTTCACGGTGCCGTTCGGGAGCGCGTTCTTCACGGTGACGATCACGACGTCGCCCAGCGAGGCGTAGCGTCGGCGAGTCCCGCCGAGCACGCGAATCACCAGCGCCGTCTTCGCTCCCGAGTTGTCCGCTACCTTGACCACCGATTCCTGCTGGATCACTGGTCGTCTCCGTTAACGTGCACGTTCGATGATCTCGACCACGCGCCACCGCTTGTCCTTCGACAAGGGCCGGGTCTCCATGATGCGGACGGTATCGCCCGTCTTGGCCTCGTTCTGCTCGTCGTGCGCTTTCAACTTCTTCGTGCGGCGGACCATCTTGCCGTACACGGGATGCTGCACCCTGCGCTCGATCGAGACCACCACGGTCTTCGCCATCTTGTCGCTCACGACCATGCCGATTCGCGTCTTCCGCGAGCCCCGGTCGATCGCTCCGCTTTCTCTCTTCGCCAGTTCAGCCATTAAGCCCTCTTACTCCTCTTCGCACGGTTAGTCGCTGTGGCCGATTTGCGCCCGCGCCTTCCCGTCACACGTCTCGCCGTCACTCGCGTCGGCTCATTTGCCTCGGCGATTCCAATGATTTTCTCCTGCAACACCGTCTTCAGGCGCGCGACATCCCGCCGAATCACCCGCAGACGAAGCGGGTCGTCGAGCGTGCGCGTCCCGGATGCCAGGCGAAGGTTGAATCTTTCCCTCTCCAGCTCGGCGATGCGGGCGCCGATGTCCGCCTCGCTCATCTCGCGAATGTCCTTAGCTAGCATCAGTGTGCGCCTCCTCACGGACCACGAATTTCGATTTCACTCCGATCTTGGCGGCGGCCAGCGCCATCGCCTTGCGTCCGATCTCGGGCGTCACGCCCTCGAGCTCGAACATCACCCTGCCGGGTTTCACCACCGCCACCCATCCCTCCGGCGACCCCTTTCCCTTGCCCATGCGGGTCTCGGCCGGCTTCTTGGTGATCGGCTTGTCCGGAAAAATCCTGATCCAGACCTTGCCGCCACGCTTGATGTGGCGAGTCAGCGCGACACGCGCCGCTTCGATCTGGCGGTTTGAGACCCACCCGGGCTCGATCGCCTTGAGACCGTAGTGCCCAAAAGAGACTTCGTTGCCGCGCGTGGCGAGTCCCTTCGTCCGGCCTTTGAATCGCTTTCTGAACTTTACGCGCTTGGGACTGAGCATTTTCTATTTCCTCAGACGCCAGTCGAGTAGGTCTTGCCGCGGCGATCTTCCACGATCTCGCCTTTGAAGATCCAGACTTTCACACCGATGGTGCCGAAGGTGGTCTTCGCCGTGGACGTCGCGTAGTCGATGTCCGCGCGCAGCGTGTGAAGAGGTACACGACCCTCGTGATATCCCTCCACGCGCGCGATTTCGGCCCCGCCAAGACGGCCGCCGCACTTGATCTTGATCCCGCCCGCGCCCATGCGCATCGCGCTCTGTACCGCGCGCTTCATGGCGCGCCGAAACGAGATGCGTTGCGCCAGCTGGTTCGCGATATTGTCGGCCACGAGCTGTGCATCGAGCTCGGGACGCTTGATCTCTTCGACGTTGATTCCAACTTCCTTGCCGCTCAGCCGCGTCAGCTCATCCCGCAACTGATCTACTTCCGCACCCTTCTTGCCGATGACGACGCCCGGGCGTCCGGTGTGGATCGTGACGACGACCTTCCCCGGCTTCCGCTCAATTCGGATGTCGGCGATCGCCGCGTGACCGAGACGCGCCTTCAGATATTTGCGAAGGAGCTCGTCCTCGCGGAGCAGCGCCGGAAAGTCTCGGTTCGCGTACCATTGCGATCTCCAGGTCTTGGAGATGCCGAGGCGGAAGCCGATTGGATGTGTTTTCTGTCCCATTAACGATTCCCCTTCTTTTCTTCACGGGCGTCGAGGACGATCTCGACGTGACTGGTTCTCTTTCTGATCGGAGTGGCGCGCCCTTGCGCCGCAGGCATGAAGCGCCGGAGCGCCGGACCTTCGTTCACGATCGCGTGCTTGATGTAGAGCGTGTCGACGTCGATCGACTCGCTTCCCTCCCTCGACTTGAATTCGGCGTTCGCCACCGCGGAGTTGAGGACCTTCTCTATCTGTTTGGCGGCGTGCTTCTTGGAAAAACGCAGCAGGCCCAACGCCTCGTTCACATCCTTGCCGCGGATCTGATCAATCACGAGACGCATCTTGTACGGCGACTGGCGCGTCGTCCGCTGGATGGCGCTCGACACTCCCTTTTTTTCGGCGGCGTGGCGCGCCGCGCGGACTCTCGATCTCTCGCTCACTTGACCGCCGCCGTGCCTTTGGCCGGAGTCGCGGACGATGGAGCTGAGCCGCCGGAAGTCGGAACGCCGCCAGCTTTCTTGTCCGTCGCCTTCACCGCGCCGGTGTGGCCGCGAAACAGGCGGGTCGGCGCAAACTCGCCGAGCTTGTGACCGACCATGTTCTCAGTCACGTAGACGGGTATGAATTTGTTGCCGTTGTGAACGGCGAAGGTGTGACCGACGAAGTCCGGGATGATCGTGCTCGCCCTTGCCCAGGTCTTAATCACCCTCTTCTCGTTCTTGCCGTTCATAGTCGAGACTTTCGTCATTAACGCGTCTTCGACGTACGGACCCTTTTTTACGCTTCTTGCCATATCCGATTCTCAGAATTGGTTGCTATTACTGCGTTGCCTTGCCGCGCTTCCGTCCGCGGACGATCAGGCGCTGCGATGGCTTCTTCTTGTTGCGGGTCTTCACGCCTTCCTTGTTGCCCCACGGGTCCACGACGTTGCGCCCGCCGCGAGTACGACCACCGTGCGGATGATCGACCGGGTTCATGACTTCGCCGCGAACCTTGGGACGCTTGCCGAGCCACCGACTCTTTCCAGCCTTGCCGTGTGAAAGGAGTTCGTGCTCGGCGTTGCCGACCGTGCCGACCGTCGCTAGGCACTCGCCATGCACCATCCGCATCTCGGTCGAGGCCATGCGAAGCGTGACGTACTCGCCTTCCTTTGCCACCACCTCGAGCGCGGTACCGGCGGAGCGGGCCATCTGCCCACCCTTGCCTGGCTTGAGCTCCACGTTGTGCACGTCGGTACCGAGGGGAATCTCCTTGAGCGGCAGAGCGTTGCCGACGCGGCTGTCGGCACCCGGCCCGGACACGATCTTGTCACCGACGGAAAGCCCCTTCGGGTGGAGGATGTAGCGCTTTTCACCATCCTCGTACTCGACCAGTGCGATGCGCGCCGTCCGGTTCGGATCGTACTCGATATGACGCACCGTCGCCTGCATCCCGTGCTTGTTGCGCTTGAAGTCGATGACGCGGTACATGCGCTTGTGGCCACCGCCGATGCGCCGCATGGCGATGTGGCCGTGATTGTCGCGCCCGCCGCTCTTTACAAGCGGCTCCATCAGCGATTTCTCACCGTAGTCCCGCGTGATCTCCGAAAAATCGGAGACGGAGCGGAAGCGCGAGCTCTTGGTGACAGGCTTGAATTGACGAACGCCCATTGCTTATGCCTCGAAGATGTCGATGGAGTCACCCTGCTTCAGGGTGACAATCGCTTTTTTCCAGTGCGGACGACGTCCGATCACTTGTCCCACGCGCCGATCCTTGCCGCGATGGTTCGATGTCCAGACGCCGGTGACCGTCACGTTGAAGAGCTCCTCGATCGCCTTCCTGATGTGGGTCTTCGTCGCTTTCGGGTGCACCCGGAAAGTGTACTCGCCACGATCCTGATAGGCCGATGAAGTCTGTTCGGTGACGATCGGGGTGATAATGGTGCGGGTCAGAGTTGGCATTGCTTACTTCCCCTTCTTTTTGCCGGCGGATTTCTTGGCCGCCGGCTTCTTTGCAGTCTTTGCCTTGGCCTTCGGCTTGGCCGCCTTTGATGCTTGAGCGGCGTGTGCCTCACGGGTCGCTCTATTGGCGGCGCCCTTTTTCGCGGCAGCTTTCTCTGCTTTCGCCTCCGCTTTCGCGGCGCCCTGTGACTTGCCCTCGGGCTTCGGTTTCGATGCGAGTGGCCTCTCGTCGACCGCGTCCAGCTCGTAACCGAGCGCGTTGGACTCGACGAGCACGACATCGGACCAAAGAATATGGTACGTCGAAACATCGGCGTACGGCATCACGTGAGTCCGCTGCAGGTTGCGTCCGCTCAGGAAGACGTTCTCCTTCATGCCGTCCGTAAGGATCAGCACCTTCTTGTTCGTCACACTCAAGGCGCCAAGAAGCGAAACCATCTGCTTGGTGCCCGGCTTGTCGTAATTGAAATTGTCGATGACGATTACCGCATCTTCCCGGGCGCGAGCGTTGAGCGCGCTCTTCCGCGCTAGTGCGCGGATCTGGCGGGGAACCGTCTGATTGTACTTGCGACCGGTGGGGCCGAACACGGTGCCGCCGCCGACCCACTGGGGGGCGCGGCGCGATCCCTGACGGGCGCGGCCGGTTCCCTTCTGCTTCCACGGCTTCTGGTTTCCGCCCGTCACAAGACCGCGCGTCTTGGTGTACGCGAGCCCGAGACGCTGATTCGCCAGATACGCCTTAACGGCCTGATGCATCACCGGCAGGTTGATGGTGCCGTCAAATAGATCGCCCGGGAGTTCCACGCGTTCGCGCTCGGTACCACCGGCGGTGAAAGCGGCTGCCTTTAAAGTTGGATTGGTAGTCTCTGCCATGATTAGCCCTGCTTCTTCACGAGCACGATCCCGTTCTTGGGACCGGCAACGGAGCCGCGGATGTAGAGAAGATTGCGTGCGGCATCAATCCGCTCGATGCGGAGGTGGGTTTGCGTGTGGCGCTCGGCGCCGTAGTGACCGGGCATTTTCTTGCCCTTGATGACACGCGACGGGTCGGTGCCTGGTCCGACCGAGCCGGGACGACGGTGCTTGGTGTTACCGTGCGTGTTGGGGCCGCCGTGGAATCCGTGACGCTTGACGACGCCCTGAAAGCCGCGGCCCTTCGAAGTCCCGGTCACCTTCACCTGTTCGCCTGGTGTGAAGATCTCTACCGTCACCTTGTCGCCAAGGCTGTAAGCAGGAATCTCCTTCCTGTTCTCCTTCAGTTGAGCGTCGTCGAGACGGAAGCTGCGGAAGACCTGTGGCGCGACCGTGAGGCCCGCCTTCGCGGCGTGACCGACGATTGCCTTGTGGGCGCGACGGCCGCGCGGCGTCCGCTCGCCTTTCTTCGATTCGCGGGCGTGACGCTGCTCACCGAAGCCGAGCTCGACGGAGTCGAACCCCACCTGGTCCTTTTTCAGAACCTTGATCACCGAGTTCGGAGTCGCCTCCACCACGGTGCAAGGAATCTGCTGTCCTTCTTCGTTGAAGATCTGGGTCATACCCAGCTTCCTGCCGATGATACCGATCATTGAATCCTCTATGGGTCCAGGCCGTCGACTACTCGACCTTGATCTCGACGTCGACGCCTGCCGGGAGATCAAGCTTGGTCAGCGCGTCAACGGTAGCTGCACGGGAGTCCAGGATGTCAATCAGCCGCTTATGCGTCTTGAGCTCGAACTGCTCACGCGACTTCTTGTCGACGTGTGGCGACCGCAGAACAGTCCATCTCTTTGTCTTCGTCGGCAAAGGGATCGGTCCACTCACCTGCGCACCCGTCTTCTCGGCCGTACGGACGATGTCGGCTGAAGCCTGATCGATGACCGCGTGGTCGAACGCCTTGAGCCGAATTCGAATTCTTCCTGCCATGACTTTCTCGGTTTAAGAAATCTGATTACTTTAGGATCTTGGTAACGACGCCGGCACCCACGGTGCGGCCGCCTTCTCTGATGGCGAAGCGGAGACCCTCGTCCATGGCGATCGGCGCGATCAGCTCGATCGTCATCTGAACGTTGTCACCCGGCATCACCATCTCCATCCCTTCCGGCAGCTCCACGCTTCCGGTCACGTCGGTGGTTCTGAAGAAGAACTGCGGGCGATAACCCTTGAAGAACGGCGTGTGACGACCGCCTTCTTCCTTGGTCAGCACGTAGACCTCGGCGTTGAACTTGGTGTGGGGCGTGATCGATCCCGGCTTGGCCAGCACCATCCCGCGCTCCACGTCCTCCTTGTTGATACCTCTAAGGAGGAGACCGACGTTGTCACCTGCCTGGCCGTCGTCCAGGAGCTTCCTGAACATCTCGACTCCGGTGATCACCGTCTTCTTGTCCGAGTTGAACCCAATGAGAGCTACCTCCTCCCCGACCTTGATCTTGCCGCGCTCGATCCTGCCCGTGGCGACCGTGCCACGACCGGTGATCGAGAACACGTCTTCAACGGGCATCAGGAAGGGCTTCTCCGTCTCGCGCTTGGGCTGCGGAATGTAGGAATCAAGCGCATCCATCAGCTCCCCGATCTTCTTCCCGTACTCGCTGTTGGGGTCCCCTGACTCGAGAGCCTTGAGTGCACTCCCCTTGATGATCGGCGTGTCGTCCCCCGGGAAATCATAGGAACTGAGCAGCTCTCTCACTTCCAGCTCCACCAGGTCCAACAACTCCTGGTCGTCCACCATGTCCACCTTGTTCATGAACACGATGATGTAGGGCACGTTCACCTGCTTGGCCAGCAAGATGTGCTCTCTCGTCTGTGGCATCGGCCCATCCGCCGCGCTCACCACCAGAATCGCTCCGTCCATCTGGGCCGCACCCGTGATCATGTTCTTCACATAGTCGGCGTGGCCCGGACAGTCCACGTGCGCGTAATGACGCTTCTCGCTCTCGTACTCGACGTGCGCCGTCGCGATCGTTATCCCGCGCTCCCTCTCCTCGGGCGCCTTGTCGATCTGGTCAAAAGCCACCGCCGACGCCAGGCCCTTCTTCGCCTGGATGGCAGTGATCGCCGCCGTCAGCGTGGTCTTACCGTGATCGACGTGACCGATCGTTCCCACGTTCACGTGCGGCTTCGTGCGCTGAAATTTCTCTTTGCTCATTTCTTATCTCGCCTTAGCGGTGACTTTATTGATGATTTCTTCAGCCTTGGACTTCGGTACTTCCTCGTAATGCGCGAACTCCATCGAATAGACCGCTCTTCCCTGGGTCATCGATCTGAGCTTGGTTGAATAACCGAACATCTCCGACAGCGGCACCTGCGCGTCGATCACTTGCGCCTCGCCACGCTGATTCATGCCGCCTATTCTCCCGCGCCGCGATGAGAGATCGCCAAGCACATCGCCCATGTACTGATCGGGGGAGACGACCTCGACCTTCATGATCGGCTCGAGAATGATAGCGCCGGCTCGTTTTGCGGCTTCCTTGATCGCCATGGATCCCGCGATTTTGAACGCCATTTCGCTGGAGTCGACGTCGTGGTAAGAGCCGTAGACCAGCTCAGCCTTCACGTCGACCATCGGATAACCGGCCAGCACTCCGCCTTCGAGCGCCTCGCGCATTCCCTGCTCGGCGGGCTTGATGAACTCACGCGGAATCGTGCCGCCGACGATCTTGTCCTCGAAGACAAAACCTTCGCCCTGCTTCGCCGGCTCGATGTTGATCACTACGTGACCGTACTGACCCTTACCGCCCGACTGGCGAATGAACTTGCCTTCCACTTTCTCGACGCGCTTTTTGATCGTTTCGCGATAGGCAACCTGTGGGCGGCCGATGTTCGCGTCGACCTTGAACTCGCGCTGCATCCGATCGACGATAATCTCGAGGTGCAGTTCACCCATGCCGGAGATGATCGTCTGACCGGTCTCCTGGTCGGAGTGGACGTGAAAAGTCGGATCTTCCTCGGACAGCTTTTGTAGCGCTATTGCAAGCTTGTCCTGGTCGGCCTTTGTCTTCGGCTCGATCGCAACGTCGATGACGGGATTGGGGAACTTCATCGCCTCGAGGATGATCGGCGAGTCTTCCATTGTCATCGTGTCGCCGGTGCGCGTGTCCTTGAGTCCGATCGCCGCCGCAATATCTCCTGCCAAAACCTCGGCAATCTCTTCGCGTTTGTTCGCGTGCATTTGGAGAAGACGTCCCACGCGCTCGCGCTTGTCCTTGGTGGCGTTGTAGACGTAGGAGCCGGAGTTCAAAACGCCGGAATAGACACGGAAGAAGGTCAGCTTACCTACGAATGGGTCGGTCGCGATCTTGAACGCAAGCGCTGAAAAAGGCTCATCGTCCTTCGGGTGTCGCTCCGCCGGCTCGCCGTTTGGCAGATGGCCCTCGACAGCAGGGACGTCCTCGGGCGACGGAAGGAAGTCGACCACCGCGTCCAGCATTGCCTGGACGCCCTTGTTCTTGAAAGCAGCGCCGCACAGGACGGGCACGATGAATCCGCCGACGGTCGAGCTTCTGATTGCGTGCCGGATCTCATCGTTGGTGAGCTCCTTGCCGCTGAAATACTTCTCGATCAGGGCTTCGTCGTGCGAGACGGCGGCCTCGATCACGTCATGCCGGGCCTTCTCCATTGCCTCGCGATATTCTTCGGGGACTTCGGTGACCTCGAACTTCTTGCCGAGCGATTCGTCGTCGAAGATGTACTGCTTGCGCTCAATCACATCGATGTGGCCGGTGAACGTCTCGCCGGTACCAACGGGGAGCTGAATCGGATAGGCCTGCTTGGTGAGTCGGTCGCGAATCATCCGCATGCAGCGATCGAAGTCGGCGCCCACGCGGTCCATCTTGTTGGCGAAGATGATTCGGGGAACCTTGTACCGGTCGGCCTGTCGCCAGACAGTCTCCGTCTGCGGCTCAACGCCCGCCACTGAATCCAAAAGCGTCACGGCGCCGTCGAGGACACGTAGCGACCTCTCGACTTCGACGGTGAAGTCCACGTGGCCGGGCGTGTCGATGATATTGATGCGATACTCAATACCGTTACGCGTCCAGAACGCGGTGGTCGCGGCGGACGTGATCGTGATGCCGCGCTCCTGCTCCTGCTCCATCCAGTCCATCGTTGCGGTGCCTTCATGCACCTCACCGATTTTGTGGGTCTTGCCGGTGTAATAGAGGACGCGCTCGGTCATAGTCGTTTTTCCAGCATCGATGTGAGCCATGATGCCGATGTTACGATAGCGGTCGAGCGGGGTGTGACGTGCCATGATCTCTTGAAAATTCTCTCTCTTGAAAATTCTCTCTATGGAAGCCGCTCCAAACAGCTGGAGCCGGTGATCTCAATCCAACAAAAACGCGGGTGGACCATGGCGTCCCTGAACGGGACCGGTATCCATCCGCTGCCGCCGGGTGCACCCGCAACTGGTTCGCAGGTGGGGACTCGAGGCGCGCCGACCGCCATGCTACGGCGGGCGCCCGCGCGAGCGGGCTGATTCGGCGATCAAATTTTAGTGTAAAGCGGGCGCGGTAAATCGCGTTCCGCCATAGCCTTGTAAAGCTATTCGCGATGGGCGCTATGTCAATGGGACCAGGTACGCTTTGTCAACCACGGATAGAGAAATGTCACCCTTCTATGAGGCCGGATTTGTCAAGCCATCCGGTGATTGATTAGCGAATACTACACGGCTCTTCGCCGTTGATCTGTGTTGCTCATCGTGCGCCTCAGCCGATTGGCGGCTTCCTCAGGCGTCGAGGGCATGACGCCCTCAAACGACCTTCTATCCGTGCGGTGGACTCACCCTCCACCGATCACACAATCCTGTATTCGCCTGCTGGCGACTTCGAAGCCTGTGTTGGGAGTGACCCCATCTAATTATCGGTACCTCTCGGAACCCGGTGACAAAGCGGGCCACTCCAACCAATCTCTGAGCGCATCCTCCGGCGGCTACGCCTTCAGCACGGCGCCCTCCGGAATTACTCCTGTCTCCAGATATCGCCACAGCGCAATCAACAATTTTCGCGCGAGGGCTACAATCCCGATCCGCCGCACGCGACTGCTCCCGTGCCCAAAGCGCATGTCGTACCAGCGAGAGAGGCACTGTCCGGCTGAAATCGCAGCCAAGCCCAGGCGATCTCAATCGCCATCCAGCGTATGTAGCGGTTCCCAGCTTTGGCGATACCCTGCTCGTGATGCATTGCCCCGCTCTGGTAGGGCGTCGGAGTCAATCCGGCGAGTGAACCCAGTTCGCGGCGATTACGGAACTTCCGCCAGCTGAAGAACTCCATCACGTACAGCCAGGCACTCTCCGGGCCGATTCCTCGCAGCGCGAGCAGCTGACGAACCTGCGCTACCGACTCATCGTCCGCGGTGCGGAGAATCTCGTGGCGTGCCGCCATGAGAGATCGTATTTGTTCGGTGAGAAGCTCGACCTTTACCCATTCCTGTACGAGACGAGCCTGGAGCGCGGCCGGCAGTGGCTGCCGATCCCAGGTCTCGATTGAAGAAAGGTGCGCGCCGAAGTCGCGTAACGTCTTCACGGACACCCCTTGCTCCGGCGAGAAATCCCTTTATCCGCTTCGTCACTCGAGTCGGCGGTCTTCCTCCTCGATCGTCGGCACGTGAAGCACGCTCCAGACCCGGCGCTCGCCCGCATCGTAGCGCATGAGCATCATCAGCAACTTGCGAACATCGAGCCGGTCGGACTTCGCTCGCCGTGCACGACGATTCACTTCTATGCTGGCCCAGTCGACCACCAGATTCTCGACTGAGCGCTGTGCAAGGGCGCGGTCGAGCCAGAAGCCATCGCGTCCCGCTTCGTAGCAGCTGAGCACTCGGGCATCCGCCGGCAATTTGAAGCGCGCTCGGGCAGCGGTGATCTCCGCCTCGAGTGCCTTCAGATCGCGTGCGGCAACTGTGCGCGCCCGTGGCTGCTGCCCGAAGCCGGTGCTGAACCCCAGTTTCCATTCCGTATTGCCTAGCTCGAAGGCGAGATATAATCTGAAAGCAGCTACGGTGATGTCGCTGAGATCCGAAGGGCGGGTCGCTGCTGGTTGTTGCATATGCTCCTCCTGGTGTGAGAACCGGAAAAAGCATAACAGTGGCGGCCCGTCGCTCTTCTCCGCCACCCGACCTACATAGGATCTAATTACACGAATAGAAATGTCACCCTAGCTTTGAGGCGGTCCGCTCAGCGTTGGGCCGCATTATGAGGTAGAGCGGCCAGCTCAGCGCTAGCAGCACTAGCGAGAACAGGCTGTTCCTCGTGTCAGCGACAGCTGCGCCAATCAGGAATCCCACAGAGAGCAGAAACACCACCGCCGTAGTCCAAGGATGCCCCTTCGCGCGATAGGGCCTCGGCGCGCCCGGCTCCCGTCGCCTTAGAATGAACACGCTGGCGAATATGAGGGCGTATTGCGCGACGAAGAAAAAAGCCGTTACCGCCAGCACGATCTCAAGCGTTCCCGGCAGGACTAGAGCCAGACACACCGCCGCGCTCAGGAAGAGCGCGACCGCAGGGGTACCGCCCTTGTTGACGTACCGGGCGGACGGCAGGAATCCGAAAACGCTCAGTCGGTGCAAGACTCGGGAAGTCATCAGCTGATACGCGTTCACCGCGCTCAAAAGCGAGATGATCGTCAGCACTCGAATGACGGTGTCGCCTCGGCCGCCGAATATCTCATTGGCTGCCGCCGCAGCAACAAGCGGCTCCCCGGCCATCCGCCGCAGCGAAAGCACATACATAAATCCGATGTTGACGAGCAGATAAATCACCGCGACGCAAAGTACGCCGCCGAACATCGAGCGAGGAATGGCTCGGGCTGGATCGCGCAACTCGCCCGAGAAATAAACGATCCCATTGTAACCGTCGTACGTGAAGATCACGGCCTGCATCGCCAGCACGAACGCGACGAGAAATGGAAATCCGGATGGCACGGGAGCGCCCTCCGTTCCCCGAAAGCCGCGCCCGAGCAGAAAGCACGCGCCGACCAGCACCCCAAAAGCCAGAGTTTTCGCGATCGCGGTCAGATTCTGCGCCAGGCTTCCTGTCCTCACGCCCCGCCATTGGAGCACCGCGAACCCGATAATGACCGCGGAGGCGAGCGCGGAGGTGAATCCTTTGGCAATTCCGAACAGGAGCGTCACGTACTCTCCAATGACCAGCGCGGCGAGAGCGGCACTACTACAGGTCGAGAGCCAGTCACTCCAACCGATCACGAATCCCGCATACGGACCGAGAGAGCGCCGGAGGTATACGGTGTAACCACCCGACTCGGGCATCATCGTAGCTAGCTCGGCAAGAGCATTTGCACCCAGTGCCGCGTAGAGCGCACCAAGGACCCAGACACCCATGAATAGCCACGTGTTTGGGAGAAGCTGGGCGACGAGTCCAGGCGTCCGGAGAATGCCAGAACCGATCGTATTGCCAACAGTCACCGAGAGACCGAACAGCACTCCGAGCACGGAGAGCAATCCCATGCTCTGCCGCACCGGTGGCGGCGTATCTCGGGACTCTCGCGCTTCGGCGGGGTTGGTCACGCGTGAGGCGTGAGTCGCGAAGATCCGTTCGTCGTTAAGGGGCGCCTCATAAAGTCCGCGAGGAGTTCGTGGAAGTGGTGCGTTCCCACCTCGCGCCGCTCCGAGTACCGGCCACGATCGTACAACCGCGAGCGGACTCCACGCTGGACCGACTCAACCACTTCTTCGTCTTCCATCTCGACGCGGTGCAGGCCTGCTCCGACGCCGATTTCACGCAGCGCGGGGTTCCACACGTACGAATGAAACGCCACCTTCGTGCGCCCCACTGCGAGTGGCGTCACGATATTCAATGATAATCCCCACGGATAGAAGTTGAACATGATGTTGGGGAACAGCCAGAAATAGAAAGCGCCCACACGCTCGTCCGCATTCGGATGTCCTTTCGGAAGCTCGAATGCTGGCTCTCCTGTCTTTGCGATCCCGAGCTGAAGATTGCCGTAACGGAATCGCTCGGTGCGATACCCGGAGTAATCGAGCTTCTCCGCCAATCCCGCGTGCACGTAGGGGATGTGAAATTCCTCCAGGTAGTTGTCGCAGTAGAGCGCCCAGTTGGCGTTGATCAGGTAGTCCTGGGACGTCGCAGCGTCGCACATGAATCGGTCTAGCGGCATGAAGGAGACGCGGTCCCGCACCGGCGTGATCCATTCGTCGAACGGCATCTCCGGGGCGAGGCCGCTAAAGAGCAATGGACCGAAACTCTTAACCTCGAGCTCTGGAAGGTTGTCCTTCTCTGACGGAAAACCGACCGTCGTGTCGAACTCCGGCATCGATGCGAACTTTCCATCGAGACCGTACTTGCGCCCGTGATACCGGCAACGAAGTGAGCGTGCGTGTCCCTCGCCCTCGACCACGAGCGCGCCACGATGCGTACAGACGTTCGAAAGACAACGGACGGTGCCCTCTTCATCGGACGTCAAGACAAGCGGCTCGTTGAGACAGCCGTCGAGGAGGGTGAACGGCAGGACGCGCCCGGGGGCCTTCATCCGCCCTGAGTCCCCGATCCACTGCCAGCTGCGTGCGAAAACCCGGTCCGTCTGAAGCTCGAAGTAGTCTGGGTCCGAGTAGACGCGAGCCGGCAGGGTCGAGGCACGGCGAATGTCCTTGTCGATTTCGAAATCACGCGTGGTCATGGCGCGAATCTAGTTTTGGACTGCGCGCCCGCCAGATCCCGGATTCGACAACCAGCCGCAACTGAAGTTGTCCCGTGTCTTCATTTGGGATCTACGGGTTGCACGGCACCGTCGTAAGTCCGGGGTCCCGGTGGACTTGCGCCCACCGCCGCAGACGGCAGAGTCGGCCAACCCGTGAGCTGGAAGGCACTTATCCACTGTTGGAAAAAGGTGTCTCGGCGTGAAAAGGTCGCAGGTCTAACGCACTTCGACCACGCCTATTCGGTCAGCAACGCGTCGAGTACTTGCGAATGCAGAGCTAGCAGAACTGGACGCCGTCCTTGAAAGTCGCACCGGCACGAAGCATGATGCTCAGATTCTGTTGGCACCTCTGGAACTGCAAACCTGAATTCTTATGACTGATCCTTCGGCTACTGTTGAGCAGCCGCGTGAGGCACTTCCCCCGGTCGATCGCGGGATGTCTATCGGTAAGGCGGCGGGCATATCGGTCGTGTCCCTGATACTGGTCACGGGATCGACCTACGAAGTGGTGAAGGGAACCCTCTCAGCCGGGATGACGCGACTTCTCGCGATCGTAGCGCTTCTCTCGATGGTCGCTTTGTCTTATGGCCTGATCGAGTTGTCGTTGGGGGTCATAGCTACGACCGCTGAACGCAGAAGAATAGCGCGCGAGGTGACCGAACGGCGTAAGGGAGATCGAGCGAGGAAGCCGACCCCCCATTAGCGGCGCAAAACCTACCAGTAGCGGCGCAAAACCTACCAGCGATAGTGCGCGAACGCCTTGTTCGCCTTGAAATAGTAGTGCCGATCACGACATAATAGCGGGATTTCATAGACAGCTAGCGCGATTCGCCCGCAACTGTCCACCCCAAACGTTGTCATTAATTCCGCCCACAATGGACACCACGACGGACACCATCCGCCGATCCAATACTGACGCGCGCGGCGCAGGAGGTCGCCGGTTGTACGGCCGGAATCACGTACCCCCGCGGAGACCCTACATACCTGGGCGTCCAATTGACGATACCTCAGGGCATCGACCTGGACGTGTGGGATTGCAAAGCCCGGCGGATCGTCTGCGAGGGAGATGATTGAGGTAAGGTGTGCGCTTTATTCCCCCTCTCCCTCTAAGGTGGTTTCGCGCATTGTTATCGCGCGAGCCGCTTGCAGTATAACTCCTCGGGCGTGCCAGCAACTCCCCGGTTAACGGCTGAGATGCAAAGGGTTACGCTCGCCGCCACCGCTTCACCCACGCATCTTATCTCGCATTCGGTTTGCGGCTTTTCTCATTTCTCGCAGTATAAGCAAGCAGTACAATTACTAATTAGGCCGCAGTTCATGCTCTGTATGCAAAGACGTTTCATCGTAACAACACTTCTGGCATCGGTGCTATCTTCGACTACGACACAGTCGCAGAACGCGACGACATCCGAGTCGTCCGGCGATGGAAGGATGCGAGAAGCTGCAATCAACGCAGTTTTGGCGTTTCGCCCGGATCTTCACGGAGACTCGGTCAAGATCGCCGGGTGCCGACTTGCTGCGGCGCCAACGGACAGCGTACAGCACTGGATCTTGCCCAGATTGCGCGTGTTGCTCCTCCAGCCGTTCAAGTCCCAAACAGGCGCAATGGCATGCAGTGTAATGGTGTTTCAACGGCCAGGCACAGAGGTGCTGTGGCTCGATAGCATGGTGGAGGTACGTCGTCGTGGCGGCATACCGTTAGGTCCGATACCCGGATTAAGCTTTGAGATTTCGTTCCAGTGGCTCAGGGGCACAGACTATCGACGTTTCGAACAGTACGAGCTTCGACCAGTCAATCCAGCCGGCACAGAATGGCGCGTGGTGCGCTACGAGCTCACGGGCGAAGAATGGATGGAGCCTTGGGGTGGGGCGGCTACGGCACCGAGCAAGCACTGAGGTTACATGTGAATGCACATCGCGCTAGCTTCACGCGCGCGGGGCCGACCATCTCGACGCCCTGCGGCCTAACGCGACTATATGAGATTGAAAGTCATTCGCTCCGCGGTGAGTCGCCGCGGGTGAGAGTGAGGTGCAGCTTCACCGAATCGCTCTCGGGAGGCTGGGATGACTTTCGTCGGGTTGGATCTTCACAAGCGCTATATCACCGCCTGCGCGCTTGACGCCGCCGGTGGTGTCGCAGCCGAGGTGCGGCGCATGCCCGTTTCGCTCGAGGCGCTCGGTGATTTCCTCGCGGCCGTCGACGGGCCAGTGACAGTGGGGATGGAAGCAACGCTGTATTGGCAGTGGCTGCACGATCAGCTTGAGGCGCGCGGACACGGCGTCCGAGTCGCCGATGCACGCCAGGTCAAGCTCATTTGGCAGGCGCGCTCCAAAACCGACCCGATCGACGCGCGAAAGCTCGCCGACCTCCTGCGCGTGAATCTCTTCCCGACGATCTGGATTCCGGACGCCGACACACGTCGGCGCCGACAGCTGCTCCACGGTCGCGCGTTCCTCGTGCGGCAACGTACGCAGATCAAGAATCGGATTCACGGACGCCTGACGGCGGAGAACCTGCTCTTTCCGCGCTCGGATCTCTACGGCCGCGCCGGGCGCGCGTGGCTAACAACCGTTCCGCTCTCACCGACGCTCCGAAGCCAGGTCGATCGGCTGCTTCGCCTGCACGACGCGCTGACCACCGAAATCGATCAGCTCGATGACGACGTTAAGCGACTTCGGCGCGATCATCCGATGATCGAGCCCTTGCACACCATTCCCGGCGTGGGCCTGTTCGGCGCGCTCTTCCTCGTCGCGGAGATCGGCACGATCGAGCGCTTCCGCTCAAGCCATCAGTTAGCGGCATACGCGGGGCTCGTCCCCACGACGCGGAGCTCCGGCGGGAAGACCAGCCACGGGCCCGTCGGCCACGCCAGCAATCGCTGGCTCAAATGGATCCTGGTGGAGATCGTGCAGACGCTGAAGCAGGCGCCGGGTCCGGTGGGCGATCAGTACCGCCGACTGCTGCGCGCGAAGGGAAAGCCGAAAGCGACGACCGCGGCGGCGCGGAAACTCTGCTGCTATATCTATTGGATGTGGAAGGACGGCCTGAGCTACGAAGAGTGGCTCGCCCGTCGGAGCAAGGAAGTCTGGTCGGAGGTGCGCCCGGTGCAACGTATGGGAGCGGTGGCGTAGCGCAGATCAGCCATCTACCCGGTAACGCGAATGGGCCACCTCCTTCGAACACATGCTCGTGTCCTCACCGGACGAAGAGGCGCTTGAAGACGACTTCGCGGCAGAGAGTTGTTCTCGAATCAGCGACGTGGAACGGTGTGGAGGCGGGAGCCGATTTGCAGGTGCATCACCGAAGGCAACGCCCGTGAACAGCGGGCGAGGAGTCGTGCTGTGTCTCTTCTCCATTGACTTTCAGAGGCGATTTGCAGGTGCATCACCGAAGGCAACGCCCGTGAACAGCGGGCGAGGAGTCGTGCTGTGTCTCTTCTCCATTGACTTTCAGAGGAGCGTTGCAGCCGACGCGGCGCCCCGCGTCAAGCAGGAATTTGCTTGACGCTTTTTAATTCCTTCAATTCTCATCTCCTCCTCGAGGTGCCACTCAAGCTTCTGTTCGCGCTCTTAGGTGGCAGTAATTACTGCCGGCACAGATTGGTGTTCGATCGGAGGCTGGCCCAAAACTGAACTTCGGTCTCTAAGAGCGGCCATCAGTTGCGTCGCGCTCAGCGCTCCTTTGTGGTCACCTTGGAGGGTTTGAGGAGTTCAAGCGAGCGACGAGCGATCCGAATCATCCCGAACATGACGAGTACCTTGTTTGGGCCGGCGGCGAGTTCGACCCTCTGGCTTTCGATCCCGCAGCTGTGAAGTTCGATCATCCGCGCAAGCGTTGGGACGCTGCATTCAGGCAGTAGTCGAATTAGGGAGAACCTAGCGTCACGTAATAACGCTTGACGTTAATACCGTGATGCGTTATGTTCATAGGTGATTAAGAGCTTTGCCGATCGCTACACCGATCGCCTGTTTAATCGCGAGCGAGTCCGGCGTTTTCCAGCCAACCTGCTGCAAACTATGTTGCGAAAGCTTGTCGCTTTGGACGCCGCGGAAGCGCTAGTAGATCTCCGCGTGCCTCCTGGCAATCGCCTGGAGAAGCTCAAAGGCCGGCGGAGCGGCCAGTACAGTATCCGGATCAATGACCAATGGCGCATCTGCTTCAACTGGAAGGATGGTGACGCCGATGACGTCGAGATCGTTGACTATCACTAGGGCCCTCGTATGACTACTCGAAAGCTTTCGCCGATCCACCCTGGAGAGATCCTGCTCAACGACTTCCTCGAGCCAATGGGGATTTCGCAGTATCGACTCGCCCAGGAAATCAGTGTTCCGCCCCGACGGATTAACGAGATTGTTCATGGGGATCGGCGCATCACAGCCGACACCGCCTTGCGCCTCGCCCGATACTTCGGCACCACTGAGCGCTTTTGGCTTAACATTCAGTCTCGGTTCGATCTGGAGGAGCAGAAAGATCTGCTGGGAAACCGGTTGGCAAAAGAAGTGACGGTCCTTCGCGCCGCCAGCTAACGAATGTTCAGCTGACAAGCGCTTTTCGGATGCGGCTTCACGGAGACATTCATGCGCTGCTCCTCGAGCGGAACCCTCTCAAAGGACTACCGATTCCGAGGAACGAGAGCCCGGCTAGGCCGGCGCTCACCGAGTCGCAGTATCTCGCCGTGAGAGGAGCCGCGGCGAATGTTGGAACGTGGGGCGAGCTCTTCGTCGTGCTCGCTCACGAAATCGGACACCGGGCCGGCTCCATCCGTCAGCTGCGATTCTCGGACATCGATTTCACTGCGGCTCACGCGCACTGGAGAGGCGAGGTAGACAAGATCGGCAACGACCACTGGACGCCGCTCACGGACGAAGCTCTCGGCTGTTTGCTGCGAGAGCGAAATGCGCGGGGCGCAATCGGTGATGCGTACATCTTCCCTGCCCGTCGCGGCGATGTCTCGGGGGCGATGACGGGTGACGCGGCATTCAACCTCTGGAAAAGGCTCGCCGTGTCGGCGGGGATCCCCAAAGGCCAGCGTTTTGGCTGGCACAGTCTGAGACGGAAGTTCGGCTCAGACTTGAGGAAGACGAATCTTCGGGACCTCTGCGACTTGGGCGGCTGGAAAAGTATCCAGACCGTTCTTACGTGTTACGTCAGGCCGGACGAGGGGGCGCAGCGCGAGGCGCTTACCGAGCGACTGGGCGTTACCCGGGTGGCCCTCTCATAAGTGAATGGACACCATGAATGGACACCCCAGCCCACTTTCCCTGAAAGCAAAACCCCGTCGAGTAGTGTATCGCTAGACGGGGTAGAGACTTACAGAACGTCGAGAATTTCTACCAGCGATAGTGCGCGAACGCTTTGTTCGCTTCAGCCATTCGATGGGTGTCTTCTTTCTTTTTGACAGCGTTACCCTCACCCTTGCTGGCGGCAATCACCTCTGCAGCGAGTTTTTCGGCCATCGACTTCTCATTGCGCCCACGTGAGAACGTTATGAGCCAGCGCATCGCAAGCGCTGTGCGGCGGTCGGGACGGACTTCGACCGGTACCTGATAAGTGGCACCGCCGACGCGGCGGCTCTTGACTTCGACGGCAGGCTTCAGGTTCGTCAAAGCCTGCTTGAAGATAGTGACGCCGGGCTGAGAGGTCTTGTTCTCTACGATGTCCATCGCCCCGTAGAAGATTCTTTCGGCAGTCGACTTCTTCCCCTGATACATGATGGCATTGATGAACTTCGACACGGTCTGACTATCGTAGCGCGCGTCGGGAAGAATCGGACGCTTGATGGACTTTTTGCGGCGGCTCACTTCTTCTTACCTCCACCGGCGGAGCCGGCGGCCTTTGGTTTCTTGGTGCCGTATTTGGACCGGCTCTTGTTGCGACCGTTGACGCCCGATGCGTCGAGCGAGCCGCGGACGATGTGATAGCGCACGCCCGGGAGATCCTTCACTCGACCGCCACGGATTAGCACGATCGAGTGCTCCTGCAGGTTGTGGCCTTCGCCCGGAATGTATGCGGTCACTTCGAACCCGTTGGTCAGTCTCACGCGCGCAACTTTCCGAAGCGCCGAGTTCGGCTTCTTCGGAGTGGTGGTGTAGACGCGGGTGCAGACACCCCGCTTTTGGGGATTGGATTTCAAGGCCGGCGCTTTTTCTTTCTTCTGAACGTCGCGACGACTCTGACGGACTAACTGGTTGATTGTCGGCATTAAGCTGATTAAAACGAATTTGGTTCCGGATCGAAAACAATCTGCTCAATCTGCTAGCAGACCAGTCTATAAGGTTAGACGCTACGAAGACTTGTGTCAATTGCGTGGCTATCCATGTGTCAAACGCCATTAGAAATGTCACCCAAGTTACGCCATTAGAAATGTCACCCTACCTGGTTGTCGTTAATTGTTGAGTTTCCACGGTATTGGAGAGTGTCTAGGGAAGTCGGCGGAGTCCCAGCTCGTCTGCCAGATCGCAGGAGACTATCGTCATGCTCGAACCGGTATCCAGCCAGAAGTAGTAGACTTTGCCCGCAATCTGAACAGGGACAAGCGGTGTACCAGCGTCGGAGATTCTTAGCGGTAAGACGGTGCCAGAAGTTTGAACTCGATACTCTTGGCGGGTACGGATTTGAAGGCCGCCGCCCATGCGCCAACACGGGCCATGTCGGTCCGCCCACTCAATCCGGAGGGGCGCGCATAAGCCGCGAGTGCGGCAAGCAAACGCGATTTCTGCAGGTGACCGGTGGAAAGTCCTTTGCTCAGCCAGTTCCGCCGCAGCTGCTTAGCAGCAACGGCACGGTTCGATTTCTCGTGCATCGAATCGGTGGGCGAGACGATTATATGGGCCCTCCCGTGTCCGTTAGAAATGGGAAAACGGTCGCACTCAGTGTGGAAGGCCAACTGCACATGTCGACAGTAGGCGTGTGGTAGTGGGATGCTGAGCAGCGACAGCCGGATCCGTAAGCTTCGGGTGGTTTGATAGACGAGAAGGCGATCGCGTCGATCTACGCTCTGTCCCAGCGCCGGCCTTGGCGTCATCCATCGAAATCTCGGCGGCTTGTTCCCTCACGGCCGAGCCCGCCTGACTCTGTATTGGACAGACCGTCACGGTCTCCAAGAAGAAAAAGCCAGCCCGACGGAAAGGCGCCGCTACACAGAGTCAAGGGCCGCAGCCAGCGACCGCTGGAGCATCGCAGGGGTTCCGGTCGACGAACCAGACAATCCCCGGCACTCGGAAGGCGGCCGTCTGAGGAGCTCCGCTGCCCACTACGCTAGCCGGAAAATAGTACGCGGAAAACATTGACCCGGCTGATGTAACCCCGGCCGCCGGGAACTCGCCCGGCAAGGTGGCGGGTGCCGCCGGACCGGCCGAGGCGGCACTCACAGTATTGGACCCTGTAGCTGTTACCTGAAGGGCGGCCGCGCCCGTTGCGCGGATGGCGTAAGCCGAGGTAGCAAGCGCTTGGACACCCGTGAATGTAGGTGAGCCCGGCAACGGATCGCTTGGTGCGGTCGAAATGTAGCCATCGCTCGTTTGCCCAGACGTCGCATTCACCATTCTTATCCCTATTTGCCCGGACGGAGGCGGCGGCGTGGAGTCATTGACCACCAACAATTTCAGCGTTCCGGCTCGAGCGCTTCCGGAAAGCAGAAGGGTTACACGGGTGTTGGCCGCCACCGTAGCTTGTGCATCGAGCATAGTCACAGAGGTGACCGTTATATCGCGGCTCGTTAAGAACACCCTGAGTTTTCGAGTACCCACCGCCGTGGGGAAATACGCTGTCCCTGCTCGAAATGCCAAATTGTTGGCGGCAGTCGAGAAATCGACCTGATCGATATACCTGATGTCGACCGCTCCGGTATCCGCCACGGCGTTGATGAATCGCACCGCCGCGAGCTGGGGGGGCGAGGTCACACTATCGCTGCCACAGGCACTCGCGCTCAGAGCGGCAACACACAGCATCGCGAGACGAGATAGACGCATTAGCAGTACTCCCGAAATATTGTAAAACGACCAGGACTCATTGAATTCGATCTACGAAGAACAGGCCGACCCTACTGCGTTGGAGGCGGGGGCCCACCGCTCTGGCGGGCCGACGAGCCAAACCCCAACAGCTTGCGGCTACCGATGAATGCCGCGGCGGCCAGCGAAATACCCGTTGCAGTCAGCCAAGTCCGACCTCGAGAGAACTTGCGCTCTTTGGCAATTCCCACAAAATCTCTCCTCACTATCAATGGCTCACCCTGCCACTCGTTCGACTGACCGTTGAGATAGCCGACCCTTAGCACCCGCAAGGAGTACGCGGAGTCGGAATTCGACGCAACCGTTCCCTCAACCAGTTGGCTAGAAGGTCCAATGCTGTCTCCCAAGCCCACTCTTCCCCGATCGTTCAACTCGAGCAAGAGCCGAGTGCCTGGTCCTGGAGCTGTAGGCGCAGGCGTGTATTCGTAACACGCCGACATCACGCCCAAGAAAAGCGCAAACAGACATCCAGTACGAAACCGCATAACACGCAACCCCTTAGCTGCACTAAAACCCGTAAGTCCCTTTGGCCGCCCTAACTTTATCAGTCGTGTAAATCGTAAGGTTTTGCCGAGCGTAGAGCTCCTGCCACGGTACGGGCCATTCCAGAATGGTATTCTGAGTCAAATCTCCCCAACCGCGCGAGTCGATAAACCACTGGGCATAACCGGTGAAGGCGGTTTCGAGGCGTTTCTCCCATTTCATCGCCTCGTAAACAGTGCCGCACGCAGTACTGGTGTAGGCCGGCGGTTGAGGCACTCGCGGCACGCAACCGGCGGCGCCCGGAACGATCGTGTTCTGATCAGTCGTAGACGGGATCGGCGCCAGTCCCGCCCGCACCCTGTACTTGTTGATGAGTGGTACGGCGAGCGGGGTGTTATTGGTGCGCATGTACCCTTCCGCGGCAAGCATGTCGTTTTCCGCGAGGGAGAGAGCCATAACGGGTCCGTTGTTGCCGTTTTGATTGATTGACCAGAATCGCCAGTTGTCGTAATACCAAGTACCCCACGACGCGGCGGGGCTATCGTCGCCGCTGGGTCTATTCCGGAAGTATAAAATGCTGCCAACCGGGGTACCTGCGCGGCTCGTGCCGGTTACAGCTTGTTGCGCGGAGCGAGTATCACCTGCCGGAAACCTCTTGTCGGGCGTGTGCATCAAGAACGCGGTCCGAGCGTCGATCGGCGTGGCAAGCCACGCGTCGTAGGCGCCTGTCGTGTCTGCCATACCCAGAATGAACGGAGTCATCTGACTCCAGGTGGCGTCGACCGCAAGCTGCGCCAGCCATGTCTCGGACCAGCCAGTGGTCGCGTTGGCAAGCACGGTAAAATCGCTAGCGATGCCGGCCTGCGCATCAGAGACAACCGCGTTCCAGTCTACTGCCGTACGCTCAGCCGGCGTGCGGGCGACGCCGGCACGGAATCGGGCCTTGTAGCTGTGAATGATCTGCTGCCAGCGCGGTATCGTCACGTCCCCAGGCTGGGAGAGCCAGTCGTGAGGTATTGGCCACCCGCCCGAGCCACTGGTGGCGTTCGCGCTCGCCGATATCGCCAAGGCCGAATCCAGCATGGCGAGCGCTACCGTCATGACAGCATGGGAGGTCGAGAGGGGGGGAATGGCGTCAGACGGAACCGCTGGCGTAATGATGGCCGAGGAGTCGTACAATAGCGCGAGGTTCCCCAAACCGTACCCAAGAACGAAATACCCGACGGACCTGGCTTTGGCGTCGCGGGCCGGCGAGCCGGTAGAGGCGCGACTTGCGATGAAGCGGTCGAGCGCTGCAAGAGCGTTCGCTGCGCTTCGGGAGTTCCGCGTCAGTTTATCGAAATCATTGAAAATTATGTCTTGATCGGAATTACCAAGGTCGTTGCTGACCGGCCCACGCGGGATTGCCGCTCGCGCGCCCATGCCGAAGTTGGCGAGACCCGAGTGGCTCTCGAACGACATCACCATCGACTGAACACCTAAGCCGATGTTCCCCTGCTGCGCGTTCCACATTTGCTGGAACAGCTTATTGATGATCGTTTCGACGTCGCGGGGCGTGCCGTAGACTTGCGACACATTGGGATTGTTCGGGTCGATGACGGACAAAGCGTCTCGGCGGCATCCGCTCAACGCAATGATCCCCGATAGAACGAGCGCGGACCAGAGTCTGACAGTCGCTCGGTTATGCATCAATACCTCGCTAATCCTTGGAGGGTGAGGTGAGGCGAGTCGGTGCTTCCGCCGCTCGCCGTGACGGTGCGCTGTTATCGATTGTTAGAACGCCGTAGAGAGCTGGAACGTGTAAGTCCGCATTTTGGGGTAGTTGTACGACGACACTCCGCTAAGCACTGCCGAGTTCAACGGACCGCTGCTGGTACCTCCCTCAGGGTCGAACCCGTGAAACTTGGTCCAGGTCTTCAGATTCCTTCCGACGAATCCGACCTTCCAATCTCCATTCCCGCCGACGGGTCCGACGCGATAACTCACCGATAGCTCGCGCAGTTTCACGTAGCTCGCGTCTTCAACGTTAAAGCTGTTTGGCCGGAGCACATCGTAAAGACCCCCCACTCCAGCCGTGCTGCCCGAGGTTGGCGACGTCGACGCGCCCTGCCGCCAATAGTAGCCCACCGGCTTGGCGGTCTCCACTGATTTGCCGGCCTGGTCCACGTCCGCGCTGGTAAGATCACCGTGGGACCAAGCGTACTGAACATTGAAGAGTTTTTGGCCACGCGCGGCGTCGAGAAGGCCGTAAATGTTGAAACGGTTCCAGTCCACGGTTTGCGACAGGCCCCAGTGAAACTTCGGGAATCCGTTGCCGAGAGGCACGTCCGCAATTGCACCCGTGGAATCACGCAACGTGATCGGGTTGCCCCAGTTGGTACGGTTACCCCAAGGCCCGGTGCCAAGAGGGAGCTGCGCTCTCCAAAGATTCTTCGTGATTCCCTCTGTGAGCTGATTGCCGGCGCCCACCCAGACGATGAAGCCTTGGTCATTCGGGCGGTAGGCGGCCGAGGCATCCGTTGAGTTCATCGAGCACTGGTTCGAGTAGCCGGTGGGGAGTTGGCCGCAGTTCGTTACAAATGACGACCCATAGAGCGTGCCAACAGTCTCTCCGGTGCGGAACTTGAACACCGTGAAGGTGTTCGCGGCAACGATGTCGCCGGTGAACTGGGGAACATCCAGTCGCGTTATCACCGACTGAGTCCGATCGTAGATCAGCCGTGATGTCCAGCTAAGGCCGTGGCGATTGATTATCGGCACGCTCAGCGTTCCCTCCCATGTCTTGTTCGTCAACTGTCCTGCGTTGAGCCAAACGCTCGAGAACCCGGACGCCGACGACGCGGTAACGGGAAGGATCTGGTGGTCGATCACTGCTTTTGAATGCGAGATGTTCAGCCCGACTCGCGAAAAGAACTCCATGTCGGAGCCCAGCTCGAGTTCCTTGTTGATCTCTGGTCTCAAATTCTTGTTACCGAGCTGGTTTGGGTTGAGTGTGCCGCCCGTACCAATCGTGTATGTCTCGTACTGCGCGTCGAAATTCGGGCGCTGACCGGTGGAGCCCTGTGACGCACGAAGCTTGAAGAGACTAAGAGCGGCCGGTGCGGGCCACCACGGTTCCCGTGAAGCGATCCACGCGCCCGCGATTCGGCCGAAGGTCGCCCAACGGTTGGCCACGCCGAAGAGGGAACTACCGTCACGACGAACGAGCCCACTCAATTCGTAGCGATCCTTGTAGTCGAAATCCGATCCGAAAAAGAATCCCATGTCTCGGATCTGCTGAACGAACGAGCTAATGCCGTAGTTTGTGGTCGCGGCGCTCGCCGTCTCAAGTCCCGACACAACGAGGCCCACGCCCGACAAACCCTGTCCCCGGAGTGTTTGATCACCGTAGGCGTAGCGGGTCGTAAAGGTGGCGTTCAAGTCCCCAAAGGTCTTGTTGGCGGCAGCGCTCAAGCTTGTCGTGTACTGTTCGTTGTCGCCGCTTCCGTTCCCGATGAACCCTGACGACGTGGTAGGATCTGGTGTGGTCGTGCGCCAGCCGCGGTCGCGGATCTGTGTGTACTCGCCAGTAGAGCGGTCGTACCCAAAGTTGCCGTCGAGATTCAGCCAATCGAGCGGAGCGTAGTGAAGGCTCGAGCCGCCCACAAACCTGGTTCCGCGGTCGGTGCGCCGGTTGTAGAGCGTTGCATACAGAGGATTGAAGTTCTGTGAGGCGTTGCTGAGCGGGTTGTGCCTCACGACAATGCGGCCGAAGTTGTCCCGGGCGAGCAGATTTGCCATCCACGGAGCGCGCGTGATCGAGAAGAACGGGCCTCCACCCTCCAACTGCGCGCCGTGATCCACCGTCTGGCTGTAGTAGCTGTTGATGTTTGCGGAGAAGCGCTCGCCCCAACGCTGGTCCACATTCACTCGGGCGGAGTTTCGAAGGAACCCGCCTATGAACTGGACGGGCCCTTGCTGCGTAAGATTGCCGAGGCTGGCGTAGACGCCGGTGTCATTGACCTTTGCGCGCACATCAAGACTACTGTTCGCATATGTTGCAGCGGTCGTGAGCTGGCCAACAGGATCTCGCAGCACGGGCCATGGCGTCGCCATGAACGTTCCGGTCATCTGGTCGTACGAGGGGGCGCTCGCAAAGCCGAGGTCTCCTAGAAACTGCTGCGGTGGAAGCGAGAAGTCTTCGCCTGAGTTGTTGATTCTCTGGACTTCAGTGTCCCAATTGATGTAGCGCCCGCACGTCGAGCCGCCGACGACTTCGCGCGTGCAAAAGAGTTTTCCCGACGGGTCGAGCACGAGATCGGTGTGCACGGCAAGAGGGAACTTCCTCTCCAAGCTGCTCGAACCGACTTCTGTGCGCGCGCCGACCTTAACTCCCGGCGAGGCGTTTTTCCCGCTCTTCGTAGTAATGTTGATGACGCCGGCGCCGGCGCGCGCGCCGTACAAAGCCGCGGCGGCTGCACCCTTCACGATTTCGACGTTTTCGATGTCACTGGAGTTGATATCAGGCAGCGAACCCTGAAGCGGTACGCCATCCAGTAAATAGAGCGGCTCCTGGGTGCGGCCCGTGGCGTTGAGTGAAACCGGTCCGCGAAGGACAATCGACGGCGCCGTGCCCGGACGGCCGGATTCAGCAACAATCGTGGCCCCAGGGATTTTGCCCTGAAGCTGCGCTATTGGGCTCGAACCACTGACAGGCATCTGACTGCTGTCAAGCCTCGACACGGTGAAGGGGAGTTTGATCTGTTCGGTGGCTTTTGTCACTCCTGTGACGACGACTGCGCTCAGCTCTGTGAGGTCCTTGGCGAGATTAAAGTTCACCGTTTGAGTGCCGGCGCTTAGTGTGATCGGAGTGGAAGGTGAAGGCTGGTAGCCGATCGCTCTCGCGCGAACCGATACACTCTGGCCCTGAACACGCGTGCCGGGAACGGTGATTGTGAAGGCCCCAGTCTGGTTGGTCCCAACCGAGATGTTCAGTTCCGGCAAAAAGACGTTCGCACCAGCAAGGGGTTGCCCTTGGTCGGAAATCACGCGACCGGTGATTATTGCGGCCTGTGCATGCGCGAGCGCTGGCCACACCAGAGCCACCACCGCGAAGGCGTTGACCAGAACCTTCATTGAACGTAATAGTCTTGGCATGCGCACCTCAGGAAGGTTGGAAGAAACGCGAAAGCGATTGGCCCCGACCATAGAAGTCGAAAGGGGCCAAAAAGAGCAGGGCCAACAGCGGCCTTATTGGCTACTTCTTGCAAAGGCGCAAGGGCGCGGCTAATCGGCTTCACCGGCGAGCCAACGCAAAAAAAACCGGATAGATGCCGGCATGGCCCATTGCCGTGTCGCTAATCTCCCAAGATCCACGGGGTCGAGCCCGTTAGTTCGGCAGCCTTGGCTTTGGCATCTGCTTGTCAGCTTTCTGAGCGCGCAGAGATACCTTGCGCCCAGAAAGTAGAATCGCCGAGCAAACCCCGCAAGAGGTTTTCGTGTCTAAAGTTGAATGTGCCTGAGCCGCCCCTTTTTTTGAGCTATAGCTGGCTATTGATTCCCCGGCCGGTCTATATCGAACTGGAATCGCTGCTGCACTAGCTGGCGCACGGGACGCCCATCTTTCATCGCTGGAACGTAGCTCGCTGTCTCCAATGCCAGGCGTACCGCGTCGGTGAACCATGGAGCCGTCGAGGAAACGATTCCGAGCGTGCCGTTCTCAACCCGACCCAGGCTGTCAACGACGAACTCGGCCACCACGACGCCGGGCAGTCGCGCCGCAAATAGCGACGGAGGAAAGCTGAGCCGTAAGCGGGTTGCAGTGTCCAGCGCGGCGCGACGGTCGACCTGGTCCGCATCGTAAACCTTGAGCTGGGCGAGCAGTCCCTCAAGGTCCACTGATGGTGTAGGCGCGCTTCTGATCGGATCTGTGTCCGGTCCCCGGGACCAGATTAGAACAGTGCCGCAACTCGAAAGATCTCTGTTGGACATGTACCGAATCGGGGCCGTCGTAGACCCTAAGTACAGCTCGATGCCCTGGATGGTGCTCGGCGCGAAGCTGTCGAGATCTACTTCGCCGGCCGGCATCGGTGTCCCGTCGATCCACACCAACGGCCAGCATCGGCGGCCCCGCATGCGAACGCCAGTGATCCCGGCCGGTCCCCGAACGGCGCTAATTCCCGGAACGCGCTGGAGCAGTTGCCCGAGCCTCTGAGGATTCTCCTCGTCAATTTGCTCGCGCGTGATAAAATACCCCGCCGATTTCTTCTCCAGTCGCTCGTAATACCCAGCGAGCCGGCCGGTATAAACTACTCGTGTTCCGTGAACGATCACGGGTGGCAAGGTCGCCGCGAGAAGTTTCATGCGAATGTCTACTCGCGCCTCTGCGTCCCTTGAGACTTGGACGCCGACCGCAGCGAGCGCAAAGCCCAGCCGCCGCGCGTTGAGCCTACGCTCGCCCAAGGGTACGCCACTGATGCGAAACGTGCCGCGCTCGTCGCTGTAGGCATGTCCAGCCAATCCATCCACCGACAGATCTGCTCCCAAAACCGGAACACCAGACGAATCCGTGACGCTACCGGTGACGACTCCTTCCTGCTGCGCGCCAAGCAGTCTCGGGTTCAGAGTGAGCGTCGACATGAGGAATGCGGCGAGCGCGAAAGACGCATCGAGACTGCGTTTGCTCACGAGGTTGAACATGAGTGCCTCCTGACGCATGGGAGCGGTCACCCGCGGTCTGGGGCTGTTTGTGCGGCAGAGGCGACCGGGCCGACTCCTGTCGCTAAGGTAGCCGCGGGAACGGCGGCTTACAACGGATGCCTCTTTGTCCTATGACGGACGCTTTCGTGCGGGTGTTGCGAGACCCCCGTGCTTGCTAGTATGGTAGCGTTAATGGGACGGATTTCCCGATATCGCTCACCGATTGCGGTGCGCCTCGCATATTATTCTTGGAATGCTGCGGTTCGCCATCCTCGTCACCGTCATCGCCTGCGCTTCGTCCGCGACTCCAGGTAACAGCGCTCGCCAGCTGCCTGATCAGGTCTCGAGCGCGGAAATCGCGAGCTCGGGCGCTACTAACGCTTACGAGCTGATCCAGCGACTCAGACCGAACTGGCTGAGGTCACCCAGCGTAGGCTCGATCGGCGGTGGCGCGCGTAGCCAGGTCATCGTTGTCTATCTCGACGGCCAGCGACTGGGCGACATAGACAGCCTCCGAAACCTCAGCGCTGTAGGGGTCACCTCGATGCAGTGGCTCGAAGCGACGAAGTCGGCCACTGTTCTCCATGAGGTGGGATCGGATCCAATCGCCGGTGCGATCATAATCAGGACGCACTAGCGTAAACTGGTTTTGGCAAACGCCGAGTTGGCGTGTCTCGACACCTTTAACCGGCAATTGTCCGCAGACCCCAGCGCCCGCTGCCAAGCAGCCAAACGGGGTGCAGCCGATTGAGCTGCACCCCGTCGGACAACTCTCAAGCGCTCGATTACTTACAGCTGTCCACCTTGTGCGTGTCCAAGTGAAGGACGCAGGTGTAATCGCCCAGTGAGATCGGCACATCCGCGGTTCCATTGAACGTCACCACTACTCGCTTTTGAACCGTAGTGGTTTCAATCTGCTTGCCCGTCGATATCACGGTGTAGTCGACGACTCTAACTGCGATACCTGAGAGCGGATAGGGATGCGGCGCGCGTTCGTCAACGAAGGTCACCGCCTTAAGCGTGTCCACTGAAAGTCCAGTGTATTTGCGCGTCGACAGATACTCCTTGTGAGAGTTAGTGTCGGCGCTCGAGCCGAACCCGTTCCAGATCCGATTGGGTCCAAGGAATCCGCTCACCGTTACGTCACGCAACGAATGGGTCACGCTCGTGTTGTTGTCCTCCACTTCACTGGCATCGCTCTTCACGAGGTAGTGGATCGACTCCGTCGTTCCCTTAATGAATTCCTCCATCGGCTTGCCCGAGGCGTCGAGAAACTGATATGACTTCACGACTGACTTTCCTTTCTCCGTCTTGACGCAGCTATAAAGGAGCGCCGCCGCGTCAAAGGTGCACGACTCGGTATGGACGGGTGGCGCAGGTGCAGGTGGATTCGAAACCGGTGGCTTCGGATCTTCCGGGGGAGGATTGGACGGAGCCGGCTCTTCCTCCTTGGCGCAGATGTAAAGCTTCCTTTCGGCGGAATAGCTGCACTTGAGATGATCACCCGCGCCTGGCTCCTTCACGCAAAGAAAAAACCCCGGCTGGCTGCCCGCTGTACAATTGGGCTGTGCTGCCGGAGGATTTGACGGAGGCGTCGAGCTCGAGGTCCCGTCGAACGCCGGCGCTGATGGCGTAAAGACGGCAAAGGATCCGACCGCCGCCGCCTCGTTGGATATGAGGGTTTCCAGATCGCCGGCGATTGAATTCCCCGCCGACGCCGCAATGTCCGACTTCATCGCCGAACTGAGCGGAGCGCTCGAGGAATTGACTTGTAATGCACCCGGGGCTGCCGGGTTGTCTCCGCTGCAGGCGACCGCAAGGATCAGCACACCGGCGAAGGTTATGAAACTGAAAGAACGATTTAGCATGAGCACTCCCGCGGCTCTCGGATTGACGGTTGAATGACAGGGCGTGAGTACCACGCCGGTCATTACCTCCAAGGCACGCACGGGGCCAAAGCTCAGCCGTATTTATAACGAGTTGCCCGACAACGTTTTAACTAGACGAGCGTTGTCGGCGGGCGACCGGCGCGAGGCTGGATTCTGCAAGCCCTCTCGCAGAACGCCACGCCCGCGAGGTTTATCGGAAGCCGGTTTTCGCGGAGGGAGGAGACTGGGGCGATGACACTGGCGCCTTCGCGGGCGCGGCTTCTCTGCCGTTTTCTCGCGAAGGATCCGTTTTGTCGTGACTGGTGTCGGGTGACTGTAGCAAGCCGCTGCCGGACACCAGCTGTGCCGCCAGTACGGTCTGAATAACGCTAGTGATGTTGCTCGTTGCCGATTGTGCGGCACCTCCCTCGGCCGAATCACCCGAGATAGTCACAAGCCTCGCCCTCGCCAGTGCCTCGGCAATCATCGGAGCGATCTCCGGAATCATCTCGATCTGCCGATACCGAAAGTAGCTCTCGCCTCCCGCCTTGATCGCCTCGTTCACTTTCTGGATGCTCTCGGCGTTTGCCTGGGCGACAGTGGTGATCCGGATTGCTTCGGCCCTGGCGCGCGCTTCGGCCTCGATCCGGACGCGCTCGGCGTCGGCTCGCGCTTGCGCGATCTGGGTCGCCTCCAGCTCAGCAACTCGTTGTATCCCGAGCGCAGTTTGCTTTTTCGCTTCCGCTTCGGCGATGAGCGCCGCGTTGGCCGCCTTTGTCTGCTCCAGCTCCCGCTGCTTGTCCGAGATCACGCGCTCAGCCTCGAGCTGCGCGTCCTTGGCGCGACGTGCCTGCTGCGCTGTCACGATGTCCGCGTTGGCCTGCGCTTCGGCCGCCGACTGTCTGCGGCGCGATTCAGCCACCTCCGACTGCACCACTTTGATGTTGAGTGAGTTGAACGTGAGACCGAGGTCGGTGAGCTCTCTCGAACACGCTTTTCTGATGATCACTGCCAGCGGATCGTCATCATCCTCCATTCCTTGCAACGCTACTTCCGCCGCCCGCGTTACGGCCGACGCCTGGGCTGGCGCGACCGAGACTCCGGTGCTCTGACTGGAGCCCGCTCCGAGCGCCGGCGTCTGGGCTCCGAGGTAGAGCGGAGCGGTCTTGGCCGAGAACAACTGGTCGTGGGTGAGGAGATTGATGGCGCGACGCGCCGAACTCGAGAGCAGGTCGATCAGAATGTTCTCCTGATCCGCCGCGTCCTTGGAGAAGAAACGGTTCGCTGCCGTCTTGATCATCGTGTCCGTGTCCCCTACCGAGACAATCGCGCTCGCCAGAATCCGAACTTTGATCGGCTGCGGAGTACCGTTCCGGTCGAGATCCGCGGTCTGGTCTGTGATATCGAGATCGACATTGATCGCTTTGCTGGATAGCGTCGTCCCCGTCGTGAGCAGCGGGACTTCCTTCGACTTGCCGGGGCCGCGATAGATGATTGTACTTCCCTGAAGCCAGCTCACCATTCGAATCGTTCCCGCTTCGACATTCCGCAGAAAGGAGGAGACGATGAGCGGAATGACTCCCAGCACGCCGATGAGGACGGCGGCGACAATGATCAGCATTTGTGTCATCTGGACAATCCTTTGAGGGTACGGGGAACTGCTCTAAGAATCAGGCCTCACTGAGGCCAATGCGTGACACAATACAGCGATTGCGAGCGCTGTCGACTTCCTCGACGCGGACCGAGTCGCCGGAGCGAACACGAACGCCCGCCTTGAGCTCGTCACGCGTAAGCGTACCGAGAATCTGCACTACCTCGCCGCCCAGTTCGAGAGAGATCAGTCCATTGCCGTTCGCATCGAAACCAGTCACGGCTCTCGCTTCCGACATGATTGAGGATTCGAGGGTCTGAGCCGGCCCCGACTCGAAGCGGAACAGGGCGTTGAAGATCGGGCGGACTACCAGACTCTCGAACGCGATTCCACCGATGAGCGCGATTGGCAGCGTAAGAAGCGGTCCGACCAGCCGCTCGACTATCAGTCCTGTCGCGCCGAATCCCACCAGCACGTTGAACAACACTCGCGGCGAGAGCCAGAACCAGACGTGCGACCTCCACCCTCCAACTCGCACGCTTGGCACCAGCTGGCCACGATCGGACACAATCGGGTGGTTAGTCACCTTGTATGACGGGGCGCCGCTCTGCGTTACTGCATGATGCGAAGGCCCGTGTGCGGGAGCGGCAGTGTGCCCGTGACCCGCTCCCATGCCACGCGATCCTCCAACACCGTGCAACGTGTTGGCGCTGGCGTCATGACCGTGATGTGCTCCGCCCCCGCCATGACTGCTCGCGAAGCCGAGGAAAGCCATCGCGGCCATACCGGCTACGCCGAGTACCACGCAAAAGATGTAGAGATCCATCAAGTCAATCAGGTGTGTGCTGCACAACATTACGGACGGATCAAGTCCGTCACGAGGATGTTGCCAGTATTTCACCCGCTACGCAATCGCCCGGGGGGATTTGGGCCCGCAGATCAGCCCTCAAGCTAAATTAGACTGCTGGCACGAGTCCGCTGCGCGTCCTGGCACACGACACTTCCGACCCGGTCAAGCGAACGCTGCAGTTCCAGTGTACTATAACCGTTGCATGTCCAGACTAGCTGGCACCTTCTTCAGCTGCGCACTGCTCGCGTTCTCGGCCTGCCATCCGACTCGGGCTGCCGGCGCATCGGAAGAAAGTTGGGGGTTAGTCTCGGTACGGGTGGTGAATCGAAATCGGATAGACGTCGAGGTGACAGTATACCACGACGGCATCCGCAACCGACTCGGCCTCGCCGTCGCCTCTTCGACTACCGATTTTACTGTTCCGATCCGCACTCTTGGCGCAGGACGAGAATATCGTTTGTATGGATATCCCGTCGGGGTACGGATTGTGATCACGACAGAAGTCCTCCACGCGCAGGACGGCGACGAAGTTATCTGGTCGCTAGAGGATAGCTTCGCGCGATCGACGGTCGTCGTGCACTAAGCGGTCACTGCCCACCGGGGGGAGGCTGCGTGTTTCCCGGAGCGTTTGCTCCACCTGCGCCACCGAAAGCTCGTTTGACGGCTACCATCGCGATTGTTGTTGCAGCAATGAACAATAGTGTCCGGGCACGGGAGAAGCGCCGTTCCATGACCCCCGCCACGAGCGAGCGGGGAACATCCAAGGTTTCACCTTTCCACGTGTTTTCGACCCCGTCCCGCCTCTGAGTTCCCATTACAGAAAGCATTAAATGCGAAACCGTGTCTGCGAGAACTTTGCCGTCGACCGACTCAATGCCGCTGCCGATCTTTGGCGCAAGGACGACAGCCCCCGAATCGGTGAGCGATATCTGGATATCGCGTCCCGAGAGATTTGCAGGTGGTGGGTAGTAACCGTAGCATGCGGAGGCGCCTACCGTTGTCACGGCGAGCAAGGCAGCGATTATCTGATGGAGTAACCTGCTCATTTTTATTTGAAGAAGAAGCGGTCAGGAGTCGAGACTCCGGCTCCTGACGCACGGCTGTTCCTCATTAATCGCTAACACGAATTCGGGTCGTTTGCGTTCCGACCCGTGATGAGAGTGGGACCCGGATCCGCTGGTGCGTTCGGATTCGTCTGCTGCTCTGTCGACCCATAAGGCAACCGGCCAGGAATCACGGATCGACCCAGAGCAGGAGTGAGCGTCGGCAAGCATGTGCGTTTGTAGTCGTTCCACGTCTCGATGTTCTGAAAGAGAGCGATGTACTTCTCGGTCATGATATCGGCCAAGGTCGGGACGGGTATGAGCGGCTTCCCGTAACGCGACCTGACGTTGTTCAGCTCCGTCGCCGCAAGCGGGACGTTGCCCGTCTGGAAGTCGGCCTCAGCAAGAATCAATTGATTCTCGTCGTAAGTAATGATGGGTTGGGAAAACGTCGGGGAGTTGCGGTTGGAGTTGGCGATGGGTGATGGCTCGCCGACGTTTTGTTGCGTTGCCACATCGTAGCCGCCATAACCACCGCTCGTGTTCTTCCCGAAATAATCCGGCAAGCGCGGATCGTTTTGTGCCTTCATGATCCCGACGAGGCGAGCCCCGGCAACAAGGTCTTGGCCAAACGATGTGAGCTGGAACTGCAGCCACATATTGCGCTCGGACGTCGCCGTGGAGTGAACCGTCTTCCAATCGTTTGCAGGCGCGCTTATTCCGAGCGCCGCCTCTGTGTGCGCTAATGGGTACTGCGATGCTCCCCCCCTGGCTTCGACCAGGTGAAGATAGATGCGCGCCTTCAATGTGTGCGCAGCCTGAATCCATTTGACCTTGTCGCCGCTATAGACCAAGTCATAAGCACCGGGTCCGGCGCCAGCGCCATTCATATCGGCGATCGCCTGATCAAGCAGCTTCAGCAAGTCGTCGTAGACCTGAAGCTGGGGATCGAAGTGCGGCGTCGTCGAGCTAATCGCCTCACGGTATGGGACGTCGCCCCAGTTATCGGCCGCGAACATCATGTTCATGGCCTCTAAAACCTCGAGGATTCCCTTATACACCTTATCGGGAATCGCGTCCGCACGAGCCTCTGCACTCCTGATGGAAACCAACCCGCCAGTCGTGTATATGCCCGCAAACGTGCCGTCGAAACTATCGTTGGTGATGGTATAGGCGCCTTGCACTTCCACGAAACGGCCAGCCGTTCCGGCGCACTGCTGCATCCATTCGCAGATGAGCATGGCGACGGGCCCTTCCTGATCTCCAAATTTCTGCGCTTCGATTCCTCCCAACAGCTGGTTGACCGAAGCTGCCGTTGGATTGTTCGGATCGTTTACGGCTTTCGGCGCGTCGAGGAAACTGCTGCAGCTGAGAAGGCCACCACTGAGCGTGAGCGCCGTAGCAACGTATTTGATGTATCGTAGCATTGAATTATTCCTCGCGCCGTTAGCGGTTGAGCGTCAGCGTGAACACCACTGACCGCGTGAGGGGAAGGTTGAAGTAGTCGGCGCCGCCTACACGTTCGTAGGCCTGCCCCGTTGTGGTCTCCGGATCAAGCCCGGTGTACTTCGTCCAGGTCTTGAGGTTCCGTCCTGACAGACGCACATCGACACTCGACATGCCAAGAGAGCGCGTGACAAACTCCTGAGTGAAGCTGTAGGCGACAGAGATCTCGCGCAGCTTCACATAGCCGCCGTCCTCAATGCATGGCTCGTCGATGCTCGTGAACGGGCAAGCGGCGAGTTGGCTCGAACGATACCAGTTTTCGCCGATTGGAATTTTCGCTCCGGCACCTGGCCCTACAACCGGACCAGGATACCAGTCAGCGTCACCGAACGCGTGAACATTTCCGGTGCAATTGGCATTCAGCGGCCCCGTGCAGGTCGCCCGGTTTGCGGTCTCTAAGTGAGTACCGTAACTCCACAATGCTCCTTTGGTGCCGTTCCAAACCACTCCCCCCTTCTTGATGTCCACGAGACCTGAGAGCTCCAGCTTCCCGACGCGGATTGTGCTGTGAACGTTCCCGGTCCACTTTGGGTTGGGATCGCCCAGAATGCGAAGCTTTTGGTCTGCGCACGGCATTCCAGCCTCATAACAGTTATGTGTGCCGTCGTCGATGTAGAGCGCACCTTTCGGTTTGCCGCTGCAGTAAGTCGCTAAGCTGATTCCGGCGACGGCATCGTCGGGGCTGATACCACAGTGGACCCAGCCTTCACCCCGAATGACGCCGGTCGGGTAGCCGACTTGAAACACATTCCCAGTAAAAGCCCCGGGAAGGCCAAGGAATTGCGCCCCGACAAGATTATCGACGGTAGAGCGATTTTTTGCCCAGCCGGCTCCGATATCCCAGCCATAGCCCGAGCGAGTGAGAGGCCGCAGGTTCAAGCTTAGTTCGGTGCCCCTGTTGCTAAGGGTGCCAGCGTTCTTCGCCTCGCTCGAGTAGCCCGAGGAAGGTGGGATCGGGATAATGAGGATGACGTCCGATGTCTTGGAGGAATACCAGGTGGCGCTCAGGTCCGCCTTGTCGCCGAGGAATCCCACGTCGAATCCTCCTTCAGACTCCTTGGTGCGCTCAGGCTTGAGCGCGGTCGCAGGCTTGGTGGACGTGAAAAAAAGACCACCGCGACCGCTTTGGGTCGGAGTAAACCCGGTGCCCTGTGAGATCCCGCCAACAAGGTTCGTTCCGCTGAACGTAACCGAGCTCAGATAAGGCTGAGGCTCGTTGCCGGCTTCCCCATGCGAGAAGCGGAGTTTGCCGAAGGTGATGAATGGTGGCTTGTAGGCGTTACTGAACGTCCATGCAGCGCTCGCCTTGGGGAACGTCGCGCAGCGATTCGCTCTGCCGAATGTGGTCGAGCAATCGTCGCGAAGAGCCCCCGTCAGGAAGAGCTGATCGACGAGATCGAGCTGTAACTGACCAAATCCTGACGAGTTGTGCACCTGCGTCTGATAATCGCTCGGCGGGTCGCGCGTGAGCGTATTCAGAATACTGAACGGAGTGGGTGCGATCAGAGTGCGGCCCACGACCGAAAAGGTGCGGAAGTTACGCGAGTTCAGATTCTGGCCGGCTGTTAACGTCGCCCCCACGGCGTCAGAAAATTTCCAGTTCGCGTTTGCGGTCAGGCTGTGGTCGATCTGGTAATTGACGACCTTCCCTTCCGTGATGCGCCCTCCCGCCGCGACATCGGAACATTCCGCCGGGCAACCCTCGAGGCGCTCATCATTGGTATAGTCCGCACCCAGGGAATAATTGAACTTGAGCCAGGACGCCGCACGATAGTCCGCGGTGACGTTCCCGAACGAGCGCGCTGCTTGGCCCTGGTTTAGCTCCTCGTTCAGCGTAAAAAACGGGTTGTTGAATCCGCGAGACTGACCGGCTGTCGTTACGCTTGGGTTCTGCAGCCGATACGACCGGTGGAGGCCGGAAACCGGATCCACGTATGGAAGATTGTTGAACTCAGGGGGTGTGCGAAAAAGGCCGAGAAGCAATCCGTTAACGTTGTTACCGCGCTGAGTAAAGTGTCCTCTCGTATCGGCGTAGGAGAAGTTTCCACCCAGCTGCAGTGCGTCCGTAAGTTGGTGGGTCGCATTAAGCCGAACCGTCGACCGGTCGAAGTAGTTGTTTGGCCCGACGAAGACGCCCCGGTTCCGAAGATCGCTTCCCGAGAGGAAGAAGGTCGTCCGGTCGTTTCCGCCCGAAACGTTCAGCGTGTTGTCGCCGATGTTACCGTTACGAAATGCCTCGGTGGCATGATTGTAGACTGGCGTGCCAGGCGCGATCTGCGGCCCCCAACTGCGGGTGCAGGTGCTTTTCCCGATATTCTCACAAGGGAGCGACGATCTATTGAAGCGGCCCTGCGACCAAGTGGTCTGCAATGGATAGGTCTTGGTGACCTTGTCGCTGGAATAGGAGCTCCGAAGAGTATAACGAGTGACACCCGGCCGGCCGTGTTTGGTGGTGATGAGAATGACGCCGTTCGCAGCGCGTGCGCCATAAATTGCCGCCGCCGCCGCCCCTTTCAGGATCTCGACATTCTCGATGTCATCGGAGTTGATGTCCATCATTCTATTGGGCGACGAGGTCCCTTCGAACTCTCCGCCGTTATCCTGGCCGCCAACGCCGCCCCCACCTGCATCGATCGGGTTGAAGTTAGTGGTCGAGAACGTATAGTTCGTAACCGGCACGCCATCGATGATGAAGAGCGGCTCGGTGTCGCCATTCAGTGTGCGCAGACCGCGAATTTGGATGCGTGAGTTGGCGCCCGGATCCCCAGAGCTTTGCGCCACCACGACATTTGGCGCCTTGCCCGCGAGTGCCTGCACAAGATTCGGCTCGTTGGCTTTCAGAATAAGTTCCGGCGCAACTACGTTGCGCACGTTCCCTAGTCGCTCGACAGTGCTCGTCGTTCCGGCCCCCGTGACGACGACCTCGCCCAGTTGGAGGGGATTCGCGCCGAGCGTCATGTCCTGCGCAACTGTGCCCGGGGTGAGCGTGATTCGCACTGATTGGGCGCGATAACCGATGCGACGGGCACTAAGCGTAACCGTCTGCCCGGTCACGCGTGCGCCTGGAATGGTAATCGAGTACCGCCCGTCGTCTCGCGTCAGGGTACCAACTCCCAGCTCCGGAATCGTCACGGCAACGTCGGAAACCGCACCCCTGTCTGTCGCCGTGATTCGCCCGGTGACCGTAGCCGCCTGGGCGAGCGCTAGCGTCGGGGCGAACGCCAGCGCCAGTACTTCGAGTGTAAGCCGACTCCTAGTTCGCATAGCTCCTCCGTCGTGCCTCGGAAGACACGGTTCGTACTATGGCGCCATGGGTATCGCGCGGGTGGTCGCGACCTCATCGACGCCAGCAATCTCAATGGTGCATGCCTGCGAAGTTTTTTTGGGACGTAGGGCGGCTGGTGGACCTAGTATATGGTAGGACGGGGTGGTGTGACCCTAGTGTAAGAAATACCTGGCGGAGTGTCAATGAACTTCTCGGTGGCTGGAGACCCCAAAAAAGAAGGCCCCGCTGCGAGTATGCAGCGGGGCCTCTCCCTTTTCCAAACTTCCTAAATCTCCTCAGGCACCGGCACTGTCTCCGGCAGCGCGAAGTCCGTGTCCGAATCGCTCGCCAGGATCTCGGCGATCGTCGGCTCCGGGGGAAGCTCCGGCGCTGGCGGCACCGGCGCTCCCTCGATCTCAACTTCCTGGTACCGGTACATGCCCGTGCCGGCCGGGATCAGGTGACCGATAATGATGTTCTCCTTGAGCCCGAGCAGCTCATCACGCGCGCCACGAATCGCGGCATCGGTGAGAACTCGCGTCGTCTCCTGGAAGCTCGCCGCCGAGATGAACGACTGGGTGGTGAGACTGGCCTTCGTAATTCCGAGCAGGAGAGGCTCCGATACCGCCGGGGCTTCCTTTTTCTTCTTGGCCTTGTCGTTCGCTTCTCTAAAGGTCTGCTTGTCGACGTGCTCGCCTTCGAGGAATTCCGTGTCTCCGCTTTCGAGCACGCGCACCTTCTGCAGCATCTGCCGGACGATCACGCCAATGTGCTTGTCGTTGATCTTCACACCTTGGAGGCGGTAAACCTCCTGAACTTCGTTGAGCAGATATTCCTGAACCGCGCGTGGTCCCTTGATGCGGAGAATGTCGTGCGGATTCACCGGACCTTCTGAGAGACGGTCGCCTGCTCTAACCCAGTCACCAGCGTGCACGCGAAGGTGCTTGCCCGCCGGTATCTCGTACAGCTGACCTGGCTCCTCCGTATCCGCCGGAGTGTCCTTCGGCACGACTCTGATCTCGCGCTTGCCGCGCTTGATGTCGCCGAATCTCACCTCGCCATCGATCTCGGAGATAGTGGCGGGATCCTTCGGCCGACGTGCTTCGAACAGCTCTGCGACACGCGGCAGGCCGCCGGTGATGTCGCGTGTCTTGTACGCTTCACGCGAAATCTTCGCGATGATCGTTCCCGCACTGATCTTCTTGCCGTCCTCAACCGTCAACTGCGCGCCCACCGGAATCACGAAGTCTCTGAGGCGCTTCTCTTTGCCGCCCTTCGTCTCCACGATCTCGATGTGGGGGTGCAGCTTCTTCTCCTTGTCTTCGATGACGACGGTCTGACGGAGACCGGTGAGCTCGTCGAGCTCCTCGGACACCGACTCGCCCGGAAGCAGGTCGACGAAGCGAAGAGTCCCTTCCACGTCCGAGATGATCGGGTTCGTGTATGGATCCCAGCTGAAGATGATCTGATCCTTCTTCACCTCCTCGCCGTCCTTCACCATCAGGGTCGCGCCGAGCGGAACCTGGAGACGCGCGCCAACGCTGGCATTGCGCTCGCCCGAGCTCTTGATCGTGAGCTCACCCTCGTACGACGTGACGATCTGGTGCTTCTCCGCATTCGTCACGACTACGAGTCTGTCACCGTACTCGATCGTTCCTGCGACTTTCGACTTTCGTGCCGTCTGCTCGGCGATGCGCGCCGCGGTCCCGCCGATATGGAAGGTGCGGAGCGTCAGTTGAGTTCCCGGTTCGCCGATCGATTGCGCGGCGATGATTCCAACTGCTTCCCCCTTGTCGACCATTCCCATGGTCGCGAGGTTGCGGCCGTAGCACATCTGGCAGAGCCCGCGCTTCGCCTCACAGGTGAGTACGCTACGGATCTTGACCGTCTCGAGACCTGACTCCTCGATACCCCGAGCCATGTCCTCGTCGATGAGCTGACCGGCTTCGACAAGCAGCGATCTCTGGCCCGACTCGTCAATCTCGTGCACATCATAGATATCTTCAGCCGCCACAGTGCCGACGATACGCTCGGCCAGCGGCTCGATGATGTCCTCGCCCTCCTTTAGCGCTCCGACCTCGAGGCCGAGAATCGTTCCGCAATCCTCCTCGGTGATCGTCACATCCTGTGCGACGTCGACGAGGCGGCGCGTGAGGTAGCCGGCGTCCGCCGTCTTGAGCGCGGTGTCGGCCAGACCCTTGCGTGCGCCGTGGGTCGAGATGAAATACTCGAGCACGGACAGTCCTTCACGGAAGTTCGACTTGATCGGGCTTTCGATGATCTCGCCAATGCCTCCTGTGAGCTTCTTCTGCGGCTTCGCCATGAGGCCGCGCATTCCAGCGAGCTGACGGATCTGGTCGCGCGATCCACGTGATCCGGAGTCGAACATCATGAACACCGGATTGAAGCCATCATTGGACTCACGCATCGCGCGAACCATCGCGTCGGCGACGTCATTGTTGGCGTGCGTCCAGGTGTCGATCACTTTGTTGTAGCGCTCACCATTCGTGATGTTGCCGGTCTGATACGCCTTTTGGAACCTGTTGACGCGCTCCTCCGCCTCTGCGAGAAGTGTCTCCTTCTCGGCTGGTATGTGGAGGTCTTCGATTCCGATCGAGACACCACCTCGCGTGGCGTAACGGAACCCGAACTCCTTCAGGCGATCGAGGAACGGAACGGTTCCCTGTAGGCCGCTCCTGCGATAAGACTCGAAGACCAACTCGCCCAACGCCTTCTTCTTCATTTCCCGGTTCTGGAAGGCAATTTCCTTCGGGATGATGGCGTTAAAGAGTACGCGGCCAACCGTCGTCTCCACCCACCGATTTCCGTCGACGTCCTGCACGAAGTAACGGATGGGAGTGTGGAAGGTCACGCGGTCCTGGGATAGCGACAGCTCGACCTCAGCGACGTTGGTGTACGATTTGGCGTTCTTGTCGAACTTATCGAAGCCCGGGGGTGCCTTGGTCGCGAAGTAGCAGCCAAGCACGATGTCCTGGCTGGGCTCGGCGACCGGACGTCCGTCCGACGGCTTGAGGATGTTGTTCGACGACAGCATGAGCAGACGGCACTCGAGCTGAGCCTCGAAAGATAGCGGAACGTGCACTGCCATCTGGTCACCGTCGAAGTCGGCGTTGAACGCCGCGCAGACGAGCGGGTGAATTCTGATGGCCTTCCCTTCGACCAGCACCGGCTCGAACGCCTGGATGCCAAGGCGGTGAAGGGTCGGAGCACGGTTCAAGAGCACCGGGTGATCGCGAATGATCTCCTCGAGAATCTCGTAGACCTCCGGAGACTCTTTCTCCACGATCTTCTTGGCGCGCTTCACCGTCTCGGCGATTCCCTTCTCGACGAGCTTGTGAATGATGAACGGCTTGAAAAGCTCGAGCGCCATCGCCTTCGGCAGACCGCACTGGTGCAGCTTGAGCTCCGGGCCGACGACGATGACCGAACGGCCGGAGTAGTCGACGCGCTTTCCGAGCAGGTTCTGACGGAAGCGGCCCTGCTTGCCCTTGAGCATGTCGGACAGCGACTTGAGCGGGCGCTTACCGCGGCCACGAATCGCCTTCGAGCGGCGGCCGTTGTCAAACAGCGCGTCAACCGCTTCCTGGAGCATTCTCTTCTCGTTGCGGAGAATGACTTCCGGCGCGCGGTGCGAGATGAGCTTCATCAACCGGTTGTTGCGGTTGATGACACGGCGGTAGAGATCGTTCAGGTCGGACGTCGCGAAACGGCCGCCGTCGAGCGGAACGAGCGGACGCAGATCCGGCGGAATCACCGGTATTACGTCCATAATGAGCCATTCTGCCTTGTTGCGCTCCTGCCCTGAGTCTCCTGAGTTGCGGAACGCATCGACGACCTTGAGGCGCTTGAGCATCTGCTTCTTGCGATGCTGGGAGCCCTCATCGACCAGACCTGCCCGCAGTTCGGCCGCGACTTTGTCAACGTCGATTCTCTTCAACAGCTCGCGGACGGCCGGCGCACCGATGTCGGCGAGGAATGCGTTGTCCCCCTCGTCCTTCGCCTTCTGCTTCAGGGTGAGGAAGGTGTCTTCGTCGAGCAGCTCATTGGCCTGGATCTCCTGCTTGCCCGGGTCGATGACGACGTAATTCGAGTAGTAGATGACCTTCTCGAGATCACGCAGCGTCAGGTCGACGAGATTCCCCATTGGGCTGGGCAAAGTCTTGAAGAACCAGATGTGCGCGACAGGTACGGCGAGCTCGATATGACCCATGCGCTCGCGACGGACGCGGCTCAGAGTAACTTCGACGCCACAGCGATCGCAGATCACACCACGATAGCGAATGCGCTTGTACTTGCCGCAATGGCATTCCCAGTCCTTGACGGGACCGAAGATGCGCTCGCAAAAGAGGCCATCCTTCTCCGGCTTGAACGACCGGTAGTTGATCGTCTCGGGCTTGAGAACCTCGCCCCACGACCACCAGGTGCGGAGTCCGGCCATCTCCAGCCGTTCGCGCTCCTTTGAATCCTTCGGGCCGCGCATCTCCTCGGGAGAAGCGATGCGGACCTGGATGTAATCGAATGAAGATGCCCGCGTCTCGCGCGTGCTGCGAAAATCAATCATTGGTTATTCCTCGCTCCCGTTACCGTTTCTGGAGCCGACGTTTCCGAGGCCGTAGCCGCTGGTCGCATTCGCTCCCATGCTCACGTGAATTCCCAGCGCTTTCAGCTCCTGGACGAGCACGTTGAAGGACTCCGGAATTCCTGGCTCGGGAAGGTTCTGTCCCTTCACGATCGCCTCGTAAACTCTGCTGCGGCCGTTCACATCGTCCGACTTGACGGTGAGAATTTCTTGCAGCGTATGCGCAGCGCCGTAGGCCTCGAGGGCCCACACTTCCATCTCTCCGAAGCGCTGGCCGCCGAACTGCGCCTTTCCGGCGAGTGGCTGCTGCGTGACGAGAGAGTAGGGCCCGATGCTCCGCGCGTGGATCTTGTCGTCCACCAGGTGCGACAGCTTGAGCATATAGATCTCGCCCACGGTGACGGGGTTGGCGAAAGTCTCGCCCGTGCGACCGTCCCGCAGCCTCACCTTTCCACCCGCGGAAATCCCTGCCAAACGCATCAGCTCCATTGCTGCGGCATCCACCTCGACGTCGGACTTCTTGGGTCCGAGGGCCGCCGCGAGCGCGGGCAGCTCCTGGCTGGCCAATACCGAGGCCGGGTCGGTGTTGCGCTTCTTCTCGATGTGGTTCGCCGTGGCCTTGTATTGCGCGCGCGCCGCGGGCTCGTACTCCTCATCGCCCGCCGCGTTGGTGTGGAAGGCGACCTGGTTGTTGACTTCCGCGGTGTCGCGTTCGGCCAGCTCACGAGCGGCTGCCGAAACGAATTCGCGGATGCGGTTGTACACGTCGCGGGTGGGCGCCGAAACTCCCCGCGCGCCCAGAGAGTCGATCGTGGCGTCAGCCAGCAGCTTCACCCGATCCTCGTGGGTGCCGCCTCCTTTGACGTCGGCGATGATGCCGCGAATCTCCTCATCGGAGATCCTGACGCCTTCGACCTTGAGGTCGAGCGCATCGCGGACCCACGCCACGGCCGCGAGCTTAAGCAGCAATCCGATCTCGCGCTCGTTCGCACCCTGGAATACCGGGGTCTTGGCGTAGAAGCCGAGCAAGCGCGCTGCCCACCCGAGGTGGGTCTCGAGAATCTGGCCGACATTCATACGGCTCGGAACGCCGAGCGGATTTAGAACGATGTCGACCGGCCGCCCGTCGGGGAGGAAAGGCATGTCCTCCTCGGGGACGATACGGGCAACGATACCCTTGTTGCCGTGGCGCCCGGCCATCTTGTCGCCGACCGAGACCTTTCGCTTCTCGGCCATGTAGACTTTGACCAACTGAATGACGCCCGGCGGTAGCTCATCGGGCTGCAGCACACGGTCAATCCTCTCTTCCGCCTTCTCCTCGAGCTTCGCCTTCTCGTCGTTGGCAAGATCGATGATAGAGCGGATGCGCTCGTTCATTTTCTTGTCTTCGACCCGGAACGTCTTCAAGTCGAGAGACGAAATCTTGAGATCCTTGAGCATGGGTCCGCCCAATTTGGTGCCGGCGGGAATCGCTTCCTCGACCGTTCCGGACTTGAGCGCGAGAGAGACGGTCTGCCCATCGAGCAGTTCCATAAGCTCGGCGTCACGGACTTCATTGACGCGGATCTTTTCCTCGCCCTCGAGTCTCCGGATCTCGCCGATTCTCTCACCGCGATCCTTCTCTACGACCTGGTCCTCGATGCGGGAGAAGATCTTCACATCGATTACCACGCCTTCCATTCCCGGCGGAACCTTGAGCGACGAATCCTTCACATCCTTCGCCTTCTCACCGAAGATGGCGGTGAGGAGCTTCTCTTCAGGAGAGAGTTCCGTCTCGCCCTTCGGCGTGATCTTGCCAACGAGGATGTCGCCCGGCTTGACGTGCGCGCCGATGCGGACAATGCCCCGCTCATCGAGATCCGAAAGTGCCTCCTCGGCGACGTTCGGAATCTCGCGCGTAATCTCTTCCTGGCCGCGTTTGGTGTCGCGAACGTGCAGCTCCAGCTCTTGAATGTGGATCGACGAGTAGACGTCGTCCTTCACCAGCCTCTCGGAGAGAACGATCGCGTCCTCGAAGTTGTGTCCATACCACGGCATGAACGCCACCGTGACGTTGGCTCCGAGAGCGAGCTGCCCCATTTCCGTCGAGGCGCCATCAGCCAGGACTTCGCCGGCCTTGACCTTCTGTCCGGCCTGGACGATCGGGCGCTGGTTCAAGGCGGTGTCCTGGTTGGTGCGCCAGTATTTCTTCAATCTGTAGCGGTCGTGCTGCGTAAGCCTCGCCAGCGGACGATCGCTGTCCTTCTTGCCGCGCTCCGAGGCGCCGGTGTCGACGATGATTTCGTCGGCGGTGACGCTGGTGATGGTTCCGGCACGGCGTGCGATTACGACGGCGCCAGAGTCACGCGCGACTTTCTCCTCCAGTCCGGTTCCGACGAGCGGCGTCTGCGGATTGAGAAGTGGGACGGCCTGGCGCTGCATGTTCGATCCCATGAGCGCGCGATTGGCGTCGTCGTGCTCAAGGAAGGGAATGAGTGCAGCCGCAATCGACACGAGTTGCTCGGGGGCGACATCCATGTAGTCGATGCGCTCCGGAGAAACGAGAGGAACGTCACCGCGCTGGCGGCAGAGCACCAGCTCATCGACGAACGTGCCGTCCTCATTCAGGCGAGCGTTCGCCTGGGCGATGACGACATCTTCCTCCCGATTCGCATCGAGCCATTCGATGTCGCCCGTGACCTTGCCATTCTTGACGACTCGATATGGCGTCTCGACGAAGCCGAGGTCATTGACCTGGGCGAAGCAGGCGAGCGAAGTGATGAGTCCGATGTTCGGACCTTCAGGGGTCTCGATCGGGCACATGCGGCCGTACTGCGAGTAGTGGACATCGCGAACCTCGAATCCGGCGCGCTCACGAGTGAGACCGCCAGGTCCCAGAGCCGAGAGGCGGCGCTTGTGGGTCAGCTCGGCGAGCGGGTTCGTCTGATCCATGAACTGCGACAGCTGCGACGATCCGAAGAACGCCTGGATCACGGCGGATACGGTGCGTGCGTTCACAAGATCGTCGAGCGAGATCTTTTCCGGATCCGTGTTGATCGACATGCGCTCCTTGACCAGGCGCGCCATGCGGGAGAGACCGACCGAGAACTGGTTCGCGATCAGCTCGCCAACCGAGCGGATGCGGCGGTTCCCCAAGTGATCGATGTCGTCCGTGTAGCCACGTCCCTCATGGAGCTCAACGAGGTAGCGGATGATGGCGACGAAATCCTCCTTGGTCAGAACCGTCTCGCTGGCCGGACGATTCGTCATCAGGCGCTGGTTGATTTTGTAGCGACCGACACGGCCCAGGTCGTAGCGCTTGGGGGAGAAGAAAAGTCGTTCCAGCGCTTGTCTCGCGGTTTCCCGATTCGGCGCGTCCCCTGGGCGCAGCAGGGAGTAGATCTGCTTCAGCGCCTCTTCATCGGTGTGCGTGGGATCCTTGGCCAGAGTGTTCTTGATCAGCATCGACTCGGCGCGCCCGGACTGCACGAATACCTGCACCTTGTTGATCTCGTTCTTCCGCAGCTTGCGGATGAGCGTGTCGGTGAGCGAGTCGCCGACCTCGGCGATCACTTCTCCGGATTCCGGATTGACCGCATCGACGGCGATGATGCGGCGCGCCGGGCGCTCACCGCGCTCGATCGCATCGACTTCGTCGCGGAGGTCGATCGTCGTGTACGACGCGAATACCTTGACCTTGTCGATGTTGAGGCGGCGCAGGCGGTTATAGACCTCTTCCGTCAGCTCGTCGCCTTCCTTGACGATGAGCTCGGACTCTTCGCGCTCGAGCGCAAGGCGGGCTTTCTTGGTCTTGAGCTTGGGGGCTTCGGGGTTGTGGGTGGTGCCGGCGAGCGTGATGTCCTCGGCAATGATGGCACCCAGCACCTCACGCTGATCGACTCTCGATTCGCGCTTCTTGACCAGATCGAGCTCGCGGACGGCGAAGAAGAGGCGAAGGATCTGAGAGTTGGTACCGTACCCAAAGGCCCTGAGGAGTGCGGTGGCTGGGAATTTCTTCTTTTTGTCGATGTGCACGTACACGACGTCGTGGATGTCGACGGTGAACTCGACCCACGAGCCGCGAAACGGGATGATGCGCGCTGAAATGAGGCGCTGGCCGTTGGGGTGCGTCGACTCCTCGAACACGACACCCGGTGAGCGGTGCAGCTGGCTCACGATCACGCGCTCGGCGCCGTTGATTACGAATGTGCCGAGTGGGGTGAGGAGTGGAAGCTCACCGAGATAGACTTCCTTCTCGATGATGTTCTTCGGTCTCTTCCCCGCTTCGGTCGTCTCGAAGACGATCAACTGGAGTGTTGCCTTGAGCGGCGCTGAGTACGTCATGTCGCGCTCGATGCACTCGGCAACGGAGTACTTGGGCTCGCCAAGAGAATAACTCTTGAACTCGAGCGAGAAGTTCTCGTGGACGTCGGTAATCGGGAACAGGTCCTTAAAGACGCGCTCGAGTCCGATGTCCTCTCGGTTCTGCGAGGCTGCATCCAGCTGGAGCAGCGACTCGAAGGCGCGGGTTTGGATGTCGAGGAGATGGGGCATTTCCATCCCCTGATCGAGCTTGGCAAAAGAGATCTGCTTCATCAGTTCAGGCATGGATCACCTACAGGCGCAAATAGCCCCGCCCCCGTCTGCCGCGAAATTTTCGCGGATCCGGGATGGAGCGACTTCAAACATTCAGTTGTGGTGCGAGCGCATTGAATCAGGGTCATATAGTCGCAGTGAGAGTAACGGCGGGGGGGGAGGAGAAGGCGAGCCCTCTCCGGCCACCCCGCGGTGTTACTTCACTTCGACGGCTGCTCCCTGCTCTTCGAGCTTGGCTTTCATAGTCGCGGCCTCTTCCTTGGTGACGCCGACCTTTACGTCGCTCGGCGCTCCATCGACGAGATCCTTTGCTTCCTTGAGACCCAGGCCCGTCAGCTCGCGAACGACCTTGATGACCTGAATCTTCTTTGCTCCTGCTTCCTTCAGAACGACCTTGAACTCGGTCTGCTCTTCCGTTGCCACTGCACCGGCACCACCAGCTGCGCCCGCAGCCGCCGGAGCGGCGCCAACCGGCGCGGCCGAGATCGTGACGTTGAATTTGGTCTTGAAAGCTTCGACAAGCTCGGACAGCTCGAGAACCGACATGTTGCCGATCGCTTCGAGAATCTCGTCCTTGCTCATGGTTGCGTTTGCCATTGCTGTTGTTCTCCCGGGGAATTTAGGCGCCTTGGCGCTGTGACTTGAGCGCGTCGAGCGCGCCTGCAAACATGTAAAGAAGCCCGTTGAGCGCGCCCACGAAGGCGGCCATCGGTGACTGCATGCCGGCCGCAAGATCCGCCAGCATTTGCTCGCGAGATGGAAGCGATGCCATGCGCTTCAGCTGCGCATTGTCTATCGCCTTGCCCTGGAGCATTCCGCCCTTCATGGCGGGCTTGTCCTCGAACTCCTTCGCGAATTCAGTGAGCACCCTCGCGGCGGCAACCGGATCCTTTCCGACCACGAGGCCGGTGGGGCCCTTCAGCCTCTCGCCGACGAGACCGCTCTCGTTAACGGCACGCAGAGCCAGCGTGTTCTTGATGACCACGTACTCGACGCCCGCTCTCTTGAGCCGGCGGCGAAGCTCAGTCATCCGCTTCACGTTGAGTCCAGTGAAATCGGTGTAGTAGAGCGACTGCGCGCTCGTGAGCTTATCCTTGAGCTCGGCGACGAGCTGTTCTTTCTCGCTTCTCTTCATAGCTCGTTACCGGTAAGGGGTGGTGTCGATGCTGACGCCGGGCCCCATTGTGCTCGAGATCGCGACGGTGCGGATGTAGACGCCCTTCGAGGTCGTGGGCTTGGAGCGAACGATCTGATCCATAAACGCCGTAAAATTCGATTCCAGTGCCTCAGGAGTGAACGAAACCTTGCCGATCACGGCGTGGACGTTCCCCGCCTTGTCGACTCGATACTCGATCTTTCCGGCCTTGGTCTCCCGAACCGCCCGGGTTACGTCGAACGTCACTGTGCCGGCCTTCGGATTCGGCATGAGCCCGCGAGGGCCCAAGATTCGACCGAGCGCACCGAGCTGACCCATCTGGTCGGGTGTGGCGATAAGGACGTCGAAATCCAGCCAGTTTTCCTTGATCTTCGCGATGTACTCGGTGCCGACGTAATCGGCACCCGCTGCTTCCGCCTCGCGCGCCTTGTCGCCGGTGGCGATGACGAGCACGCGCACCGACTTACCGGTACCGGCGGGAAGAACGACAGTTCCCCGTACCGCCTGATCTGCGTGCTTGGGATCGACGCCCAGACGGACCGCAACCTCGACGGTCTCATCGAACTTTGCGAACGCGACCGACTTGACGATATCGATCGCCTGCTTGGGTTGATACCGGGTCTCGGGGTTCCGTTTCTCCGCGGCGGTCTTGTACTTCTTGCCATGAGCCTTCATCAGTCCCTCACCTCGATGCCCATCGAGCGAGCGGCGCCCGCGACCATCGCCATTGCCGATTCGATGGTGTCGCAGTTCAGGTCGGGGAGCTTGATCTCCGCGATCTTTCTGATCTGCGCTTTGGTGACGGAGCCGACCTTGACCCGGTTCGGCGTGCCAGAGCCCTTTTCAACTCCCGCTTCCTTCTTGAGCAAAACGGCCGCAGGCGGCGTCTTGGTGATGAAGGTGAAGGACTTGTCGGCGTAGATGATGATCTCGACCGGGAGAATCGTATCCTGGCCCTGCGTCCGAGCGTTGAACTCTTTGCAGAAGGCCATGATGTTGATTCCCTGCGGGCCGAGAGCAGTACCCACCGGGGGCGCCGGGTTCGCCTTGCCTGCAGGGATCTGCAGCTTGACGAAACCAACTGCCTTTTTTGCCATGATACTCCTCAGTTACTGTCTCGCGGCCCCGGATGGGTTCGCGTCTGACTCCCACGATTTGATTTTGACGTCGTAGTGGTATCCGACGGTGCGCTCCTCGCCTCATCGGCCGCCCCGCGCAAGGGCCATCACCTGCGGCGGGAGTGACGCCGCTGTGACTTCAGATCTTCACTTCATTTAGCGCGGAGATCTTGGACCCGCGTCATTCGCTTTGTTTTGGAGCCGGGGTAAGCCGGCCAGTCTTTCCGGTGCAGCCTTTAAAATTAATAGGTTCGCGGCCGATTTAGTACCCCTTCAACTGAAGATAGTCCAGCTCGACGCTAGTAGGCCGGCCGAAAAGCGAAACCGACACCCGGACCTTCCCCTTGTCGGTCAGAATTTCCTCGACCGTGCCATTGAAGTCCGTGAACGGCCCTTCCGTTATTGCTACCGCCTGGCCTACCAGGAACGGGATCTCTTCCTTCACCACTTCCGGTTCTGAGTCGTCCGCGACCCCCAACAGCCGGTTAACCTCGTCGGGACGGAGCGGCTGCGGGAGCCGCTCGTGCCCGACGAACTTGATCACGCCCTGGATGCCGTTGATGGTGTGCGCCGTCTCCTGATCCATCACCATCTCGACCAGGACGTACCCCGGGTAGATCTTTCGCTCGACGTTCACTTTCTTGCCGTTCTTGATTTCGACCGCTTCCTGCGTCGGAACGAGGGCCTGGCGGATGGCACGCTCCTCGGCGGGGCGTGGATCGGCGTCGATCCGGCGCTGAATCAGCGAGCGAACCTTGTTCTCATGACCGGAGGTCGTCTGGATCGCGTACCAGCGGTGGTCGGCGGTGGTCACGATCATCGTCTCGAGAATAGAGATGGAATGCCCTGAACGAGAATGAGTTGGAGCACCAAGTCGATGAGCCCGATGACGGCGCCGAGGAAGAGGACGAAGATGATGATCTTGATCGTCGTGTCTTTGAGCTGCGCGCGGTCGGGCCAAGTGACCTTCCGCATCTCGTCCTGGACTTCGTGGTAGAACTGCACCACGCGCCCCGGAAAGCTCCGGCGCTCGACAACTTCAACGGACATTACTTCGTTTCCTTGTGAAGCTTGTGCGCGTTGCAGCGCGGGCAGTACTTCTTCCACTCCACCCGTTCCGGGTGTAAGCGCTTGTTCTTGTCGGTGAAGTAGTTGCGGTTCTTACAAGTCTCGCAAGCTAGAATGATTTTTTCGCGTGCCATTGCCTGTTCCTACTTGAGGATCTTGGTGACTACGCCGGCACCCACGGTGCGGCCGCCTTCTCTGATGGCGAATCGGAGGCCCTCGTCCATGGCGATCGGCGCGATGAGCTCGATCGTCATCTGAACGTTGTCGCCCGGCATCACCATCTCCATCCCTTCCGGCAGCTCCACGCTTCCCGTCACGTCGGTCGTCCTGAAGAAGAACTGCGGCCTGTAACCCTTGAAGAATGGCGTGTGACGACCGCCCTCTTCCTTGGTCAGCACGTAGACCTCGGCGTTGAACTTGGTGTGGGGCGTGATTGACCCCGGCTTGGCCAGGACCATCCCGCGCTCCACGTCCTCCTTGTTGATACCTCTGAGGAGGAGACCCACGTTGTCACCAGCCTGACCGTCGTCCAGGAGCTTCCTGAACATCTCGACCCCGGTGATCACGGTCTTCTTGTCCGAATTGAAGCCGATCAACGCGACTTCCTCCCCAACCTTGATCTTGCCGCGCTCTATTCTACCCGTGGCGACCGTGCCACGACCGGTAATGGAGAACACGTCTTCGACGGGCATGAGGAAGGGCTTCTCGGTCTCGCGCTTGGGCTGTGGGATGTAGGAATCAAGCGCATCCATCAGCTCGCCGATCTTCTTCCCGTACTCGCTGTTGGGATCCCCGCTTTCCAGAGCCTTTAGTGCGCTCCCCTTGATGATCGGCGTGTCGTCGCCCGGGAAGTCATAGCTCGACAGCAACTCTCTGACTTCCAACTCCACCAGGTCCAGCAACTCCTGGTCGTCCACCATGTCCACCTTGTTCATGAACACGATGATGTAGGGCACGTTAACCTGCTTGGCGAGCAAGATGTGCTCTCTCGTCTGTGGCATCGGCCCATCCGCTGCACTCACAACGAGAATCGCTCCGTCCATCTGTGCGGCACCCGTGATCATGTTCTTCACATAGTCGGCGTGGCCCGGGCAGTCGACGTGCGCGTAATGACGCTTCTCGCTCTCGTACTCGACGTGCGCCGTCGCAATCGTAATTCCGCGCTCTCTCTCCTCAGGCGCCTTGTCGATCTGGTCGAACGCCACCGGCGACGCCAGGCCCTTCTTCGCCTGAATGGCAGTGATCGCTGCCGTCAGTGTGGTCTTACCGTGATCGACGTGACCGATCGTGCCGACGTTTACGTGAGGCTTCGTACGCTGAAATTTCTCTTTGCTCATTTCGTCCTCTAATGCGTCTCGTGATCGTGCAAGCTCGCGATCGGGATTGAACCGATGACCTCACCCTTACCAAGGGTGTGCTCTACCAACTGAGCTACGCGAGCGGCTTCTTCTTCCTGCCACATCCGGTGGGTTTTCAGTCCACTTTTGCTGCAACCTCGCGCTTCCTGGCACCGTTACCCTCAGAGCGGGAGACGGGACTCGAACCCGCGACATCAAGCTTGGAAGGCTAGCGCTCTACCAACTGAGCTACTCCCGCGTCACTGCCAACTGCGGACAACTGCGAACTACAGACAACTGGTTGAATACAAAAAATCCACCACCTACAAAAATGGTGGGGGAAGGATTCGAACCTTCGAAGGCGTAAGCCGGCAGATTTACAGTCTGCTCCCGTTGACCACTTAGGTACCCCACCGATTTTCGCTGTGACGTCCCCGCCCGCCCGCGGGCAACCGAAGCGAAGTCAGCAGAGCTGACGGGGAGAATCGAACTCCCAACCTGCTGATTACAAATCAGCTGCTCTGCCAATTGAGCTACGTCAGCAATAAACAGCGATTTTTCATCGCAAGCCTAGTAGAATAGCCAACTTAGGTTAGTGAGTCAACCCGAGCACGGTCGCGAGCGAGTACAAATCGGGACGGCAGTAAAAAGGCGCGACTCTACCGCAGCTTCTTCCATTTAGTCCCGTGCGGCGTGTCCTCGATCGCAATCCCCCGGCCTTCCAGCTCAGTCCGGATCGAATCAGCTTTTGCAAACTCGCGCCGGGCTCTGGCCTTCTTCCGTGCCTGTAGACGCTCGTCGACCCACCGCTCGAGCTCGGGATCCGGTCCCACCGCCTCCGGCACGACATCGAACACCGCATTGATACGGGCGAATACCGCTCTCCCTTTTTCCAGCGCCCGCTTATCGACCCCGTTTCGATCCAGCTCCGCGTTCGCTTTCCGCACGAACGTGAAAAGAGCGCCGAGTGCAGTAGGAGCGTTGAGATCGTCAAAGAACGCCGCTGTCACTTGGGCCTCAGTCTCTTCGGCAATCTTTTCCAGTTCCGGAGTTGCAGCCTTGGCATCCGCCAAGCGCTCGGCAAAATCGGCGATCCGGCGCACACCCTCGATCGAAGCCTCGAGCGCGTCGCTCGACATGTTGAGCTGCTTCCGGTAGTGCGTCGAAAAGACGAAATGACGGAACGCGGCGGCTGGGACGTCCTGGTCGCGAAGGTCCTGGACGGTGGAGACGTTGCCAAGGCGTTTTGCCATCTTGCTGCCGTCGGTGAGGAGAAACTCCCCATGACACCAGAAACGCGAAAATGGCCTTCCGGTAGCTCCCTCCGATTGCGCGATCTCGTCCTCGTGATGCGGGAAGACGAGATCGATCCCGCCGCAGTGAATGTCGAGCGTCTCACCCAGGTATCTCATTGCCATCGCCGAGCACTCGAGGTGCCAGCCGGGACGGCCGCGCCCCCACGGCGAATCCCACGCTGCTCCGGTCGCTTCGTCTTCCGGTTTAGCCGCCTTCCACAGCGCAAAATCCTGGGCGTTTTCCTTGGAATAATCGTCCTGGATCACGCGAGCGCCCGCCTTCACCTCACGTGTGTCGAGCCGCGAGAGCTTTCCATAACCTTTGAACTTGTCGATAGCGAAATAGACGCTCCCATCATCGGCGAGATATGCCAACTTCCGCACGACCAGCCGCTCCACGATTCCAATCATCTCGGGGATATGGTCCGTCGCCTTGGGGTAGAGCTCAGCGTCCTGAATCCGCAAGAAGGCCCGATCGGCGTGAAAGGTCTTGGTGACCGGTGCTGTGACTTCGCCGATGCTGACCCCGCGCTCGGCGGCCAACTTGATGATCTTGTCATCGACGTCGGTAAGGTTCATCACCTGAAAGATCTTCCAGCCACGAAGCGCGATGACGCGTCTCAGCAAATCCTCGAACAGGAACGTGCGGAAGTTGCCCAAGTGCGCCGGCTTGTAGACCGTCGGACCGCACGCATAAATACGAACCGTTTTGCCGTCCTCAGGCGCAAACGATTCGATTTTGCGCGTGAGGGTGTTGTAGAGTCGGAAACCGGCGGCTGGCATTCGCGGAAGCTAGGCTCGCCGCTACAGAGGGTCAACACAAATACTCGGCGCGAGAGCGCTTGCGAGACCGGCATCCCCTATGCCCAATCCTCCTAGACGTGCACCGCATGGAACGCTCCGCGCAATGTTGAAGGGCCGCCTAAATCTCGGTCCTATTTGTTTTGTTCTAGCGGCAACTCGCTGTGGCAGTGATTCGGCGGCTCCATCCACTCTCGCTGGCTCCTACACCGCCCTCCAGTTCGTAACCACGGGAAGTGCGGGTCAGACCAATCAGGTCATCGCGGGCAGCACACCGCGCGCATCAGCCTAGCCTCGAACGGCACTATGACAGGCCAGTTGCAGATGGCTCCGTCGGGCGGCAATCCTGCATTCGACGCTGATATGGCCGGCAGCTGGTCGCTTAGCAGGAACACGATCACCTTCTCCAAGTCAGTGGACACATTCGTCCGCAATACGAACTTCAGTGGTGCCTAACGCAGACGTTTGGGACCTCGTGGTAGATCAACTGTTCTCCGGCACACGATTCCAAGTCAGGCTGAGCAGACTGGTACCAGTCTAGTCCGTGGTTCGCGGTGTTCCCCAGCGGACATCGTGGCGCGATCGACGACCTGGTAAATCCCGCGGTACCCGAATCAGTAGGCGGAGCCGCTACGCCGTTTTCTTGAGAGGCTGCTTCTCCCGAATGGAGATCAGGTCGGGCGGAACCTCAGCGGGCACGAGGACTCCGCCATCCGGGACAGGCACGCGCAGCACAAAGATCCGGTCGCGCGTGCTCTTCCTGAATCCCTTGCCCTCGTAGATGCGGTTGATCAGAATCCGCCGCACAATCACCATGACGGTGACGAGGGTTGGGAGCGCCACAACGAGGCCGAGAGGGCCGAGCA